>Ga0065707_10082446_pt1 | contig 15062 bp, 22 predicted proteins | sample SwiRhicommuniRL3_FD_59094 | JGI IMG/M metagenome (GOLD analysis project Ga0065707, IMG submission 59094) | Switchgrass rhizosphere bacterial communities from Rose Lake, Michigan, USA - RL3 v2 (version 2) | ecosystem: Host-associated > Plants > Roots > Rhizosphere > Soil | place: East Lansing...
GACCGCAGCTGGATCGCTTCTTTTTCCTGCTCGATCATACGCCGCTCAGTGACATCCTGAAATGCCAGCAGGATCGTGATGTCGTCGCTGTCTTCGTAGATGACCTTGCGGGCGTTCAGCAGCATGATCCTGTGCCCGATCGCGGGGAAGTCATGCTCCACTTCGAAGCCGTCCATCGCTACCTTATCCGGAATGATCGTTTCCAGCAGCATACGCAGCGCTGGAATATCCCATTGGCCATCACCCAGGGAATAGAGCATGCAGCCTTCGGTCTGCTTGGGGGTGACTTTGAACGTTTCATAGAAAGACCGGCTGGCGGTCATTACCCGAAACCGGGCGTCGAGCACGAGGAACGGCTCGGGGATCGTATTGACTATTGCCTGGGCGAGGGTGTTCGCGTCTTCAAGGGGGCGGAGGGGATGGATCACAGGCAAAGCCAGATATTCTCCGCATCATCGACGGCTTCGAGCATATCGCTTTCAGCCTGATTATCGCTGAGATGTTTGCGGACCATGTCGGGATCGCCGTCCCTTGGAAATCTGCGGTCTGCTTTTGCTGCCTTGGCGAGATCGCCGATCCACCCATCGCGCTTGAGCTGGGTCAGCAGCCACGTTCCGAAGGGTTCCGCGGTGGCGATCGGCGCGATGTCATTGCTGTACGTCATCGCGCCGGCTCCTCCCGCGCAATTTTCCACTCCGCGCCGGGCGGCTTGACCATCGGCCGGCCGCAAATCTGGCACGCGCTTACGAAGCGGCCATTGTCCCAATGATTTGCTTGTGGATCGGCAACATGGGCGCCCAGTAGGTTATGAAAGAACATCTTTCGATCTCCGGCGGCAGGCGAGAGCGCAATCGTCTCTCGGTCACGAGATGCCTGGAAGAAATCGGGTGATGGCGATCCATATCAGAGTTGGACCAGCAAACCTAATCCTTCCGGGCGTCGATGGAAATGACCGCAATATTTTCTTGGAGCAGTGCGTAGGGCACGGAAAGCTCAGTTGGTTCGCGCTGAATGTGACACAACATATTTTGTGCATGGAATATTTAGCCGGAATTGGACCCTTATTATCTCGCAGAGCATTATGTTCTTTTGAACGGAGCGCTAATGTCGGAGGGCGAAAAAATCGTGGCAGTCGGCCTTATGACCGAGGCCGATTTGAAATCCTGGGGCCATAAACTCCAACGCGTTTATAAGGCAGAGACCACACTCGGTTTTGATGACCTGCTTCGTGCTATCGACGAAGCCGAAACGCAGGGCAATTCGACTTCGAAATATTAAGTGCCTTGCAGGTCAGGCGTAGGTCGCGTTTCCGCAATCGCCGCATGACGGGTGTCACCGACCAGCGCGTCGCCGCCATCTCCGCGATGCTGGGTCAACGGGACCCACGACACTTTAAGAACGGCTGATAATGGGCGTTTCCGGGGTTGTGATCCGCAACGCTTCGATAACCTTTCGGCAAGCCGCCTTACTGCGAAAGCCGGCACCGCCGGTGATCACTCCGCCTTGCTCGTCGATGAGTTCCCAGCGCCAGTCTCCTCCGGCATTCCTCAAGGACGTCAGACGGGTAACACCTTCCTGATGAATCTCGAACTGCACCGCGTCCTCCTGTTCATGGGGTTTTTGCGCTTGGCGAAATTGAGCTTCGCTATGTGCTAATTGTCGTTTGTTCGTTGAGCGCGAATTCGCTCATATTGGGCTCGCTCGCTGTGTCGATCAGCTACTTCCAGATGTGCCGCCCGAACGATCGGATCAGAGGCAGCCTCCGCCAATTTACGTTCGTGAAGCTCACGCCTCAAATGATGTGCTAGATCGTCGTCCATTGGACCTCCTGCTTACAAGCGGGAGCCAACGCACTCTCAGTCGCCATCACGCTTGTCAGAGATTGGTGACGATAGACCCACCCTACGCCACGAAATCCGAGAGAGCGAGCCCCCCGAGCGAAAGCACGGCAACTTCGGTCGTGCCGCCGCCGATATCGACGACCATCGCCCCAACTGGCTCGGTCACGGGCATGCCCGCTCCGATTGCCGCTGCCATCGGCTCCTCGATAAGATAGACCTGCGATGCGCCGGCATTGGAAGCCGCATCTCGGATCGCGCGCCGTTCAACAATCGTCGATCGTGACGGCACGCCAATGACGATCTCGGGCCAGCGAGGGATACGGTTCGAACCGCCATGCGCCTCGGAGATGAAATGCTTGATCATCTGCTCGGCGACATCAATGTCGGCAATCACACCCTCGCGTAAGGGGGCGGATCGTCTCGATGTCGTGAGGGGTCTTGCCCATCATGAGCTTGGCATCATTGCCAATCGCCTTGACGCGTTACACCCGTTGCGCGTTTCCAGTGCGACAACGGACGGTTCATTCAGGATAATGCCACTACCCCGCAGATAAACCAGCGTGTTGGCGGTACCGAGATCGATCGCGGGATCATTTGAAAGAAACTTGAAATAGCGATTCCAAAACATCGAACGGCGTCTTTCGAGAGTGAAGGTCCTGTCTGCATTGGACGGCAGCGTGGCAAGCGTCAGCCCGTTGCGATATCCGCTGCGACCACTTCATATTCTTCCCGGATATATTTTCTTGCTGCCGTTGCGGTGGCAAAGCTCTCCTCAATGATGGTCGAGGTGACCAGAGGATAGTTTTGTGAATTGAAGCGGGTCCTGCGAACCGTGACGCGAAAACGTCCTTCAGAATCCTTGGAAACCAGATACGGGCGAATAGCCGCTTTAGGCATGAGATTCTCCTATTTCGCCTTGCCATCGGGCATATCGCGCGGTTGACATTGATGGGAAGAATGGGGCGAGTTTGCGGCTCGCCCATTCAACCTTCAGGGCAGGATACTCAGAAATCCATGCCGCCCATTCCTGCCATCCCGCCGCCCATGGCCGGCATGGCGGGTTTATCTTCAGGCGTTTCCGCCACTGCGGCCTCGGTGGTGATCAGCAGACCGGCAACGGACGCTGCATCCTGCAAGGCCGAACGGACGACCTTGGTAGGATCGATCACGCCTGCTGTGACGAGGTTTTCATAAACCTCGGTCTGGGCGTTGAAGCCCAGATTCTGATCGTTGCCGTCGATCAGCTTGCCCGCAACGACCGCGCCATCATGGCCGGCATTTTGCGCGATCTGACGCAGCGGCGCCTGCAGGGCCTTGCGGACGATATCGATACCGCGGGTCTGGTCGTCATTCGCGCCAGTCAGGGCGTCAAGCGCCTTGGACGCATAAAGCAGCGCAGTACCACCGCCCGGAACAATACCTTCCTCGACCGCAGCGCGGGTCGCGTGGAGCGCATCGTCGACGCGATCCTTGCGTTCCTTGACCTCTATTTCAGAAGCACCACCAACCTTGATGATGGCCACGCCGCCAGCGAGCTTGGCGAGACGCTCCTGCAGCTTCTCCTTGTCGTAGTCGCTGTTGGTATTCTCGATCTGGGCACGGATCGCCTCGACGCGGCCCTTGATTGCATCGGCATTTCCGGCGCCATCGACGATCGTCGTATTATCCTTGTCGATCGTGACGCGCTTGGCGGTGCCGAGCATATCGAGCGTAACATTTTCCAGCTTGATGCCGAGTTCCTCGGACACCGTCTGACCACTGGTCAGGATCGCGATGTCCTCTAGCATTGCCTTGCGGCGATCACCGAAGCCCGGCGCCTTGACGGCCGCAACCTTCAAGCCACCGCGCAGCTTGTTGACGACGAGCGTGGCAAGCGCCTCGCCTTCGATGTCTTCCGCGATGATCAGCAACGGACGGCTCGACTGAACGACTGCTTCCAGGATGGGAAGCAGCGCCTGCAGGTTTGAAAGCTTCTTCTCGTGGATCAGGATGAACGGATCCTGAAGCTCCACCGTCATCTTCTCGGTGTTGGTCACGAAGTAAGGCGAGAGATAGCCGCGGTCGAACTGCATGCCTTCGACGACGTCGAGTTCGAACTCGATACCGGTCGCCTCCTCGACGGTGATCACGCCTTCCTTGCCGACTTTCTCCATGGCTTCGGCGATCTTCCGGCCAACGACTTCATCACCATTGGCGGAGACGATGCCAACCTGGGCGATCTCATTGTTATCGACGACGGGCTTTGAACGCGCCTTGAGATCGTCCACCACACGGGCGACCGCGAGATCGATGCCACGCTTCAGGTCCATCGGGTTAATTCCGGCCGAGACCGACTTCATGCCCTCGCGGACGATCGCCTGGGCGAGAACGGTCGCGGTGGTGGTGCCGTCCCCTGCGTGGTCATGCGTTTTCGACGCGACCGCGCGGAGCATTTGCGCGCCCATATTCTCGAACTTGTCCTTGAGTTCGATCTCCTTGGCAACGGTCACGCCGTCCTTGGTGATGCGGGGAGCGCCGAAGCTTTTGTCGATGACGACGTTGCGGCCCTTGGGTCCGAGCGTCACGCGCACGGCGTTGGCAAGAATATCGACGCCGCGGCTAATGCCTTCGCGCGCGTCGCGTGAAAATTTGACGTCTTTGGCTGACATGGTGGGTATCCTTCGAATGAGTTTGCGGCGGTTCAGACCGAGCGCGGATGACGATGGGTGGGGGCTGGAATCAGCCCACAATTCCCAGGACGTCGCTTTCCTTCATGATGATGAGGTCTTCGCCGTCGAGCTTGACCTCGGTGCCGGACCATTTGCCGAACAGGATCTTGTCGCCGGTTTTGACATCGAGCGGGGTGATCGTGCCGTCCTCGGCGCGAATGCCCGTCCCGGCAGCGACGACTTCGCCTTCCTGCGGTTTTTCCTTGGCTGTGTCAGGAATAATAATCCCGCCAGCGCTTTTTTCAGCGGCGTCGATTCGGCGGACGAGCACGCGATCGTGCAGGGGTCGGAACGTCATAGGTCAGCTTTCCTCTCGCTGGGCCGCGACGAAGTCGTCGCTTTCACAAGCGGTAGCCAGCGCTGCCAATTTGCGATTTGGCACTCTCTACAACCGAGTGCCAACGAGTCTCTGTGGGCGCATTATGGTGCTCGGTCAAGCACGCAAGAATTTCTGATCCAAATGAACGGATTGGCAGGAGGATACGGGCAAAGCCACGCATTCTCGGCATCATCCACGGCTTCAAACATGTCGCTTTCGGCCTGATTGTCGCTCAAATGTTTGCGAACCGCGTCCGGATCGCCATCCTTGGAGAGTTTCCGATCCGCCTTTGCCGCCTTGGCAAGATCTCCAATCCACCCATCACGCGCCACCTGAGTTAGCAACCACGTGCCGAATGACTCGCCATTGTCGATGGACATAAAACCGTTGCCCTCTGTCATTTAATATTCTCTCGGTTTTGCTTCTCCAGAGCGATTCCAAGCGCTTTGGTTTCGGCAGCATCGTTTGCCGCGCTAGCGTCGGTGGCTGCCCGGGCGATATCGCTTTGCTCTTGCTCCGCTTCCATCTTGTCCATCGCGCGGGACATGCGCGCCCGCTCGGTCGTATCGGGGGGAGAATCTTGGCAGGCGCTTATCAGCATCACCCCGATCAAAAGCGCCAATGCCCCTGGGTTTCTCATGTTCGAGGAGCCGTTCTTGCTTCCAGGCTCATCCGAATACGACACAGTTCAACAATGTGCCGATGTGTCGCCTGACCGCTGAGATGTGCATCTACCGAACTACAATGTTCGCGATGCAGCTGCTCCCTGATTTCCTCGACATTCACGCAAGGCCCAAGCCTCGCCAATTCATAGGCGCGTTCGACAGTACCTTGGGGGCGCATTGATTTTGCTCCGTAAGCATCCACTCGGAACGGAAGAGCCGCGGAATTGAAATGGGATCATTTCGCCTACAGCGGCATCATAGCATGGTTTGATTATTTCCTCGCACCAATTCGGGCTGGCATAGGGCGCGGCAGATTTGCAGACGAAAAGTTCAGTTGACCAACACGCTTACGCTCATCCCCGCGAAAGCGCCTGATGCCCCAATATAGCTGCCCGCCACCGGCGTCGCCTGTGCAATATCACGAGCCACCGCCACTGGAATGAGGTTGAAGCCGCCTACGCCGCTGTTTGTTGGATCGAACGTGATCCAGCCGGCACCGGGAACATAGACCTCGGCCCACGCATGCGTTGAGCCAGCGTCCCCGTTGCCCATGAGGTTCTGGTCCCGGTTGTACAGATAACCTGAGATGATCCTGGCGCCGAATCCCAGACTGCGGGCTGCTTCTACGAAGAGCACGGTCAGATCCCGGCACGAACCCCACCCGCGATCGAGCGTTTCGATCGGTGACTGCGTTCCTTCATCGTCGCGCGACTGATATCGAATCCATGCAGGCACGCCAGCGCTCAAATCTTTGAGCAAGGAAAGCGTATCGGTCGGGTTGCCACTCACAAAAGCTTGTGCCCAACTGCGCAGCCGCCCTGACGGATCGGGATGAAGCGGAGTGGTGAGCGCGCCCAGGTCAGTCCATTCCTCGTCCGCATAGCGGAAGGGGAAGGAAATGGCAGAAGCTGCAATATCGAACACGGGCCATGCGACGGCTCTAAGGTTTAGCTCCGCGACGCTCTCGATAACCAACAAATCGGTCATTTCAGAGAACGTAGCTGTTGTTATCGCATTTCCGAAAACATCGTTCTGCCAACTGGTGATTGCCTGGGGCGAAATCTTCAGTCCAAACGAAATCAGCTTCACATCACAGCTTTCGCGCGGCCGCAGCATCAACCGGTGCGGTCCCAGACTGATGGCTTCACGATAGCGAAATGTGGTCTGATGCCGGACGGTGAGGCTCGTCATTGCGGCGCTCAGTCGCTTGGGAACTCCCGATCCGGGTTCTCGCTGAATGCCCGCTCGCGGTCCCGGTCGGACCGAACCGTGCCCAAGGCGATAGGGAGGGCTCCACGTGAACGGATTTGCCGATCTTCACGGCCCTCGGCCGCGAGTGCCTCTTTTTCCCACGCCTTGGCGGCGGCGGCAGCGATTGTCTGTATATTGGCGAGACCAGCAGTGGCAGCACGGTCGCGCTGATAGATTTGCTGTGCTCTGCACAAAGTAGAGGAAAGGTGCATAGAATATCCCTTTTGGAGAAATGGCGACATGAAACGGGGCCATTGTTCAGCGTATCGGCTCGACCACTTGGCTAGGAAATCAAATTAACTGATCACGTCTAGCCTGGACAACGGCGTCGCGTAGATTGGAATAGCGGTAGACTTTGTAGCGAAATTGATCTGCGGGAACCCGGATGATTCCGTATTTAGTCATGATCTCGGCTTCCTCAACATTGCTGGGTGTATCGGCCATAAATTATTCCTCCAGCTCAGTGTGTGCTTTGGCAGCCAATTGTCGCAGCACCCGCGATCGATGCTCGAAGGTATTGGATTGTGTCCCGACCCGGCCATTTGCAAAATCGTCGTACAAAGCGCTTGCCATTAGGCGAACTGCAGCATCCGGTTGGCTGTCAGCAAGGATATCCATACTGGTCTCCCATCTTTGAGCGGGAGCACGAACATCTCTCAGCCACACTACGCCCAGGGCATTGAAGTGCGATAGCCGTAAGATGGGGATGCAGTCGCCGATTTACCATCGATTTCGACTGATCTTGAAATTAAAACGTTACCCTAATTTGGAGGCGAGCCAGATAGTATTGTGCCTGCCCTCTTTGCCCGGATTGGCCAACATATTGAATTCGTCCACCGCGAATCCTGCGTTTTTCAATCGGGCCACAAATGCTGCATCTGCATAGGCCGACCATATGGCGAGCAAACCGTTTGGTTTCAGGGCGGTGTAGGCTGCCCGCAATCCCCAATTGCAATAGAGGCGATCGTTGGCAAGTCGGATAAGACCGTCCGGGCCGTTATCGACGTCAAGCAAGATGGCGTCGAAGCGATTGGGTGAGTCGACTATAACGTCGTGAACATCCTCGATCTTAAGCGAGAGACGGGGGTCCGCGAGGTGGTTTTCGAAAAGGTGCGCTAATGGCCCACGAGCCCATATCACGACCTTTGGCACGAGTTCCGCAACGACAACTACCGCTTGAGGTGACAATTCCGCCAGTGCGGCACCCAGGGTGAAGCCCATACCGAGTCCGCCGATCAGCACACTCCCTTCACCACGACCAAGCCGCTCGCAGGCCAGCGTCGCCAGCGCCTGTTCGGAGTGCTTTACCTGACTGCCCATCAATTCATCTAGACCGAACTGAATCGAAAACGCATCGCCGCACCGCAACAGATGCAATTCGCCTCCGCCCGGAATATCGGCGGTGTCGACCAACTTGATCGGATTCACGACTGCATCGCCATGGACTTCCGGCATTGCAGGCGCCACGCGGTCAGCGATCCGCCTTAGCGTTCTTCTTGCCCACGGCTGGCGCGGACGCCACGGCCTTCTTTGCCCGGACTTTGGTGATGGCGCGCTTGTGGCGCTTGTTGGTGGTGCGCAGTTGACCCATGGCCTGTCTCCGTTGAAATCGGTCGCGGTCTTAGCCGAGTTGGCGTCCGTGCGCGCTCATCAGCCGAGCATGTTCATGTTTCGACTGTGATGACAAGCATCATCATGGCTTTAGCAAGAGAATCCGTTTAGAGTTCACACGACTGCGACATTTAGCGCCATCGGATGGCCGTTTCCGCAGGTCCGGCGCAGGTCACTTTTCCGATTCCTTTCCTACCAAAGTGCCTCCGGTAGGAAATGCCGGAAATCCGGCCACCGGCCGCCTTGGGTCCTGCGTGGGTCGGCCGGCGCGGAACGACGGACGGGCAAGCTATCGCATTCAGTTATATCGCTTTTCCTGAGTCCGTGACTTGCATTCGTAATGATGGGGTCAGGTGTTCGAGTCACCTAAGCGGCACCACCCATTCCACTAATTTCGATATCTCTGCGTTTCGTCGCTGTGGGTGCCGTAAAGGTCGCGGATTTGCGCGGGTTTTCCCGCAGGATTTCCGAGGCTCCGCTGCCAGAGACGTTTTGGCGGTCGCGACATCTGCCTGAATGGCCCCGATATCTCAGAGGCCCATTTTTTGGCTGTCAGTAATTGTCTGTCGGTGGAGCGGGTTCAGCAAAACCCGAACATCGATCGCTGGGATGACCACTCGAGGGGGATGGCATTGGCGCGGATCAGCCTGCGGCTCGTGAGCTGGGGCGGCTGGGTGCCCTCGATCATCGCGACGATTATGTCAGGCGCAACCCAGCTGATGCGCGCAACCCGAGCGAGATAGCGCTCTGAGTAATTCTCGACGCAGGTATGCTTGATGCTCCGCATCAGAAGAACCCAACGGTGACGGTCGTCGACAAAGTGGCAATAGCGCTAAAGTGCGAACTCGGGGATTTCCTTGACTAAGCTTCAGAAGCGGTCGTGAGCCGAACTTCATCCTGGTCGCAGCCATGCGGACAGGCGCGCTGTAGCAAACCGCGGCACCATGCTCCCCTCCGGCTTAGACAGCACTCATATGTCGAGACAAACTGGTCAGCCTCGTCACGACACCTATGCATAAGGCTGCGGCGCAGGGCCAGAGGTCGTCGGAGACGTAGGCAGTCGAAGGAGGGTATGGCACAACTGTCGGTAAGACGGGGCCGGAAAACAAGAGAACGGCGTAGCGCTAACCAAGCGCGCAAAGCCGATATGGATCCGGTCCGCGAAGCGGCGGGCTGCGAAAGGCCCGCGTCGCGCTCGCCCGACGGCTCGCCGTCATCATGCATGCCATGCTGCGCGACGGTACCTTGTTCGAAGCCTGAGATACGGTAAATCCCTTTCGCCAGCGGTGACACTCTCAAGCTGACCCGATGGCGGCGTCCCGCGAGGGAACGCAGGGTCGGGTGATCTGCGAAGGTCGACGGATTGGCCACCGAGCCTGCTTCGAGTCAATGCAACGTCCGGCCTTGTGAGACCCGCTACAGCACCACCGATCCTCGGACCGGCGAGTGCGGACAGATCCTTGAAACCATCAAGGGACAACCGCCAAGCGACCGCAAATTACAGATCCAGACCCTAGTAGTGTTGCGTAAGATCTTCGTGGCATTCCTTTGTTTCTATATATCTCAAGATATACGCATACGCCCTCGAGAATGGAGGTTTCATCCAAAAAGGTAAAACAATCAACGTAAAGGTCTCGACCTTACTGGATTCTTCCAGTCCCTGAGCGATACATTAACCACATTTGGCGACGCTATTCGCTACTTCTTTTGTGGTAAAACATTAGTTAAACGAGCTCTGAGAAAGAAGTTTTAGGAGCTTGGGGTGCTTCGAGCGCAATTGCGGTCGCGCGACCATCGTCGCGCGGGCGTTGGGGTATTGTTGTTCTTCGCATCGGCGGTGGTTTCGGCGCCCGCATCGGCTGACGTCGTCACGGTCACGGCGCAGGGCACGATACCAAGCAGTTGCGGCCTTGCGTTGCAAAACGCATTTGGCGCGGCAAACCTAAACGCTGACGGAAGCATCAGTGCCTCAGCGTTGGTCAACTGCAACGCACCCTATAGAATCCGTGCAAGTTCGGCCAACGGCGCGCTCAAAACTACGACCCCGGCCCCCGCACAGTTCAGCAACAGCCTGGATTATAGCCTTTCGGTGACCGTGCCGCTGGATGTCGGAGGGCAGATCAGCGCCACCTGCACTTCGGCGACACTGGTCAGCGGTGCGACCGGTTGCACGCTGTCACCCGCTTCCGCGAGCGGACTTTCATCCGGCAGCGGCACATCGACGTCCAAGACGGCCGTGCTCGCGCTGCAGTGGACGTTGCCCACCGCAACCCGCCTCGTCGCCGGTAACTACGCCGATACCGTCACGATCACGATCGCGGTGCAGCAATGATGCCGCCGCGGTCCCACAGAACAGTCCGGAAAGCCGCACGTGCGGCCAACCGCTGTGCCGGGGCGCATCGCGCCTTTCACCACCATGCGTTCAAGTATTTTCAAGGGAGTAATGCTATGAAGAAGTTGTTGATGGGGGCTGTTGCCCTCGCGGCCATGTCTACGACACCCGCATTCGCGGTTGATCCGTCCGCAAACTACCAGGTGCAGGGTACGGTCGACGCTGCCTGCTACGCCAATACCGGCGGCACGATCGATTTTGGCACGATGTCGATTGATTCCACAACCGGTCGGCTGAACGGCCTGACAAGCGCCTCTTCGGCTGGAAGCAATATCTGGTGCAACGGCATCAATTCGACGCTGTCGTTCACCAGCACCGGCCTTCTCACCGGGTCGAATTCGAGCGGCGACACGGCATTCACCAATGTGTTGACCTTCACGCCTTCGGTAACGCTCGGAGGTAACGCGGTGACCAGTGGTGCCACGATCGGCGCCAAATATGGTTCGCTCGTCGTCACGGCGGGCAACCTCAGCGATGGCGGCAAGCTGCCGGTCGCTGGCAACTATACGGGTCTGATCACCGTCACGCTGACGCCTGCGGCTTAACATGGCCTCAAGGGTTGCTGAACTAAGAGCTGTCGCGATGCGCAGGTTCGCCAGGTTCATCGTTGCCGTTCTTTCCTGCATGGGCATGTCGTCCGTGCAGGCAGCGCCCGCGCGCCAGATTCCCTATAATGTAAAGGGCAAAATCAGCAGCAGTTGCGCGATCCCCCAAGCCGCTCCATTGACGCTGAGCACGACGGTGCCCAGCAACGGCAAGATCGATCCGGCGCTTTCGAATATGAGCTGGACGATCGCCGGCTGGTCCTGCAACGCCGCTTCCCGCATTTCGCTGTCAGCAAAGCCGCTTCGGCGGAACCCGCCGAAGACAAGCCTGACACCGTCGCAGTCGCAAGTGATAAACTTCACCGCGCGGGCGTCGGGATGGACCACATCCGAGGCGAAGGTGACCACTGCTGAGACCAATCCGCTTGGCACTGGCGCGACCTACACCGGCGCCCCGCAAATCCAGAATGCTCCGCGCAAGGGCGCGATCACGGTCCGCGTCGGCGATTTCACGACGGCCGGAGCAAAAGGCAATTCCTCGAATAATGCGAAGCCGGTCGACGGGGCCTATTCGGCAACCATCACGCTTACGTTGACGCCGAGCAGCTAACATAGTGTGAGCAGGACGATTCCGATGACAATCTGTACGAGTATCAAACGTTTCGGGGCAATTCTGCTCTTGGCGACCGCTCCGCTTGCGCCTGTCCAGGCGACGACGGTTACGCCGGTCGTCGTCGACCTCCAGTCCGGAGGGCGCGGCGTCGTCTCCAATATCAGCGTCAACAACACCGGGGCGAGCGATTTGCCGATGGAAGTCACTGTCCAGCCGTTGGAAGCACAGGAAACCGGTCTCGTGCCGAAAGGCAGCGATACAGGCGACCTGCTGGTGGTGCCGCCGACGGCGATCATACCGGCCGGTCAGACCCAGACCTTCCGCGTCCAATGGGTCGGCGATCCCGATCTTGCCGCCAGCAAGCATTTCTTCGTCAACGTCGCCCAACTACCGGTGAAGCTGCCGGAGGGGCAGTCGGCGGTGCAGATCGTCTATAATTTCCAGGTGCTCGTGAATGTCGCCGCGCCTGGACAGAAAGCCGATCTCGCGATCCAGTCGGCGGCGATCGGTGATCATGAGGGCAAGCTTGCTCCGGTCATTACCGTCAGCAACAGCGGCCGCGCACACGGCTATCTCAGCCAGCACCGCCTGAAGATCGTCGAGAGGGACGCTGGGGGAGCCGAGGTCTTTTCGAAGACGCTGGGCGGCAGCGAGTTTCAGCAGGTGGTCGGCTATGGGCTGATCGCGTCCGGCCAAACGCGCAAGCTGGCATTGCCGATCGATTTGCCTTCGCGCACCGGACAGCTCAGCGTGACATTGCTGGATGAACAGCAACAATGATCTGCTCGAACCTGCATGCCGCTCGCGCGAGCCGTTGCTTTCGCGCCTCTGCGACGGTCTGATCGCGAGCGAGGCCATGGCGCCTGCGGCGGCGGCTTGGACAGGATCTGACGCGGCAAACCTCACGTCGGCGGCGCCGATGGCGGCGGTCGCGGCGGTCGTGGCGCAACGGATCAATCCGACCAACCGGGTACTGCGCTTCATTGTGCCTCTGACCGACGGCCCGCGCTACTTGGGCGATGTCGAGCTGTCGGTTGCTCCCGACGATTCTCTGGCCGTGGGCGCTCCGCGGCTGCTCCAAATCCTGGAACCGCTGCTTAAGCAGGAGACATTCAGCCGTCTCAAGAGCGCTGTCGGTGGGGATGCCAGCATCACGGCGACGATGCTTGGCCGCGAACAGATCAAGCTTGCCTATGACAGCCAGACGCTGGCGCTCGCTATCCTTCTGCCGGTTGACGCACGGCGCAAGCAAAGCGTCAGTCTCCGTGATCCGGGCTTCGCACAAACGGTCACGCTGCATCCGGCGCAAGTCAGCGCCTATCTCAACCTCCGCGCCGCGGTCGATGTCGCCTACAAGAGCATGAACACGACGGTGACCGCGCCGATCGTCGCCGTCGACGGTGCGTTTCGCGCCGGCGATGTGGTGGCGGAAGGTGAGGGTGTGGCGTCAGGCCGCCGTACCGACCCGGCCTTTCGCCGTACCGGCAGTCGCCTGGTTTATGATGATCTCTCGCGTACGATGCGTTGGTCTCTGGGCGATGTTCGGATCGCTACGCGCGGCTTTCAGGCAAGTGCCCAAGTCGCCGGGCTTTCGGTATCCAGGCTCTACGCCGCGCTTGATCCCCAGCGCGAAATTCGCTCGACCGGCGCGCAATCCTTCACGCTGCTTAGTCCAAGCGTTGTCGAAACGGTCGTCAACGGCCGAACGGTCGAGCGCCGCTCCTTTCAGCCAGGCACCTACACGCTGCAGGATTTTCCGCTCGCCGAAGGCAGCAATAATGTCCGCCTGCTGATCCAGGACGAAGCGGGCCGGCAGCGGACGGTCGAATTCAACCAATATTCCAACCGGTCGTTGCTCGAGCCCGGCATCACCGAATTTTCGGCCTTTGCCGGCGTCTATTCCTATCCGACCATCAACGGCATCCATTATACCAATGATTGGGCCGCATCCGGATTTTGGCGACGCGGTTTTTCCAATCGTTTGACCGCGGGTTTCAATTTTCAGGCCGATCGGCAGAGCCAGCAGGCTGGCGGCGAAGTCCTGCTCGGAAGCGATTTCGGATTGATGGGGGTCGATTTCTCCGGTTCGCACAGGCGCGGACGCGGAACGGGCTATGCAACAGCGGTGGTGTTCGAAAAACTGATCCAGGGATATGACGCGCTCCGATCACACACCATCCGCGCCGCAGTCGAGTATCGCAGCCGGGATTTCGTGGCCCCCGGAGCCTTCGCACGCGAACGGACATCCTGGCGCGCGTCATCGTCCTATTCCTACAATTTCGGCATCGACAATTTCGTTGCGCTCGATGTGCAATATGCGCGCGATCGGTTCGCCCGGGTCAATGAAATCGATGCCAGCGCACGCGCCGGCGTGAGCCTTGGCAATCAGTTCAGCCTGCTCGGCGAAGTTGGCTATCGTCATTCCGATGCACGGCGCGAAACCTTGTTGCGGATCGGCATGCTGCGCCGCTTCGCAAGGCGGGCGGCAATGCGAGCCGATCTGGATTCGCATGGCGACGCGCGCGCGAGCTTTCAGGATTCGGGCGGACGCGGCATCGGCGCCTGGACGATTTCGGCCGATCTGGACCGAACGGATGAGGGCACCACTTTCAACGGCAGCGGCAGCTATCTGACAAACCGGCTCGAACTCGGTCTTAATCAGGTTGCCGCTTATGACAGCACGCGCAACGTCGTCACGGATGTCCGCACTTCGTTCCGGGCCGCAACGTCGATCGCCTTCGCGGACGGCGCGTTTGCGATCGGCCGTCCGATCAACGATAGCTTCCTGCTGGCCGCGCCCCATCGCAGCCTGGGCGGAAAGTCGGTACGGCTTGATCCGCAGGACGATGGCGAGCAGGCCCGTTCCGGTGCGCTGGGGGCCGGGCTGGAACCCGATCTAAGCGCATATTCCAAGCGGACCATTCTTTACGACGTGCCGGATGCGCCGCCCGGCTACGACCTCGGCCAGGGCAACGTCCAGATCCTGCCGCCCTATCGCGGCGGCTACCGGCTGGAGATCGGATCGGATTATCACATCCTCGTTCTCGGACGCTTGATTGACGCCGACGGCGAGCCGATCTCGCTGCTGGCGGGACGGGCGATCGAACTGGCTCGCCC
>Ga0065707_10082447_pt1 | contig 15057 bp, 9 predicted proteins | sample SwiRhicommuniRL3_FD_59094 | JGI IMG/M metagenome (GOLD analysis project Ga0065707, IMG submission 59094) | Switchgrass rhizosphere bacterial communities from Rose Lake, Michigan, USA - RL3 v2 (version 2) | ecosystem: Host-associated > Plants > Roots > Rhizosphere > Soil | place: East Lansing, MI...
GCAAGACTACTGTATCGTTTTGGACGGTAAGAAAAGCGAATCAAATAGCGTATGATTTCATGAGAAAAGAACCTGTAATGTTGGAACGAGCCATCTATATGAAAGATTATGAAGAATTCTTGAATTTGAATGAGATGAATATAGGAAACTACGGCGACTTTGAAGAACCATTCAACTCGTCGTCCAAATGTTTAACCTCTTTCAAGCAAAAGTCGTTTGTAACAAACTTCAAAAATCAGTCGTACTGGTCTTCAATTTACGGCGACGATACTACTAAAGAAATCGCTAGGGGTTTACAACAAACGTTTCATGAAATTGGTATGAAAAGACATAAATTGATGGTGGATCTTAAGATCTTGAACGAAATGGAGCAGGAAATTGTCAAGGCAGAATGGAAAAATTGGTTGATGAATGAATTGCAGAGATGTCTGTTTGTCAGAGTAAATGTTTTACAACAGGTTCAAGATAATTTTGTTGGCAATGATTCTGTAACAGACGGAGTTCATTCACTTATTGAGTATTGTTTGGATTGTGCTGAACAATGGGGGAAGGTAGATCTTATATAAAGTGGTAGAAGTCCTTTAATTATTACTGAGGTTAAGAGAGATCGAAGATCTCTGAAGAAAATACTGAGACTAATATACCTTACCTCGAAGTTATGGGGTCAAAATTACGAGAATTAAATATCTTCAGACCTAAAACTGATTGAAAAGAACTTTTGATTCTACGTATTAACCAATTTTTTCTAGTAACTAATTCTTTAACTCCACGGCATTTATTTTCAATATATACGCCGTGATATGCATACTATTTCACCTACTCTCTAGATCCTTGTCTCTATTTGAGATCGATATTATCACCAAAGTCGTGTACTGCCCAGTTATTAATCGCGAAACATGGGGTGGTACTTGCAAATAATAAAATCATAAATCAAATAATCTTTCATTCTTTTATTCTTTTATTCCTTTATTCTAGAATATAAATTACCTAACGTAACCATAATTAACTACGTTATTCAATTCCAAATATACTTATAGAAGTTATCAAAAAAATACTATAATCAATTATCAAATTCTGGACCACTCCTTTTACAGTATTCACACATGGCTGACATAAAAATTATACCCATGATCATAAATGGAGAGGAGATTACGTCACAAAATGTTTATCTGGTGACATCCCCCACCGAACCCTACCGAGTCCTCCATAATGTCAGTTACTTGACAGACTTCCAGAACACGGTACCAAAAATATGTAAAATAGCACAACAAGGGCTTGAAGAATGGGCGGCAAAGAGTTTTGTTGAGAAATCAGCGGTTTTTACAAAATCTATCGAACTTATCCAGCAACAACGTAAGCAATTGGTCAACGGACACCTTGAAATCGGTGGACCCAACTGGTTTTCAGAATTGAACGTGGATGTATTGCTTGGACAACTAAAGGAGTACATTTGTCAACTCTCTCAGCCAGAGGGGGTCGTTCCTCGTACAGTTGCGACTGACTTTGCCATGGTTCTCAAACAACCCATAGGACCCGTTTTATCCATTTCTCCCTGGAACGCTCCGGTAATACTTTGTGGTAGAAGTATTTTGGCCCCGCTAGCGGCTGGATGTTCGGTTATAACCAAATCTCATGAGAAATCTCCATATATTAACTATTTATTAGTGAAGATTCTTCTAGAAGCTGGTGTTCCTTCTGGGGCTTTACAGTTGGTCAACATCAGACTGGAAGATAATGCAGAGTTTCTAGACGTGTTATTGGCTACAAACGTTATTGGAAAAGTCAACTTCACCGGCTCGACCTTTGTCGGTAGGGAAATCGCAAAAACCTGTGGATCATATCTAGTTCCATATCTCTTGGAGCTCGGTGGAAAGATCACTTCTATAGTGGAGAAGGATGCAAATCTCGCAAAAGCTGCTGGAGGCATTATTTTCAGTGCATGGGCTCACAAGGGACAAATATGTATGAGTACCGATAAAGTGTACGTCCACGAAGATATTTATGACGAGTTCAAGAATGAGTTGTTAACCACCGCTAAAAAGATGGTCAACAATCCCGATTATTCCTTACCACAGAGAGATACAGCCGTTGCCGAAAAGATCAAGCATTTGGTGAACGATGCTTTGGCCAAAGGTGCTTTTTGTATATTTGGCGAAGCTGATCAATTTAAAAACGGAACTGGTGATTCATCGGTTTCACCCATGATCTTCGAGAACATCGATCCTTCAATGGATATTCACGAAACAGAGAGTTTTGGTCCTCTATTTTCTCTCTACAAATATTCAGACAAAGATCTCTTGATCAAGCATTTAAACTCCCAGATCAATGGATTGAAAGCTTCTGTATGGTCGTCCAATATCATAAGTGCTCTCAATATTGCCAAAAAATTGCAAGTTGGTGGTGTACACATAAACGGATCCACTCTCCACGACGAGCTGACAATCCCTCATGGTGGTGTTAAGCTGAGTGGTTCTGGTAGGTTCAATAGTTCCTGGGGAATAGACGAATTCTCAGTCGTAAAAACTATTACTTTGAATGAATAGTTAGGTAAAGGTGAAAGTAATAAGGTGAAGAAAAAATTGATAATTTATGATTTTTAGAAATTTCTGGTGAAATATCGGTAGTTTAGTTACGACAAGTCATAAAATGTTGTGAGCAGTTGTCATGAGGTGTCATAATGTCATTCGATATTACCTCCATATACGGTCTTCATTTCATAGTCCTTCTAATTCATTTCATTGTCCCTATTATTCATACTAGTGTGGTCCACCGATAATATTAGTGGAATGGCCGATAATAATAGTGGAATGGCCGATAATACTAAAGACAATGGTGAGTGGTGAGTTATAGATGGTTTCCTTGAAGTCTGCACCATCACACTATAAGATACTCTCAATATGGTACTATGAGTTCTCCTGAAAATCGTCAAGCTAATTCTTGATGTCTCTGTGGTACCACATTTAACCTGAAATCTGGTTTCTCTTTCTCTATCAAATCAGCCTAATATTTCTGCATGATTTGTCGATACTGGAGATACTCCTGAGAAATAACAACTCTTAGGAAATATTAAGTCTTGAGAATAATTGTCTTTTCCAGGGTATGGATCTAATACTTAATCTATATGAAGCATCTAGAAACTCATCATCTTCACAACTTTATCATTCCTGTTCACCCATCCTTGCTTCTTTATCTGTCTCATTATATCTCTTGATCTTTATCTTTATCCTCGATCTCTCTATCTTTTCCATTGCTTTCTGTCTTTGCCAAATTATCTGCAATATCCAAATACAACGCCAACGCATTGAACTTTTGTTGCTTGTTGAACAAAACCTTATCTAAAGTAACCCTGGCCCTGTTAGTCCAGTTTATCAAATCCAAATGGTCAACCTGGTCCAAAGTTCCGAGATATTTTCCCCATTTCGAGCTTTCCACACTAACAATTCCATCATTATCGATGATATTCTTTAATTTCTCTACCTTTTCTGGGCCATATTTGTGTCTGATTTGACGGGTCATGATTTTCCATGTTAAGTTGAAGACGTTGAACCATTTAGGGTTAAAACGGGCTCCATACGAGAAGTAGTGAACGTCTGGATCGTCAAGAATGGACTGGTTAAATGTCTTCATATTCTCAGTAGTCATTTCAAACACCGGAGCTGGTAATATCAGTTTCATCAACTTGCTAGAACCAAACGTATCCACCAAGAAGTCGGCACATTCAGAGCCATGGTGAGGTGTGGAAATTGTAGTTAGTGACACAACTTGATAGTTATTTGTAGGAGAACGAAGTTTGGAGATGAGATACCGAGAATCTAACCCTCCCATAGAATGACTCACGAGATTGATTTTTATAGGCAGATAGTTATTAATATTTTGTGGGAGTTTCTCGCTAGTCTGTGACAGTTTAGTCTGTGATAATTTAGTCTGTGAGAGTTGAGTCTGTGAGAGTTGAGTCTGTGAGAGTTTAGTCTGTGACACTTTCTCTCTAGTCTGTGACAATTCCTCGTCAGTCTGTGTGAGTTTCTCGCTAGCCTTCGACAGTTGCTCGCTTGCCTGCATCAGCTCCTGATTATTCCGAGTCTTGTTCTCACCAACTCTTTCACTATTCTTTTCTTCCTTCTTTTCTTCTTTCTCTCCTTCCTTCTTTTGATCCATATTATAAATCGTCTCCTTGGATTCGTTTTCTCGGAGAGTCTTACATTGTTCGTTTATGAAGTTATGCAAAATCGTGGCACGCTCCTCGATGGTTCCAAAGGGTGGGACCTTGCCGATCAAAACAGTGCTGCCTAATTTTTCAAGACTTTCCCGTATTCCGTGCCAGTAGTTGATTTGTAGCAAGCCCTCTACCTTGCGTTCTGCAGCCACCAACAGGTTTGGAATAAAGTTCACTGTATCGAACCCTGAAAACCCATGGCATAAAACTATGGGATATTTTGGTGTTTGGTATTTGTCCCTAACAATACTGAATTTGTCGGTAATTAACGTGGTTTTGAGGTCTTTGGATCTTTGTTTGAGGTCTATGACTTTGGAGTACCTTCTAGCGAGGTTTAGGTAGGGTGAACTGTGGAACATGGCGACCAATTGCCGCTGGGGGTGTTTTCGCAACTTAAAATTTAGACTGGTGTGAAACTTGAACTAGCAATGGTGAGAAATATATTTTGGTGAGAATCACATTAAATTTGCGTGATTTAGTGAGAATTCTTAGAGAAAATATGTATTTGTGAGAGTTAGTGAGGATTTAGTGAGGATTCATAGTGAGAATTAATGATGATTGGTAACAATTAGTGACAAATAATGAAAATTTAGTGACATTTTATGGTTTTATTCTCTTCTAATTTCGTGATAGAGTACCAAAATGATAGTTGCTAGTACTAGGTATATAACTAATGATTGTAGTGTTAACTATTTCTCAAATATACGTTAACTTAATAAATATTGTTCCTCGGTTGAAATGTCGCTAATTTCTGGATTTTATATATACCATATTTACAAAGATTAGTCTTCTAAAAGAAGTCATAGAGAATAATGAACCTCTCCAAGGATATATAAAGCTATAAACATTTATTGCACAGGATTATAACAGTTTCAGCGACTTTTTTGCTAGTTCTCAAGTCATCTGGTGAAATAATGGATATCTTGTCACTATCGTAATAGATTATTTCATTATTCCAAGGTTTAATAACCAGTGAGAACAAGAGCGAAGCGAATTGTTCTCTCAGTATAATCTCTTCGCTCATAGTTCTCTCAGTGGTGTCTCTTCGCTCATAGCTCTCTCAGTAATCTATTATCTCAGTAATAGACAAATACAAGAGAACTATTTGATGTATTATCTCACTCTACTCCTCTAACTTGGTGGGTACTAGACTAATTTGACGAGTATTAGACTAAATTAATGAGTATTAGTCTAATATGGTGGTTCTTAGTTCAATTTGATGGCTACGCTACTTGTCTAACTTGATGGTTATTAATCTGCTTTAATGACTTTTAGTCCAATTTGATGGTTTTTAGTCTAATTTGATAATCATTAAATGGCTACTAGCCTAATTTATAATTATTAGACAATACCTTTAGCAATTTAATTATAACTTACCAGAGAACTATTCGCTTCGCTCATAGTTCTCTATCTTCCACTAATATTTCCCACCATCATATCCTTAATGAACCCCAACGAGTTAAGAGACTTTATACCCCATCCTCTCAACGCAACCACTGGCCATGCTTCAAATGAGAATATCTTATGTAATTTATCACAAACTCCCATTATTACATGGTTTGATGGCCAGGCAGTAGCAACATACTTATCCAATACAAGCAGAGATCCAATATCCATTCCTCTTTCTACACCCAACTCTAATGCTTCCACCAAAGCAGCGACGTCAGATTGTCCCATATTCAACCCTTGACCTGCTAATGGATGGACTGTATGGGCAGCATCTCCCACCAACGCAATTCTTTCCGAAACATACGTGTCAGCATGAGAGAATCTCAAAGGAAATCTTGCTCTAGACCCTTCAACGACTTCAACAAGTGGTAATGGATACTTTGTCTCTAACTCAGACAATTTGATCTTGGACATTCTCCATTCAATGTCTTCCAATACCGACATATCTTCAGGATCATTCTTCAACACTTTGTAGATATATTTCAAATCAACTTCCTCCAAAGTCATGGCGGCATTTACGAGGCTAGGAAAGATTTCTGGACTAACCTTGACCAACAATTCTGATAATTCCGGTGGTGACGACCATACAATCGTAGCATTTTCTTCGGTTAATGGAAGAATAGCCAACGGACCAGTGGATAAAAACCGCTGCCAGCCAATGGATCTAAAATCCTCATATTGTAACTTGACTGTGGCCACTACTCCGAACCGATTGTACATCCATCCTCTAGACTCGATCCCTGCAAAAGTACGCACGGGCGAGTTGTAACCATCAGCACCCACCAACAATCTCGTTTGGATGGACTCGCCGTTAGAAAGCTTAACGATGGGCCAGTCTAATTGTGACGTAGCAGGAGGAGCACTCAAACTATGATTTTCTAAATCTACCGGTATTGGACTGGTAATCTCAACAACCTTAGTGTTGTCGAGAATAGTGGTGTCGCGACAATTCAACTCTTCAAGCCTCTGAAGAAGCGACGACTGGATATTGATATTTTCACACATCACAGCCAACGATCCACCAGAGTGCGTGGCACTTGCTGCATCCAACTGGATCCTCGCCTCACTATCCTTTCCGTCGTATGCCACTACCGAGTCATAAAACTTGACCCTGTCTTGATTTATAAACTCCCAGTTTCCGATCCGTTCTTGCATAAATTCCACGGATTTCGGCGTAAGTGACACCACTCTGTTTGTATATTCCTCGGGAGCATCTTCGCCGAACGCTCTGATGGGTTCTAGACTTCCTGCTTCAATCAATGTGCATTTCAAGTGGCGAGTCTTGTGCGATGATTTTAACGCTGCAAGGAGAGAAAGTCCTGCAGGCCCTCCTCCTATCACGACCACATCCTGAAGATTTGGTTTGGATGTTGTAGCGAGTCTTCTTATTAGACTTCTGTACATTTTAGAGTATTCTGGGGGTAATACGTGAGGAGTAACTGTGGTTAGAGTGTGATTTACTGAGATTTGAGAATTCCGAGAATTGACAATTCTGAGATTTGGTTGCCTGATTTTTAAACGACTTCTGAGAATACACGTAAGTTATCGCTGGAGATGAGTGAAATAAGGGAATTTACAGTGGGAGGTAGAAAATGTACTTAGTGGGGGATAGAAAAGGTTCTTAGTTGGTCCCCAGTGGGTCTCTATTGTGTCTTTTGCTAAACATTTTATAACTATGGAGGTGGAAAATGTCGCGTCTACAGTCCTAACTACTTATGATCTTCATCAAATTATTCATTTCTGAGATTAACGTCATAAAAATGGTATAAATAAAAGCTACAGGTCGCCAAGATCCATGAAAATGTATGGAAATGAATCGTTAACATCACAGGAAATAGTGACTGGAGAGATAATGGAATTATTAGAGTGAGGACTAGAAGTCTGAGGACAAGAAGTCTGAGGACAAGAAGTTTAAGTACTAAGGAGTACCTACCGCAGTAGAATACACCTTTGCTTCTCTCTAAATATTTACTTGACACTTGAATTATCAATAATCTCAATATAATACTCTCAACGAACTCAGGAATAGTCTCGAGATCCTTTCGGTTTGCACCAAGTGGTCGATTATACTCTTTAATAAATCACACACATGTAAAGAGTTGAAGATTTTAGAGTTTTCTGAGTAATCCCAGAAGAATTCAGAAACTCACTCAGAGATTCGCCCGGAGTTTCACCCTGAAATCAAATATTAGACAACACTTCGACAAATCTTGGTCAATTCTTAGACATCTTAGACAAAACTTCTCCCTAGAGTTACTAACAAATTCTGCTGTTAGAATATATCATTTCAATCGTCTACTTTTGATCCATTATTTAGAAAATAATGAATCTAAGAATTTACGATTAACAATCAGAAAATATCTCTCACTAGCCGTATCATTGTCTTCTTTATCATGATGAATTTCTTTAAACACTAAAAATCTCTAGAATCCCTGATACTCTCTGATATTCTCTTAAATCTCTAAAATCTCTCTCTAATTGTCATTGTGACCCAATTACAATTAAATCAGATCCTTTCTAACTCTTTGGAATATCCTCCAACTTGACTCTGCCGGTCTCTATCCAATAGGGATCAATCAATTTCTCCTTTTCCTCATACATTACCTTATACGAAGTCTTAATAGTCCCGTCACTAACCCCAGTCTTTTCTGAAATCTTGGAAGGAGGCAAGTCAACACCAAAAACCAATGCTGCCATGTAAATCACCGTTGCGGCAATTGTTGTGGGCGATCTTCCTGCCAAAACTCCTACGTCTTTACACATTCTTGCGATGTATTCTGCACCATTTGTGACTTGAGTACTCAAACCCAAATGAGAACAGTATCTTCTGATCAAATCTTCGGCCGAAGTCTGTGTGGTTTGCATGTTGTCCTGGTTGAAGAGTTGGGCATTAGGATTAGCTGCGTTCTTCTCTTGGATCACAGTATTCATAAGTTTAAACACCTTTCCAATCTCTTTTCGTGGTACATTAGTCAACGCCCATATTTCCTTGAACGACCGTGCCACCTTTGCCTTACGACATCCAATAAAGATCGCTGCTGCCATGATAGACTCCTGAGACTTCCCCCTCAACGTTTTTTCGTCATACACGAGTTTATAAACCTCTTTAGCTCCGTCCTGAACTATCCTTGGTAACTGATAACCATCACACATCTGACTGATCTTTGCATACGCTGCTGACAAATGGTTATCCTTCTTATCCACCAACGATTTCGATTGTGCCCGATTCAACTCTCTTCCAACCCTTGTATTTTCTGGCACATATGAAATCATAGTCGACAAATCCTCCGTATCCAAAAGGGGGTTACCTGCATCACCTACACGACTTGGATCATCACCGTTTTGATCGTCATTACTGAACGTTCTCCATTCAGACCTGGTATCTACAACTCTATCACTCAAAACTAACCCACAACTGCCACAAACGATGTCTCCTTCACTAAACCTCTCTATCAAGTCTGGAGGGAAAATTTTACACTCTGGACAAGTTAACGTAACATTTAAGTTAGGACCTGTGAATGGTTCCTCGGCTAAAGTAGTCATGTAAAGTTTGAGGAGCTATCTAGTAATACTCGAATTAACGGTACAACAAGGGATGTGAGTAATTATTTTCTTGATGGCAAGTTTAGAGATGAATATTTGTAATTGATTATTGGCGGTACACGACTTATTCTAGAATCAGTAGAGTTATGGTCTGAGTAGATTAGTGAGGTTAGAGGTTTTGTTATGGTAGATGTTGTGGTTATAAGGAGGTAGTTACAGGGAGAAAGTGGAGAAGCTGACAAGAAGAAAATGACATACAAAATGGCATACAAAATGACAGAAAGTACTCATTAAACCAACTAAACAGAATAAAACGACAAACTAACCAGACTCCATTGTCAGACTCCATTTTCAGACCCAACTGAGAGACTAATCTCTAACTATCAGTGTTCTTTGTCGCTAACTTACCCAAGTATTTATCATGATATTTATAATATATGCCTGTATATAAGCTATATACTAACTATTAAAGCTAAACAAAACCAACTGGAACTTTGCAATCCCTAGTAATGTTGATAGAATCGCTAGTTTCTCTCCTCTTGTCACTCCGTTTCACTAATTATCATTAATTTGACGTCTTCCACTACTTCGACTCACCTTTAGAATCTCACTAATTTGCTAACCTCTCACTAATTAATCTCAGCCTCAGAACATTATTTCTACTAAATCACTAAATTGCTGTCATGAATATCCCCTAACTTCTTCATTAACTGTTTATCCTTCGTGAAGAACCCTAATCTACTCTAATCCACAGTTATCAGTAAATATTTATCTCTAATATGAACTTGTCACCAATTGAAGATCTCTCGCAGCTCAATTCTGCCTCTCTTATCAAGGAGGCTGACCAGATTATTGAATCCATCGAATCATCGTGGCCAAAAACATCAACTCACAACTATAACCTCAACAACGGAACTTTAGTAAGTGTCCCTGTCTACAAAACCACCCTAAATAACGAATCTTGGTGTGCCAGAGTCTCTGACTTTAGAGAGTTTGATGATGAATTCAAAAATCGTTACTACGACAACTTCGTCAAATATATCATAGGATCTTTGACTGACTTGACAAAGACTCACTCTGAGTATGAGACAAAGTATGTCCACGAAGTATATGACTATAAAGTGACGCCGGTAGAACTTGACGGATCCACGCCTGGGACTTTGACATATTTGTTAGAAGCATATTATAAATTCCAGTTTCCATTGAAGAAAAGAGTATTTTATGAATTGATAATCGTACACATGCCCAAACAACCAACAAAGACAACCGATCTGCCAACAAAAACCACTAATGAATTGGACCTGGTGATAAAGATGACTAATGAGACAAAGACGACTAATGAGCCAGAACTGACAATCAATTCTTCAAAATCTCCTGCTATTGGGGGAAATAGAGAGTCTAATACCTCTTTGTCGGTTGGGCTAGTAGTTTCTCTACCTATTAATCCTAAACGCATCAAGGACTTGAAGCCAAATAATTTCGTGGTTGCAAAATACACTTCCATTGAAAAGTTCACCTTTAATCATGAGACAAACAACTTGAAATGGTCAATGTGTACTTGTTCAACACCAGCGGGATCGATTCCTCGATGGTTGGTAGAAATGAGTATTGGAGGGGCAGTAGCCAAAGATGTTCCAGGGTTTATTAACTTTTGTGAAAGCTTGTGATCCTTTAGTGGTTCATAGAGTTTTCTGAGTTGCAGAAGGTAAAGGTAAATCCGCCAATAAATCCACCAACTGAAAAATCCACCAACCAAGCTCGCAGTTGGATCTATTCTCTATTCTCGATTCTCTATACTCTCTTCTTGTTACTTAAGTCTCCCCCCTCTCGCCAAAACCCTCTAGCCAACTTCTGACATCGTCTCCCAAATTATCCAAAAACCCCAAGCTGGCGTAATCCTGAACTCCATTCGTTAATCTATAAAACAAATTCTGGTCGTTTGACGTCATATCATCAGGTGATATATCACTGGGCTTTCTTTTTCCCAAGGTAGTTCCCTTGAGACTTTCGGAGACCGTAGCGGCACCAGGTCCAGATCTGCCTGCACGCCTCTTTTTGTTATGGTTCTTTATAATTATAATAAACTTCTTATCATGTTTGATATAGTAGAACATCCAATCGTTAAGCTTGTTGCTAGTGAATTTATGGAAGTATTCTGACATTTGGTGGTCACTGAAGAAATCCTGATTCTTTTGCATAAGGAAAAGTGTGGAGAGCTGGTCATGGAGGTGAAAGATGGCGCTTTCATAGTTAGTAGTCTTTTCTGGGGTATCAGCCAAGTATGGTAGCGACGATTTCACCCAACCTTCTTCACTGTCGAATATTACGAAGAAAAAGTCTTCTGTATCCTGGAGAAGGGATCTTAGAGATCCAATACTGCCATTGTGGGAGCGTAACGACCCTATGCTTCCTATCAAACTTCCTCCAATCACACTATTTTGAATCTCATCAATTGCAGGTTCGAGGTCCTTCTCCAACTCTAGATAAAACTCAAAATCATCCAAGTTTGGAAGTGACGAGTTGAAAATTAACGTGATATTGATATCATACTTAGTGTAGATAATCAACAGGTACTCAAAAAATCGTTCAACGAGGTCTCCTTTCTCGTCTAGAGAGAGGGTTGGTAAGTAGATCAATTTCCGATGGATGATTTTTGTGCCTGTCAGGTCGACTTTAAGACCGATGAGGAACTCGCCATGATCTTCCGGCTCATCTTCGGATTCTGATTCTGAAAGAGTTTCTGAAGTAGCTGGGTCTCCTCTGAATGTGAGATTCTTAAGGATTGGAGGGAGTGATAACCAACCCGAAGGCTGCGGTAATTGTGTCGGTATATTATTACCAACGGCTTCGGTATTAATAGATCTCACTGGTGAGTTATCTTTAGTTCTCACTGGTAAGCGACCTTTAGACCTCGCTTCTTCAGCTCCCACTGGTGAACGATCTTTCGACCTCGTTAATTGACTTGGTGTCTGATGAATTCCAGATAAACTGGATGTTCCCAGAAAACTAGTACCTTCACTCTCTCTCCCTCCTTTTGTCATCATATTCATGGTATAGTTCAACGGGGTTACTACCAAATTTATTGGTAGTATACCTAACGCATTCACGGTAGATCTTAAAGACATGATATCGGGGTCAGGTGAGTTTTCTCTGGTCTCTTCCTCTGTATTTCTCTTGGTTCTAAATACCTTTTTGTTGTCGATATTAGTCATGCTTTCGGTGGTCAACTTTCCATGGTAGTCCTGAAATTCTAACCAGTTATAAATATCGATCAACTCTTGCTGTTGAATAGCATCGTGTTGCGTAGAGGCTTCGAACTTCGAGTTCATATAGATCATTCCATAATTTTTGGGGGATATTTTGTTGAAATTGGAGATTATTAGTCCAAGAGGAAGTTTTGAAGCAGGTTCTTTTGAGCTACTGGTTGATCTAGCACGATCGCCTTCACATTCGCTAGGTATCTCCACTTCACCATTTAAAAGCTGATCTATTTCTGTTTGTGTGGACAGATTTAATGAGAGCGACGATTTTTTATATGTTCTTGGTGTATGGGTTGAAGAAAACTTAGGGATCACTCTATGCGTATGAGTTGAAGATTTAGGCTTTGGTTTATGAGGATTAGAATGCAAATCTATTGAATGCAAATTATTGGTTGCTGAGGAATTTGACATATCTAATGTTGAATTGTGTTGCTGTCGAGTAGAATTGCCAGAACCTGACGTCGTAATTTCACCTGAGTGGTTTCTCTTTCTCGTATCGCCAGTTTTAATTAAACCTAAGAATCCTTTGTAATTCAACCTATTTGGCCATTGCAACCCAAAGGGATATGAGTAGCCTTGAGAATTATAACTCTCTAAAAACCCCCACCAGAATTCCGATAATGTATGTTGAAGAATTTCAAGTGTATACTTCTCATTGATATTGTTGAAGGACGTGTTGAGCAACACAAATATATGGTACGCTTCTTCAACGAGTTTTATCATCTGCTGGTTGACGAAGGTTGATTTCTTGTTGTGACTTATGGAGCAGGCAACGTAAAAGTTTGGTTCCAAATTCTGGATGATGATGGAGGAGTTAGTGGAGTTAATAATGGAAGGTTCTTGACACAACTTCTGAGATTGTTGTGAATTTCCAGAAAACGTTCGTGCAAACGAATCTATACCTCTCATGAGTCCTATAACTCTTAATTGTTCTACAGATTGCATTTTTGTTCCGCCTTCCGAAATGAAACAGAGAATTTGCAGGAGTAGCTCTTCGTTGGATTCGGCTCGAGGGGGGGAAAGTGAAGGGTTGAAGATTGTGATATAATTGATTTTCGGAGAGTTGGAGGCGCTCATTGTTGTGTAAGGGGGTTCGGCCGGTGATTGGAAAGGCAAGTTAGGGATGAATTGTGAGAAGTAGTTGTTCATTGTAGAGAAGTGAAAGACAGCAGAAGATTGAAATATTGAAGCTACTTAATATTTGATGATTAATGTGATAAGTTAACGTAGTGGTAGTTAATGTAGCGGTAGTTAATGCAGTGATGGCTAATATTTCGATAGTTGGTATTCTGATAGTTAATATTCTGATAGTTAATACTCTGATAGCTAATATTCCGATAGTTAATATTCTGATAGCCAATATTCCGATAGTTGAAGTAACTTATTTGATCTAGTGATAGTTTTTCTTGTAGAACTCGTCTCTGTCAATTAGAGAATTTGGCACTGAATTTGTTTGGTAGACTTTTCTAATCGTCTCTTGCTGTGAGCAGTAGATTACCAAACTTTCAACAATTGGTAAGAAAGATCGTTAGCGAATTCGTTTTTTTCCGATTACTATACTGAAATTCAGATATGATGATTAGCGTCACGACAATACTGATTTACAGCAAGTCCTATACAACGAATGGATTTAGTCAGTAGGAGAAGACTCGGTGATTGTGAGAAATTCTGATATTGTGTGTGAAATACGTTATCGCGCGAGATAAAAACGAATAAAGAGAGAAGTGGCTTTATAAAGGCACAAATAACTTCATATTCAAGTATTTATATAAACGCAGAAGTGTCTTTATATAAAATAATTTTCGTCAGCTATAATTTAAAGCACTTTGTATAATATTCAGAGCCATTTTTGTATAATTTTTAGAGCTATTTTTCAATAATATTCATAGCCATCAAATCCAACTATACAAGAATTCTTTGCTTTACATCACTTATTACCATTCATATTTTTGTATAATGTTTAAAGCCATTTCTATACGATAATTCGAGCCTTTTCTATACAATATTTAGAGCCCTTTTGTTTGAACTCTTTTTTTCATTTATAAGGCAGATTTGTCTTGAAGTATTAGGAAACCGAATAACCTCAAAAAAGAGTCGTATAGAATGTTCTAGCTATATTTGCTTATAAACACACAATAACTTTTGATGGTGGATTATCAAAGGTTATTTTGGCAGAATTTAATTTGGGTGCAAAATTCTTTTCCACACTTAAACAGAGTGGATAAATATATTATGCTTCTCCAAAAAACATAAATAGGGCAAATATCCTTCAAAAAATTATATATGTATCCTTCATACTTCATACTTCACTTCATTAAATCAATGGCCTTCGTATTACCAATATCTTCCCACCTTCGGTCACCTTATAAAGTTAGTCAATCAGAACCTGGTCTGGCCCTAGAAGATTTTAGAAACTTTTGTTCTAGTTTTATGTTACATGAGATTATCTACAGTCCATTATATATTCATACTGACGCTACTGAGTTTAAGGAAGAATATTCTTTTGAAGAATATTCAATAGAATCTATGGAAGAGTCTGAAAGTGTTGAGGACGTTAGAAATTCAATCACAATTGCAGAAACTAAGGTTACT
>Ga0065707_10000770_pt1 | contig 15055 bp, 11 predicted proteins | sample SwiRhicommuniRL3_FD_59094 | JGI IMG/M metagenome (GOLD analysis project Ga0065707, IMG submission 59094) | Switchgrass rhizosphere bacterial communities from Rose Lake, Michigan, USA - RL3 v2 (version 2) | ecosystem: Host-associated > Plants > Roots > Rhizosphere > Soil | place: East Lansing...
AATCCCGTCGCCCGGGTAAACTGCAATTCGCAGTAGCTTCGTCATGTTGAGGGCCCGCTCGTCTGCCATTCCGCAATTCGCAATCCGCAATCCGCAATCACTTGACGCGCTCGAGCCACGTCCGAAGCACCCAGCCGACTTTGGCCAGGGAAAGGGCTGAGCAGTTTTCGGGGATGTCCTGCGTGGTATGCCAATAGTTGGGTCCACGGGCGGTGGGATATTCGAAGTCGATGATGTCGATCGTGGGAATGCGGGCGACGCTGTTGAGCGCCAGGTGATCGTCGCGGATTTCATACCGCGTGACGCTCACGAACTCTTTCACGCCCAGGTCGCGAGCGACGCCCCAAATGTCGGCGACGAGCTGCCGCGTGGGGAGCGACTTCATGCTGTTCTCTTCGCGAAAGATCTGTAGTTGCGCGTCGCCGATCATATCGACCAGCACGCCCCACTTGTACTTATGGGCCGGCGGATTGGCGACGTAGGAGCGGGCGAATTCCTCGCTGCCGAGGAAGTAGGGATCGCTCTGGCGATAAACCAGCTCCTCGCCGTCAAACAGCAGAAAATCGACGCCGTAGCGGCACTTGAGTGCGGCCATGTCGTGGGCCAGCTCCATCATCAGGGCGGCGCCACTGGCCCCGTCGTTAGCGCCAACAAAGACTCCCCGTGTATTGACCGGGTCCTCGTCAGGAAATGGACGCGTGTCGTAATGGCAGCAGAAAAGAATGCGGTCCTTCCGCTCGGGGTGCCACTCGACCAGCATGTTCGCCATGGGCACTTTGGTCCCTTCCAGCGGGTGCCGGGCCTCGAACGCTTGCAGCGTGACGCGGCCGCCGAGCTTCTCGAAGTGGGACTTGAGCAGCTCTTGCTGCTTCTGCATGCCTGGCGTGCCTGAAACGCGCGGCCCGAGGGCACAGATGTCTTTGAGATAGCCGTACGCCCGCTCGCCGTTAACTGGGATATCAGCCAGTTTGAGCCGCGAATCGGCCGGCCGCTGCGACCAGGCCAGCGAGCCATTGTTCCACAGCGCAAAGCCAAGGAGCGCAAGGCAAATCCCGCCAATCAGGCAGGGCCAAAACCAACCGGGTCCAGAGCGCGGGACAGGGTGGAAGGTCGATTTGGGCGACGAGACCATAGGCTCAGCATAGCCGCTTCGCCAGGATATTCCCATGCGAGTCGGCGGCTTGCGCAAGTGCCGTTGGGGAATCCTCTTGCGCCGCCGTAAACTATGCCCCTTCGCAACGTTTGTCTGGTCCTAAAGCCGCACGGATGCCCCATGATTGACCTACGTCGGATCGCTGCCCTCCAAGAAGCCTGTGTCGGCCGCTGGCACGAGCAGCCTCTTGACAATACTTGCAATGGCTTCATGGGCGTGGTCTGCGATCAACTCAAGTTCAACTTTCTGCTCTGGCACGAGGAAGACAAGGCCCGGGACCCGACAGCCGACGATCACCAGATCGCCCGCGTCAAGCGTTCGATCGACCTACTGAATCAGCAGCGGAATGATGGGATCGAGCGGCTGGACGAATGGATTGCCAACGAACTGGCCCGCGGCAAAGTCACGGCGGATGCGGACGCTCAGCCGCATACCGAAACGCTGGGTAGCACGATCGACCGACTGGGGATTTTAGCCCTGCGGATCTATCACCTCCGGGAACAGATGGAGCGAGAGGACGTTGATGACGCGCATCGCGAAAACGTCGGACGCAAACTCTATGTTGCCACCGTGCAGCACGACGACCTGACGCATGCAGCCCAAGCACTGGCGGAAGACCTGGCCGCCGGTCGCAAGCGTCATCAAACGGTTCGCCAGCTCAAGATGTATAACGATCCATCGCTAAATCCGTACTTGTATCGGCAAGCCGCTGTGCTGGAATCGCAGGCGGAATGACGCACGTGTGTCGTGAAGCGGCCGACTGCTGGCCGGCTTGCCGCCTCACCTAGAGGCGCCACGTCGCGTCAGTTGACCTGTTCGGGGAACGTTTGCCCGGCGTCAGGTGGCTACTCCGGCGCTACTGAGGTATCACGAAACCCCGCTCCGACTCGTTTGCGGCTTGGCGCAAAGGCGACGGGACGTGGGAAGGCGAACCGCAAAATCCTGAAATTACCGTGAAGATTTCGTTGTTAACACGCGCCAATTGCGTTAAGATTTGGGGTGTGGTAGGGGTCTAATCAGCGAAACTTTCGTTCTCTTCAGCGGTTAGGCCTTTCGTACGCTCATCGTTCTCATTCAGGAGGTTACTTCCATGTTTCGTAGGGCCGCGTATGGGACTCGTTCTGGCTTTACGCTGGTCGAGCTATTGGTGGTGATTGCAATTATTGGGGTGCTGGTCGCCCTGCTTTTGCCCGCCGTTCAGGCCGCACGCGAGGCGGCACGGCGCAGCTCGTGCTCGAACAATCTGAAGCAAATCGGGTTGGCGCTGCAAAACTACCATGACTCACACAATAAATTCCCGATGGCGGGTTTCCTTACCCGCCCAACAACGCCGCCTACAGCCGGTCAATCGCGCGCCTATCATCACACCTGGCTAACCGCAGTTTTGCCGTACATGGAACAAAGGCCATTGTATGACAATACGAACATGAATTTGATTGCTTGGGGACAGCCAATTGTTGGCACGCTCCTTAAGAATTTGCGGTGTCCTTCGGATGGAGGTTTCGATTCTCCCACCGATACTCAGGGGATTGCGTGGACAAACTACTCCGGAAGTGAAGGATATCACTGGTGGGAAACGGCCTACTTGAGTCCTGCCTGGGGGGGCACCTGGGCTCAATTGCCTATTGAGGGTGACTACTCGGGGCTCTTCACGGTCACACGTCAGTTTGACATGTCCTCAATCAAAGATGGAACGTCCAATACCGTGGTTGTCGCAGAGACAGATAGTTATGGGTACAAGTGGGGCGCTTTCCAAACGAGTGGAACAGGTAAGCGGCGTGTACGCGGTGGCGAGTCGGTGTTCCGATCTGCGTTCGTTTACACGGCGGTCAATGGGCGTGCGATGTATGACTTGGCCCCGTTTGGGCACTTCAAGAAGCCTGATGACTCCACCGATGCCGTTGAAGGTCAATGGTTCCGAGCCGCGCCGTATTCCTATTGCCCCAGCTACCTTACGGCATGGGGAATCAACACTGAGTGGCCTGGCGCAAGCGCTGAACACTCAGGCGGTGTCTGTCTGGCGTTACGTGCTGACGGATCGGTCGCCCCCTATCAGAAAAACATTAGATGGGCCACCTGGGTGGCAATCAATGGTATTGCGGACGCTGGCTTGGTTGAGGTTCCACAATAAGTGCGTTTGTAGGTTCCATACTGGATCGAGGTGACGCAGTGTTTCGAGTAACCGTATCTGTCTGTTTGTTCGCTCTAGTGGCGTGTTTTACCGGGTGCACAACTGAAGAAGATCCGACGAAACGTCCAGGATTTGTTGACACGTCCGACCCATCAAAAGTGTTGCAAACCATGCCACCCGCCCCAGGAGGGAAGGTTTCACCGGGCGCCCCAGGGCCGGGCGCCCCAGGGCCAGGCGCCCCAGGGCCAGGCGCGCCTCCGCGGTAAGCGCCTCGGCAGGTTGCAGCGGATCGACTGTTGCCATTGGAAGCGGCGGGGAGATTACGATCNCCCGCCGCTTTTTCGTTGAAACGCTTGAGATCGTAGATAGTTCAACCAAATTGAACACTCTCTCGGGCTCCGTTAGCCGAAATTCCCACTTCAGATTCGTATGAATTCCACTTGCAATCGCCTTGCGGACGTTCGTGGACGCCACTACTGACGCGGAAATGCCTTTTTCGCCCTTGTCCCATTTGCCCTGTCTTTGTTAATTTCCGCGGCGCAAGTCTTTGCGCGGGGGCATGTGAATCGCCGCCGCGGTCGCGGGCCAGGAGGATTGCCCGCGCCTACGATCAACTGATTGAGGCTGCTATGAACGGACGGATCCGGTCAGGTTTTGCTAAGGCTCACCTGCGGCCTGGTTTGACATCGTCGCTCATCACCTGCGGCTTCGCGGTCGTTTTCGCCGCCATAAGCCTGGCCACGACCACGGTCGCGGCACAGGAAGCCCAGTGGATCTGGTCGTCGGAGCACGCGCCCGACGCTGTGCCGACCGGCGCTGCCTGCCACTTTCGCAAGGTGTTCCAGCTCCGCGCTCCCGAAGCGGGAACGATCGCCATTGCCGCGGACGACGCCTACGACCTGTATGTCAATGCGCGTCGCGTGGCGTCCGGAACTGCCCAGCGCAAGCTCGTCGAACACGACGTCACTAGCTTCCTCACGCGCGGCGCGAACGTCATTGCGGTCAAGGTGGTGAATCGCTCGGGCAATACGGCCGCGCTCGTCGCCCGCGTCACCGTGAAGGAACGAAACGGCAATTGGCATTCCTATTCGACCGATAATTCGTGGAAGGCGGAGTTGTCGCCACTTCCGCTGTGGAATACGGCCCTCTACAACGACCGCAGTTGGGCTGCGGCAGCACCGTTCGGTGAATTGATCACGGCCGCTCGCGCCAGCAATCCAGGCGCAAATCCCACCAGCGATTCAACGCCCAATGCGACGGCCAACGTGGCTGACGGCCCACCAGATGCAACGCCCACCGAACCCTCCAGCCGCGGCAATCGATTCACAATTGACGACGCGTTCGAAGTGCAAAGCGTGTTGAGCGGCGAGGAGTCCGGATCGCTCACCGCTATGACCTTCAACGAGTTTGGGCACATTCTGGCCGCCAAAGAGGGTGGGGGCCTGCTACTCGTTTATGACAGCAACAACGACAAGATTCCCGACAAGGTTCGCACGTATTGCGACAAGGTGCAGAACATCCAGGGCATCCTGGCCCTCAATGGCGAAGTGTTCGTTACGGGCGAGGGACCCGATGGTCCGGCCCTTTACCGCCTGGCCGACAAGGACCGCGATGGCGTGCTGGAGAACGTCCGCACGCTGATTCGCTTCGAATGCGAAGTGCTCGAGCATGGCGCCCACGGCATCGTGCTCGGCCCTGACGGGTTGATCTACGTGCTGCTCGGAAACCACGCCAAACTGGTTGGCAACTACGACGACGGCAGCCCGCACCGCGACTTCTATGAAGGCGACTTGCTCCAGCCGCGATATGAGGATCCCGGCGGCCATGCAGTCGGCATCAAGGCGCCCGGCGGTTCGATCATCCGCACCGACACCGAAGGAAGCGGAGTGCAGCTTGTCGCGGGCGGCCTGCGGAATCCTTATGACCTGGCGTTCAATCGCGAAGGGGAGCTATTCATTCACGACGCCGACATGGAGTCGGACGACGGGACCCCGTGGTATCGCCCAACGCGACTGTGCCACGTGATTCCGGGCGGCGAATACGGCTGGCGCAGCGGCTGGGCGAAGTGGCCCGACTACTTTGTCGATTCACTGCCGGCGACGCTCGATACGGGCCGCGGTTCACCCGCCGGAATTGTCGTCTATAACCACTTCATGTTCCCCGCCCGTTTTCACGGCGCGATCTTCAGCGCCGACTGGTCGCAGGGCAAAATCGTGGCGATCAAGCTCAAACGCAGCGGCGCGAGCTACACCGCCAGCAGCGAGGTATTCCTGGAAGGGAACCCGCTCAACGTTACCGACCTTGAAGTCGGCCCAGATGGGTGGCTGTATTTCACCACCGGCGGGCGCGGCACGGGGGGCGGCATTTATCGCGTGGTCTGGCGGGGCCAGGTGCCGCCCGAGGTCACGGATCTCGGCACCGGCCTGACCAGCGTCATTCGCCAGCCGCAGTTACAAGCCAGCTATAGCCGGCAGAGCATCGCCGCGATTCGCAAACAGATGGGCTCGAATTGGGACCACAGCCTGATCGGCGTGGCTCGCAGCGCGGCCAACCCGGCGCAGTATCGTTTGCAAGCTCTGGACCTGATGCAGCTCTTTGGCCCGCCGCCGTCGCCGGAACTATTGCTGGAATTGTCGCAGGAGCCCAACGAGCTGGTCCGGGCAAAGGCCGCTGAACTGATGGGCCTGCACGCGACCGACGAAACCCGCGAGCGCCTGGTGGCGCTGCTCGAAGACAACGATCGGGCCGTGCGCCGCAAAGCATGCGAATCGCTGAGCCGCTGCGATCACGCGCCGCCTCTCGATCGCCTGCTGAAACTGCTGGCATCGGACGATCGGTTCGAGGCTTGGGCCGCCCGCCGCGTGCTGGAGCGAATGCCCGTCGATGAGTGGATCGAGATCGTCCTGAGTTCCACCGACCAGCGCGTCCTCATTCAGGGCGCTTTGGCCCTGATGATCGCTCACCCCTCGCGCGACAACGGCCTGGCGGTCCTTCAGCAGCTCAGCAAGGCGACCGAGAAATTCGTCAGCGATCGCAACTTCATCGACGTGCTCCGCGTCATGCAGGTGGCAATTGTCCGCGGCGAGCTTTCGCCCGACGAAATTCCGGGATTGCGGCGGCAGTTGGCCGAGGAGTATCCGGCCGGCGAGCCGACGATGAACCGCGAGCTGACGCGGCTGCTCATTTACCTTCAGGAATCGTCGATTCTCGATCGCTACCTGGCGTACCTCAAATCCAATGCCTCCGAGGCCGACAAGCTTCACCTGGCGATGCACCTGCGGTTCCTCGAATCCGGCTGGACTTCAAAACAAAGATTGGCGCTCCTGGAATACTACGAGGAGGCCAATCGCCACAAAGGTGGAGCCAGTTATGCTCGCTACGTGATCAATGCCACGCGTGATTTCTGCAAAGGCCTGAGCGAAGACGAATCGCGGCAAGTGCTGGCCAAGGGGGACAAGTGGCCCAACGCGGCACTGGGGGCCCTCTACAAATTGCCGCAACAGCTCGACGCGGATCTGCTCGCGCAACTTATCGCGCTCGATGGCAAGCTTGCCAGGCTCCAGGGTGACTCGATCCAGCGGCTCCAGGTCGGCATCGTCGCGGTGCTGGCTCGCAGTGGCGACGAAAGCTCACAGGCTTACTTGCGCAAGATTTGGGACCAGTCACCCGAGCGCCGACAAGCGGTCGCCTTGGGGCTTGCCCAAAAGCCGGCTGGCGACAATTGGGTCTATTTGGTCCGTAGTCTGCCGGTTCTGGAACCGGCAGCCGCAAAGCAAATCTGCCAGAAGCTGACCAACGTCGATCAGGCGCCCGAAGAAGCCGAGCCCTACAGGCAGGCGATTCTGCTGGGCTTGAAAATGCGGAAGAAGAACGACAACAAAGACGGCGCCGCAGAGCCGGCGATCATGCTGCTCAGCTATTGGACTGGCGAAGAGCTTGCCGCGAGCGAGGCGGAGGATAAACAATTGGCCGCGTGGCAGACCTGGTTCGCTGGCAAATATCCCAGCGAACCCGAAGCCAAGCTGCCGGAGCTGGCCGAGAATGCAAAGTACAGCTCGGAAGAACTGATCGCCTATTTGACCAGTACGGATGCGCACGGCGCGGCTGCCCGCGGCGCGACGGTGTTCACCAAGGCCCAGTGTGCCAAATGCCATCGCTTCGACGGTAAAGGCGAAAGCTACGGGCCCGATCTCACCGCGGTCAGCAACCGTTTTAGCCGCAAGGAACTTCTCGAATCGATTTTGTTCCCCTCGCATGTAATCTCTTCGCAATATGCTTCCAAGACCGTGCGGACGATGGACGGGCGGACCATCACCGGTCTGGTAGTGCCCGGTGCAGCGGGCGAGACGGTCATCGTTGAGACGAGCGGCAATAAGGTGACGTTGGCCGAGGGGGACATCAAAGAGACCAGACCGAGCAAACAATCGTCGATGCCGACGGGGCTACTCGACGCACTGACGCTCGAGGAGATTGCCGACCTGTTTGCCTATTTGCAGCGGACTGGCGAAGCAGGAACGCTCACGCGGCGGCCAACCGCCACCCAGAGCAAATAGGCCTTGCGCTCGGGCTGCGTCTTGTCATTTGCCGCCAGCCATGCCCTAATCCAGGGATGCAGCGGAACGCAATTGCATCCCATCAGACCCCGCGCCAATTCAGCCTGAAATGGTTGCTGATCCTGCTAGCGGTCTGCGCGGTTGCGATGCGATCGGTCCGGGTTCTCGGTTGGGGGCACGCAGCATGGCTCGGCGCGATCACGCTCGTCGTCATTCTGATCTGCTATGGTTTTGCCGTCGCGCCGAAAGCCACAAAGTATGCCCTGACGTTTGTTGCCATTGCACTGGTCCTTCTCTCTCTACTGATCTGCAGCATCCACCAGTCGCGTCAGCAAGCTCGCCGACTTCAGTGGTCCGACAACTTGCGCCGCGTCGGAATAGGATTGCATGAGCAACAGAACCTTACTTCCCGCCCCGTGGACCGGCCCAGTTCGATCAACAAGGCATACATCCCCGATCGTCGAGTCTATCCGCCCGCGCCGAAACCATGAATCGCTGGTTCCGTCCAGCGAAGAATAAGATCCTGGTCACCCTCAGTAAATGGATTTCCAGCTCCGCTTGTCCCAAACTTCTCTCCCCAGGTACGATTCGGGTCGCAAACGAGCGATGTCCTTTGCCAGCCACCCGATTTTTGGAGTGTGTCATGTCATACAAGCTGTTTCTCGTTGCCTGTTTATCCGGTGCAGTCGCGCTCTGGGCAGTTGGCTGCGGACCTTCGACCTCCCCAAAAGCGTCCGATGGAAAGGTGGGGGAGCATGCACATGACCACGGCGCCGAAGGGCACGACCATGCTCACGATCATGTACATGGACCGCACGGCGGCCACATCGTGGAGCTCGGCAACGAGGAATACCACGCCGAATGGACTCACGCCGACGACGGCACCGTGACCGTCTATGTACTCGACGCCGACGCGAAAAACGAGGTGCCAATTCCGGCTGAGGAAATCACCATCGAGACCAAGATCGGCGAGAAGTCGTCCACCTTCAAGCTGCCGGCCGTAAATCGCAGTGAGGGAGACATGCCAAAATCGGCGAAATTCGAGCTCGTCGATAAGGGCCTGTTAGGCGTCTTGGAATCCCTCAGCGAAAAGGTAACAGCCACGCTCAAACTCGACGTGAATGGCAAATCGTACGAGATGGCCATCACACACGACGAGCACAAGCACTAAAGCGCTCGTCACTCTTGCCACTGTTCAGCGTCATGTAAGCAATCGACCCGCGGGAGCCTCCGTGCTCCCGCGGCTGGGTCGATGCCCGCAGCGCACAACGAGCATGCGCTGCGCTCGCAAACCGGCGGCATCCTGCCACCGGCCCGCGACTCTCCGGCACACGGGTCTCCGGAGCACAGTCCAGTGGGTGGCCGCTCACTGGGCCGCTGTCGCGGATCTACAAACCAACGGACGGACGTTGCCTGTTTTCTCTGTCGCTGCGGGGGCTCTAACGTGGCTGAGTTGGCCGTGCGGCGTCTTCCTCCGTAACCGAACCGGCCGGCGACGCTGATAACTGAACGGGAGCGACACCCGAGAGCGCGCTCTCGGCCAGTTGGTCATACCGCGGCTGCAACTGGGCCAGGTACGCATTCCAGCGCTCCTTCTCCCACAACTCGATATGGTCGCCGACACCAACGAGCACACATTCACGTCCCAGCTCCGCGTGCCGGGCCAACTCGGGCGGCACGCGAAAACGGCCCTGGCTGTCAAGCTCCACGCTCTGCGTTTGAGCGTACAAAAGCCGGCCAAAGGCCCGCACATCCTGGGCGGTAGGTGACTGGGCCGCCAATTTGTCCGCCATCTTGGCAAAGGCCGGCCCGGCGTACAGGGCGAGCGATCCGTCGGTCCCTGGTGTAAGGAAGAGCAGTTGGCCCGCCGATCCGATGAGTTCGCGGATCCGTTTGGGGAGCGCCAGACGCTGTTTTTCGTCCAGGCTTCGCTCGTAGGTTCCGGTTAGGAGCATCGGTCACCACCCATCCCCACAATTCACCACGCAGGCCCACAACTTAAGCATTTTTCACCTGGAGTCAACGCGACATTCTGGCACGGATTCGCCATGATCGGCGCGCAGTCCGGCCTTTGTTTCTATGTATGCCTGAATTTCCCCCGGCTAATGCAAATGGAATCGCCGCTAGTGCAAAAATGGCCGCCGATTAGCCGTCCAAAATGGACACGTAAAGTCGCTCGTAACTTCCAACCATTGCCTCGATCGAGAACAGTTCGGTGACACGTTGTTGGTTTTGCCGGCCAAGATCGGCAGCGATTTGAGGGTTCTGCACAAGCTGGATAATTCGCTCGGCGAACTCCCGGCATTTGCCCGGATCAACACACTGATCGATTGTGGAGCGCCCAAGAAGTTCTGCCACGCCTTCGACCCTGTTTGCCACGACCGGCTTGGCCGCCGCCATTGCTTCCAGAACGACATTTGGCATCCCCTCCCAACGTGACGGGAGCACCGCGATTTCCGCAGCCGCGAGGATCGCCGGCACCTCTGCCCGCCACCCCGTGAAGTGGACTCGCGCTGCAACTCCTAGTTGGGTCGCGAGATTCGCCAACCTGGTTCGATCGGGGCCTTCACCAACCAGAACCAGATCATGCTCAAGCAGAGCGTCGAAAACTCGCGGAACAGTCCGCAGCAAATCATCGAGCCCTTTCTGCGGGTCTAATCTGCCGATATAGACAATCGCTTTTCGTCCTTCTGGCATGCCAAGTCTCGCGAGCGAAATCGGCGCTGCTCCCGCAAACCGGCTGATATCAACGCCATTGGGAATCACCATCAGTTTTTCCCGCGGATACCCGCGCGACAGGCAATGCTGCGCCACGCCATCGCTCACGCACACGAACTTCTCGATCGCCGAGCAAGCCCAGCGCTCGCTGAAAGCGCGCCACCACCGTGGATCGGCCACTCGGATGCCGGCCAGAACGTGCGGTACATTGGCCCTCCTTGCGGCTTGCGCGCCTAGCACGTTCGCGTGGTACAGAAAGGTTTGCACGATTTGCGGCCGCTCGTCTCGCAGGATTCGCGACAATAGGGCAACACCCGATATGAATTGCCACGCAGAGCGCCGGTTGAGAAACCGCACGCTCACGCCCGCCTCTTCGAGCTGAACAACGAGTGCATCTTTGCCCGCTGCGGGCCGAGGTGCGAGCGAAACAACCAGCGGGTCAAACCGCGCTCGATCGATCCGCGTCGCCAGATTGGTCAGGCAGCGCTCCGCACCACCCACCTCCAGCTCCGTGATTACGAATGCGACGCGCGCCCGTTGTGACACCACTCACCTCCAACCACTCACCACTCACCCAAAGACACTCCCTCACCTATACTCGGCTGAAACCTCGCCCAATCCTAGCCGCCGCATGTCAGATCTCGATCAATACGACTACGACCTCCCGCGCGAATTGATCGCCCAGCACCCTTTGCCCTGCCGCAGCGATGCGCGGCTGATGGTCGTTCGCCGCGACGAGCAGTCGATCGACCACGGCTACGTCCGCGATCTGCCGGCCATTCTCAATCCGGGCGACTGCCTGGTTTTCAATGACACCAAGGTGATTCCCGCTCGCCTGGTTGGACGTCGAGAGCGGACCGGCGCCCGCTGGAGCGGCCTCTTTCTTTCGGCCGACGAGCATGGCGTTTGGCAAGTGCTCAGCAAAACCCGCGGCAAATTGGAAGCGGGAGAGGCAATCCAGGTTGTCTCCTGGGATACCCGCCACACGCTCACGCTCCGGCTGGTCGCCAAACTCGACGACGGCGCCTGGGCAGTGCTGCCCGAACCCGAGGGCCAGCCACAGCAGTTGCTGGCTCAAGTAGGGCGCGTTCCCTTGCCGCCATACATTCGCGACGGCGAGATGGTCGAGGAGGACGTTGACCGCTACCAGACCGTTTTCGCCGCCCAGCCAGGCGCCGTTGCCGCGCCCACAGCCGGCTTGCACTTTACGCCGGAATTGTTGGCCCAGCTCAAAAAGCGCGGGGTTCTGGTGGACTTCGTGACGCTGCACGTCGGCATTGGCACCTTCCGGCCGATCACGACGAACCGGCTAGAGGATCATCCGATGCACAGCGAATGGTGCTCGGTCAGTAAGCCGCTCGTTGAGCGGCTTCGTACCGCGAAGGGCAAAGGAGGCCAAATCATCGCAGTGGGCACGACCGTCGCGCGGTCGCTGGAGTCCGCGACCGCCGGGGGCAAGCTGGCCGAGTACTCGGGCGACACCACGCTCTTTATCCGGTCTGGCTACGACTTCCAGGCCGTCGATGCGCTCGTCACGAATTTCCATTTGCCCAAAAGCACGCTGCTGATTCTCGTACGCACGTTCGGCGGCGATTCGCTGATCGCACGAGCTTACGAGCAGGCTATTCGCGAGCGCTATCGGTTTTACAGCTACGGCGACGCGATGCTCATTCTCTGACGATTTCTCGCAACGTCCACGCAGCGACGACCAGCGCAATTTCACGCTGGCCAATCTCATTTTGCCCGCCCATAATGAATAAGCGTTACCCGCTCATCCATGGCCACGGACTGATCGCTTGACTCTTCCTCTCAATTCGCCTGTCGCGGCCGAGTCTGCTGCGCCCAGATCCAGCGATCGATCCGAATCGAATCGTCAGCTCGGCCAGCGTGTCCGCTCGCTCCGGCTGTCGCATATTCCGGACCGGCGAATGACAATCGCCACGGTCATCGGTTGGCTGGTGGCGATGGCGCTAGTTATCGCAGTGAGTTACGGCATTTACCACGTTTGGCAGTCACGGTCGGGCGAAGTGGCTGACGCGCCGCCGGCCTCGCAATCAACCACCAAAAACAACTCGACGACCGAACCTGTGAAACCCGCACAGGCCGCAACCGCGACGCCAAAACCCGTGTCGCCCGAACCAACCAAAGGCGCAATTGCCCTCGAATCGTCCGGCCACATCATTCCTGCCCACCAAATTCTGGTGAGCCCTAAAGTCAGCGGCATGATCGTGCGGCTCAACATCGAAGAGGGGATGCGCGTCCAGAAGGGGGATGTGATTGCGGTTCTGGAAAGCACCGACTACGAAGCCGATGTTGCCAGGGCCAAAGCATACGTCAAGCTTTGCGAAGAAAAGGTCCGCGAGCTCGAAAACGGCAGCCGGCCCGAACAGATCAAACAGGCCGAGGCGGAACTCGCCGAGTCCCAGGCCAATCTGGTTCAACTGGAATCCGAATGGCGGCGCAATTTCGACCTGCGGCGCACGAAGTCGATCACTCAGCAGGAATACGAGCTGGCCGAAAGCAGTTACAAAGCGATGCAACAGCGCGTCCAGCGGCTCGCGTACGCCTTGGAATTGCTCAGGTTGGGCGAGCGAGCCGAGCGCCGCGAGGTCGCCAAGGCCGAATTGTCCCAGGCTCACGCCGATCTGGCCAAGGCCGAGTGGCGGCTGGGGAATTGCACGATTCGCGCCCCGCGCTCCGGCACCATTCTCAAAAAGGCCGCCGAAGAGGGAAATGTCGTAAACCCGCTGGCGCTCAACGGCAGCTACAGCCTCTGTGAGCTGGCAGACCTCTCGGACCTGGAAGTGGAGCTCAACATCCAAGAGCGCGACATCTCAGCGGTCAAGGTGGGCCAAAAATGTCGCGTCCGCAGCAAGGCCTGGCCCGATCGACTTTATGAAGGAGTCGTCTCGCGGCTCATGCCGATCGCCGACCGCGGCAAAGGAGCCGTGCCGGTCCGCGTCAAGCTCTCCATCCCTGCCGAGGAGGAAGGGCTCTACCTTAAACCGGAAATGGAGGCGACCGTAACCTTCCTGAACGATGTTGCCAAGTAACGCAACTTCCCAGCCCTGCGACGTCGCAAACCGATTGCGAATCCTTTCAACTACTCACCCCACACGCTGCCCCACGTGCCATCTGACAACGTCATTCTGCGAGTGGTAGGGGTCCACAAGTACTTTCGCCGCGGCAGTGAGCGAATCGACGTGCTCAATGGGCTCAATCTCGAAGTGACCGAGGGTGAGTATTTCGGCCTGATGGGGCCGAGCGGCTCAGGGAAAACGACGCTGCTCAATTTGATTGCCGGGCTCGACCGTCCCAGCGAAGGGGAAGTCTGGATCGGCGGCAATTGCATCTCGCGGATGTCCGAAAGCCAACTTGCCCGCTGGCGAACGCGCAACGTCGGCTTCGTGTTTCAGTTCTATCACCTACTGCCGGTGCTGAGCGCCTTCGAAAACGTCGAACTTCCTCTGCTCCTCTTGCCGATGACCGGCGCTGAGCGCCGTCAGCAGGTCGAGAATGCGCTGGAACTCGTCGGCCTCCAAGACCGCATGCGGCATCGGCCGGGGCAGCTTTCCGGCGGCCAGCAGCAGCGCGTAGGCATCGCCCGGGCAATCGTGACCGATCCCACGCTCGTCGTCGCCGACGAACCGACCGGCGACCTCGACGCCAAATCAGCCGAGGAAATCCTCGATCTCCTGGAAGAGTTGCGCACCGGCCTGGAAAAGACGATCATCATCGTCACGCACGATCCGCGGGCCGCGCGGCGCTGCGACCGTGTGCTTCGTTTGGATAAGGGACGGGTCGCCGATGGATCGATCTTGCTGGAGGAGCATGGCTGATGAAGTTCTTTTTCCTCATCTTGAAGAACCTACGCCGTAACCTGCTCCGCTCGACCCTCACTGTTTTGGGGACGATTGCCCTGGTGGTGGTCGTAACGCTGGTCTGGTCGATCCTGGCCTTCCTCGACGAAGTTACCGCTGAGAAGAAAAGCAACCTCAAGGCGATCGTCTCCGAGCGGTGGCAGTTCCCCAGCCAAATGCCGTTCGCATATGCCGACACGCTTACCGAAGGAGCCGCCCGCGAAGAGACCGACGTCCGCCCGCTCGACAATATGACCTGGCAGTTCATCGGCGCCACGCTCGATCCCAAAAACGCGGCGCACAGCGAACGCGTGTTTGCCTTTGCGATGGATCCAAACAAGCTGCGCACCATGATGGACGATCTCGACCATCTGCCCGCCGACCAGGCCGCCGAACTCGATAAGGCCATCGCTGCCATGAATGAGAATCGCCAGGGGGCGATTTTCGGCAAAGAGTGGCTGGCAATTCTCAACAAGCGAGTCGGTGACCGCTTCACGCTGTACGGCCGCAATTACCGCGGCATCGACCTGGAAATCGAGGTTGTCGGCACATTTCCCCCCGGCGGGCGGTACGACAAAACCATCGTCATTCACCGCGATTATCTCAACAACGCCATCGACGGCTGGCCCCGCGATCACGG
>Ga0065707_10082442_pt1 | contig 15054 bp, 7 predicted proteins | sample SwiRhicommuniRL3_FD_59094 | JGI IMG/M metagenome (GOLD analysis project Ga0065707, IMG submission 59094) | Switchgrass rhizosphere bacterial communities from Rose Lake, Michigan, USA - RL3 v2 (version 2) | ecosystem: Host-associated > Plants > Roots > Rhizosphere > Soil | place: East Lansing, MI...
CAATTTCTACTATAATTTCAACTATATGGCCTCTTCTTAGTCTAAGTAACAGGTACTAAGTTAATCCTTTCTACGATGAAATATAATATAATCTGACCTAAATTATTAATCTACTGGAATAGTTCAACTAGCCTCATGGGTACTAGCAAATTCGAGAGTAGTACTTGTACAAAAATCTCATCATTAGTATATTATTTGTGATTAGAATATCAAGATTTTCAGGTACGGTCTCGAGTATATATATAGTATTCTTGGTGATCTATGGTCTACTCTATAAACCAGTGAGTTCTTTGTCTCTTTTCAAGGCTGCCGACACTTCCTCCTCGGAAATGTTGAGCTGAATGAGTCTGTACCTCTCCCCGGGGATATTCTGTTGCATCAAGATCCCGTTTTCAACGAGTTCGTTGACGATGTTTTTGAACTTCATGATTCTGATATTCTTTTTGTTGTTGGAGGAGTCGATTAGACCACTACCATAGAGAAAATCGTAAAACGTGGCCTTTTCGTCGAGCTGGTGGAGGGCGCTGCTTGATTCTTTGGATGTAAGCATTAGAAGTGAGTTTTTCATCTCGTCAATCACATCACCCAAGGAGTTCTCTGCTAGTCCGGAACGTTTCATCCGGAGTATGATGGCATGGAGCACCAATTTCGATGCAAACGGCAATGCCGCTAAGAACTGCGAGACGGGTGAATTGATGGTTTCATTGATTGCTCGGGAAATGTGACTGATTTGTACATGGAACTTCTCGTTCTCGATATTCTCGTCGCCTTGGTACTGTGATAAGAATTCCTTTTCGGCGATTTCCACCGCCCGTCGACAAATGGTAAGCGCTCTACGGGCATCTCCACTTACACTGGCCACTTTTCTTGAAGCAAACCCAATTGCATCTGGATCTATCACTACCTCCATCTTGTACTGCTTGGTGAGCATGCTCAACCGATGCTTGATGATTTCTCCTAGCTGTTCAAAGGTATAACCGATGAATTGGATTCTGTTGAGCCCCAATCTCGACGAGATCTTGTTCGACAATACACGTTCAGGAAGATCCATTGTGTTTGCCACAGCAATCACCACCAACTTGGAGTTGGCATAGGTGGGCCAGTTGAAGAAATTGTACATGACATTCTGTTTCTTGGTGACGATCTGGTCCAACTCGTCCATCAACACCACCAACGGCTTCTTGTCGTCCTGCTCGCTGAAATACTTTTCAAGCACGATCGCAGCATTGGACGCACTCATTTTGTAGCCACTGATTTTCTCCCATAACACTTCGTATGCGACGTTGGGGGATAGTAACTTTAAGCCGTTGATTTCAAGATAGTCAAATGCTTTAAAATCTCCGTCGTTCGATAATTCTTGCAATTGAGAAAGAACGTCTCTGATAGTTGCGGTTTTTCCTACTCCTGGCGTCCCACTAACATAAATACAGCAGCCAGTCTCTGTTTCTATGGCCGTAGCCAACTTCGCCATAATTTGGCCAGATTCCTCCTCTCTTCCGGGCAATGTAGTGAGTCGAGCAGACGTATGTAATTTGGCTTTGATTTGCTTGAAGATTTCCGAAGTAGTATCGACGCCCATATTTCCAGGAACTATCCCTTTCTTGGGAGAAATTGAAAGGGATGGCTTGGGAAGATCCGATTTAAGTTTAAATCTCTTCTTATGAGGAGAAAGAGCTGAAGACATATATTCCAAAGTCTTTCCACTAGGTGAAGAGTTTGTGGCGGATCGCTTTGGAGACTCGTCCTGCTTCGTTTTGGTGTATTTCCTTGGTGACACTTTTAGTGTTTTGGCTTGTTTCCGTGGAGACCCTTCCAATTGTTGATCTGTTCGTTTTCTAGGGCCTTTAGGACCCCGTTTCTTGGTGGGAGTACTTGGTTCAGCGACATCGGGGTCATCACTCAGATCTTCGTCCGATATTTCGGCATCATCAGAACTCTCTATTGAATCAACGTCACTATCGGGCGCTTCGCGAGGACTGGAGGAACCTATCTTGACATCTTTCTGTTTCAGATCCTTCTTTTCCACCCTCGGTTTCCTGCTTTTGTCCACCTTTAATTTATCTTTGCTCTCCTTCAATTGCTTCACTTTCGAAGTGGTGGCCTTGTATGCGGTAGGGACTGTTGCTGAACGAATATACTCAACAAACTCATTCTGGTTCTCAGTAAACATTTTCAAAAGCTCCCTATAATCAAAGGTCTCGGAAAATATGTCTGCTGCGGAGTTACATGCTCTTCTGGTCATGAATGTATTGGAAGAGTTGGAGTCATCGATCACTATATCTTCCGAAAACTCCTTTACCGACACGACGTTGACCTTGTCGACAATTTCCGTCACCAAGATCTCGTCAAGGTATGCAGTGATGAATATTTCGTTTGGATTGAGTGATTTGGCATCCTTGTACTCGTCAACCTTAGGAAGATCATCATAGTTGACGTCGTGTATTCGGACGTACCAAACCACCACCATATCGATGAAGTTGTCGTTCCCAAACTTGATTTCCTTTATCATGGCCACTTCTGGTTTGTTTCCCGCCTGTTGTACTAAGTAGGTGTCACCAACTTTGACCTCAAGATCATCACTGTCACGCTTGAACGTGATTATTTCGTCAATTGGGGTTTGTCCTCTTCGGCTTCTTCGTGATGAAGTATGTAGTATCGAGTCGCCATCCTCCTCTACGCCGAGGCTGTATTGCCAGCCATTCAATTTCTGAGTTTTAGCCATGACTTGGTGGAGATATGAAACTTTGGATTGAAAGTCTCTATTTACAATTGATTTGGTACTGTATATAGTACAAGTAAATACTGCAAGTTACAATAGACTCGAGGTTGAAGTGGTACATGCTGGAGAGAGATAATAGAAAAGACTAGACTATATTAATTGGATTGATTAGATTAGTTAGAGTATATTAGTGAGAGTATATTATTTAGAGTAAGCTAGAGTTAGCTAGAGTTCGTTAGATTTAGCTCAGGATTGGATCACGGGAGTTTGCATCGCGAGAGTTATCGTAGTCTAAATAGAATCAATAGATTATGGTAGTCCTCGAGAATTATCCTCGTTTGGAAGGATATGGATTAACATTGCTCTGTAGAATATCGCCGCTTTCTAGATCGAAGCTCTGCTAACGCATCGCTAGCTCGAAAAGCTCTTTGAAGAATTGAATATGCGTTAGGACATAGCAGTTATTGCTTGTAAATTAATAGTGGCTCGCCGACATTGACGATTTCATCCAAGTTTAACCGTAAATCAAATGCCTTGGATAGAATGATCTTGAATATCTTTTGAACGTTGATTGAATGACTGGTTGAACAAAAGATCACGGGCGCCTTCATGGCGGTACCGAACTTCTTTGCCTGCTGGGAGATTTCCAATTGGTCTTGGTATGAAAGATCGATGAACTGATCGTATTTGGTTCCTATAAGAAACGGAATGGCCGTCTTGTTGAACCCCCTCACCTGTCGATACCATTCCTTGATGGAATTGAGCGTGGATTTCCTCGTGAGATCAAACATAAATAGTATCGCTACCGCATCGTTGGATACAAGTGGTAGCATGTTGATAAATTCCTTCTGTCCACCAAGATCCCAGATCGAAAACGTGATGGTTGTGTTTCTGATCTGGATCTTTTTATCCATAAAATTCACTCCTAGAGTCTGGATATAGTCTTCGTCGAATGAGCCCTCCACGTACTTCACCATGAGCGAAGTTTTACCGATCTGAGAGTCTCCGATCAATCCAATCTTCAATGCCACCCTGGTTGTTAGTAAGTTCTTGACGAATTGTGGGAGTTTCTTAATATGAATTCTCGTGGTTGTGTTGCTAATATTTCTCGTGGTCGTTACTTACTGGTTATTCTGTTCATTATGAGACTCCATGTTTGTAGTTGTCTCTGGCCTCGTGTGGTTGTTATAGTGTTAAATTAATTCTCTGTATGTTGACGTGGGTCTGTTGACATTTTTTGTAACCTGCACTTTGCAACCTGCACTTGACAACTGGATTTCCTGGGCTTGTAACCTGCACTATTTATATGGCCGGGCACATACCCATGATATAACTCGATGATGGTATTGGTTTCCCCAGTTTTATGCTAATAGTAGATGTTACAATTGCGAGTGGAATCCACAGTTTAGAGTTTGTCACTCTATTCCAAAACTCGCCTTTTTAAATTGCTAAAAAGAACACCATGATATTTTGCAGTTCAACAATAGAGATATTTCTTTCATTATAGAGCTTTAATAGCCTCCTAGGGTTTAGAGACTCCTTAACGTATTATTCAAAAAACAGGACAGCTTTTTAGATCAAGGCACGAAAGTATAGATTACGTAGATATATATAGGGTAGCCAACTTAGGTTCTTGTTGGACACTCTACTCAATCCCACAGGTAGTTATTATATTTCAGAAAGCTTACTATATCTCAGACTAGATAGCTCAGATATCATGATAGAAATTACTATGAAATCTCAAGTAGCCCCGCGTCGCAAGTAACTCCACTGTTGGAATTATACATACTACGCCGTCTCTAGTACATCAAATATGGATTCGATTTTGCAGCCAAAAAATGTGAAAGGTTGAAATCTCCGGGCTAGGAATGATGAACCTATAAAATGGAGCCTGGCTTAATTACAGACCTAAACCGATAAGTACCTTTCTTTGGAGGGGCCAATCTACACCTCCATGATTTTAGACATATAATTCATAAAACAGCGTAGTTGTAAAGAGATCTCGTGAAAGGACGTCTAGTGGGCAGAGGATTACAGTGGTCTCAAGACAATATGGCGTTAGCTTTTGACAATTTGTTCAATAGATATTTCTTCGGTAATATAAAATCACTTTCATGCCACCTGTAATTATACTACATAAATCTCATGAATATTAACCCAGGGAGCTGTAAAATCCTAGTAGAGTGAATATTTATGGATTCTGAGTAAGTAGAGGGTATATAGCTATGAAATATTCCACTTTGTGGGTAGATTATCGTCCAATGCATATAGTCACATTTCCATATCGGAAGGGCTTCTGCCCTAAACACTTATGTCACATGACTTATTATGGTGCAAATTTCTTGCATCTCATCCTGCACAGCAAGATCTTAACTATTGCGTTGCTGATGTTTTTCCCAAGTTTGTATGGGAACGAAAATTCTTTCCGCACCTACCAACTTATAGATGAAAAAAAGTGAAAAAAAAACTAGGAGCTAACTTTTCTAGTACTTATTGTAATACCTATACTACAAACATGGCTGTTGGTAAGAATAAGAGATTGTCCAAGGGTAAGAAAGGATTGAAGAAGAAGGTCGTCGACCCTTTCACCAGAAAGGATTGGTTTGACATCAAAGCCCCATCTACTTTTGAAAACAGAGCCGTTGGTAAGACTTTGATCAACAAGTCCACTGGTTTAAAGAACGCCGCCGATGGATTAAAGGGCCGTGTTGTCGAAGTCTGTCTTGCTGACTTACAAGGTTCTGAAGACCACTCTTACAGAAAGATCAAGTTGAGAGTCGACGAAGTCCAAGGTAAGAACTTGTTAACCAACTTCCACGGTTTAGATTTCACCACTGACAAATTAAGATCTTTGGTTAGAAAATGGCAATCTTTAGTTGAAGCCAATGTCACTGTCAAGACCGCTGACGATTACGTCTTGAGAATCTTTGCCATTGCCTTCACTAAGAGACAAGCCAACCAAGTCAAGAAGACCACTTATGCTCAATCCTCTAAGTTGAGAGAAGTCAGAAAAAAGATGATTGAAATCATGCAAAGAGAAGTCTCCTCTGTCACCTTGGCCCAATTAACCTCCAAGTTGATTCCAGAAGTCATTGGCCGTGAAATCGAAAAGTCCACTCAAGTCATCTTCCCATTACAGAACGTCCACATCAGAAAAGTCAAGTTATTGAAACAACCAAAATTCGACTTGGGTTCTTTATTAGCCTTACACGGTGAATCCTCTTCTGAAGAAAAGGGTAAGAAAGTCAATGCCGGTTTCAAAGATGTTGTTTTAGAAGCTGTTTAATAGTATCGTTAATAACATTCGAAATTAAATACAAAACCAATTATTATACTCCCTAGAATAGCAATTGCTATAGTAGTACAATGTAGTCAAAAGAATTCAAACTAGAATTTTATTATAGATAAATTGATCTACAACTATAAACATTGTTAGTACTGAAGTGATGTATATAGACTTGTATATTATACAATTTTTTAGTGTTACAATAAATTTCACCTACTTTAAAACTTATCTATCAAGTTTTTGCAATAATTTGTTCAATTTTTATATTTTGCAATCAATTATTTACAATATAGTTAAAATATGTGAAAAATACATTATCCAAGGTCATGGCCGAGGAAATAGCCCGTCTGATGAATGATATATATATATAAGGTACGTATTTAGCAGTCTATTCATAATTTTTACTATTCTAACGATCGTGTGGTGAAGTGACTACAGCAACTAAGCCCAGTTACTGACGATTCTACTTCATTACGAGTCAAGTTACTGACAATTCATTATATCGACACTGAGTCGTCAGTAATACTTCGAATTGTTCATTAACATTCACAATATCATTAGCTATTACGTTTCTCGCCTATTTATACTTATCTTCAATTGCTTCGGTGCCTGTCAGTTGCGCGTGGCCAGATTCGCATCCGATGACATTTTCCAGTACACAGCCGTTTTCCGCAACCAAGAATGTCCAACTCTAGCTTCAATTCCTACCTAATATCAAGCTAGATATGGAGAGCTATACGAAGATGGCTCACGATACTGACGTGATATCAATTGTGGAGGTGATTCTATTTTTTAGCCGGCAATTATAGAGATGAAATGACTTGCTGTTCCTTCGTAACCTGCAAAATGCGATTTGTTCTTTTGCAGGTTCAGGTAAATTGCAATGTTTATTTGAAATTCGAAGTGTAGTCAACTGCTCTATAAATTTTAAGGGTATTCTTCTTATTATTGGCACCTAAGCAATGAGTAGTGTATGTATAATATATTGGTGGTGAGTGGCAAAGCGTTAACGAGGCACAATGCGTCGTCTGAGATTTGATAACGTCAACGTACCAGTGGAGTGACATGGTGCAATTTCAGGCTCGTTTGGCGCTTTAGCAATACTGGGTCAATCTTTCAGCTATAAGACAAAATACGAGGAAATCTTACTCAATTCGAATGGAGTCATATTACGCAACATAGCGATTGTTTGATTCTTCATCAAGCGAGTCATTAATAGTATGGCCCGTTATTATCTCTGCGCATACTAACAATTCCAGCAAAGAGTAGCTCAAGGGAAAGGTCCGAACGTTGTTAACGTTCAGGACTATAATAAGGAAGTTACAAGTGATTTAAACAATCGACAAGCACCCGTCGATGGCTCCAAAAATAAGGGGGAGAAAATCCAACCTCCAGCCAAGGTCCGGATCCGGGACCTGACCCGATTTTCCTGGGCCAATATCGGAGGCTGGGAGTCTCAAGGGTCAATGGATAAAGTCGCTGCTTTAAAAGTAATCAAAGCCATTGAGACTTATGTTATCAATCACTTTTATGGTGATTGGTACTGGAACAGTGCGATTATGATTGGAACCTGTTTCTTTGCGTGGCTTGCTGCAAGATTGGGCGGAGGAATCCTTTCTTTTGTTTTTATCTTGTTGTTCACCAACTCAGTCTACAGATTGGAATACAGAAGGTTCAACAGAGATATCAGAGATGACTTGACCAGAATCCATGCCAGTAACAGATTGGAAAACGAATTGGAATCAATGGAATGGTTGAACTCTTTTATGGATAAGTTCTGGGTTATCTACATGCCTGCATTGTCTGAGCAAGTGTTATTTATTGCCAGCGAAGTTTTGAAAGACCAGGCCCCTGGCTTTGGTATTGATAAGTTAAGTTTGGACGAATTCACCTTGGGTTCTAAGGCTCCAAGAGTAGACTCTATCAAGTCTTACACCAAAAAAGGTCACGATCACATCGAAATGGACTGGGATTTCTCGTTCGCTCCTAACGACACAGATGACATGACCAAAAAGGAAATCCAAAAGAAAATCAACCCCAAGGTTGCCTTGGGTGTCACTGTTGGTAAGGCATTCATCTCTAAATCTTTACCAATCTTGGTTGAAGATATGTCCTTTACCGGTAGAATGAATATCAAATTGAAGCTTACGGAAAACTTCCCCCACGTTAAAATGGTTTCCATTCAGTTCTTGGAAGCTCCTACCATTGACTACGCATTGAAACCTATTGGTGGTGATACTTTGGGTCTTGACATTATGTCCTTTATTCCCGGATTGTCCTCATTTGTTAATGGTTTGATTCATTCGAACTTGAGACCAATATTGTATGCACCAAACTCTTTGGACATTGACGTGGAAGAAATTATGGCTCAACAATCCAACGACTCAATTGGTGTAGTGGCTGTCACCATCACCAAGTGTACCAAGTTGAAGACGGGTAACCCTACCAAGCCAAACAGCATCAATCCTTATGTTCAATTGAAAACTTCAGGGAACGCTGATATTGATGAGAGAACTTCCGTCAAGGATTCGATTAATGATCCTGTATTTTTGGAAACCAAGTACATTTTGGTCAATACGTTAGAAGGTAACCATTTGAACCTCAATGTGTTCCATCTTTTGAAGGACAAGGCTGATGACCAATTGATTGGTACCACAGAATTCTCTTTGGCAGAATTGTTACAAGAACAACATCACACTGGCGTAGTTAAGAGCATTACTGAGGGAGGCAAGACTGTTGGTAAAATTGAATTTGATATCACCTACTTCCCTCAATTGGAACCGTTTGTATTGGAAGATGGCACCAAAGAACCAGTCACTGATTGTGAAGTTGGTATTATGAAATTGAACTTACATGCTGCCAAAGACTTGGACATTTCTGATTCTATTATTGGTTTGTTGAACCCATACGCCGAGATTTATGTCAACGACGAATTGGTCAAAACGTGCCGTAAATTGAGACAAAATAACAATCCATCTTGGGAGCAAGCGTTCGAATCTTTGATTACTCAACAGTCGAAAACCAGAATTCAAGTTTTGGTAAAGGATACTGTGGAAGACAACATTGTTGCAAAGCTCGACGCAAACTTGCAAGATTTAATTTTCGAAACTAGCAGAGGTAACCTGTGGATCTCTTGTCCACCAATAAAACCAGACGGAAATCCATGCAAGATCAAAATCTCTGCAGGATGGAAGGCTTTGGCCATGGACGACGACACTGTAATCCAAAGTTACTACAATGCCCCAATTGGTGGTGTAAGAATTCATTTGCGTTCTGCAACTGGCCTTAAGAACTTGGAGACTGTCGGTAAGGTCGATCCTTATGCCAGAATTTTATTGAATGGTAAAGTCAGAGCAAGAACAAACACTATTGCCAACACACTTGATCCAAACTTTAACAATGTCTACATTTTGCCAGTCGCAAACGAGCACCAACATTTCCTTATTGATATTGTTGACGAAGAAGCAGAACAAAAGGATAGATCGTTGGGTTCTGGAGCAATCAATGTCGAAGATTTCTTGAAGAAAAATGACGCCGGTTATTATTTGGCTTATGACGGTTCTAACGAGATCATCGAGCAACCAATTTTGTTGCACGGTCAACCAAGTGGTACCTTGTCGTATTCTGTTTCGTTTATTCCTACTATTCCAGTCTATACCATCTCTCAAATCCACCACAAGGACGAATACTTGGAAGACATGAAGAACAAGAAAATCGAAGAAGCAAAACAAAGAGAAAAGGATGAAAAATTGTTCAAAGAACACCCTAACGAATATGAATGGGTTGAAATTAACGAGGATAACATTCCTGAACCAAAGAATCTTGTAATGCCTCTAGAACAAGCTATCAAGTATAGAGCCGGAACGATTGCTGCCCATGTCTTGAGTGGTAGATTTGAAAAGAGTGACGTTTACGTCCACACTTTATTTGACGACTATGCATACCCATCAGGAGTCTCTCCAGGAACAGACGGCAACTTCTTACATACCACTTCAATTGGTGAAGGGTTTATTAGGGATTTACCAAACTCCATGGTGATTTTCAGAGTTGCAAGCAAGGTTGATGTTAACACTGAAAAGCATATTGTCGCTGAGAAGACGTTTAGCACCCTCGATATTTTAAAGAGATCTTACAGCAAGCCTCTCATGTTGAAAATCGACGATAAGAACACTATCAAGGTGCAATTGGAATTTATTCCAACAGCAGTTAAGTTGGCACCTTTTGATACTATCTTGGATGTCGGTAAAGTCAAGTTGGAGATCCTCAGTGCCGAAAACTTGCCTTCTGTTGATAGTAATGGTAAGTCTGATCCATTGGTTGTTATCAAATTGGATGGTGTGGAGATCTTCAAGACAGACAAGAAGAGAAGAACGTTGGATCCTATCTGGAACGAGGCTGCCGAGTTTCCTATGTTGTCCAGGTCAAGATCCATTTTGATGTTGGAAGTGTATGACTGGGACTTGACCCACGATGATGAGTTGTTGGGCAGAGCTAGTTTAGACTTGTCGTCAGCTGAGCCATTCAATTCTACACAATTCCAGGTCAAATTGGACACCCAGGGTGTTCTCAATTTGAGAGCAACATTCAAGCCTGAGTACATAAGACCCAAGCTCCATTCTTCGAATGGATTGGGAATTGATTTGGGTATGATTGCCGGAGCTCCGATGAAGGTTGTTGGAGGAGTCACTGGAGTTGCTAGTAATGTTGTAGGCGGAGGTGTTGGTGCTGCTGCTGATGGTGTTACCAAGGGTACGTCGTTCTTCAAGCATTTGGGTAAGACTAAGAGAAAGCCAGTTAAGGGAGATAAGGGATCTGACGAAAACAATGAACTTAGCGACGTCAACGAGTCGTTTGATGGTGCAGATACTTCAAGCACTGCCAACGATACTTCAAGCACTGTCAACGACGAATCATCTGATGATGATACTTCAGATGCAGGCAGTCGTGCTAGTCAAGACGGTTCAAAGAAGAACGGTACGGTCACCAACTACTTGGCCGATTTACAGAGTTTAAGATCAGGACAACCTCCAAGTGTCAAGGCAGTTCCAAACATTCAAAACGAACATTTACCACCTCCACAAAGACCAATGACCGGAGGTAATGCATTTGGACACGCTCGTTCAGCTTCGGGTGCCACAGACGTATCTTCATTTGTAGGAAGCATCCATGGACCTGACGCGATACCCGGCAGAATCACTATCATTTCTGCTGACGGTATCTCAGGAGGAGCTTTGGAAGTCAAGGTGACTTTAAAGACCTCCACAAAAGAGAAGGAGTTGTACAAGACCAGAAGCAACAAGATCGACAAAGAAACCAATCTTTACAAATGGAATGAGTCTGTTCCATTTAAGGCCGCTAGTAGTGGAGAGTTGCGCTTTGATATCAAGGAACGCCATGTCTTTGGCAAGAGTGTTCCTATAGCCAGTGCTGTGTTACATTTGAGCGAAGCTCTCAACAAATCAGAAAACATCATCTTGGACGTTGGTGAGGGTCACTTGACTCTTAACATTAGATACGTCCCTACTCACTAGTTGTATTATTTTATTATTATATTTGAATCTAAAGAGAAGTAAATGTAGAGAAAGTGGTGAGATAGTAGAGATCAAGAGCAAATGATGAGATGGAGAGCAAATGATGAGATTTCTAAGAGCAAAGTAGATATATAAAATGGTACTTGGAAGATTATAAAGCTTTATATTCTCCTAAGTCAGTAGTTGTCCCACTACATAACTATTAATTGGGTGCAAATAAGTGAATGCCCTGAAAGTACAGGGTAAATACGTCACATGACCGAGTGACTGCTTTTCCACATTCACATGACTTTCACGCACACAATTCAACACTATATGCACTACAATCGATATTTTGCCAGGTACACACTACCATGCATTTTCGTACCAAATGATCGCAGGAGGATGGGGTTCACGGAGGAGGGAAAATTCGCCTTCTCACACGTCCTTGAATTTGGTGTACCAATCCTCGTTGGGACTGAAAAACACATTGGTGAAAAAAAAAAATTTTATATCTTTTTAATCCCATATTAAATATCACCAAATAACAAGATCAAAAATGAGCCAAATTGTATGTAAACATTAACAAAGGATGTCCTAGGAACTATACCTAGACTATATGACTGTCGTCTATGAACGGGAACAGTTTAAATTATCGCTTGACTTGCAGTGATAAAATTTTTCATGATACTAACTATTCAGGCTCCAAAGTGGTACCAATCTGAAGACGCTCCAGTCGCTAAACAAAGCAGAAAGACCGCTCGTCCACAAAAATTGCGTGCCTCGTTAGTTCCAGGTACCGTTTTAATTTTATTAGCCGGTAGATTTAGAGGTAAGAGAGTCGTTTACTTGAAGAACTTGGAAGACAACACTTTATTGGTTTCTGGTCCATTCAAGGTCAATGGTGTTCCTTTAAGAAGAGTTAACGCTCGTTACGTCATTGCCACCTCCACCAACGTTTCTGTTGAAGGTGTCGATGTCTCCAAATTCAACGTTGAATACTTTGCCAGAGAAAAGACCCCAAGATCTAAGAAGTCTGAAGCCGAATTCTTCAACGAAGCTCAACCAAAGAAGGAAATCAAGGCCGAAAGAATCGCTGACCAAAAGTCTGTCGATGCTTCCTTGTTATCTGAAATCAAGAAAACCCCATTATTAAAACAATACTTATCCGCTTCTTTCTCTTTAAAGAGCGGTGACAGACCTCACTTATTGAAATTTTAAATCACTCTTGATCTTAAAGTCATAATATAACTTTAGATGAAGGTTGGTGAGTTTCTTTTCTCTTTGTATATTTAATACATCTTCAACACGAATCGTTAGTATGTGCGTAGAGCAACTGTAGAGTCCCCTTTAACTAGCCCTAGGGAGGGTATACTTAGTAAGTACTAGCTAAGCACTTTATAGTGCCTCCCTTACATAAGCATACACGTGACAAATGAAAAAAACCTCATCTCATCTCACGTTTATGAAATGCCTCTTCTTACCATCTACTTCTCTTCAACAACTATACACCATGGCTAGTTTGATTCCTATTTCCACATACAACTTGGCTATCAAGCCATTTACTCCAGTCCCTGCTATCGAGGAAGACTACCCTATCACAATCAGATTGACTCTTGCTGCTGTTGACCCAGAAGCTATCGATGACAAGGAAGAACCATCGACCTTGAGATTGTTAAAGAGAACCATCCCTTTTATCGATGACTCTGACGAAGAAGACTTCGAAGAAGGTGACGAATTAGACTCCGAAGACTCTGAAGAAGACTCTGAAGAAGAAGTCGAAGAACCAAAGAAATCTAAGAAGGCCAGAGCCGAAGAATCAGAAGATGAAGACGAAGAAGACCTCGATATCGATGGATCTTCTGATGACGAAGATGACGAAGGTGTTTCTGAATTCATCGTGTGTACCTTGTCTCCAAAGGTTCAATTCCAACAAACTATTGACTTGACTATCAGTCCAGATGAAGAAGTATACTTTGTTGTCACTGGTTCATACCCTGTCTACTTGACCGGTAACTACGTCGAACATCCAGCCGACGATGAATCTGACTCCGAAGACGAAGACGTCTATGACTTGTCCCCAGATGAAGATGAAATCATCCACGGTAACGGATACGACTTGGAAGATTTGGAAGACGAATCTGACATCGAAGGTAAGATCGAAGAATTAGTTGAAAAAGATACCAAGAGCAAGAAGAGAGAAATCGAAGAAGAAGAACCTAAGCAATCCAAGAAAGCAAAGAAGGATGCTAAGAAGGAAGCCAAGAAGGAAGCTGAAAAGAAGTCTGTTCAATTCACCAAGGAATTAGAACAAGGACCTACTGGCTCCACCTTGGTCGAGTCCAAGAAGGAAACCAAGAAGGAAAAGGCTGCTAAGAAGGAAGAAGCTAAGAAGGCCGATGCCAAGAAGGCCGATGCCAAGAAGGTAGATGCTAAGAAGACCGAAGAAGAACCTGCCTCCAAGAAGTTCCCTACCAAGACCTTGTTAGGAGGTGTTGTTACCGAAGACAGAAAGGTCGGTAAGGGTCCTCAAGCCAAGTCTGGTAACAAGGTTGGTATCAGATACATTGGTAAATTGAAGAACGGTAAGTCTTTTGACAAGAACACTTCCGGTAAGCCATTTGTTTTCGGCTTAGGAAAGGGTGAATGTATCAAGGGTTTCGATTTGGGTGTTGCTGGTATGGCTGTTGGTGGAGAAAGAAGAGTTGTAATTCCTGCCAAGATGGGATACGGTTCCCAATCTTTGCCTGGTATTCCAGCCAACTCCGAATTAACTTTCGACATCAAGTTGGTTTCTTTAAAATAAGTAACAAGTAATTAGGAACCTCTTAAAAGAACCAATTAGGAACCTTTTAAAAGTATCAGGTAAAATTAATTTATATCATTTGACATTATGTACCACTTTATAACGATTGTGACATCACGGTGTCCATGAAATCAACATATCATAATAAAACTCTATAGTGTGTGTCTGAGTAACAATTGTAATATACTAAACCTGTGTAAGTCTGATGAGTAAAAATTGATTGATTATGTTGTAAGGATCTGTAGATTGGTGGTATTCTCTAGAATGCTCCTGTTGACTAACTGCGGTAGAATCCATTGTGAGATGACCACTATTTGAACGACTTATATCTATACGACATTAACATTGATCACATTTAGCAATGACATATTTATTCTCTCACTTTACGACAGAAAGATGACCAAAATAAACGAAAATGGCTGCGAAATAATGACCCTGGCAGAGAGATTTAGGAGAACAAAGAACCACAACATTAAAAGGACTAACACGACCATGAGAGTTAACATTACAGGGATGGATGTGTGGAATTAAACTGTCAGCTGCAGAAGCAACTTAATATTAGTGTTACAAATAACCTAAAAATTGTCCCCCAGAGCACCCCTAAGACCCCCAGATCACCTCACTCTTATCTTTCACCAGCTCCTTTATCTAATAAATACTAAGAGTAATGAGTGGTGGTTAATATAACACTAGAACCATTAGAGATAAATATAATATCATCAAATATTAACTT
>Ga0065707_10082448_pt1 | contig 15047 bp, 19 predicted proteins | sample SwiRhicommuniRL3_FD_59094 | JGI IMG/M metagenome (GOLD analysis project Ga0065707, IMG submission 59094) | Switchgrass rhizosphere bacterial communities from Rose Lake, Michigan, USA - RL3 v2 (version 2) | ecosystem: Host-associated > Plants > Roots > Rhizosphere > Soil | place: East Lansing...
GGAACTGATCCTACGGCAGCTATTGCTAAGGTGGCTCAGTATGATCCTCGATTGGCAGAGCAACTGTATTCTGCTCAGGGTCTAAACGCTTATCGTAGCGCAATGGTGCCTATTCGGAAGATGACAGCTACGGCAACTGCTAATACCAGTGATGCCAAGGTAGATGAAATCTATCGTAAGCGAGCAGCGGCCATGACTGCTGCAGGTATGCCGATAGAAGACGTTATTGCGTACGGGGCAAGCAAGAATCTTGATTGGTCTGAGCTACAAGGGATGGACCCTAGATCAATTGATGCTTGGGCGGTAGGCAATGGCACGACTGTTAATCAGCAGGTTATGGCACAGCTCGGTCAAGATAGTCTCAAGGAACGCGGTCGACACAATCTGGCGACTGAAGGTATCGGAAGCAGGAATGCAGACTCCAACGCTGTGCGTGCTGGCGCTGCTGCTTCACAGGCTGGAACAGCTGCCCGTGTTGCTCCTTCTCGTATTGCTGCGAATGAAGCAGGCGCTGCGTATGCTAGGGCTAACACTGAGTTCACTGATGCTGGCCTAGAAGCTGGTGGTGGACGTGGTGTTAAGCCTGTTCGTAAGCGTCCCGGTTCTACTCCTACAATTGCTCCTAACGGTATGCCTAAGGTGGCTCCTAAGGGAACTCCTCTAACTAATAGACGAACCGGTCAAAGATTCATCTCTGATGGTAAGAGATGGGTTGAACAGTAAAGGATAATTACTATGGCTGACAGCGAATGGGAACTCGGTCCCACCCCAACTACTGAAAATGATAGTGAATGGGAAGTAGGACCAGTTCCCAAAGCTGTGTCTAAGGGCAGCGAATGGGAGATTGGTGAAGCTGCTCCTGCAACTGCCACGCTGCCTAAGAACAGTATCATTGATCGTGGCTACGACATTGATCCTACCGATGGTATTCCTGCTGGCCGTATGACTATTGACCGCTCTGTACTGAACGATCAGGCCGCATTTGCTCAGCATCTCTATGATCAGGTAAAGGCTGGACGTCCTAATGAAGACATTGAGAAGGACCTTGATGCCGTTCGTTTCGGTGATCAGGCGACTGCTGCTGATCAGTACCGGTTGAAAGACCCGACGCAGATTAGAGCTATTCTTGACTACTACCGCAATGGCGGTCTCCCTTCGGGTGTCTCGTTTGCTAATCCTGCTCCTAACAGAGAAGCTCCTCAGACTGGTGCCGAACTGTCAGCTCCTCCTACTCTGTCTCCGACGGAAGTTCTTGGTCGTCAGATCGGAGAGTCGGCTAGCCGGTATGGTCCCGGTCTTCTGCAGAACATTGGCCGGACTGTTCTTGGCACTGACGCAGAAGAAACTCTTGAAGCTCGTGGAGCTAATGAACAGTTCTGGAAGGATCAGGAGCGCCGTACAGAGAATCCTATTCTCGACACCGGCGCTAAGTTCATTGGTGATGTAATTGGTTCTGCTGATCCGACGTACCTGATTGCTCCCGGCCAGTCTGCTGCTGCTCGTATTGCTGCTCAGGCAGGTATCGGTGGCGCTGTCGATATCGCTAATCAGGGCATGGAGAATGCTCAGGGTCTGCAGTCTGGTATCGATGCTGAACGTCTCGGCATGAGTGTTCTCGGTCAGGCTGGATTTGAAGGTGCTGGTGAACTCGTTAGTAAGGGTCTTCGTAAACTTCGTCCTGAAGCTCCGACTGAAGCAGCTCCTGCAACAGCTCAGACTCGTCTGGCTGATATCATTCGCCAGCAGGGTCAAGAGAAGAGCTATCCTCCTGTAGGATACCAAGCTGTTGTTGAACCCCATCCTGATGGTTCGGGTACCAAGACTATCACGTACATTCATCCGGAAACGGGAGAAGTCAAGGCTACAGGCTTTGCCTATCCTGACGGAAAGGTTGCACTGACTGATCCTGCCACTGGCGGTAAGGCACAGCTGTCTGATGGTGAACTGTCTCAGATCAAGCAGTCTGCTGGTATCGAAGAACCTGTTACTAAGGGTCCTACGAAAAGCGATCTCCGTGTACAGGAACTAGATGATCACATCAAAGAGATTACTCAAGGATGGACCAACGCTCCTAAGTTTAATGTCGTCAAGACGGTTCGTTCGCTTCCTAAGGAAGTGTACAACGGAATGCGTCGTGACGGGGCTCTGACGGCTCCGGCTATTTTTGATGAAGACGGTAATGTCCACATCATTGCCAGCAATGTCAAGTCTCCGGAAATCCTTACGGCAGGTATCTACCACGAAGCCCTCGGTCACAGTGGTCTTAAGAACCTGTTCCAGAAGGACCTTGATAACGCTCTTCAGAATATCTACGACCGTAACGGACTGATCCGTAAGAAGGTCGATGAATACTTCGCTCGTAAAGGCCACGATAAACTCTATCGTGATCCGGCTACCCGGACTATGCGTGGTGTAGAGGAAGTCCTCGCTGAACTCTCCGAGAAGGGAGAGATTAAACCGGCGATGATCAATCATATCATTGCTATTGTACGGCAGTGGGGGCGTCGTATGGGCTTCAAGTGGGCCGATAAGATGACTTGGTCTGAAGTACAGCACATCCTTGCTCAGGCTCATGCTACCGTCACTAAGGGTGAACATACTAGCAATACCTTTGAAGGTGTTCGCTATATGTTTACTGGTGCGCAAGGAGAGATGGAAAAGAATCTCTCGGAAGGTCGTGGTTATTTCGACGACGGCAAGGGCTATCTTAATCGCGCTATAGATGCTGAAACTAGTGGAGAGGACCTCTCTTGGGGTTCGCCTGTACACAGAGAAACTGGCTGGTTTATTGGTCCTGATGGTAAGGCTCGTCGTGAGATCAATGATCAACATGCCAAGATAAACGAGGATAAGCTTAACGAACTAATTAGGAATCCTCTGGGTTCTGTCAATCTTGGTGATGTTATTGACCATCCGGAACTCTTCTCCAGATATCCTTCTTTCAAAGAAATGCCTGTAACCGTAGAATCCAATCCGGGATATGCTGGTTCTTTTCATCCTCAAAGCGAGTCGATCTCTTTGAAGGTTGATCGAAATATCTCTGATATTCGTAAGACCCTTCTTCATGAAATTCAGCACGCTGTTCAACATGAAGAAGACTTTGCACTAGGGGGTAACCCTTCTTCGGCACATCATTCGATGTCTAAGGAAAAATTGCACGAAGTGACTTCTAAGGTCATTGATTATTATAAGACTCTAGAAAAGCAAGCTAATGAGAGAACCGAAGTTCTCAAGAGATGGGAAGAAATTCCTCTAGCCAAAGAACTACGAGACGCAACTAACGATCAGAACTTCAAAGAAGTTGATCGTTTAGAAGAAGAAATCATAAAAGGTTTCGGACAAAAAGACGGCAATATCTACGGGCTTGTGCATACTCAAGGTTTTGAGACTTTTGAATTCGTTCAGAACTTTCTTAATGTCGCTAAAAGGCATATGCCTTTAGATAATGCTGTGTTTAAGCAGTTTGAGGCAGCCAATATGGCGCGGGCTAAACAGATTGAATTGGAAGCCGCAAAAGAGAGGGGTAAGAAGGGAGACCTTGTCTACGCTCTTCGTAATGTTCCTGATCTAGGTAATCAAGCTTACGAACATCTCTTTGGAGAGGTTGAAGCACGCGATACTGCTCATCGCGCAGATATGAGTGAACGGTCTCGTGAAGAGACGGAACCGTATAAAGCGGAACCCGGTCTCGAACCGAATGACTTTATCTTCAGCCATCGTTCAGATTTCGAACAGGGAGCAATCCCTGCTTCTGCTAGCAAGTACATGATGGCCAAGGACATGGCGGGTAGTATCAATCTGGATAAGTTTGATGCTACTGATGATGTTAAGGAATTCATCCGAGACATTGCCAAGAAGTTACCTAAGCAGGAACCCATGACTGAAGATCAGATCATGGAAGAAGCTGTCTTCATGGGGATGAATAACAAGAAGGCTATGCGCACTCTTGTTGGTCTGTCTCCGGCTGAGATCACTGCTATGCGTCTTCTCGTAGAGCGGAACGCAGATCGTCTTGACCGCCTAAGTAAGAAGGTTACTGATGGTACAGCAACTGAAGCTCAGCAGCAGAAGTTCGTTCGTGGTATGGCTATCCATGCTCGCGTACAGGAACGACTGACGCACCAGACTTCTAACGCTGCTCGTGTACTTCGCGCTCTTCGTATAAATGTCGAAGGTGTATCGGCTGAACGGGCTGCTCGTGTTAAGGCTGCTCTAGCAGATTTGGAAGGCATCGATCTCAGCAATCCAGACAACATCAAGTACATGGCTGAACTCATTCAGAAGGCTGATGGTGATCCGGCTAAGATTGCTAAGATCACTAAGGATGCGATGGGACCTCTGCCTGAGGATTACCTGACTAGCTTCCGCTATTCTATGATGCTCTCTGGTATCGGTACTCACGTCAAGAACTTCCTTGGAAACTTCACCATGATGACAGCAGATATGCTCGAACATGGCGGAGCGGCGGTTCTTGGTAAGCTCCGTCCGGGGAGTCTTGATGATAAGGTTCTGATGCGAGAAGTCGCTATGCGGAATTGGGGAATGATGCGTGCTCTTATGGACGCTCAAACCTACAAGGATACTGCAACTTCTTGGAAGCAAGGTGTTCCTGCCCACCAGATCAGTAAGATCGAAGTGGGTAATGCACTTCTTCATCCTGTTCTCGAAACCCCTAAGAAGGCTCTAGCAGCTTCGGACTCTTTCTTCCGTTCGCTGATTGAGAACGCTGATCACTACGGTATGGCGGTTCGTACTGCCTTCAATGAAGGCCTCGGTAAGGACGGTAAGCTGCGTGACGGGTACGATATGTGGGATCGAGTACAGGAGCTGATCAACGATCCTACTCCTGAGATGATTGATCACTCCAATCGTCATACGGCAGTTATCCAGCTCATCCATGATACAAGCCCTCTGGCTCGTATTATCGAACTGGGTAAGGCTCGTCGGGCAGAGATGGGTCTCGGTAGTCGAACTCTTCGTCTCGCTCTTCAGCTTGCACTTCCGTTTACTCGTGTTACTGACAACCTCTTCTTCTCGGCCATCCGTCGTAGTCCGCTGTCCTTCATGGACAAGGTTACGCGGGAGGACTTCAAGGCAGGAGGGGCTCAGCGAGACCTTGCTATCTCTCGTACCCTTATGGGTTCGGCAGTGCTTGGTTGGTTGTACACGAAAGCAATGAGTGACGAACTGTCTGGTGACGGTCCTGAGAACATTGCAAGGAAGACTGAACTTCAGGCTACTGGTTGGCAGCCTAACTCTATTAAGGTTGGAGATACTTGGTATTCACTGTCTGGCTATGACGCCATCGGTGTTAATGCCAATATCGTTTCCAATCTTGTTCAGAGGAAGAAGGACGGGAAACTGTCGGATGAAGACCTGACGAGTGAGATTGTACAGCTGGTCGCTAACATTGGCGGGCAGATGTCTAACAACACTTTCACAAGTCAGATCGGTGAACTCATGCAACTCGCTGAAGCTGGTCCGATGGGAGAAAGCCGTATTGCTAACTACACAGCCAATATGGCTTCGTCGTTTGAACCGGCTATCATGAAGCAGGCCAATAAGAATTTCATCGATACTGCTGTACGTGACACGACGGGAGACGGAAGTCTTTCCGGTAAGGTCAAGGGCAGATTGATGGATGGTGTTCCGGGGCTGTCTTCCAAGCTTCCTCAGAAGTATGATGTCTTCGGTCGTCCGATGAATACAAAGGATCGAACCTTTGTAGGAGTTGGAGCTTCTAAGACCAACGACAAAGACCCTGTGGTTGCTGAAGTAGCTCGTCTTAGTCAGGCCGTTGGCAAGGCTGTTATCGGTCCTGTAAAGCGCAGCGACTTGAAGAAGTTTGAGATCAAGGACGCAGCCAAACTGCAAGAGTACCAGCGTCTCTCTGGTCAGTATATCTACAACGATCTCAAGACTGAGATGGCCGATCCTTCGTGGAAGACGCTATCTGATGCCGAGAAGATCAAACTGATCAAGGAGATCAAAACCGATCAAAGGGCTAATGCCCGAGAAGACCTTTTTGGAGAACCCCCTGAAACAGAGGAAGAAGAGTAATGGCTAATCCGCACAATCTACCGACACAAGCTGAGCGGATTACAGCTCTAGAAGTCCAAATGTCTCAGGTGTTAGACACCCAAAGAGAAATGAATACTAAACTTGATGAGCTTCTGGGACTACGAAACAAAGGTATCGGTGCCTTTTGGTTGGTCTCAGGGCTCACAGGTACAGGTATGATCGGCCTATTCTTTACAATCGGTGAGTGGTTGAAAGGAGTTGTTCATGGTTAAAACTTTGGAATATCTTAAAGCACGTATGGGGGAGAAGGGCACTTGGCTTGCTGTTGCAGCAGGCGTCACAGGTGCAGCTGCTCTAGCGTCACCGTGGAGCTACGTCTTCGTAGCGGTGGCGGTAATAGGGGCCCTCTGCCCTACTCCGTAACACAATAAAAAAGGCCCGCTAGGAGAAATCCCGGCGGGCCTTTTTGTTTATTCAGTCCACGCCTTCTGAATAAAAGGCAGTGGATCAATTCTCGTAGCCTTAGAAAACATAGGATTATATGTCTTATGGCTAACTGGGTACACTGAACACTTCAAAGAGGGCCACGTTCCTTCGTAGTAGAGCTTCTGCTCTCGAAGTCTACGGTCGTCTAGAAGACCCTTGTTCCGTATCTCAACTGCCTTTGAGAAATCCTTTGAGTACAGAGGGAATTTTCCGCTGTTCCAATGGAACGACAGTGCTGCAGCAAGCTGTGCTTCCGTCGCGTTTTGGGGCAGAGACTCTACAACAGCAGGAAGGTATCGATTGCGAATTAGCCATATCGACACAGCGAAACACTTGTCTAGAGATTGTGGATTATCCTTATATCTTGGGTATACTTGATGGCCAGAGGCGTTAGTAACTCCCAACGCCCATGTCCAAATCTTTCCTGTATCTAGATAAGCCTCGTCACAGATGCCTTCTTCACTGGCTAGGTACGCTACTACTCTCGGGGTTATCTCCGGCATTCTCTTCCTCCCTAATCCTTACCTGCTCTGCGTACCAAATGGGCCAAGTGGCAGCGAGGGTGGTGTTGACGGAGCAGATGAGTTCGTCTTCGGGTAGAAGGATGGCGCTCGGATTGGAGTCTCCGTTAGGACTGACGGGGGTACCGGCAGGCCCGGACAGATCGGGCTTCCGACTGTCGTTACGGTTTTGCAAGCTGTGACGAATAGCGTCAAGCTGAGCAGTGACGCGAACTTGAGTATCCTTGCTGACATTATCTTGCCTCTTTTCAATGACGACCTTCTTCTCAGTCGCAATCCTATTTACAGTCTGTACGGCTTGTACACATTCGATCTTCTTTTCCACTTGTTTCTGTCCATTCCAGAACAGAAAGATATTAGTAAGGAGAGACGTCACAAGGACGCCTCCCATTACCTGTGCAAGTGGAAGCTTGATAAAAGCTCCGATGTTCATTAGTTAAAAGTCCTGTTACCCTTTGCAGGCTTTCGAGCATTCTCGAGTTCTTCAAGCCAAGCAGCAAAGAACGCTGCGTACCCAAGGAAGAAGCCTCGCTTGTACTCATCCGAAGAGTCTTCGTCTGCGCCAGCCTCTTCCAACATTGAGGTTAGCTGAGACGCAGCTTCTTCGTAACCTTCTTCAAGGCCTGCGGTTGCGTCAGTAACTTGCTCGTCGTTGTCAGGATCAATCTCTACCTTAACAATATCAGTCATTAAACGACCCTTTCCTCAGCAGCTACCTTGATGTAGTTAATATTTTCAGGATTAGCAATGATGTAACCTTCATCACTTTCCATACGAAGCCACGTACCAGAACTATCAAACCACTTCACATTATGGAAGTTACTAATCTGTCCGTCCTTCCAATAGATTGCTCGCCGCTTTTCAACTACCTTAACTTGATTAGAATTAGCCATCTTGGATATCTCCACTAATATTACCAATTACAGAAACGTCACAGGCTCCACCAGTACAGGCGAGTTCCTGAGAACCAGTCGTCATATCATAGGTTTCATAGGCTTTCATATCAGCCCAATCAATCTCTGGCAGAGGGTGTTCCTTCAACCAGTTATTGTACTCTTCCTCAGTGATCTCCTGATACGGCGCTTGCTTGTACGTTCCTCCGTCATGCGGAAGGAAAGAGACGCCTGATAGCTTGTCAAACTTCTCGTATACCCAAGCACCAACCTTCATCCACTCGTCTTCCTTAACATAGATAGTTGCGGAAGGCTTATGTTCACACCAATGATCCTGCAGAGTTTCCCACAGTTCCAGAGACGGGATAGCTCCTAGGTCGTCACGCATGTAACTTCCCTTCGGGGCTTTCTTAGCGAAGTAGAAGACTGTCGTATTCAGAGCAGACATTACATCCGGTTCCGAATAAACTCCCGCATCTTTGAGAAAGGACGTGAGAGGGTCTTTATTGTCTGCTCGAATAGTACGCAGGTAATAAGGACTATGCCGAGCATGAAGACCACTGGCACTATCAACAAGCTGGCTAACAGTACCAGAAGGCTTGACACAGGTGATCGCGGCTGCCTTAGGTATACCCAACCGCTCAGCCCATTCAGCATTCGTGTCCACTGCTGTTTGACGTAGTTCATTAAGGACTTCCTCGTTGATTACAAGAGAAGGGTTATCACAGATACCTGTAAGAGAGACACCGAGAAGTCGTTCTTCCTCACAGTTCTTAGCCCAAATCTTCCTTAGATACTTAAAATCTGTGAAGGTGGATTGAATTGTCCCAAGGATAGTGGCAAGCGCGACTTTCCGTCTAAGCGACTCAAGGCTGTCATCACTTCGGACCACGACCTCAGTAAGGTTGCAAAACTGGTAAGGTCGGAGAATGATTTCGCTGCACGGATTTGTTCCGAAATCATAGCTAGCATCTCGTCTTCCATTCCTAGCAGCAATCTGCTGACAGGCATATCGGCTGAAGAAGCCTCGTTCACCGGACTTGCTTTCATAAAGGGACTTCCATTCTTTCATAAAGAGGTCCATGTCAGGACGCCTACGGGAATACACAGCAGAGTTGTTAGCCAACCTACGATACCCACTAGCTTCCCACCATGCACCAGCCTTAGCCTTACGCAGACGATCATCTGTCACATCAGACAGAGAGATCATCGCAGAGCGTCGTACACCACCGACAACAACAATGTCGGCGATCTTGCACATTAGGTCGTGGCACTCCAATGTCGATAGCCGTCGGCCAGCACTGCCCTTGAACAAGCGGACAGTAAAGTCGAATAGATCAACGAGGGGTTCTGGACCTGAAGCGCGACCTCCAAATGTCTTGAGTCTCGCTCCAGCAGGTCGTACTCCTGAAACGTCCCATCGCGGAGACTGACCCGCAATGAGTAGACTGATGAGTTCTCGGAAGGCTCGGGACCATCCTTCTTTACTATCGCCAACTCGAATGACTGTATCAGTCTCACTGAACTCTTCGGCGATTTTTGGGAGTTGTCGGACATAATCATCCTCTACGGAAAAACCAACACCTGTACCACACATCAAGATGTACATAGCCTCGTCGAAAGAACGAGGATTATCTACAGGGAGATATGCACAGTTGTAAGCGGCTACGTTGCAACGGTCGAGTGCAGGACCAGCAGTCATCAGTGCCCGCATACTAGGCATTACATCGAGATTGAAGATCGCATCATAAACATTTTGACGATGTTTAGCTACAGACAGAGCCATATCTGTAGAACGATCATAATAATCAATCAGGCGAAGAACAGTCTCGTCCCAATTCTCTCGACGGTTCTCAGACTCTAGCCACTTAGCATAACGGCTCTTGAAAATAACTTCTTCGTACAAACTCGGAAACGGATTGGTCAAATTAAAGTCCTCGCATATCAGGGGCTCGATAAGTATCTGGCTTGAGAATCTTTCCATCCTCTCGGAAGATAACCTTGCCCTCGATAACCTTCGTCATGTTACTGTTATGTACACGATTGAAGGCAACGTCTGCCGGGATATCAAAGTACACAGCAGCTTGAGAGACTACGTACTGTAGATCGGCCCATTCCTTACAAAGCTGCGCACGAGAGGCGGTGGAGGGATTAATCTCGAAGTCTTCTACCGCATCATAGAACTCCATGAACTCTTCGTGGATACAGTCAAGGATCAGTTCAGTCTCAGAATTCTCCTTGTACGTACCCTTGCCTGCTGCTCGACGGAACTCGTCTACCTTCTCTTCTCTAGTCACGTTCTTCATACTCTACCAGTCCTTTATACTCAAAGAAAGAGGACCGCTTTTTACGACGGTCCTTATTCTCTCTCAACTTACGACGCTGCTTCCGTCTTTCTTTCTCGCTGTACCGGTTCATCCCGGACATCTTCAAGCTCCATCAACATAAGTTCAAGGCGTGCTAGTGCGTTCCATGCAATGTGTGCTGCATGGCGTAGTCCACTATCAGGGTCCAGAATCTCTCCCTTACCCTCTTTGAGCTGGTGTCGTACCATTGCGTCAGAATAGCGGGCCACTCCCTCGGGTACTGTCCGCCAGCCATTCCAAGTGTACTTTGTAGCTCCGAAAGTGGAAACTTCGGCAACAGACTCAATTGCTCTTGGAAAATAACTGATTGCTCCCCGATGAGGGCAAGGCTTACCAGCGTCCAGCTTTGCTCCGGGCTGGTCGGGACTAACACCGTTGGGATCGCGCTCAGACAATGGTACCTCCGTCTCCCAGTTCTACCTCAGCCCATCGATCCAAGTCTGCTCGAACATCTTCCTGAAGCTTAGTGAATTCTGCTTCAGAAACTTCTTCGACTTCACCATCAGCTCCCAGCCAGAAGTAAAGGCTGGGTTCATTCACGAGTTCATTCTCCGTCTTCATTATCATTCTCCATTCCAAGGTCTTCCTTAATGTCAGGAAGGTTCTCTACAATCTCTTCTTCGATCAGATCAACGATCCGTTCAATGCTAATATTCAAGAATTCTACAAGCTCCCATGCTTCGTATTTATCGATAATAGCAAGACGGACAAGAGGATCAAGATATTCATCATCCATTATTGCCATGTCCTCATCCATATGCTTTCTTTATACGGGCCATTGAAATCCATTCGAGATCATAGAGGCCATCTTCGACATTGCGGCATACAGCGATACCGTCACTCCACATATCGTTAGCAGGACCAGCGTAACCCATACGGAAGCCAATAAAGTTTCCGACCACGAGTCCCATAAGCGAGCGACCCGGCGTCCTGTCAATCTTGTAATCAAGTACGTGCGAATGGCCACATGTCGAACTCTGATTCCTCTTCTTGATTATTGTCCAAGCTGGGTGCTGACCTGAAATAGGACGCCCCATAATACCACTAGTGAAGTAATGTGAATAACCGATCCCGTCGATACTGACTGTATCCAAGAAGGGAACAACTTCCCACGGGTAATCTTTGTAACCAATGTCTTCATTCTTCAGTTGTCCTTCGAATACCGGGTTGTCTTGTACGAATCGCTCAGCTCGGATATCGTGATTGCCCAGAGTCCATATAAATCGAGGAAGTTTTTTCTTGTGCTTTCTAACTTCGTGAAAGAGTCGCTCTTGAGCATCCTTTGCAGCGTCACAATCGTTAACGTATCGCGCATTCTCCAATTCAATCCGCCGGGAGTGAGCGCAAAGCGATGCCATGTCCGCAAGATCGCCAATATTAACCACCACGTCGGGCCGGATATCGTGAATAAGTTTACCAAGCCACGTAAAGCGTTCGTTAGAAAAGTCCGGATGCGCATGGCTATCTCCGATAATTAGATGTGTCTTACCCAAAGTATTTTTCCAGTTCTGTCTTTAGCCAAGCTTGATGCTCTTCATCACCATGCTTGATACGTTCGAATAGTTGAATGGCTTGATCCGGAGACTCAGTCAGTGCTTTCCAACTTACAGGGAAGATAGGCTGAATGATTTCTCCAACCATCTTCGCTAGGTCTTGAATTTCTTTCTGTGCGTGAGGATCGATACGCTGCTTGTAGAAGCGGGCATAAGCTGCGAGACTACCTGTCCAATACCAACTAGTGTACATAGACTGAGGCAGAACCATCCTAGCCTGTTCAGGTGCGACACCAGCTTCAATCATATCTTCATAAATAGCCAGCACTTGCTCAAGAAGATCTTGGTAGTCAATCTTCAACCACTTTGCGTCGATAGTACCGGCACTACCTTGCTTGGCCCCTTGGGTAGGACGTCCTCGCCATTCATCGGGGATTAAGAACTCCGGAGCATCATCAACATACCTACGAGAGACTTCATTCTCGACGAAGCCCTGCTTGTGCTTGAAGCACTGGGTTCGTACGAAGATGGGAGCCTTCATCCGTAGAGTAATCTGAGGGTGTGCATACGGTGTCCAGTGATTGTGAGCTGCTAGATACTTAAGAAGCTTCTCATCACCTTCATCAAAGGTCTCTTTGTGTTTATCGAACGAGACACGGGCTGCGTTAGCAACCATAAGATCGTCACCCATGTGAGCAACATAATTTACGTCCATAAATAAATCTTAGCCTTTTCTAAAAGATCTGTATTATCATTGAAATGTCCAAGACCCGCGTTACATTTAATACAAAGTAGTCCTCTCACTTTGCCGGTTTTATGATCATGGTCTACGCAAAGTGATTCTCTAATACAAGTTTGTTCGCAAATTGCGCAAACACCTTTCTGTTTCTCGAACATTACTTCATAGTCAGAAACAGATATCCCGTATTTATGCAAATGTCTCTTCTTGTATTTTTCTGGATTATTTTTAGTATGTTCTCGTTGGCGAGCCTTATCGCACTCACGACAAATATGCCAACCTTTCTTTTTATAAGAAGGATACCAATTAGCGTCCGTTAAAAGTTCTGCACACCTATTACAGACATTCATCGTACCATCCTTGTGGAATGTGTTCTCCCTCTTCCCAATCAAAGCCGTGCTTCTCACACCACTCCCAATACATCAACGAGTTAGGAGACTTCGTTAGACGATTGTTAGCGCGTTGAAAGAGAAACTTGATTTCGAGGCAAGGGTTCTGCTTCTTAACTAGAAGCATCTTAGTACGATCCTCCGAAGAGAAATACCCCTTGGTTTCGACTATGACGCCGTTTGGCAATACAAAATCAGGGATATATCTCTTCGTCAGAGTGTAGTTAATTCGAGGTTCTGATGGTTCATGGGCGGCTAATGGGTTGTGTCCGCTGACCCTCTGCTCGAATCCACTACGAAACTTTTGCTTAAACCTCCGGGACATTAGGCACTTTCTTTACAGTCGTAAGGTAGCGCGGGCCGCTAGAATACAGGAAAGTACGAAGGTCAGGCCAACAACGATTCCGGAAGGTGCAGTAACTGCAACCTGTACCAAGTTTACGGTTGCCAGACTGGCCATCAGGCTCGTCAGGATAGCATCGGTCTGGAGGCGTGTCAGAGGCAATAACTTCCTTAAGGTGAGCAATTCGTTCTTCAGGTTTGTAAGCTGCGGTAATAGACGCTGAAACAGGCGTAACACATATATCTCCATGTACTTTATCGTTTGCGAGAAATGCTGGCCCTCGTCCCGGTGTAAGGACATTGCTATAGCCAGAGATTTGCTGGATATACCCAAAAGGATCATCTCCAACAATCGTATTGTTCTTGAATTTCTGGTAGCCATACGGAGAAGCACTCTTAACGTCCACAACGACACCATCAATAATCGCGTCGATATGACCAAGGACACCATCAACTTCAATTTCTTCCTGCTGTCTTTCGACAGAATGACCGGCCTCCTTAACTAGGAATAGAAGCAACGCTTCAATCAAGTCTCCGTACAGAAACTTGTAATAGGTTTTGGGAGACAGCTCTTCCGGAGCTTCCCCCTGAGCCATGTACCACACCTGACGATCCGGCCTACCAAGAGAAGAGAAACGCAAAGGATTACTAACGTCTTCTCTTTGAGAGAGCCTGATACGAAGGATTTGCTTAATTGTTTCAGCAAACTCATCTAGGTTCTCTTCATTCGGTGTATGTGTGATCTTCGGATCGAAGAGGGCGTAGACATCCTGTACGAGGGTATCTAGTGTCTTGGTCATTCGGCTTCCTTTACAGGACGGAGGAATTCCCAGTTGTCGTCGTCAAGCCATTCTACATTGGTGGGGAGAAACTCAGAGAATTCCTGAGCCTTCAGCTTCTTGCCAATCTCTTTGGCATCAAAGGGGTCGTCTACATCGACGGAACAAAAGCCCGTCATTACGACCTCGCCCTTGCGCTGGAAATGAAACTCAATTCGTTTTGCCATTATGTTCTGTTCTCCGGCTATAAAGTGTGGGCCTTCCACCCACCGGGGAGTTCTAGAAACTCACTCTGAAGAACCCACGGACAAGACTTCCCTTGCCGCTCAGGTGTTCTTCTCCCTGCTCTACCGTGGTAGAGAACCTCTATACTTTTAAAGAGGAATCTCATCATCAAGGGCGTCTTCCGAAAGGCCGAAGTCCTTCTGGAATTCCTTGATCTCGTCCTCCTTTTCAACCGCTGCCCGGAAGTATTCATCATCTTCAGAGAGCGGAGCAAACGCCTGTCGTTCGTACTTGACATGATCAAGGACACGTACGCCACGGATGTACACCCCCTTCTTCTTGCCGGGTCCGAAGTCAATAACCTCGAAGCGGAGATCAGCTACAGTACCATTACCAAGTTCGTGATCTTCATCCTGTGGCCACGGCTTACCGGTGACGTCAACTACGGGAACAGACTTGTTCCGGGTAACACCGTCCTTACGGAATTCGGTCTGCTTGAAGCTGAGGAACGGGGCACCATCGAGGTACTCAGTCTTCATCTTCACCCGGTCAGCGATGCCGTATCCCTTCAGTTCCTTAACCGTATCCTTATCGATCTGGATATCAGTCTTCCACTCCTTGCCGTCCTTGTTGTAGTTCAGCGAGAGCTGGTGATCGAGGAGCTTGCAGAAGCTAAGCTTACCACGGATAACGACATTCTGCTTATTAGACATAATCAATTTACCTTTCGATGTATATAAATAGATACCGATGTGTCATTACAGACACAGGCACGCAGGTGGATGACTCGGTA
>Ga0065707_10082449_pt1 | contig 15044 bp, 13 predicted proteins | sample SwiRhicommuniRL3_FD_59094 | JGI IMG/M metagenome (GOLD analysis project Ga0065707, IMG submission 59094) | Switchgrass rhizosphere bacterial communities from Rose Lake, Michigan, USA - RL3 v2 (version 2) | ecosystem: Host-associated > Plants > Roots > Rhizosphere > Soil | place: East Lansing...
CCGCGGGAGCTTGCGCTCGAAGCGTTGATCAACGCCTGCCGTACGGCGCTCAAACGGGCCAAGACGCAGGGCAAGAATCTGGTGGCGACGGCCGAAGCCCCCGATTTCAAGTAGGGATCAGCGTCCGGCGGGCCGTGCGCCCTGAGCTGGAGTGACTAGCGCGATAACCCCAAACGCCGGATGGTCGTAATAATTGCGTTCGTAAAAGCGCACGCGGCGATTCTCATTCAGGGTGAACGTGGTTCCGGGCGCCGCGCCTGCGCCGGCAGGCGGATTGGGCATGGCATAAGACAGCGTCATCCCCAAATGCAGATACTGGCCGCGCTCGAGAGATACCGAGCCGCTCAATCCTTCGATGTTCAATCCCAATTTCGCCACGGAGAATCCGGCGCGTGTACCCCATGCGCTGGCTGTCTGCGACCACGCGACATGCGCCACTGGCGCGTACACGCCAGTAGAGCGTAATTTGTTGGCGATATCGTTGAGTTGAAACTGCGATTCAGGCAGTGCGCTCACGAAACGGCCCATCTGATTGCCGCCGCTTGCCGATTCTTCGCCGCTGCTGACACTGTGCGCGTTGGTTTCCGCGCTCCAGTTTTCCGCGCCACCTTGCGCGGTGGCGGCGCGGAAGATGACGAGCTCGATGTTGTACGTCGAGCTCTGTTGCTGTGAAGCGGCGGGCAGCACAGCGGCGCAGGCGGCCAGGGTAGTCAGAGCTATCGGAGAAAATTTCATTCGACTCTCCAGTCGCGCGGCCGGATCGGCTTCGAAAAACAGGGGAATGGATCATAAACCTCCGTGTGCGTGCGTCAAACACTTGCTTGGGTCACGGCAGGTAAGCGATGCTCGACACGGGCTATTGGAAACATGCCGCGGTCGACACGAACACACTGGGTCTCAGCCGTGTCCTGGCGCAATACAATGCGGTGGACAACACAATGGAGGCGGACCTGTTGGGGGTGCTTGGCCTCACCAGTCTCGGCAACTCTGTCAGCACCGATTCGGCGGGCCATGGCGTACCAAAATAGCGGAAACTACTTCACGATGTCCGGGACTTCGCAGGCCGCGGCAGTAGTGAGCGGTGCGGTGGCTATGCCTGGAATCAAGGTTACGCTTGGAATCAAAGCGCGTATGAATGGGAGGAGGGTGAGCCTTGGGAAGAAGGAACCACACCTGAGACCACTTCATCGATGTCTATTAATGCGTGGGTGGAGCAGGAATAGCAGCGGCGATATCAATCGGCGTTATCCGGCTCGAAGAAGCTCCACCGCACCTGCGGAAAGCGCTGTTTGAATGCGGTTTCAATCGCGTTGATGGATTCTTCCGTCTCCCCGCCCGTTGTGCCGCGCTGCAACTGGGCTTTCACGGCTACCATGATGTCGTTTCCGAGCTGCAGGGTGATCAGGCTGAAAACGCGAGCGATCTCAGGGCGAGCGTCGAGGAATTTCGCCATGGCGGCATGTACTTCGGGATCCGCGCTTTGTCCGATCAGCATCGCCTTGACTTCGATCGCAACAAACACGGCCACGACGATGAGCAGCGCGCCGATTGCGAGAGTGCCTATCGCATCCCATGCGGGATTTCCTGTCGCCACTGCAAGGCTTACGGCGAGCAATGCAAATATGAGTCCAAGCAGCGCCGCAAGATCCTCGCCGAAGATGACGATGAGCTCGGCCTGGCGGCTCTCGCGAAACCAGCGCGCCAGGCTGCGGGAGCCGCGCGACTTATTGACTTCGGTGAGGCATGCTCGCATCGAGACGCTCTCTGCAACGATGCTGACCGTCAGTACGCCGACCGCCCACCACCATTGCTCGATAGGCTCGGGGTGCTGCAATTTGTGAATGCCCTCATAGAGCGAGAACATGCCGCCGACGCTGAAGAGCATCACCGCCACGAGGAATGACCAGAAATAAATGGCTTTGCCATAGCCCAGGGGATATTCCGGCGAGGGCGGCATGCGCGACTGCCTCACTCCAAGGAGCAGCAGTCCCTGGTTCGCGCAATCCGCCAATGAGTGAACCGTCTCTGCGAGCATCGCACCGGAACCGGTGATGAACGCTGCCGCCCCTTTGGTGACGAAGATCGCGAAGTTCGCGCCGAGCGCAAAAAGGATGGCGCGAATTGAATTGCCCTGGCCTGCCATTGAGATTCCTATGGTTGCGTAGAGTCGGTCGCCGCATATTACTCAGTGACTGGTGATCTCTTGCTCGCTTGGGCGAAACACGCATTCATCCCACGATCCTACAGGCTCCCGCTTTGCGGCAGGCGGCAGCTCTTCGCCCGGTTTCTTGCGCAACTGGTGTGGTTCGGCGGCATATTTGATCTCGTCGCCCTCGAAGGTGACGCGGTAGAATTCTCCCGACCGCCAAGTCATCGTGGCATCGTCTACGATCTTGCCGGGCTGCAGTCCTTCGACGACGCAACATTCTTCCAGGTGTCGGGGACTGGACGGATTGACGAAAATCGCTATCTCGCCGACTTTAAACGTATCCACAATCGCTCATTCCCCTCTTTATGCTGCGTTCTGCGCGTTGCGGGGATTTTACCCCATGAAGGAGCTTTAGCGTGGCCACCGCGTGCGCCTTGAATTGCGAACAGGCGATGTGGGGATCACAATGCGCGGCATCTCGGCGGCCCGGAAGATTCAAATGAAAAAGACGATCTCGCTCGCGTTGAGTCTCACGTTGCTTGGCCTGATTTCGTTGACCATCCTCGCTGCAGACGCTCCGCCCGGACATGCGAGCGTCGCCAGTCTCGACGAAGTCAAGTGGGGACCGCCGCCGCCCGCACTTCCGCCTGGAGCACAGGCAGCTGTAATGGCCGGCAACCCTGCCGCAACGGGGTTGGTGACGTTGCGAATCAAAATGCCCGCGGGCTACACCATCCCCCCGCATTGGCATCCGAGCGATGAGCATGTCACCGTCCTGTCCGGCAGCTTGTCGTTGGGCATGGGAGACAAAGTGGATGTTGCGGCAGCCAGGATGCTCTCGGCAGGCGGTTATATCGTTGCGCCGAAGAACATGCATCATTTCGCAACGAGCAAGAACGGCGCTGTCGTGCAGATCTCACTGCTAGGTCCGTTCGGCATTACCTATGTGAATCCGGCGGACGATCCCAGAAAGAAGTAGCGTATTGAAGATACGCTACAGCTTGTCCAATGCAGCGGGAGCGCTTCTTGCGAGCCGTGGGCTGTCACCAAGGAGCAGCCTATGAATGCCGACCCCTCATCCGTATTGAATGATTTGATTGAGACTTCCAGAGACGGCGAGAAAGGCTTCCGGCGAGCCGCCGAAGAAACCACGGATAGTGAGCTCGAGGCCATGTTCCGAAAGAGTGCGGCGCGCTGTCATGCAGCCGCGCACGAGCTGCAAGCACGCGTGGTCTCATTGGGCGGGAAACCCGAGACCGGAGGCAGTGCGCTGGGCGCTGCGCACCGGGGCTGGCTGGATTTGAAAGCTGCGGTGACCGGCAGGGACGCGAAGGCTATTCTCGAAGAGTGCGAGCGCGGCGAAGATGTAGCGAAAGCGCGGTATGCCAGCGCGCTGAAGAAAGATCTGCCGGAGGATGTGCATAAGCTGGTGGAAAAGCAGTATCAGGGAGTGATTGAGAATCACAACCGAGTGAAGGCTTTGCGGGATCAATATCGGGCGAAGTAGGGGCATTGCCAGGCATTCCGCTATGCCTGTGATTAAGCTGCCTTCTGGAGTTGGTTGATTACAAGGATTTGTATTTATGGCGTAGCATCGGCGCGCCTGCGAAAAATAAACTCCAACTTCAAAGGGGATTCATATGTGGATCAAGAAAAAATTCGGCCTCCGTGCGGCGATCATCGGTCTTGCCTGCGCGGGTGTTACGGCCTTGGCCGATGACCATCCCTACACCGAAGGCGCTGTGGTCAACGTCTCCAGGATCCGAACCGTGGACGGCAAGTTTGACGACTATATGAAGTGGCTCGCTACCACGTGGAAGCAGGAGCAAGAGGCGGCGCAGAAGGCCGGCTACATTGTCAGCTATGAGGTGCTTGGCGTTGAGCCGCGGACGCCGGACGATGCGGATCTGCTTTTGGTGGTGACTTACAAGAATTGGGCGGCCCTGGACGGGGCGATTGCGAAGGCGGATGTGATTGCCAAGCAGATTGAAGGCTCGGTCGCCGCGGCGAATCAGGCGCAAGCGGATCGCGCCAAGATTCGGCGAGTGTTAGGGTCATCGACGATGCAGGTGCTCGAGCTCAAATAGAAGTCGTCTATTCAATGAAGCGGGGCCAGCTTGACCGGCTGGCTCCGTCTTTCGCTAATGTGATCGTCTCCGCAAAAATTCCGCGAAGGAGAGAAGGGCGTTACCATAACGCCGTTACACTGCGCCGAATTCAGGAAGAATCGCAAATTTATGCACAAGGCCAACCGCTCCTTGGCGTACCGATCATTCGCGCTTGGGACGGCGCTGGCGCTAGCCGCCTGCGGCCGCGACCCGCTCACGGCTTTGCGCTCTTTTACTATCGCCGGCGCTGTCACCGGCCTTAACGCGGACGGTCTAATCCTCCTTAACAACGGCGGGGACGATTTGACGGTCCCAGCGAATGCCGCGGCATTTCAATTCGCAACCCCGGTCCGTTTTGGCGGCCACTACAGCGTCGCGGTTTTCTCCCAACCCACCGGCCTCACGTGCAGCGTTGGGAACGGCCAGGGCAATCATCTTCACCACGACATCGTCAATGTCCGAGTCGCCTGCAGCGCGATCACGTTCAATGTCGGCGGTACGATCGCAGGCCTGACCGGGAGCGGCCTCGTTTTGCGCAATAGCGGCGATGATGATTTGACCATCCCGGCCAACGCGACGACTTTTGAGTTTGCGACGCCGGTCGCCTACGGCAGTCAGTATGCGGTGACTGTCGCCACTCAGCCCTTCGGCCAATCCTGTGTGTTCGCCAATGCTTCGGGTATCGTCACAACCGAAGTCGGCGACGTTACGCTGACCTGTGCGCCCGTACAATTCGTCCGGTTCGAAGGCCATAATGCGCTCCTGTCGAGCGGCCGGGTGGGCAAAGATCCAGGAAGCGGCAGCGAGCTCCATTTTGTTTTCGTCGACAACACGAGCTCGAGCGCACCCGACGGCAGCGCCGAGCACCCCTATCCCACGCTGGCTCTGGCTCAGACCCACTCTCAGGCGGATCAAATTATTTATGTCTTTCCGGGGGACGGCACCACGGCCGGAATGGACGCCGGGATTGCATTGCAGGCGAGGCAAAGGCTCTGGGGCGCGGGGACGAGCCACGATATAACCACAAGCGAAGGCGCTGTGACGATATCGGCAAGCGCGTCAACAGCGCCGAAAATCACCAATACGGCGGGCGATGGGATTACGCTCGCGATGGACAATGAGATCAGCGGTTTTGAGCTGTCGCAGGCGACGGATAACGGCATCTCCGGCAACGATCCGAAAAGTGTGAGCGTGACCGCAACCGTCATCGATCAGTCGCAGCTCGATGCCATCCACCTCGTTTACAGCACGGCTCCGGGACCCCTTGTCCTCGATGGCCTGACGCTCACAAACGGCGCCCAACGCGGCATATCCATCGATTCCACCATCGCCTCTTCCGAGCCTCCCATGCGCTTCACGCTGAGTAATAGCGTAATTCAGGGTTTTGCCGTGGAGTCGGTCGCCGCCACCTTCACGAGCGAAGTGGAAGCGCACGTAACCGGCAACACCGTTGAAGGTAATGGCTACTCCAGCACGTTTGACTTCGCTGCTCCGGCGACCCTCTCGGTGTCGGGCAATGCTTTCAACAACAATATCGCCATCAGCGGCGCGCCCTTCGTGGTCACCGCTGGCGCGACTTCCCTCTCTGCCGTGATCGAGAGCAACACGGTAAGCGGAAATGCGGCCGGGGCTCTGCACTTTGCCCTGAACGGCACGGATGCGGACATCGCCATCCTGGGTAACACCATCACCCACAACGGGACCGGGTCGATCGCAAGCTTGGGGTCCGCCATTCTCATCGCCCCTGACAATACGGCGACGGCAAGCTTGAGTCTGGTCTTGGACGACAACACCATTTCAAACAATGACGGCAATGCGTTGTTTGGCTTCAACGGCAGTTTCGACGATTTGTCGGTCAGCGCGTCCGGCAATACGCTTGCCGCAAACGGCGGTGGCGGGCTGATATTTGCCGATGCGGCCAATACCTTCACGCTGACTGCGACCGACAACACGATTACAGGCGGTGGAGATCATGGGATCGCGACCGCCGGCGGCCGCACGATGGCCACGGCTCATTTGACGCTGTCCCGCAATAGCATCACGGGCAACGCCAACTCCGCCAATGGAATCTCCCTGAATCATGACGGTACCCGCCTGGATCTCACCGCCGCAGATAACCTCATCACCGGCAACGAAGGCTCTGGAATCCTGCTTTATTCAGCAAACGCGATCGCGAATCTTACTGCCTCGCTGCAAAACAACACCGTGAGCGACAACCAGAACCTCGCATCGAATGCCGTGGGCGGAATCGACCTCGAGCAATTCACGAGCTTCGTCGGCCATTTTTCAGGCAATACGCTGTCCAACAATGCGACGAGCGGGCTTTGGGTGGGCTCCACGGAGCCCTCGCCTGAAGTTTGCTGGCAGATGAGCGGGAACAGCAGCGACACCGGGTACACGCTTTCGAGCGGTACAGGTGTTTTCAATCTGGCGCCGGCGGATGCGATGACGGCGAACACAGGGGTTATCTCGACGATTGGAGCGATCACGCTCGTCGCATCGTGCCCGTAATGGGTCCTGCTCTGCCGTGAGCCACGTCAACGAGCGTTGGCTGAGAAACGGCTCTCTACTTCACCCGCGCGTGATGAATATTGGGGCTCGACGGGTCTGCGGTAATTTCCGAATAAATTGGTAGCGGGGGTAGGATTTGAACCTACGACCTTCGGGTTATGAGCCCGACGAGCTGCCAGACTGCTCCACCCCGCACCAGAGGGCCGCGCATTCTACGGCAGGCAGCGGCCAAGGTAAACCTCTCCCGCGTTCGCGAGTATGCTTCGCGGCCCAGACAGCCGCGAATTGGGGAATAACATGCGTAACCGCATCGGCGCTCTGCTCGTTCCGACGACGCTTTTCGCCATCAGTGCGCATGCTGCGCAACCCAACTGGATCGACGAAAGTAACCGGCACTCGCAGGTTCTGCTGGAAATCATCGCGAAATACAACCCGGAAGATGCCGCCTCGCTAGGCGTTGATGGACATGACAGCGAAATTCTCGACCTGAAACCGCGCTACGTGGAACGGCAGCAAGCAGATATCGACGCTGCGATCAAGCAGCTGGAGTCCGCTCGCACCAGCGCGACTGACCGGCGCGTGAGCCAGGATCTCGACATCCTTATCGAAGCGGCCCACAAACAGCGCGATACGCTCGCACTGCAGAATCGTCTGCTGCTGCCTTTTTTCAATCTGGGCGAAACCCTGTTCGGCAGCTTCCAGAACCTTCTCGATGAGCGGATTCCGAAGGAACGTCAGGCAGCCGCACTGCCCAGATTGCACCGTTACGTTGGTGCGGAGCCTGGCTTCCAGCCCATCACCCTGCTCGCCCGCGCGCGCACCGAAGAGCGCCTGAAGGATTCGACGCTCACGGATCCGTGGAATGTAGAGATAGAGCAAAGCCTCAAAAACCAAGAGCGTTACCTCAAGGGCATACATGAGCTGCTGGCAGGCAGCGGCCTCAAGGGATGGCAAAAAGATTTCAACACGCTGCAACATCAGCTCAAAACGTACGGCGATTGGGTCCGCACCACTGTGCTGCCGCGTGCGCGCAAGACCAATCGTTTGCCGCCGGAGATTTACGCCGACAATTTGAAGAATTTCGGCGTGACCATGAGCCCGCAGGATTTGATCGAGCGCGCGCTGTTCGCTTACACACAAACGCGAGACGAGCTCGACTCGCTGGCGCGCATGCTCGCCGCTCAGCGGGGCTGGAAGTCCGGCGATTATCGAGATGTGATCAGGGAGCTGAAGAAAGAGCGCATTCCCAACGATCGCCTGCTTACCCTTTATCAGGGTCGCCTCGCGCAAATTGAAGATATCGTGCGCAAGGAAAACCTGGTGACCTTGCCCAAACGCAAAGCCGTGATCCGCCTTGCAACGGAAGCGGAATCCGCCGCGCAGCCTGCGCCTCACGTCGACCCGCCTCGCCTCATCGGCAACGCCGGTGAGCCGGCGGAGTTCGTGCTGCCCACCACCAATCCCAACGCCGAAGCCGGCGCCGACATGGACGACTTCAAATACGACTCCATCGCCTGGACCCTCACGGCGCACGAAGCTCGCCCCGGACATGAATTACAGTTCGCCGCAATGCTGGAACAAGGCGTATCGACCGCCCGCGTCATCTTCGCCTTCAACAGCGCAAACGTGGAAGGCTGGGCGCTGTATGCCGAAGCGGCGTTGAAGCCTTACGAGCCGCTCGAAGGGCAGATTGGCGCGCTGCAAATGCGCCTTATGCGCGCGGCCCGCGCGTTCCTCGATCCTATGCTGAATCTCGGAACGATCGAGCCGGCAGCGGCGCAACGCCTGCTCATGGAGCAGGTCGTGCTGTCCGAGCCCATGGCCAAGCAGGAGGTCGATCGCTACACCTTTCGGGCGCCCGGGCAGGCGACCGCCTATTTTTTTGGCTACACTCAACTGGAAACCCTGCGCGCAAGAGCCGAGTTTGCGTTGGGAAACGAGTTTGAGCCGCGCGCTTATCACGACTTCATCGTCAACGAAGGGTTGCTGCCGCTGGATCTTCTCGCTAAAACAGTGATGGAAAGATTTGTCCCTGAGCAGATGGCGCGCAAAGCACAGTAAGGTTTTCTCGATATTCCGATGCATGGTCGATTTTCCAAATCAAGCGCACAGCGGCGGCTCATCGGCCTGCTGCTACTGGCCCTCGCGTTTCGCGCGCTCATTCCGGCGGGCTTCATGCCTTCGGCCGAGCGGCCTTTTACGCTTCAGATCTGTCCGGAGGGCTTCCCGGCGCATCTTCTTTCCAGCGCTCATCACCATGGGGCAGGGCAAGAACACGCTTCCCATACTTCGCAACCGGAACATTGCGTCTTCGCGGCCGGGGCTGCGGCTGGGCCGGCGCCGGCCATGGTTGCATGGAACAGCGCCGCCATCGCCGCTCCGCTTGCCGCTCCACTCGACATTGAAGAATTCTTCGCTCCTTCCATCGTTCGTTCGCAGTCCCCACGCGCGCCGCCGGTTTCCCATACCGTCTGACATCGATCTTTATTTCAACTTTCGATTGGGGAATGACGATATGAAGTTTCCAATGAATGCGTGCGCGCTGGCCGCCGGCGCGCTGCTGGCGACGCCCGCGTGGGCCTGCTCTATCTGCCGCTGCGGCGATCCCACTTTCAATGCCTTGGGCAAGGAGGGAATCGCACAAACCGGCTTGCGCGCTGCGCTCGACTGGGATCAGGTCAGAAAAACACAAGGCGATCCGGCGGAGGAATTCGAGACCTTGCGCGAGCGACGCACAACGCTGCTGCTGGCGTATGGCATTTCGGATCGGTTAGGCGTGTTTGCGCGCTTGCCTTATAGCGAGCGTGAGCTTACTGAAAAAGCAGAAGGCGAAAGCGAGCGCGCTTCGGCCACAGGCCTTGCCGATCCGGAGATATATGGCCAGGCTCGATTATGGTCTTCGGCTTTCGATGGTGAAGTCGGCGTGCGCGCCGCGCTGTTCGCCATCTTCGGCGTGAAAACCCCATGGGGAGAAAACAATCTCACGCGTGGGGGCATGCGGCTCGATGAGCACGTGCAGCCCGGCACGGGATCGACTGACTGGTTCGGCGGCCTTTCAGGGTCTTACCAACTCAATCCGAAATCCGCCGTGTTTGCCTCCGCTCAATATCGCGAGACCGGCCGCAGCGACTTCGGCTATCGCTACGGCCGCATCGCATTACTCAATGTGGCCTACGAGCATAAAGTCAGCGAACGCTGGGATGCGGTGCTCGAAGCCAACTACCGTCACGCAGGGCGCGATCAGTCCACCCACGTGCATGTGGAGAACGGGCAAACGGAAACCCACGTGCATTCGGGAGTGGACACCGGCGGTTCCATGACCTATCTAACGCCGCGCTTGTTGTTCGATGCCGGTGGCGGCTGGGTACTGCGCGCATCCGGGCAGATCCCGCTGTCCCAGTCAGGATTGAACGGCAATCAAAGAGAGAAGGCCGTGGTGAATGTCGGGATTACCCGGCTATTTACCAAGTGAGAGAAAAGGGGGTGGGCTCGCCTCACCCCCTTTTCCGTTCCCGCGAGGGTGCGCTTTCATCCATTGCGTCTTCCACATCCCACGCCGCTGCGGGCAGAACCAGCGTCGGCGAATCTTCTTCCTTGAGCAAAGCCGGCGTAGGCGGCAGCTTCAAGCCTTGCGCACGCAAGCGTTGCAAGGCCTCCTCGGCCTCCATCGGCTCGCTGAAGAAATAACCCTGGCCAAACTCGCAACCCATCTCCGCTAGCGCATGCGCTGCCGCCGGTGTCTCGACGATCTCTGCGATGGCTTTAAGGCCAAGGCTCGAGGCCATCTGCAGCACGGCGGAGGTGACGCCATTGTTCATCTGCACGGAGCCCGTAGGATTGACGAACGGCCGGTCTATCTTCAGGTAATCGAAGGGGAAGAGCTGCAGATAGCTCAATGAGGAATATCCCGTGCCGAAATCGTCCAGCATCAGCTCGATGCCCATGGCATGCAGCCGATCGAGAACTTCACGGGCTCCGCCGACGTTGCTGATCAGTCCGCCTTCGGTCAGCTCGAATTTGAGCGCACTGGCGGGCATTCCCGTCTGGCGCAATATTTCCGCGACGTATTCGGTGAAGCCAGGGTCGCGCAGCACGGCTGCGGAAAGATTGATGCTGAAGTAAAACGGCGTATCCGGCGGCAGCCGGCGACGCCATTCACCGGCCAGCCGGCATACCCGCAAAATCACCCAGCGCGTGAGCGGCGCCATCAAACCCGCTTCCTCGGCGATACTCAAAAATTTGTCCGGCGCCAGTACGCCTTCCACCGGATGCTTCCAGCGCAACAACGCTTCGGCTCCCACGATGCGCTCGCCGCGCAGATCCACGATAGGCTGGAACAGTAGGCGAAACTCGTTGCGCTCGAGCGCCACGTGCAGATCCGCCTCGATGCTCACCAGGCTCGCCGCATCGCCGCCCATGGAAGGGATGTATGCGACGGTTTTTGCGCTGTCATGCCGCTTAGCGACCGACAAGGCGATATCGGCTTCGCGCAATGCATCCTCAGCACGCTGCAACCCCGACTCGACACTGGTCACACCCATGCGCGCCGCGATGCTGAGACGATGCTTGCGTAACTCAAACGGTTCGCGCAATGCGTCCTGCAAGGCATCGGCCGCCTCGAAGGCAGCCTCGGAGGAGGGCACATCGAATGCCAGCACGGCAAACTGATCGCCACCCCATCGGGCTAGTACGCATTCGAGCGAAGCCGTCACTTTCTCGAACCGGCGCGCCGCCTGCAGCATCAATTCATCGCCGGCCGTGTGGCCCAATGTGTCGTTGATCAATCTGAATCGATCGATGTCCACCAAGATGATTGCAATGCGCTGACGCCGTCGGGCGCGCACCTCGCGCAGCGCCCGGTCGAGCCTATCCATGAAGTAGCGCCTGTTGGGTAACCCCGTGAAGACATCGTGATAACGCGCGTGCTCGAAGCTCTGCTGCAGCTGCTGGCGCTCTTCGATTTCCGAAGTCAAACGCCGATTGAGAGCGCCCAACCGCTGCTTGAGTGCGGCAAGCATGGCTTGCGAACGTTGCAGGCTGTGTGTGAGGTCGTGCGTGCCGAAGGCCAGCAGCCAGGCAACAATGGCGAGCAGTCCCGCGGCCGTGGCAAGCTCGCGCACCGGATACCACCCCGTTTTCGGCCGTATGGCCAGTTGCAGATAGCCGCTCGGCAAATCTTGCGAGAACCCGGCCGGCGCGCGGATGCGGCTTGCCGCCGGCAGCAATAAGCGATCCGGCCGCGAACTCATAAAGACGTGCGGCGGCCTGCCGCCGGACTCTATCTTCGAAATCTCAAAATCATAGTCTGTGTCGAGCAGCCTGTTCAGCGGCACACTAGATAGCAACTGATCGAGCTCCACGCGGCTGCCCGCCCGGCTGCGCGCACGATAAACCTGGCCCTGCAACTGCTTTTCAATCGCCTTGGCGCTGCGCACTACGACGATTTGCGCCTCCTTCCGCGATTCCTGAGCATGCTCCCGTACACTCAATACCACGAGCCTGGAGCCGGCGATCAATACAATAGCCAGCACCAGCACGGTAGGCGCCCATTGCGGTCCGCGTTTTCGTAGCCGTTTCATTTTCCCGCCGCGCCACTACGAAGATTCAGGGTGCAACTCAACGTAACCGTCAAGCGCTCGATGCCCGCGACCTCGAGATAATCGCCAAGCAACAACAGCTCCGTGCGGGAGAACGCTCGCGAAACGCCGGCAAATGCCTGGCGTGAGGTAAAACCGGGCAGCTGCACATCCCCCGGCAAATCGAAGACCACAGGATTTGCGCGACCCACTGCGCCGCCCGTCAGCAGATGCGCCGCTCGTCCGTAATAGTCGAGCCGCAGAGCGCCCAGTTTCGTGGCGAGATTGCCGCCCACGGATTGGGCGTAAGACACGTTGGTTTGCAGCTGAGGCGTCCATGCCATCGTCAGTCCAAGCTTCGGCATGTTGCCGTGGGTCGTATCGATGTCCACCTGCTTGTCTTCGAGTTGCATCGAAAGGCGTCCAGCGAGAGGCAGCGCAACGCCTATCGTGCCTGTCTGATAATTGAAATCGTTCGTGACGGTGCTGCCACTGCCCTTATGAAACTCCCCATACAAGCTGCGTCGTCGCTCGGCAGGACCGCGGGTGAGCGCCGCTCGCAATGAGCCGAAGGTCCAGTGCGCTCCGGCAATGGATTGATATTCGCCGCCGACGCCCAGCACCGCATCCGGGCTGAAATTATGCAGCCAGCCGATGGCGGCGCCGTCGCCGCCATCGGTGTCCGTCAAGGTGGAATTACTCACGCTGAAACTCAGGCGATCTTGAGCGCAGGCCGCAGCGATGAGCCCCAAGGAAAGCAACAAGGCCAAAAGATATCGGTTCATGACTGCTGCACCATCGTGGTTTGAGTGAGCGCGGGAATAACCACCGTGGCATTGGCCGCTGCTTCATCTGAAATGGCGGCTCTTGCCACGGGCAGGAAGGCGACGGCGTAAATGCGCTCTTCTTCGCCCGGCAGCGCGATGGCAGTGCTCGTCACCTGATAGATGCGCTGCAAGATCTCCACATGCATTTTGCGCCGGCCGGTCACGCTCGGTTCCCACCAGCGGACAGGGGAATTTGCCTGGACCAGCAGATGCGAGGCGTCCGCGCCGATCTCAGTGCCTGCAAAAAGCCCGAGCGCCGGCTTATTGAAGGCGAGCACGCGGCCATCCACATCCATGACCAGCGCTGCGTGGCCCGCCACATCCAAAGCCGCACGCACGGCCAACTCTTCGGTGCGGTCTTCAATGATCACCAGCGCGAAGCGGCGTCCGTGTTGCGCCACGTGCTGTACGCGCACCTCGGCGGCGCGTAATCGTCCGCCGACGCGAATCATGTTGAGCCGCGCGACGCCGCCGACGCCTGCGATGAGCTCCTGAATCACTTCAGGATAGGTGAAGCGCACGGTCTCGAACAGCTTGCGCCCTGTCGGGGGTTCGCCGCCTTCGCCGAATTGAGCGGCGACACTCTCGCTGGCGCAGATCACCTGCAACGTCCCGGCATCCACCAGCACGGCGGGTAAAGGCAGCTGCTCAATCAATGTGGCCCACAGCTCCTGTCCGCGCTCGGCCTCCGCGCGGGCGACGGAAACATTGGCATACAACCTGTCGTAGACCGAACCCAGATGCTCAGCTGCAACGGCGCAGGCAATTGCCACAATGGCGAACACCTCGAGCATGACGATGAAATAACTCGAAGGCGCATAGAAGCCGGGGAAGGGCGTGCTGAGCGCAGCGCCCTCGGCGCCGAACACCGTTGCGAGCCATCCGCCTGCCACATTGAGCCCGGTGACATACCAGCGAAGCTCCGGAGCTTGGGCGAGAGCCACCGCCGCCACTACAACTATGGCCAACAGCGCCATCAAATAGGGTTGCCAGCGTGAAAGAAAAATAGCCCCGATCACGGGCAAGGCAAACACCAGCAGAAATGCGGGGTTTTGCAGCCCTCCCGCGTGATGCCAGATAAAGCCTACTACGACAATGCCCAATGCATGCAGCGCAGCGAGCAAGCGAGTGCGCCACCGTGTGCTTGCCCGCGCAGGATTGATGAGCGCGGTAAATGCCAGGTGGATGCCCCCCAATATGAGGAGGCCCGCCGCGGCAGCCGCAAATCCGACATCGAAGAAGCTCACCATCCAGGGCACGGCGGTCGCAATCAATATCGTAAAGATGGTCAACAGCCAGGTGTCATCCAACAGATGCACGCGCGGATCGCTCCACGCGGCCGCAGGCAAAAGCAAGGTGGCGTCAGCCGGCTTCATCGCGCGGTTCCCGCTGTATTGGCTTGCGTCCTATTGCCTGTCGCAACGGTTGCAGCAGACGTACCGAAGCTGTTGTTGTCGAGGAAAGGTTGCGCGCGCACCTTGCGGCCGTCGGGCCCGGTGAAGTCTTCCACGTGCAACGCCATCACGCGCGGCCGTAGCACGTGATTGCGGCGCAGGATCGGAGAATCGCCAATCACATCGATGCCGTTATATTTGGGCTCGATAATGGTGTTGTCCACCGCCGTGCTCGGATTGCTGGCGTCGCCCAGCACGAACGCGATGCCATAACCGCAGTTGTGCAGGCGGTTGCCGCGGATCAGCGTGTTGGCGGACCCTTTGCTCATCACGCCATAGGCGGTGAGGTGGTCGAATTCATTGTTGTCGATGATGGCCGCGCGGGCGTTCTCCGCCACGATGCCCATCGCCGCGCCGCCGCTGATGCGGTTACCGCGCACCACGCTGCCGGCGCCTATCAATTGAATGGCGGCCTCCCG
>Ga0065707_10082452_pt1 | contig 14999 bp, 14 predicted proteins | sample SwiRhicommuniRL3_FD_59094 | JGI IMG/M metagenome (GOLD analysis project Ga0065707, IMG submission 59094) | Switchgrass rhizosphere bacterial communities from Rose Lake, Michigan, USA - RL3 v2 (version 2) | ecosystem: Host-associated > Plants > Roots > Rhizosphere > Soil | place: East Lansing...
CCTGCCGGTAGCTGGGACTGAAGAAGACGGTGCACTTCTCGTGCAACCGGCGGTTCAGAACCAGGTCGCGCGACCAATCGAAATCGGCGCGACTGCAGATCACGAACTTGATCTGCTCATCCGCTCGCAGCAACGCCAGGTCCTCGAGCCGATTGCGATGCGACTCCTTGCTGTCCGGCGTCTTCACGTCGACGACACGGCTGACGCGGGAATCTACATTGGCGATATCGATGGCGCCGCTGGTTTCGAGCGAGACCCGATAGCCTGCATCGCACAGTGCCTGCAGCAGCGGAATGCAATTCTTCTGCGCCAGCGGCTCTCCGCCGGTGACGCACACGTGACGGGCACCGTGCGTCTTCACTCGCTCCAGCACGCTCTCGATCGTGAACCACTCGCCGCCCTGGAAGGCGTAAGCCGTATCGCAGTACTGGCAACGCAAAGGACATCCAGTCAGCCGCACGAAGACCGTGGGCCAACCGACGGCGTTCGCTTCTCCCTGGATAGAGAGGAAGATCTCGGTGAGTTTGAGCCGCAGCGCCGGCGCGGCGGAAGCTGTTTCGGTGTCCCCTTCGGTCCTCCCTATCGGGGACTTCCGTTGGTCATCGCTGCTGAGTGCCGTGGCGTTCATCCGTACTACCGCCCCTCGCCCTCCATCTTGGCGAGCCGCTGCTGAGCGAGGCGGGCGGCCGTCGTATCTGCATATTGCTGTACGACGCGAGTGAGCGAATTGCGGGCCTCGGCGTAGTTCTTCAGCTCGTAATTGCAGTAGCCGATCTTGAGCAGCGCATCGGGAAGCTTGCGCGACTCCGGATACTTGTCCATCACGATTTTGAAATTACGCAGCGCCTCGGGAAATTCCTTCATCACGTAATGCGCTTCGCCCAGCCAGTACTGCGCGTTGTCCGCCAATGCGGCGTTGGGAAACGTGGCGAGATACTGTTTGAAGGCGCTGACGGCTTCCGGGTACTTGCCATCCTTCAGCAGATCGAATGCGGCCTGGTAGTTCTGACGATCGTCCCCTTGCGGTACCGGCAAAGCAGTGGCAGGTGCACCGGTGCTGGCGCCACGCGACGCCGAAGCGCCACCGCCTTCGAGAGCGCTCAACCGACGATCCACATCGCCATACATGTCGCGCTGGGAATCCGCCGTCTTGCCTACGGTATGTTCCAGCTCTTCGAGCTTGCCACGCAGCGTCCGCAGTTCGGTCTGCTGCGATTCGATGCGCTGGGACATGTCCATCAGGCTCTGGTTCGTCAGCACGCGCTCGAGCCGCAGCAGGCGGCTGTCCAGTTCGGTCAGCCGTTGCACCACAGGATCCTGTTCCGGCGGTGTCGACACACAGCCTGCAAACACGGCGACCGCCGCAGCGGCCAGCGCCGCACGCATAGTCCAATCGCCGATCCTGTTGGTCATCTTGATCATCGTCCGTAGCTCATTTCGACGCGGCGGTTCTTGGCATAGGCGGCTTCGTCACTGCCCTGCACCGCCGGACGTTCTTCACCGTAGCTCACCGTGGTGATCTGCGCTTCAGTGACACCCTGGAGCATCAGAGCGCGACGGACGGTCTGGGCACGGCGTTCGCCGAGACCGATATTGTATTCACGCGAGCCGCGCTCGTCCGAATGGCCTTCGAGACGCACCTTGCGGTTGGCGTTACCGTTGAGGAATTTCGCGTGGGCGGCGACTACGGCGACGAACTCCGGCTTGATCTCGGCGCGGTCGTAATCGAAGTAGATCACCATGCCGAGCTGCTTGAGTTCTTCGATCTGGCGCTGCTCGGCGCTCAGGGCCGAACCGGAAACATCGCTGCCGGAGGAGCCGGAGGTGTTGGCGCCGCTGTCTGTCGGCGTCGCCGGAGCGTCGGGCAAGGTCTGGGGCTTCTTCGGGCAGCCCGTCAGGGCGGCAACGCTTACGACCATCAGCAGCACCTGCAATGCACGCATTCAATTCTCCTGGGGGACACGAAACCACAACGTCGAGCGATCGCACCGGCGGGTCTTCAATCTGCGCGACCGCCGAAAATCCGCGCAAAATTCTGCCACAAGCGCGCCACTGTCACCATGGCGCCGCAGCCCCGCGGACTGCTTATTTACTCACGAAACGGCCGTTTGGCCGCCGCTCATGACAGTTCGGGCGCTTATTTGGGCGGAAACGGCGCCCAGACCGGCTCGCGCACGTCGCCGGCGTTCGCGGCCATCTTCTGCTGGACGCGCCCATCGGTGGAGACAGTAGCCAATACGCCGCGGCCGCGATCCTGGGTTGCATAAATGATCGTCGCGCCGTTTGGCGCAAAACTCGGGCTTTCATCCTGGCGGCCGCCCGACAGGACCTGCACGCCTTTGGACGCCAGGTCGATGGTCGCGATCTTGAAATTGCCTTTGTCCGAGTAGACGACCGCGAGCTGCTTGCCGTCCGGAGACAGGCGCGGCCGGGCATTGTAGCCGCCTTCGAAGCTGATGCGCGTCGGCGTATTCGGCGAGGCGACGTCGATCGAATAGATCTGCGGGCTGCCGGCGCGATCCGAGTTGAAATAGATTTTCTTGCCGTCGAGCGACCAGGTGGGCTCGGTGTCGATGCCCGGATCGAACGTCATGCGCGTCAGCACCTGCGTCCCCAGGTTGAGCGTATAGATATCGATGTCGCCATCCTTGCGCGACAGCGTGATCGCCAGGGTCGTGCCATCCGGAGACCAGGCAGGAGCACCGTTGATCCCGGCCCTTGCCGACACGCGCCGCCGCTCGCCCGACTTCACGGTCTGGACATAGATCGCGGACGACCGCGTTTCGAACGACACGTACGCAAGGCTCTGTCCGTCAGGCGACCACGCGGGCGACATCATCGGCTCGTTCGAGCTGGCGATGGTCTGCTGGTTCTCGCCGTCGTAATCGGAGACGATCATCTTGTACGTCAGCGCCGGCGCCGTGCCCGTGACACCGACGAAGGCGATCCGCGTCGAGAAAGCGCCGGGCACGCCGGTGATCTGTTCGTAGATCATGTCGGCGATGCGATGCGCAACGCTGCGCATCGAGCCGGAGTTTCCGGTCAAACGCTGTCCCGTGAGACGCTGCCCGTTCAGCACGTTGTGCAGTTCGAATTGCACGTTGAAGCGATCGCCTTCGGGCGTCACCTTGCCCACCGCGATGTAGTCGCTCTTGAGATAGCGCCAGTCCTGGAACTTGATCTGCTCGCCGGTGGTGGGCCGGTCGATCATGTCCTTGCGGTCGAGCGGCGCGAACCGGCCGCTGCGTTGCAGATCGTCGGAGACGATCTGCGAGACATCGAATGCAGGCGCCCCGGCCGCATCCCAACCGAATGGAACGACAGCAATCGGCACGGCGCTGTCCTGCCCGCGAGTGATCTCGATGCGCAATTGAGCGTTCGCGAACGCAGCGGCCAGCAGCAACGAGACCAGCAACGCAGCCTGCTGCACCACTATCCGGGATGTGCGTCGATTAACCATCCAGCAATTCTCCTGCACCCTGCTTCGATCAAATGGGCTCAATGAACGGGCTCAACGAATATCGTCGGGTTTGAACGTGAAAATCAGTACGCGCTCGAACAGCCGCGGATCGGGCGGCGGCGGTAGCGGCGAGGAGCGCAGCACCGCCGCTTCGATCGATTGTCTCATCGCGGCGTCGCCGTTGCAGGTCGTCACCTGCGCCGACAATACCGTACCACTGGGCGTCTGCGAGACGCGCACTTCACACTCGAGGCCCGGCCGAACCGACGCCGGCCGGTTCCAGTTGCGGGCGACCCGCTGCTGGATCATGGCCAGGTATTGATTCAGCAACCCGGAATTCACCGCCTGTTCCCGGCCCTCTTCCTCCGCCATGGAACGGCGCAACTCGGCTTCGCGAGCGGCTTTCGACTGGGCATCTTCGGCGGCCCGGCGCTTGTCGGCTTCTTCCTTCTGCTTGCGTTCGATCTCGGCGACGCGTTTACGTTCCGCCTCGGCCTTCGCTTTGGCGTCTGCTTCGGCTTTGGCCTTTGCTTCCGCTTGCGCTCTGGCCTTCTCTTCCGCTTGCGCTCTGGCCTTGGCCTCGGCTTTCTCCTTCTCCGCCTGGGCCTCCGCGACGCGGGCGCGTTCGGCCTCCTCCTTCTGCTTGATCTCTTGCTGCTGCTTCTGCTCTTCCTCGCGCTTCGCTTGGGCCTGACGCTCTTGCTCCTGCTGTTGTTCCTTTTCCCGCTGAGCAGCCTCTTCCTCCTTCTTGCGCTGCTCGGCAGCCTGAGCTTCGGGGTCGACTTCAGGCTGCTTCACCTCGGGCGCCTTGGGCTTGCCCTGCGGCTTGGGAAGCTGCGACAGGTCAACCAGCGTCGCATTGATTGCCAGGGCCGGCGGCGGCGCCTCGCGCGTAAATTGCACCATCGTCAGGGCAAACACCCCGGCGAACAGCACGTGCAGGAACAACGCTCCGAGCAGGTGCTGCCAATTCTGTTTGAAATACTCGGCCATCGAGTCAGGATCAGCTACGCGGTTTCTTACGCGCCGTCTTGCCGCCGCCTTCGGCAGGATCGGTGATGAAGCCGACCTTCTCCGCACCCGACTGCTGAAGCAATACCATGCCCGCCACCACCTGTCCGTACGGCACGGCCTTGTCTGCCTTGACCAGCACCGGGGTCTTCGGTTCCCGTCGCAGGACGGTCGAGACGCGCTGGACGACGGTGGCATCGTCGATCGGCGATTCTTCGTTCTCGCCGATGTTCAGGTAGTACGAGCCGGAGCTGTCGACGCTGAGGATCAGCGGCTGATGTTCGCGCATCAGTTCTTCAGGCAGCGGTTCGGCGCCCGCTTTGGGCAGGTCCACCTTGATGCCCTGGGTCAGCAGCGGCGCCGTCACCATGAAAATGATCAGCAGCACCAGCATCACGTCGATGTAGGGCACGACGTTGATCTCGCCCATGAGCCGCCGGCCGCGGCGATTCGCCATCATGAGTGCAACTCGTGCGCTGCGGCCCCGCCTTTCGTTGGCACGGCGGCGTGACGCTGCAGGATGGTGGACAGCTCTTCGACGAAGGTGTCGAAGCGCAGTTCGATGCGGCTCACCTGGTCGGCATAGCGGTTGTACGCGACCACTGCCGGGATGGCGGCGAACAGGCCCATGGCGGTTGCGATCAGTGCTTCGGCAATGCCCGGGGCCACCATCGCAAGCGTGGCCTGCTGCACGTTACCCAGGCCATGGAAGGCGCCCATGATGCCCCACACCGTGCCGAACAGGCCGACGTACGGACTGGTGGAGCCGATGGTCGCCAGCATCGACAAGCCCTGTTCGAGCCGATCGCTCTCTTTGAGCAGCGACACCCGCATGCCGCGACGGGCCGCTTCGATCAGCTGCGCCGAGCCGATGCTCGCGTGCTGGCGCATGCGGCTGAACTCGCGAAAGCCCGATTCGAAAATGCTCTCCATGCCCTTGGTGACGCGGCGGCTCTGGTCGATGGAACGGAACATGGCCGACAGGTCGCCGCCCGACCAGAACGCCTCTTCGAAGCGATCCGATTCGACGCGGGCCCGCCGCAACTCCGACCGCTTGCGCAGCATGATGGCCCACGACGTGATCGAGGCGAGCAGCAGTATGGCCATCACGATCTGTACGATGAGGCTGGCGCCGAGCACCAGCTCCAAAGGCGATAGATCACCCGTCATTTAGCGATTTCCTCCAACCCGCAATCTCATGCAACATCGCCTCCGGCATGGACCGGGGACGAAACTTCTCTACATCCAGGCAGGCGATCCGGATCTGGCCCGTCACCAGCACGCCGCTGTCGGCGACGGGATCTGCTCGGGACTCGACCTGCGGATCGGCCTCCGGATCGGCAGTGGCGCGCACGATATCCTGTTTGAACGTCAAAGAAGCACGCCGCGACTGCGCCACCTCGCAGGTTACGTGCAGGAGATCGCCGTAACGCGCCGGTGTACGGAAATCTACCTCGGCGCGCACCACCACGAACATCAGGCCCTCGCGTTCTTTCAGCTGCGTCTGTTCGATACCGAGCGAACGCAGCCATTCGGAGCGGGCGCGCTCCATGTATTTCAGGTAGTTCGCGTAGTAGACGATACCGCCCGCGTCCGTGTCTTCCCAATAAATTCGCACCGGCCACCGAAATGCGTTGTTCATGACTCGCGTCATGGCTCACGAAACAGATCGCCGCTGACGTGGGGGCGTTCGGGCACGGCCAGGCCGAAATGCAGATAGGCATGGCGGGTCGCAACCCGTCCGCGTGCGGTGCGCATGATGAAGCCCTGCTGAATCAGGAACGGCTCGATGACGTCTTCGATGGTGCCGCGTTCCTCGCCCAGCGATGCCGCCAGGCTTTCCACGCCGACCGGCCCGCCGTCGAACTTGTCTATGATCGCCAGCAGCAGCTTGCGATCCATCACGTCGAACCCTTGCGGATCCACATCCAGCAGGTCGAGCGCCGCCTGCGCCACCTCGTCGGTGATGCGTCCCTGGGCTTTGACTTCGGCGAAATCGCGCACTCGACGCAGCAGCCGGTTGGCGATTCGTGGCGTGCCTCGCGACCGCTGGGCGATGCGATCGGCCCCGCTCTCATCCGTGGACACGCCGAGAATCGACGCGGAGCGCGCCACGATGGTCTGCAATTCCCGCTGGTTGTAGAACTCGAGCCGCTGCACGATGCCGAAGCGATCGCGCAATGGAGAGGTAAGCAGGCCGGCACGCGTAGTTGCACCGACCAGCGTGAACGGCGGCAGGTCGAGCTTGATGGAACGCGCACCCGGACCTTCGCCGATCATGATGTCGAGCTGGAAGTCTTCCATCGCGGGATAGAGGATTTCCTCGATGGCCGGACTCAGGCGATGGATCTCGTCGATGAACAGCAGGTCGTTCGCCTGCAGGTTCGTGAGCAAGGCCGCCAGGTCGCCGGCGCGTTCGATCACCGGCCCCGAGGTCTGTCGCAGGTTCACGCCGAGTTCGTTGGCGATGATATTGGCCAGCGTGGTCTTGCCCAGGCCCGGCGGCCCGAAAATCAGTACGTGATCGAGCGCCTCGCGCCGATTGAGCGCTGCCTGGATGAAGATCTCCATCTGCGTCTTGACGGCGGTCTGCCCTACATAGTCGGACAGGCGCTTGGGTCGCACGGCGCGATCGACCTGTTCGTCTTCGCGTTGCGAGCCGGCGGCAACGACGCGATCGACTTCGATGGTCATGGCGTCGCGCTCATCTGGTGGTCGCCGCCTGCAGCGCGCGGCGAATGATTTCTTCGGTGGTCTGCGCCGACGTATCGACTGCCCGCAACAGGCGCGTCACTTCGGCAGGTTTGTAGCCGAGCGCGATGAGAGCGCTGTAAGCCTCCGCCTGGGCAGCGCCAGTCGACGACTCAACCGGGCGGCCCGGCATGGGTGCTACGCCGCTGCCTGCGCCGAGATGCTTGATGCGATCGCGCATCTCGATCAGCAGGCGCTCAGCCGTCTTGCGACCGACGCCTGGGATTCGCACCAGCGTATCCGCATCTTCGGCTTCGACACACAGCATGAACGCATCGACGCTCATGCCGGACAGCAACGACAGGGCCAGCTTCGGTCCGACGTTCGACACTTTGAGCAACTCGCGGAACAGCTTGCGTTCGCGCTCGGTGCCGAAGGCGAACAGGATGTGTGCGTCTTCACGTACCACCAGGTGCGTGAACAGACTGACTTCCGCTCCCGCTGCCGGCAGGCCGTAGAACGTCGACATGGGCGCTTCGACTTCATAGCCCACACCGCCCACGTCGATGAGCAATTGCGGCGGCTGCTTAGCGGCCAGCCGGCCGCGCAGGAAACCAATCATCTTGGACCACTCACTGCGGCGATCGCTCTATCGAGCTGGCCATGGAGCTGGCCGTCGATCTGACCGTAGCGGCGACGCGAGTGGGCATGGCAAAGCGCAATGGCCAGTGCATCGGCCGCATCCGCCCCCACCGCGCCATCGATGTTGAGCAGCCGTTTCACCATCAGCTGCACCTGCTCTTTGTGTGCCGCGCCGCTGCCTACGACGGCCTGCTTGACTTCGCGTGCCGCGTATTCATAGACCCGCGGGCGCCTCTGGAAAGTCGCGCTCAAAGCGGCGCCTCGCGCCTGCCCGAGTTTGAGTGCGCTGTCCGCATTGCGGCTCAGGAAGACCCGTTCGATCGCCACTTCGTCCGGAAGGAACTGGTTGGCCACTTCGGCCACCGCAGCGAAGATGTCACGTAACCGGTCGGGAAAAGCACCTTGCGTGCGGATCGAGCCGCTGACCACGTAGGTCACTTTCACGCCCACCGTTTCGACCACCGCGTAACCGGTGCACAACGAACCTGGATCCAGGCCCAGGATCCGCGCCTGGGTAGGAACCGAAACGTCGCGAGTGACGGGTTTCAGCTCGGCAAGGCTCTGCGGGCGCCTGGATCTGCGCAAGTTCTCTCCGTAATTCATCGGTGGCCGGCGTGTCGAACGCCGCATCAAGAAGTCGCCCGGTATGATACGGCAAACCCTGCTGCCTTGACGAACGCGATGCCCGACGAGCCTGCCCCTGCCGACCCTGTTTCCTCCGATACCGCGCTCAGTGCGTTGACGCCCGAGGCGCGTGCATTCGTAGAGGTGCTGGCGGTACAGGACGGCGCAGGTGCGGCAGCGGTACACCGGGCACGTGCGATCACGGCCATCGTCGCTGGCCTGACGGATTACGACGACATTCGCCGTGGCGCATTCCTGTTTCCGCTGCTGGAAGCGCAAAAGATCGACGAACCGCGCGCCATCGCCCTGTTCGGTACTTCCGCTCACCAGGTCGCGACTGAACTGTTACGCCTCGGTTCGCTCGGCGTCTCCGTCAGCGGCAAGCCTTCGCCGCAACAGGCCGAAGCACTGCGCAAGATGCTGCTTGCCATCATCACCGATCCACGGCTGGTGCTCATCAAGCTGGCCGCCGTGCTGCATCAGTTGCGCGAAAGCAGGGATGCGCCGCCCTCCGAACGCGAGCGCATCGCCCGGGAAACGCGGGAGATCTATGCCCCGCTCGCCAACCGGCTCGGGGTGTGGCAGCTGAAATGGGAACTGGAAGACTGGAGCTTTCGCTATCTCGATCCGGACAACTACAAGCGCATCGCCGGCTTGCTGGCGACCAAGCGCGTCGACCGCGAAAAGTATATCGAGGACACCATCCAGACCATCCGCGACGAACTCGCCAAGGCCGGCATCCCCTGCGACGTCGCCGGCCGGCCGAAGCACATCTTCAGCATCTGGCGGAAAATGCAGCGCAAGGGGCTGTCGTTCGAGCAGCTCTACGACATCCGTGCAGTGCGGGTCCTGGTCGATTCCATCGCCGATTGCTATGCGGCGCTGGGCATCGTGCACAGCCTGTGGCCCTACATTCCCGGCGAGTTCGACGACTACATCGCGACGCCGAAGGACAATCTCTATCGCTCGCTGCACACCGCCGTGATCGGGCCAGGCAAATTGCCGGTGGAAATCCAGATCCGTACCCGTGAGATGCATGACCACGCCGAACTCGGCGTCGCAGCGCACTGGCGCTACAAGGAAGGCGGCAAGGCGAATCCCGCGTACGAACAGAAAATTCTCTGGCTGCGGCAGGTCCTGGAACCGACCGACCGCGAGGGCAACGACGCGGACAACGACACAGGTGACGATTTCCTCGAACGCGTGCGCTCGGAAATCTTCGAGGATCGTGTGTATGCGCTGTCGCCCCGAGGCGAAGTCATCGAACTGCCGCGTGGCGCGACACCGCTCGATTTCGCTTACCACGTACATACCGAACTGGGGCATCGCTGCCGCGGGGCGAAGGTCAACGGCCGCATGGTGCCGCTCACCCACATCCTCAGCAACGGCGACCAGGTCGAGATCATCACGGCGAAGCAGTCCAATCCCAGCCGCGACTGGCTGGTGCCATCGCTCGGCTATCTCGCTTCACAGCGCAACCGGAGCAAGGTACGCGCCTGGTTTCGCAAGCAGGACGAAGACCAGAATCGCCAGCAGGGCAAACAGCTGCTCGAACGCGAACTGCAGCGCCTGGCCATCCATAGCGTCACCCTCGAAGAGCTGGTCGCCGAGTTCAAGCTGGAGGCGGCGGAGCAGCTCTATCTCGCCGTCGGTGAGGGTGAAATCACCATCGCCCAGATCACCGGCGCCATCCAGCGTCGGACGCAACCGCAAGAGCTGCCGTCGATCGTTCCGAAGCGCCAGCCTACGGCGACGACGCGCCAGTCCTCAGGCATCACCGTCGATGGCGTCGATGACCTGCTGTCGCACCTGGCTCGTTGCTGCGGCCCGGTGCCGCCTGAAGCCATCCAGGGCTACATCACCCTGGGACGCGGAGTCAGCATCCATCGCCAGGACTGCTCCAATCTCAAGCGGCTGGCCCTCGACCATCCGGAACGCGTGATCCCGGTCGACTGGGGCTCGGCGGAGGACCGTTCCTTCCCGGTCGAAGTGAACGTCCGTGCCTTCGATCGCCGCGGACTGGTACGCGATATCAGCTCGGTGCTCGCCGATTCGAAGATCAACATCCACGCGATGAACACGGTGACCGATGCGGGCGATGGCATCGCGGATATGAACCTGAAAGTCACGGTGCACGACCTGCAGGAGTTGTCGCAGGTGTTGACCAGGATCCAGGGACTGCCGAATGTCTTGAGCGCGAGGCGCAGGAGCTAGGAATCGGACGCCCCCACCCTGGCCCTCCCCCGGCGACCGGGGAAGGGAATCAATAACGCAGCGTTGCCGTTGACATTCCCTCCCCCGGTCGCCGGGGGAGGGCCAGGGTGGGGGCGTCTCAGGCAGCGCGACCGCGCAAAGCGCGTAACCCATACAGCGCAAAAATAATCGCCAACGCAATCCCCAGCGCATACAGCTGCGTCCCGTCTTTCGCCGTCTCGAAGAACAACCATGCCAGCGACAGGCACGATGCGATCGGCACGATGCGTCCGCCGGGAATCACGAACGGATCGCCCTCGCCGCGCACATTGCGCTTGCGAAGCACCAGCACGGCGATGGAACACATGAAGTACAACAGCAGCGCCGACAGGTTCGCGAAGATCGTGAGCCATTCATAGCTGCCGGTCAGGGCAATCGCGGCGACCATGACGCCGTACAACGCGATGGCGGTGTTGGGAGTGTGGAACGTCGGATGGACGTTCGTCAGGAACCTGGGCAGGAAACCGTCGCGACTCAAGGCGAACAGGCCGCGAGGTTCGGAGAGGATGTTCGCGCTGAGATAGCCGAACATCGACACCACGGCCGCTGCAATCATCACTGCGTGTGCAACCGGCCCGAGTGCGGCGCCGGCTGCGGCAGCCAGCGGCGTTCTTCCCGTATTCGCCAGGGCCGGACCCATGATGCCGAGCGCGACGTATTGGATCGCCATGTACAGAACCGTGGCCGTGCCCAACGCGAGCAAGATAGACAATGGCACGGTACGAGCCGAATCCTTCACTTCGCCGCTCGGCACCGTCGCCCCTTCGATGCCTGAAAAGGCGAAGATCACGATGCCTGCCGTTCCCAGTACCGTGCTGGCGCTCGGCACAGCCGTCATCGTGAGATTCGACGGTTCGACGAAGAACGCACCGATCACGACGAAGGCGAGCAACGGCACGAGCTTGACCACCGTGATCGTTTCGAGAACGCGGGCGCCGGTGCGAACGCCACGCATGTTGAGACTGACGAGCGCGGCAACGACGATCAGGATCAGCGCTCGCGTCAGCCACGGATCGGGAGCCGCAGTGAAGAGCGCCAGCAGCGAACGGATGAAGCCGCTGAAGACGGCGGACGCCGCGAACATGCCGGTGGTGAATATCAAGCAGCCCGCGACGAAACCCAGCATGGGACCGAGCGCCGTTTCGACATAGGCATATGCGCCGCCGGTTGCATGCACACGGCTGCCGGCTTCCGCGAAGCACAACACGACCAGCCCCATGATGATCGCGCAGGCCACATAGGCCAGAGGCGCTGCCGTGCCCAGCTTGTCTACAGCAATTGCCGGCAGCAGGAAAATGCCGCTGCCCACAATGTAGTTGAAGATGTTGGAGCCGAACTGGCGAACGCCCAGTGCACGCTGGAGCAGCGCATCGGGTTGGGCAGGAGCAGGCGTTGCCATGGTGACTCCGTGGTTCGGCGACGCTGCTCGCGGCAGCGTGCCGTGTGGTCTAGACCATTTCCGTTGGTCATCCCCATTCTCATCCGGAAACCGTTAGCCAATCTTCATCAGGATGCGGAGTGGGGACAGGCACCCGACGCTAGCGCTTCAGGAGCCGGTCCCCTAGCGGTTCGGGAAGTCGATCGCGATCTTGTCCGCGTTCAGAGCCGCTTCGTGCAACGCTTCCGAAAGCGTCGGATGCGCATGAATGGTCCGCTGCAGGTCTTCGCTGCTGGCCGAGTATTCCATCGCCAGCACGGCTTCGGCGATCAGCTCGCCGGCCATCGGGCCGATGATGTGCACGCCCAGGATCTCGTCGTCATCCACGGCGGCAATCAGTTTGCAGAAGCCTGCGGACGCTTCCATGGCGCGGGCACGGCCGCTGGCTGCGAATGGGAACTGGCCGATCTTGTACGCCCGGCCGCTCTTCTTCACTTCTTCTTCCGTCTGCCCTACCCAAGCGACTTCCGGCGCGGTGTAGATGACCGAAGGAATCACCTTGTAATTCACTTCCGCGACCTTGCCGGCGATCAGGTCGGCGACCATCACACCCTCTTCCTTGCCTTTGTGCGCGAGCATGGGGCCACGCACGAGATCGCCGATCGCCCACACATCGGGGACGCCGGTCTTGCAGTCGTGATCGACTTTGACGAAGCCACGCTCATCCAGCTGCACGCCAGTATTGTCGGCGAGCAGGTTCTTGCTGAACGGACGGCGGCCGATGGCAACGACCACTTTGTCGACTTCGACGGTCTTCTCGCCGGACGCGTCGGTGTACTTCAGCGTGATGCCGGTCTTGCCCATCTGCGCACCGCTTACCTTCGAGCTCAGGCGAATGTCGAGGCCCTGCTTCTTGAAGTGCTTCAGAGATTCCTTGCTCACTGCGCCGTCGGCCATGGGCAGGAACGTATCGAGCGCTTCGAGCACCACGACCTCGGAGCCGAGGCGGCGCCAGACGCTGCCGAGTTCGAGACCGATGACGCCGGCGCCGATCACGCCGAGACGCTTCGGTATCGCGTCGAATTCCAACGCACCCCAGGAGTCGACGATGTCCTTGCCGTCGAACGGCAGGCTCTTGAGTTCGATCGGCGCGGAGCCGGCCGCGAGCACGACCTGCTTGGCGGTGAGTTCTTCCTTCTTGCCATCCTTGCCGGTGAACTCGACGCGACCGCCGCCGAGGTACTTGCCGTGTCCCTGCAAGCCGGTCACGCCAGCGGCCTTGAACAAGCCGGCGATGCCCATGGTCATGTTCTTCACGATGCTGGCGCGACGCTTCTGCATCGCTGCGACATCCATCTCGACACCGCTCGTCTTGATGCCGTGAGCGGCAAATTCATGCTGGGCCCGATGCAATAGTTCAGACGACTCGAGCAGCGCTTTCGAGGGAATGCAGCCCGCATTCAAGCAGGTGCCGCCGAAGGCATAGGAGCCGTCGCGGTTCTGCCATTCGTCGATACAGGCGACTTTCAGCTTGTTCTGGCCGGCACGGATGGCACAGGGATAGCCGGCAGGACCGCCGCCAATGACGATAACGTCGTAATCAGACATGAGAACTCCACAGCGAAAGCGCGGCGCGCAACCTCAATCGAAGTAGCGCCACGCATCGTAGATTGGGATAACCGCAGCGATTTAAACCTGCAGCAACAGCCGCGCCGGATCTTCCAACAGGTCCTTGACTGTCACCAGGAACTGCACCGATTCGCGTCCGTCGACGATCCGATGATCGTAGGTGAGCGCGAGGTACATCATCGGGCGGATCTTGATCTCGCCGTCGACGACCATCGGACGCTCCTGGATCTTGTGCATGCCGAGGATGGCGACCTGCGGCGGATTCAGGATCGGCGTCGACATGAGCGAACCGAACACGCCGCCGTTGGTGATGGTGAACGTGCCGCCGGTCAGTTCATCGAGGGTGATCGATCCATCGCGTGCTCTCTTCGCGTACGCACCGACCGCATTCTCGATCTGGGCGTAGCTCATGTTCTCGGCATTGCGCAGCACCGGCACCATCAGGCCGCGATCGGTCGAGACCGCGACGCCGATGTCGTAGTACTCGTGATAGACGACGTCGCCGCCGTCGATGGAAGCGTTGACCGCCGGGAACTTGCGCAGGGCCTCGATCACGGCCTTGATGAAGAACGAGGTGAAGCCGAGCTTGACGTTGTTGGCCTTCTCGAACTTGTCCTTGTAGCGGCTGCGGATTTCGTTCACCGCCGTGAGGTCGACTTCGTTGAACGTCGTGAGCATGGCGGCAGTGGCCTGGGCCTGTATCAGGCGTTCGGCGATGCGTGCACGCAGGCGAGTCATCGGTACTCGCTGTTCGCTACGAGCACCGCCGCTCGATGGCAACTGCACCACCGTCGCCGATTTTGCCGGCGCCTTCGCGGCCGTTTCCGCGGCGGGAGCAGCGTTCTTGCCCGACAGGTGCTGAATGACGTCGCCCTTGCTGATGCGGCCGTCGTGGCCGCTACCGGCGATCTTGCTGGCGTCGAGCTTGTTTTCTTCGACCATGCGCTTCGCCGCCGGTGCGAGCTTGCCCGCAGCGGCCTGTTTCGTCTCTGCCGGTGCCGCCGTCGATTCGCTCGGAGTCGCGCTGACTTTCGGCGCATTGGCAGCATCGCCAGGTTCGAGAATCGCCAGCACCTGTCCGCTGGTCACGGTGGCGCCGTTGGCCACTCTCAGTTCCTTGATGACGCCGTTGGACGGCGCCGGCACTTCCAGCACCACCTTGTCGGTTTCGAGATCCACCAGGTTCTCATCGCGATTCACGGCATCGCCGGGCTTCTTGTTCCAGGACACGAGCGTGGCATCGGCGACCGATTCGGGCAGTTGCGGAACTTTGACTTCAATGCTCATTACATCTCTCTATCTTCTCCCTCC
>Ga0065707_10000643_pt1 | contig 14996 bp, 9 predicted proteins | sample SwiRhicommuniRL3_FD_59094 | JGI IMG/M metagenome (GOLD analysis project Ga0065707, IMG submission 59094) | Switchgrass rhizosphere bacterial communities from Rose Lake, Michigan, USA - RL3 v2 (version 2) | ecosystem: Host-associated > Plants > Roots > Rhizosphere > Soil | place: East Lansing, MI...
GTATCAACAGCCTGGTTGCGAAGGACGGCGGAGCGGGCACGCCGCTCCCGTTGCTGGTGTCGCAGGTGGACANGGACGGCAACGAGGTGGGNGGCCTTCGTTTNCCCGACGTGATGGTGCCNCTTGCGACGACGGCGGGTTGGAATTTTCGGAAGACNGCCATCGGCGGTACACACATGTTCTTTCCGCTCCTGGGCTCGTACGTACCGTTCGCCAGCACGAAAGCCGAACGTGAGCGGACGCATGACCCACGGCTGTCGATTGAAGAGCGATATCAATCACGCGATCGGTTTCTGAAACAGGTGCAGGACGCCGCTGCCTCACTCGTGAAAGAAGGTTACGTGCTCGCCGAAGATGTGCCCGCGATTGTGAAGCACGCGGGTGATCACTGGGACTTGCTGATGAAGAGGCCGACGAGCACGAGCACGCGCGCCGAACGCTAACGTCTCCGTTTGCGCTTCCCTCGCGCCTTGACCCAGGACACATAGTCCTTGGGCACGTCGAGCTCCTTGAGCTCTGTCCACGCGGCGATTGCTTCTCCACGCGTCGCCTTCTTGTCGGCTTCGAGGAAGTCAGCTACGAAGTTGATGTAGCGACCGTGCGGGACACGCTCGAATCTCGGCATCCTGTTCAGGGCAATGTACCGCTGGACGAGATCGCCGTAGGTGGGGTGTTCGCCGCTCGTGATCTGTTCTTCTCGCCAGCGGTTCAACCGGTACCAGACGCCCGACTTCTCACGAACCTGCGGCGCCATCATGCGGCCCTGTTCGACGATGAAGTCCTTCGTTTCACGGTTGCTCGTGTAGTTTTCAATCCGGAGCTTCAAGTGAAGGCCACGATCGACGTCCTTTAGGCCCGTCTTGCGCAGCGAACGCTTCGTGGGCAACACGGCATTGCCCGTCCGTAGGAACGCGACGATCGCCTTTTCGAGTTCGTCTTTTCGCAGCTTCTTCGCAGCCGGGATACCGATGCGCTCGGCGAAGTCCTTCAGTTGGTCGAGATACCAATAGCCGTTCTCGAAATCGCGCACCGTCATCGTCGGAGAGAGGGCCTTGGCCACGCTGCCGCAGCTTACCTCCTTCGCGATCGTGGCGATTTCGGATCAGTTCGTCTTTCGGTTGCGCGTCTTGGGACGAGGATCCGGGATGAAGCCGTTACGGTTCGGCATGACGATCTTCGGGAGGCTTGTGGCGTCGATGACGTGATCCTCGCGGATGATGCCGTTCAAGTTGAGAATGTAGGCCACGGCCGCATAGACCTCAGGTGGCTTGAGCAGGCCCGGCTGATCGAATGGCATCGCTCGATTGATGTAATCCCAAAGCGTCGTCGCGTACGGCCAGTAGCTACCGACCGTCTTGAGTGGTCTTGGCGAGCGGAGCGTGCCTTGCCCGCCTACCAGCACCGGCCCCACGTTACCGTCGCCATTAGGACCGTGGCAGCGGGAGCACTGGGCGGCAAACACTTCTCGACCCGCCGCCACCGTGCCTGAGCCTTCGGGAAGACCTTCTCCGTCGGGGGCTATGGCGGAACCTAACCCGCGGATTTCCTCCGGCGTCGGCGGCCGCCCCACGCCGTAGGTGGGTGACTGCGCGGCTAGCCGCACCGCGGCCGCCAGCCACAACACGACGACGCTACGCGTCCACATTGGTCACCGTCCCGTCGGCCCGCACAATCCAGAACTTGATCCCGTTGAAGTGGTAGTTCGAATTCGTCCCCCTCGCCGCAATCAAGGCTTCGCGCGTCGGTTGCACGTATCCCGTGTCGTCGATCGCGCGTGATGCGATCACGGCCTCGCGTCCGTCGAACCGCCATGGCAGGCGGAAACGCGTCAGCGCGATTGGAAGCCGCGGCTCGTGAAGCCGCGCATTCACCCAGCTTCGCCCGCCGTCGAGCGTCACCTCGACACGCTCGATCGTCCCTCGGCCGGACCACGCGAGGCCGGTCAGCTCGTACGGCCCTCGGCGCGGCAGCGTCTGTCCGCCCGACGGAAACGTGATGACCGACTTGGCATCCATCTCGTACGTGAAGATCCACGCCTTGCCGTCGGGCATCAGCTCCGTGTACTTCGCGGTTTCGTCTCGAGCCATGTACGCCTGGTTCGTGACCTTCAGGCTGTGCAGCCATTTCACGTTCGTGTTGCCTTCCCAACCGGGATTGATCAGGCGCAGCGGGTACCCCTGGGCTGGACGAATCGCCTCGCCGTTCTGCCCGAAGGCGAGCAGCGAGTTGTCCATCGCTTTTGACAACGGGATGCTGCGCTCCATACGGCAAGCATCTGCGCCTTCGGCGATCACCCAGCTCGCGCCTGGCTTGACGCCAACCTCCGCGAGCAGCAGCGACAAGGGAACCCCGGTCCACTCGCTGCCGCTGAGAAGGCCATAGCTGCGCTGCACATCTACGCCGGTCTTGTCCGCCCACTCGCTGCCGCTGTTGCCGCCGCACTCGAGGAAAAGGATTCGCGTCACCGATGGGAGGCGTCGAATCTCCTCCATCGAGAGCGAGAGCGGCCGCTCCACCAGTCCGTGAATGACCAGCCGATGCTGCGCCGGATCGATGGTTGGAATGCCGGAGTGATGGCGTTCGTAATGAAGGGATGAGGGCGTCAGCGTGCCCACGGAGTCCTGAATGGGCGTGAAGCTGGAGCCGGTTTCCGGCGTCTTCGTGTCCCGGCGCCATCGCACCGCTTTTTCAAAAGGCGACCGTTCTCCATAAGGGCCGAGCGGAGTGCCCAACTTGCCAGGCGTATCCAGCGCGAGTGCGTCGCGATACGGAACCAGCAGCCCCGCACCGGCGGCTGCGCCCATCCGAAGTACGTGGCGGCGTGTCGATCGCTTGTGGTCAGTCACGGCGACACCTCGCGCAGATTCTAAGCCGAATAAGATATGCGCGCCCAATGAAACTCCCACATCCGGTCATCCTCCTCATCGCCGGCGTTGCCGTGTGTGCGACGCTGACCTGGATACTTCCTGCAGGTGAGTACGAACGACGCGACGATCCAGCCACCGGACGGCGCGTTGTCGTCGCCGGCACGTTCCATTCGGTCGAACCGGCGCCGGTTGGACCTTTCGCTGCCGTGGTTGCGATCCCGCGTGGCTTTGTCGAAGCGGCCGATGTGATCGGCCTGGTTCTGTTCGTCGGCGCCGCATGGGTCGTCGTCGATCGCGTCGGCTCTCTCGGTCGTCTCATTTCCTCGCTTGTCGCGTCCTTCGGCAGTCGCGGCCTCTTCGCGATTCCCGTTGTGGCGCTCTTCTTTGCGTTGATGGGCGCCCTCGAAAACATGCAGGAGGAAATCATTCCGCTCGTGCCGGCGCTGCTCGTTCTCGGCCGCGGCATCGGCGTGAATGCCGTCACCGTCATGGCCATGAGCGTCGGCGCCGCCGCGGTGGGCAGTGCCTTCGGCCCCACAAACCCGTTTCAGGCCGGCATCGCGATGAAGCTGGCGCAGCTTCCACCAATGTCCGCGGCGCCGCTGCGATGGACGATGTTTGCCGCGGGCGTGGCGCTGTGGATTGCGTGGACGATGTGGTATGGGGCGCGAAATCGGGATTCGGCTGGCCCCGAGCGGAGTCGAGGCGGATTCGGGATTCGGGATTCGAGGATCACTCGCGATGAAATCGAATCTGCAAACGCGCGGGATTTTTTGATCCTCGCGATTGCGATCGCGCCGATGGCAGCCTACGTCTACGGCGCCATTGCTCTTGGGTGGGGGTTCAACGAATTGTCCGGTGGATTCATCATCGCTGGCTGCGTCGCAGGTATCCTCGGTGGTCTCGGTGTGGCGGGCACGACGGCGGCCTTTCTCGAAGGGGCCCAGGCGATGCTGCCGGCCGCCATTTTGGTCGGTGTTGCCCGGTCGTTGTCACTCGTCCTCACCGACGGACACGTAACGGACACGATCCTCGAAAGTCTGGCGCGCCCGCTCTCGGCCGCACCCGCGACCGTCGCTTCCGTGTTAATGGTTCCGTTTCATTCTGCGGTACACGTGTTCGTGCCGAGCGTGAGCGGGCAGGCGGTGCTGACGATGCCGATTCTGGTGCCGCTGTCCGATCTCCTCGGCATTTCGCGGCAGGTGACCGTGCTCGCGTACCAGACCGGCGGCGGGCTGACCGAACTGTTGACGCCTACCAACGGCGCATTGATGGCGGTGCTGCTCGCCGGCGGCGTTTCATTCCCGCAGTGGATACGCTTCGCGGTTGTTGGCGTGTTGCTCGCCTCGATCGTCGGTCTCGTTGGAATCTTCAGCGCCCTGTAGCGCGAGTCGGATTTCGATTAGCGCGGTGCCTTCGAGAGACTGATCAGATTCGCGAACTGCCGGTACGCGCCAGGCACGCCCGCCGGAAGCTGGCGGAACCACGAATACGACGTGTAGACGTATCGCCCTTTGCCGACCTCCGCGTACACCTCAGCGCCGCGCACGGGCGGCTCGCCAGGATCGGCGGTCTCGAGCAGCGGGACGTATCTGGAGTCGAACGNCGTGAACGCGTACGAGTTCCGCTCCTGCACCCACCCGTTGAAGTCGGCGTCGNAAATCCGGTTTGGAAAGTTGAAGGCCGGATGCGTGGGCACAAGAATTNTCACCGGNGCGTCCTCGACCGTCACGCGCGGGTTGGCGTTGGTCGGCGGCGTCGCGGGGTACGGCGGCAGCATCCGGTTCGCGTATTCCTGCTGCTGGTACTGGACGATCAGCGTGCCGCCGCGCTGCATGTAGTCGAGCAGTCGTCCGTTGTTCGCGACGAAATCAGGGTTCGTCTCCGAGGCGCGAATCCCGACGACGATCGTGTCGAAACGGGAGAGGTCGCCGGTTGCGAGCATGTCGGCGTCGAGCATCGTCACATCGACGCCCATCCGGCGGATCGCATCCGCGACCTGATCGCCGCTCCCCATGATGTAGGCGACTTTGACCGGCGCCACTTTCAGATCGAATACCTGCGTGGTCGTAGCGGCGGGCCAGTAGAGCCGGTGTGTCTGGATGTGCGGGTAGGCGATGACCTGCACGTCACGCGAGAATGTCGCGCTGGTGGCGGTTGCCTCTGCCGAGATCTCGAAACGCCCGGATGTGCGGCGAGCCGGCGCGGTGACGACAAACGGGGTCGAGGTTTGATCCCCGCTCGCCCTCAGGTTGAACGGCGCTTCGGCTGGCGCGGAAGTCCATCCCTGCGGCAGACGAAGTCGAAGCGTACCCGTCAGGCCTTGCTGAGAAAAGCTGGTGGCCCGGACGACGAGTTTCTGCTGGTTCGGTGTGGTGCCGAGCGGGACAACCAGCAGCGACGTGTCGAGTCCGACTGCGAGGCGCGGCACGACGTTGACATCGCGTCGGAGCTCGCCGCGCACATCATCGGCGTAGCGGAACTGCACCGGTCTTGTGACGATCACGTCGGCGCCGCCGATTGTGAGCATGACCGAGGCGTTCAGCAGCGGCGCATCAAAGGGAAGCGCTTTCGGATCGGTGTCGCTCCACTTGTACACGTCGCCATTGCGCGGCTGTTTCAAATAGTACGGTTGCGTGGGCTGGGCGTCAGCGGAGACGCGCACTCGGTACGACACGAGGTTCGTCGGCGTTTCGCGACGATTCACGAATCCGCCTTGCGAAGGCGCCTCGTTCGCCAGTGGCTCGGCCGTCCAACCGGCAGGTGCATTTAGGCTCGCCCTGCCGATCGTCACGTTCGCGGACGCCGGTACGAACGTGCGCACCTGCACATCGATCGAATCGCCGGCGACGACGGTCTCGCGCGAGGCGAGCGGGTCCACATCCACTTCTGCCGCTCGTACCAAAGCATCGGAGAAGTCATCTTCCTTGAAGCCGAGCAGGAAGTCGGCATCGGCGCGCGCGTCCACAGGCGCGCTGGAAGACTTGAGTGCGGCGCGCGCTGCGCGCGTGGCACGAAGACCATCCGCGAGCGCAGGAATGATGCGTCCCGGGTTCAGCGGCGCGTAATCAGCGAGCGCCTTCTTGGCGGCAGCGTCGATCGTGGCGAGCTCCGCCCGGATTGTTCCGTCGGGCAGTCCTGCAAGCTTCGCGATTCCTGGAACTGTGATGTCGACACCGTCGAAAATCGTTTTTTCCGGAGCCGGCGCCTGCACCGTGGCTTCGACGAGCCCCAAAGTCGACGTCAGCGGTCCTCGCGGTTCGATACCGCCCTGCGCCTGCGTCCGATGTTGACTGCGGCCCTCGAAGGAAATCTCCGCGTAGCTGCGCCCCGCAACCGGATCGAAAAGGCCGGTTTGTACTTGCAGTGTGCGAATCGAGGGATCAGGTCTCGCATTGCCGGGGAAGCCACGATAGAGCTTCTTCGCCTGCCAGGGACGAAGTCCTTCGCGCAGCTGCTCCGGGAATTCGTTGGGATCCGCCGCGGCCTTGTATGCCAGCGGCGTCAGGTAGCCGGCTTCCTGATGATGACCATGGCCGTCGCTCGGCGTGCCGCTCCAGCGCGAATAGATCACTAGTGGCCGGAACATGCGGATTACGCGCACGAAATCACCAAGCGTGTCGTGCTCGCCCCATTTCATCGCCGCTTCGACGCGCGACTTGGAGAAGCCGTAGTCGAACGTGTGCCCAAAGAATTGTTGTGCGCCATCGAGACGACGCGCCTGGAGCAGCTCCTCCGTGCGAATGACCCCGAGCGCGTCGAACAGCTCTGGGCCGATGATGTTCTGGCCGCCCTCGCCGCGGTTCAGCGACATATAGGCCACGCGCGCATGATCGCCGCGTGCCGCCCTCGCGATGAACGCCGAATCCTCGTCGTCAGGATGCGCGCCGGTGTGCAGCACGCTGGCTGTCGTCTGCAGACGCTGCAGGACCTGCGTCAGGCCTGTCGCTCCCATGTCGTAAATCGGCCGGACCTGCGCTTTCCCGACCGAGACGAAAACTGACACCCCAAGAGCGGCAATGACAGCGCGTCGCATGAAAGCAAAGTATATGGGGTCAGACCCCGGCGATGGGTCGTATCGGGGTCTGACCCCGGTAATGAGTCGTATGGGGGTCAGACCCTGGGTACGACCCGACTCAAGGTTGGGGGCCGCGGATCACCTGTACAAAGTCCTGCGGACGAATCCACTTGGCGAACGCGGCGCGAATGTCGTCAGCGGTCAGGTCGTAGTAGCGCTGGCCCATACGCCGCGATTCGTCGAGCGGCAGGCCGATCTGTGCGCGGGCGAGCAGAACGCCGGCGATGGCATCTTCGCTCGACTGCTGCAGCGCCATCTGACGTAACAGCAATGCTTTCGCCTGATGCAGCTCCTCGGGAGTCACATTTTCGGTCTGCATCGCGCGGAGGTCGCGCACAATCAGGTCGCGCGCCTTCGCGACGTTCGGCGGATCCGATCCAAAGCTCACCGTGTAGACGCTGCGCGTTTTTCCCGCGGTGAAATCGTCTTCGACGGTGTAGACCAGCCCTTCGACCTGCCGTAGGTCGTGATAGAGGCGTGTGGCGTAGAAACCACCGCCGAGCACGTTGTTGCCAAGCTGAATGGCGTAGTAGTCAGGATCGAATCGCGTCAGCCCGACTTCCTCCGCCAGCGTGACTGACGCCTGCACGGCTTCGGGATCCGCGACGTTGAAATCTTTCGCGGTGTTTTTCGGCGCCGGCGGCAGCGTTGGATCCGGCGTCGGGCCGTCCGCCTTCCATCCGCCGAAGTACTTCTCGATGATGCTTCGCGCCTCCGCGGGATCGATGTCGCCAATGATCGTGATTGCCGTGAGATCGGGCCTGAACGTCGTCTCGTAGTGTTTTCGCACGTCGGCAAGCGTCAAAGCCCCCACGGTTTCAGGTTTCGGCTCGCGCAGATCGGGATCGCCGGATGGCAGCAGGCCGACCTTCAGCGCACGCTCCGCCTGATAGCCGGGACTCTTTATCTGCCCTTCCAGATACTCGGCGGTCTGCTGCTTGATGATGTTGAACGCGTCGGCGGGGAGCGCCGGATGCAGGACGTTGTCAGCGAGCAACTCGACGCCGCGTGTGAAATCGCTTTTCGGTACGCGCAGCGAGAAGTCGTAGCCCGCGCTTTCGGTGGCCGCAATATCGTCAAGCGCTTTTTGAAACGCCAGCCGGTCGAGTGTGGTGGTGCCGTAGGAGAACAACTCGTTGAGAACGTCGGAGGCGCCGTCCTTGCCCGGTGCTTCCTGTAGACCCGCTTCGTGCCGCACGTTGCCGAGCAGGGTGACGGTGGGGCTCGTCGGATCGCTCTTGACGATCACGCGCAGTTTATTGGGGAGCGTGGTGTCAGTCCAGTTCGCAGTGACCGGCGGAACACGAATCGAGGCGAGCGCCGTTTCGGCCCAGGCTGGCAGCTTCACCGGTTTAGTCGGCGCGGCGGTCAACTGCTCGCCACCCCCGAATCCCTTTTCCGATGCTGCTTCGCCCGTCGGTTTCGGAATGAGCGTCGCGGTAATGGAGTTCGAGTCCTTCAGGAACTGCTTCGCGACGCGATTGACGTCCGCGACCGTGACCCGCCTGATGGCTTCCACATTATCGTCTGGCGAGTTGCGGCCTTCAGCGGCAAGCGCCTGCGACCACACGGCGGCGAGATCGGAAATCGAGTTGCGGCGAAACAACGCCGACGCAACTTCCGACCGCTTCGCGGCGTCGACCAGCTCCGCGTCAAAACCATCGCGCACGTAGTTGGCGACAATCGACCGCATGTCACCGACGATTCCGGTCGGAGCGGTCGATGCCGGGAGCGCGGCGACGCTGAACCCGACGCTCGCTTTCGGATACGTTTCCGCAAGCTCGAACTGCGCATAGAGCGCCTTGCCAGCCGGCACGAGGGCGTAGAGATCGCCCCGCTGGCTCGCAAGCACGTCGGCCATCACACGCGCTGCGGCGAAATCCGGACTGTCAGTGCCGGGTAGCCGGTAGGCGATGAAGGCGAGCGTGTACGGCAGATTGCTGTCCAGCGTGAAGCTTTCCTGCTTTACCGGCCGCAACACGACCGCCGGTCGGCGGCCGACTGGACGGCGCGGAATCGAGCCGTACAGCTCTTTGACCTTTGCCAACGTTGCCGCGGGATCCACGTCGCCCGCGATGACCAGAATCGCGTTGTTCGGCGCATACCACCGGCGATAGAAGGCCTTGAGCATCGCTCCAGTCGTCTTCTCGAACGACTCACGTGTGCCGAGCGCATCGTGCGCGTACGGCGTTCCGGCAAACATCACCTGATTCAGCCGCGTGATGAACTTGTAGGTTGGCTCGGAGAGATCACGTGCGACCTCCTGCTCGATCGCGCCCTTTTCCTGTTTCCACTCGGCATCGGAGTCGATGACGTCGCGCATGCAGGCAGCGTCGACGCGCAAAGCGACCTCGAGATCGGCGGCCGGCACCGTCGCGAAATACTGCGTGATCGTCTGCTGTGTGTCCGCGTTATTGAAGCCGCCGAGCTGGGCAAAGATGGCCGCGATTTGATCCGCCGTGACATCCGCACATCCGCGGAACGCCATGTGCTCCTGCGCGTGTGCCATGCCCGGGAATCCAACCGGCGTTTCGTTCGCGCCGGCCAGATAGTTCTGCATGACGGTCACCACCGGCGCGAGCGGATCGCGGACGATCACCACACGAAGACCGTTGTCGAGCGTCGAACGGGTGACCTCGCCTCCGGCTGGCGTCTGCGAGAAAGACGACTGGGTTGTCAAGAGAAGTACAACGAGTAGCGTCGGGACTCTTCGCATCACTTCAATCACGTTCCTGCCACTACAGCATGGCGGTCAAGCGTATCTGCATCGTTGGTGCCTGCATGCCTGTTGAGGTACTGTGCCGCGATACGTGAATCGTTCCGGTCCCCTTCAATTCCTCCGTTTGCTCGTCCTGATCATGATTGCGGCAAGCTGGCCGCGGTTGGTCGCTGCGCAGGCGGCTGAACCGCCTGTGATGATCGCACTGCGACTCAGCGACGCTGATCGCATTGTTCTCGACGGCCGCCTTACGGAGGAAGCGTGGCGACGGGCGATGCCCGCCGCCGGATTCCGGCAGCAGGACCCGAACACGGGCGACGCGGCGACTGAACCGACCGAAGTGCGTGTCTTATATGACGCCCGACGCATTCTTATTGGCGTGATCTGTTTCGATTCAGAGCCGAGCCGCATCATGGGCAACCAAATGCAGCGCGATCAGTCGATCGGCGCCGACGATCGCTTCATGATCGCGATCGATACGTATGCAGACGGCCGATCGGGCTACTACTTCGAAATCAATCCGTCGGGTGCCATGGGCGACGGTCTCGTCCTCGCAGGTGCGGGCAGCGGCAACGGCAACGCCGCGGGCGTGAATCGATCGTGGGATGGCATTTGGCTCGCGCGCGTGTCCCGTGATGATCGGGGCTGGAGCGCGGAGATCGAAATACCGTTCAATACGATCAATTTCAAACCTGACGCGCCCAGCTGGGGAATCAATTTCCAGCGGACGATTCGCCGCAAGATCGAGGAGACGCTGTGGACCGGATGGGCGCGGAACCAGGGGCTGACCTACATGCCGGCGGCTGGCCGCCTGCAAGGCCTCGAGGGGCTTCGCCAGGGCCTCGGTCTCGATCTTCTGCCTTATGTCGTCGGCAACTCGTCGGCGGCGCCAGGCCGCGGCGCTCGCGCCTCTGTCGAGACGGGAGCAATTGGGGGCGACGTCGCGTACAACCTGACGCCAGGCCTCCGAGCCAATGTTTCGATCAACACGGACTTCGCGGAGACCGAAGTCGACCAGCGGCAGGTCAACCTCACACGGTTCCCGCTCTTCTTTCCCGAAAAACGCTCGTTTTTCCTCGAAGGTGCGAGCCTGTTCGTGTTCTCGCGCGAAACGGGCAATGCGATCACGCCGTTCTTCAGCCGGCGCATCGGTCTTGACGACGCGGGGGTGCCCCAGCCCATCGATTACGGTGCGAAGCTGACCGGACATGCCGGCGCGTTCGACCTGGGCGCGCTGCACGTGCGGACGCGCGATCGCGGCAGCGTCGCGGGCGAGGACTTCACCGTGCTCCGATCGCAGCGGCGGTTCTGGCGCCAGTCGTACGTCGGCGCGCTGGTGACCAACCGTAGTGGCGCGTCCGAGCCGTCGCGGCAGACAGCCGGTGTCGACTTCGCGCTGGCGACCTCGACGCTCTTTGGCAAGGAGGTGCTCGAGGTCAGCGGCTTTTATCTGAATACGACCAAGCGCCCAGGCTCGCGCGGTGGGGCCGCGTTCGGCGCGCGAATCAACATGCCAAACGATCCGGTCAACTGGCACCTGTTCGTGCGCGAAGTGCAGGATGGATACGATCCGGCCGTCGGCTTCGTGGATCGCCGCGCGTACCGTGAAATGGCTCCCGGAATCCGCTACACGGTCCACACCGAACGCAGCCGCTACGGGCGATACCTGCGGCGGTTCTCCTTCGAAGGCAACTTCGATCACATCTTCGATCTCGACGGTCGCCTCGAGTCACGACGAGACGATATGCAGCTGTTCCGCGCCGATCTCGGTTCGACCGACCTCGTCGAATTCCATCTGCTGTCGCTCTACGAACGCCTGCCGCGCGATTTCCAGATCTCGCCCGGCGTGATTCTGCCCGCCGGAGGGGAGTACTCGTTTTTGCGGCGGCACTATCAGGCACAAACGACGACCAGCCGCCCTGTGTCGTTGAACGTCACCTACCAAGACGGGGCGTTCTATTCAGGACAACGGCAACAGGTGACGGGAACGTTGAGCCTCAGGCCGCACCGCGGCTGGCTGATCAACGTCGGCGGTGATTTCAACGAGATCTCCCTCCGCGAAGGACGCTTCACCACGCGGCTGTGGTTGAACGACGTGAACACGCAGTTCAGCCCGTTCATGTCGCTGGTCAATCGGCTTCAGTTCGACACGGTGACGCGGCAGCTTGGATGGCAGGCGCGCTTCCGTTGGATCACCCGGCCGGGCAACGACATCTTCTTCGTCTACACGCACAACTGGACAGATCAGACGACGCTGCAAACGCTCGATCGGAAGGGCTCTATCAAGATCGTGAGGACGATTCGCTTCTGACTCGGCGTTCATCCCTGCTGCAGATGCGCCGAGCCACGCTCGCAGACGAGGCTACCACCCGCCATTTCCGCGTCGGAGCGAACGCGCACATCGGGCGAGAAGAACCAGTCTGCCGTCATCCGGTCCGGCGTGAGTTCCACCAGGATGAAGCCGCGGTGCGCGCCTTCGAGGTATTTGAGGTGGGGAAACGCCACCCGCAGCGCCGCAGTCGCATCCGGTCCATTGCTCGAGGTGAACATCGGGGGCGGAGGTGAGCTGACGGCCGGTGTTACCAGTTCGACCGCCAGCGATCCCGCGCCGGAAGCCGGCTGATAGCCGTTCCACGGGGAGCGAGGGACGTCGAAGCCCCAGGAACTGTGCGCGTCGCCGCTGAGAATCACGACGTTGCGAATCCGTTCGCGTTCGATGAAGTCGAGCACGCGCTCGCGTTGAGCGGGATAGCCGTCCCACTGGTCGGTATTGGTCGGCCGCGTGCCCGGCAGCGTGATGGACGAGAACATGGTTTGCTGCCCGAGCAGTGTCCATGAGGTACCGCCGCGCTGTGATGAGCGCAGCTGGTCGAACATCCACGCTTCCTGCGCGGCGCCCATTAACGTCCGCTTCGGATCCGCCAATCCCGCCGCGTCGCTGTTGGCGACCTGCCTGTCGCGGAGTGCGCGGGTATCGAGCATGACGAGATCGGCAAGCGTGCCGAATCGGATTGTGCGATAGAGATGAATCGTGGAGTCCGACGCTTCGCGAATCGGCATCCATTCGAGATACGCCTTGTACGCGGCGGCCTTACGTGTTGCCCAGTCGCCTTCGCCCTTCTCCGGGTTGTGATTGATCGCGCCGCTCGCCCAGGCGTCGTTGGCGAGCTCGTGGTCGTCCCATACGGCGATGAAAGGGAACAGCCGATGCGCTTCCTGCAGATCCGGGTCGGTGCGATAGGTCGCATAACGCGCACGGTAGTCGCCCAACGCGAAGGCCTCGTGCTGTGGTTGCGGAATCCGCTTGATCGCCGCACCGTTGCCGTACTCCCCTTCGGCGAACTCGTAGATGTAGTCGCCAACGTGCACAACGGCGTCGAGGTCCGGTCGCCTCGCGATTCCCGCATACGGATTGAAGTAACCGGCCGGGTAGTTGGAGCACGACACCAGCGCAAACCGCATGCGACTAGCCGTCGCCGGGAAGGTCTTGGTCCGTCCGACAGGTGACTGTTCACCGTCGACATCGAACGTGTAGAAGTAGGGTCGGCCCGGCGAGAGCCCACCCACATCCACCTTCACTGTGTAATCGCGCTCACCGCTCGTTTCGGCGGTACCGCGGGAGACGATGCTGCGCAACTCGGGATCGGTACCGACACGCCATCGCAGTTGAATTGGTTGCGTGGTCGACAGGTCGCGCGGCGTCACGCGCGTCCAGATGATCAGGCGATCGCTCAGCGGATCGCCGCTCGCGACGCCATGTTGAAAGCGGCGACCGGCCGCGGCGGTCTCGCGCTGCTCCTGCGCGAGCGCGGGGAATGACAGGCTTGCGGCCGCAGTGGCCCAGAGAAACTCGCGGCGTGTCAGCGACACGCTCTAGAAGGTATCAGGTATCGGGTGTCAGGTTTCAGGAGGTATCAGGCTTCAACCTCCTGAAACCTGATACCTGAAACCTGATACCTGTTCAGGCGAAGCCTACTTCGTGGTGACGATGCTCGTCGCGAGAACGGTTGGCTGCTTCGGCAATGCCGGCTTGTAGGCGTACACATAGTTGCGAAGCACCGGGTGATCGGGGAACCCCTCAAAGCGGTACTCCTTCATCTCGCTGTAGGCCTGAGCCGCATTCCATCCGTCGAAGGTCATGCGATAGAGCGCCGTCATTGTTCCTGTCCGATGGCGCCCTCCTGCACAGTGCACGTATACGGGCTGGTTCGCCGGGTTGTTCACGATTTCGAAAAACTGCGCCACCTGCGCATCGGTCGGAGCCTTGGACGTCGTCATTCCGATACGGAAGAACTTCATTCCGGCCGCAGTGACGATGCCGGCTTCGTTCGACGGTCCGTCCTGCTGCAGGTCGATGACCGTCTTGACGCCGAACGCGGCGAGGTCTCTGAAGTCCGAGCCTTTCGGCTGCGAGCCCCGGAAATAGTGATCGTTGACCCTTCCGAAATTACCGATGCGGATACGGCTGAGCGCCGAGGATACCGAGGAGGATACCGACGCTGCAGGTGTTGAGGTTTGCGCAATCGCGGGAACCGTGATCGAGACGGCGGCGAAGCAGGCGAGGACACGTATACGGACTCTCTGTGCATCCATGTTGATGACCCTATGTGTTACTCGATACGCCCGGGGTAAGCAAAAACAATTGTAAAGGATCCCGCCAAGCACAGCAGATGTCCTCGGGTAACGGCGCCTCGATCCTGAGCATTTGGCGGCTTCGCGGGTGCGGAAATGTAAACCGGCAGGCATGCAGGGCCTGGCGGCTGATGATCATATCAGGTGAACCGTATGTCCGATCGCCAGCGACCGGCGAACCGGCTGAGGCAAGGTGCACCCGAATCTGGTGTGTCCGGCCCGTCCGGAGACCGCAGCTCACCAGCGAATACCCGTCGGCGCTCGCGATGACGGAGTATGTTGTCTCACTCGGAAAACCCGCTGGATCGACGACGACCCTGCGGCGATCGGCGGGATCGCGACGCAGCGGCAATGAGATCCGTCCTTCCAGTGGCCGCGGCGCTCCGCGGACGATCGCCAGGTATTCCTTGGTGACGCGGGCGGCGCGTGCATCGCGTTGAATGCATGCGTGCGCGCCCGGTGAAAGTGCTACCACGACCACGCCCGACGTGTCTTTGTCGAGACGACTGACAAGACCCGGGCGTACGTCTTTTCTGTCGCGAACCCGCCAGAGGACGCCATTGAGAAGCGTCCCAGACGGATTGCGGAACGAAGGATGAACGACCATCCCGGCGGGTTTGTTGACGGCAATCAACGCATCGTCTTCGTAAAGGACGTCGAGCGGCAGCGGTTCCGCGGTGGCGCGCTCGCGCAGGCGCGA
>Ga0065707_10082453_pt1 | contig 14996 bp, 11 predicted proteins | sample SwiRhicommuniRL3_FD_59094 | JGI IMG/M metagenome (GOLD analysis project Ga0065707, IMG submission 59094) | Switchgrass rhizosphere bacterial communities from Rose Lake, Michigan, USA - RL3 v2 (version 2) | ecosystem: Host-associated > Plants > Roots > Rhizosphere > Soil | place: East Lansing...
ATAAACGCTTCCGCCTGCGCCAGACAATTCGCAATCGCCAGATCCTGCCCCGCCTGGTTCCCGCACGACGACTGCGCCGGCAACACAAAATCCAGCGCCGCGCGCGGCGTGCCCTGGTGCAGCAGCTGAAAAAACGAATGTTGCGCGTTATTCCCCGGCTCCCCCCAGATCACCGGCGCCGTCTCCCACTCCACCGGCTTGCCATCCAGCGTCACCGACTTGCCATTGCTCTCCATCTCGAGCTGCTGCAGATACGCGGGAAAGCGCCACAATCGCTCATCGTAAGGCAGCACCGCAAGCGTCGGCAGCCCACGGAAATTGACATTCCAAACCCCTATCAACCCCATCAGCGCCGGCAAATTCGCCCGCCACGGCGCCGCTCGAAAATGCTCGTCCATCTCGTACGCGCCGCGCAGCAGCGCAATGAAATGCTCGCGGCCAATCGCTATCGCCAGCGTCACGCCAATGGACGACCACAGCGAATAGCGCCCGCCCACCCAATCCCACATCTGGAACCGATACTCGGGATGCACGCCGAACTCATCCATCGCCGCCTTGTTCACCGATACCGCCGCGAAATGCTCACGCACCGCCGCTTCGCCCAGCTTGCCCGCCAGCCACGCACGCGCCGTGCGCGCGTTGGTCAGCGTCTCAAGTGTCGTAAACGTCTTCGAGCAGACAATGAACAGCGTCGTTTGCGGGTCGGCGGCTTCCAGCACGTCCGCCAGCCGGCACCCGTCCACGTTGGAAACAAACTCACAACGCGGCGCCCCCACGGTGTAAGGCCGCAACGCCTTCACCGCCATCGCGGGCCCCAGGTCCGACCCTCCAATCCCGATATTCACCACCAGCGTGAACGCCTTGCGCGAGCTGCCCATGATCCTGCCACCGCGCACCTTCATCGCAAAATCGAGCATGCCCTCCCGTTCCGCCAGCACCGCACTCTCGATTTCCGCGCCACCCACACCGGCGCCGCGCGGCTGGCGCAGCGCCACATGCAACACCGCCCGCCCTTCGGTGGTATTGATGGCCTCGCCCCGCCACATTGCGTCAATGCGCTCGCGCAGCGAAACCGCGTCCGCCAACTCGTCCAGCGAGGCCAGCGCCGGCTCATCCAGCTTCTGTCGCGAGTAATCGAGCAACAGGCCAGTCGCCTCGCAGGAAAAACGTGCAAAGCGCACCGCCGGATCGCGCTCGAACAAATCGCGTGTATGTACCGCACTCAAGCGCTCGGCATGGCTCGCAAGCGTTGTCCACGCCGTGGAACGGGACGCCATCTCAGTGCTGATGATAGAAATTGGTCACGGCATCCACCACGTACTGTAACTGCTCCTGGTTGAGCTCCGGATAGACGGGCAAAGCCACGGTTTCCTTCGCTGCGCGCTCAGCTTCCGGAAACGCGCCTTTCTTGTACCCGAGATACGCGAAGCACTGCTGCAGATGCAGCGGCACCGGATAGTAAATCTCCGTGCCGACGCCCGACGCCATCAAATGCTGACGCAGCTTGTCGCGATCCCGCGCGCGGATCGCATATTGATTGTAGATGTGGCGCACGCCGGCCGCTGCCCGCGGCGTTTCCACAGCCTGGCCGAGGTCCGCATGCCTGAACGCTTCATCGTAGAACGCCGCGTTGCGCTGCCGGCCCTCGCTCCACGCATCCAGATGCTTGAGTTTGATATTGAGCACCGCCGCTTGCAGCTCATCCAGCCGGAAATTGCCGCCGATAAGCGCGTGATAGTACTTGGGCTTCCCACCATGCACCCGCAGCACATCCAGCCGCTCGGCGAGCGCAGGATCGCTCGCGACGCACATGCCCGCATCGCCGAACGCGCCCAGATTTTTGGTGGGAAAAAACGAAAGGCAGCCGATGTCGCCAAAGCTGCAAGCGCGCTGGCCGGCGGCATCCGCCGCGCCGATGGCCTGTGCCGCATCTTCGATAACGCGCAAGCCATGACGCCGCGCGATCTCCACGAGCGGCCCCATGTCCGTCACCTGGCCGTACAAATGCACCGGCATCAACGCCTTGATCGCACCGCCCGTGGCGCGGTTGACCAGCGCTCCGTCGCGCATCTCGCATTGCTTCTCGATAAACGCCTGCACCGCCGCCGGCGACAGATTGAAACTGACAGGGTCGATATCGCAGAACACCGGCCGTGCCCCGGCGCGCGCAATGGTTCCTCCGGTTGCAAAAAACGTGTAAGGACTCGTGATTACCTCGTGGCCCGCGCCAATCTCAAGCGCCATCAGCGCGACGAGCAGTGCATCCGTTCCGGAAGAAACGCCGACGCCAAAGCGGCACTGGCAATACGCGGCGACTTGCGCTTCCAGCTCCTTGACGTTCTGCCCGAGGATGAAGGTCTGGCTGGCGCAGACGCTTTCGATGGCGGCGAGAATTTCGCCCTTGAGCGCCTGATACTGAGGCTTCAAATCGAGCAGCGGCACTTGAGTGACCGGTGCAGCCTGTAACTTACCGAGCGCCATTAAAGCTCCAGCCAGCGCAAAGGGCGGCGATTCTAACAGGCCTCAACGCCAGGGCACGACTAGCGACGCCCGCGCCGAGGATGCCTGGGCGCCGGCTTTCGCGGCCGCTCGTCACGCTTGTTCTGCCGCTGCCAGCGGTCCCGTTCCTGCTCGGATTGCCGGGTTTCTTCCGGCTTCGGCGTCAGCAAAAACGGCGTCTCTCCCTGCATCAGGCTCGCCAATGCCGCCGCCAGCTCCAGGGCCGGAATGTTCTGCTCGCGCTCCATCTGCTCGAGCAGCGGCTGAAAGAGCTTGCCCTCCCCGCTCTGCACCGCATTCGTCACGCGCTCCTTGAACCGGGCCACGCGCTGCTCGTTCACATCCTCCACGCTGGGCAGATTCATTTGCTCCAGGGGCAGCCGCGTCACACGCTCGATGATACGCAACATGTTCCGCTCACGCGGCGCCACAAACAGAATGGCCTCGCCGCTGCGGCCGGCACGGCCCGTGCGCCCGATGCGGTGCACATAGGTTTCGGAATCGTAAGGAATGTCGTAATTGACCACGTGCGAGATGCGCTCCACGTCGAGCCCACGCGCCGCTACGTCCGTCGCGACCAGAATGTCTATCTTGCCGGCCTTCAATTGAGCGACCGTGCGCTCGCGCTGCTTCTGCTGGATATCGCCATTCAACGGGGCGGCTGAAAACCCGCGCGCTTCGAGCCGCTCGGCCAGCTCCACGGTTTCAAGCTTGGTGCGCACGAACACCAGCATCGCATCGAATTTCTCGGCCTCGAGCATGCGCGTCAGCGCATCGAGCTTGTGCAGCCCGCTCACCAGCCAGTAGCGCTGGCGGATCTTAGGCGTGGTGCCCACCTTGTTCTGAATGGTGACTTCCGCCGGCTTGCGCATGTGCCTTTGCGCGATGCGCCGGATGGCCGGCGGCAAAGTGGCGGAGAACAGCGCCGTCTGCCTTTCCTTCGGGCTCTGCTCCAGGATCCATTCGATGTCGTCGACGAAGCCCATCTGCAGCATCTCATCGCCCTCATCGAGCACGAGAAACTTGAGGCCCGAAAGCGCGAGCGCGCCACGCTTCATGTGGTCCATGACGCGGCCCGGCGTGCCGACTATGACGTGCGCGCCGCGCTTCAATCCCTTCAGCTGCGGCGTATAGCTTTGCCCGCCGTAGATGGGCAGCACATGAAAGCCTTGGAGATGCGCCGCATATTTTTGAAACGCCTCGGCCACCTGGATGGCGAGCTCCCGGGTGGGCACCAGCACGATGGCCTGGGGCGCCATCTGGCGCAGATCGATTTTCGACAGCACCGGCAACGCAAATGCCGCGGTCTTGCCCGTGCCGGTTTGCGCCTGGCCGAGGAGGTCGGAGCCCGCCAGCAGCAGCGGGATGGTGCGCGCCTGAATGGGCGAAGGAGATTCATAACCGATGGTGGCAAGCGCTTCGAGGACGGGTTGAGACAGACCGAGTTCGCGGAAGGTGATGACTTGCGGTTCTGTGCTCAACGTTTGTACTCGTAGTAATCCGTAAACCAGTCGATGAATTTGCGCACGCCCTCGTCCACGGAGGTGGCAGGCCGGTAGCCGACGTCGGTGATCAAGTCGTCGATGTTGGCGGAAGTCTCCGGCACGTCGCCCAGCTGTAGAGGCAGGAAATTCTTCTCCGCCTTGCGCCCGAGATACTCTTCGATCACCTCGATATACCGCATCAACTGCACCGGGTTGTTGTTGCCGATGTTGTAGATGCGAAACGGCGCGCTGCTGCTCGCCGGATCGGGATCGTTGCTGTCCCATTTCGGGTTGGGCTGCGCGATGCGATCCATGGCCCGCACTACGCCTTCGACGATGTCCGCCACATACGTGAAGTCGCGCTTGTGATGGCCATGATTGAATACGTCGATAGGCTTGCCGTCGAGGATGTTGCGCGTGAACATGAAGAGCGCCATGTCCGGGCGGCCCCAGGGCCCGTAGACCGTGAAGAATCTCAAGCCGGTGGTCGGCAGCTTGAAGAGCGCGGAATAGTTGTGCGCCATCAATTCATTGGCGCGCTTGGTGGAAGCGTAGATGGAAAGCGGATGGTCCGCGATGTTGTGCACCGAGAACGGCATGTTGGTGTTCGCGCCATACACGGAGCTGGTGGAGGCGTACACCAGATGCTCGACGCCGTTGTGCCGGCAGCCTTCCAGCACATTCAACGTGCCGACGACATTGCTCTGCACATAGGCTTGCGGGTTTTCCAGGGAATAGCGCACGCCGGCCTGCGCGGCGAGATGGATGACGCGCTGGAATTTTTCGCGGGCGAAGAGCTCGGCCATGCCCGCATGATCGGCGAGATCCAGCTTCGCGAAGCGGAAGCCGCGCTGCTTTTCGAGCTGCGCGAGCCGCGCCTGCTTCAGCGTGACATCGTAATACTCGTTGAGATTGTCGAGGCCGACCACTTCGTCGCCGCGCACCAGCAATTTTTGCGACGTGTGGAATCCGATAAAACCGGCTGCGCCGGTTACTAAAATCTTCACTTCGAATCACCCCTCACCCTGTTCCTCTCCCACAAGGGGAGAGGGAACCTGCTTTTGGCCCTTGGGGGTGGGGGGTGCAGCCTCACAGCCGCCCGTCCACTTCACCCGACTTGAACACGTGTTTAATGTCATACAAAACATGATTCTTTTTACACAGCTTGCGCACGCCCTTTGCGCCGAGCGCGCGGAACTCGTTGTGCGATACGCCGAGAACGACTGCATCGTAGCGCTTCGCGACCAGATCGCGTGTCAGCTTCATGCCGTATTCGTGCTTACATTCCGCACTGTCCGCCCAAGGGTCGTACACATCGACCGTCGCGCCGTATTTCTGCAGCTCTTTGATGACATCGAACACTTTCGAGTTGCGGATGTCCGGGCAATTTTCCTTGAACGTGGCGCCGAGCACCAGCACGCGCGCGCCGTTCACATGGATGCGCTTGCGCGTCATCAGCTTCACGATCTCGCCCGCCACATACAGCGCCATGTTGTCGTTCAGGCGTCGCCCGGCCAGGATCATCTCCGGGTTGTAGCCGATCTCCTGCGCCTTGTGCGTGAGGTAGTAAGGGTCCACGCCGATGCAATGGCCGCCCACGAGACCCGGCCGGAACGGCAGGAAGTTCCACTTGGTGCCGGCCGCCAGCAATACCTCTTCGGTGTCGATGTTGAGACGGTTGAAGATGAGCGCAAGCTCATTGATCAATGCAATATTGACGTCGCGCTGGGTGTTTTCGATCACCTTCGCCGCCTCCGCCACTTTCAGCGAAGACGCCTTGTGCGTGCCGGCGGTGATGATGGTGCGATAGAGCTGGTCTACGAAATCCGCCACTTCGGGTGTCGAGCCCGCCGTAATTTTGCGAATGGTGGGCAGGCGATGTTCCTTGTCGCCGGGGTTGATGCGCTCCGGGCTGTAGCCCGCGAAAAAATCCTTGTTGAAGGCAAGGCCGGACTCGCGCTCCAGAATCGGGACACAGATCTCTTCAGTGCAGCCTGGATACACAGTGGATTCATAGACCACCACGTCGCCCTTCTTCAGCACCTTGCCAACGCTTTCGCTGGCCCTCACCAGCGGTGTCAGATCCGGCCGCTTGTATTCGTCGATGGGTGTGGGCACGGTGACGATGAACACGCGGCAGCGCTTGAGATCGGCTAGCTCGGTGGTGAAGCTGAGCTTCTTGCTGGCTTTCAATTCAGCGCGGCTTGCCTCGAGCGTGCTGTCGCGCCCGGCCTTGAGCTCCGCAATGCGGCTCGCCTTCACATCGAAGCCGACCGTATCGAAATGCTTGCCGAATTCCACGGCGAGCGGCAGTCCTACGTAACCGAGTCCTACGACACCCACGCGGCAATTGCGAAGATTGAGCACAGATAACTTCCTGATTGAAAGATTGGCCTGATTGAGAAATTAAGCGGCGTGTACGCCGGATTCGAGCGCGCGCCACACGCACTGTCCGCCGCTCGCCTTGGCTATGACGTCGAGCAAGGCCGCATGTGCACGCAGTTCGTCTTCAGTGGCGCTGAGCACGCGTAGCGGCACAAGTGGACGCACCAATGCACGTACAGTGCGGCTACCGTCGGCAGCACGCGCAGCACTACCGCCCACATCCAGCAGCAGCAAGCTCTGCCCGCCGGTCATTGCGAGATAAACGTCTGCGAGAATCTGTGCGTCGAGCAGTGCGCCGTGCAACTCACGGCGCGAGTTGTCGACTTCGTAGCGCTTGCACAAGGCGTCCAGGCTGTTGCGCTGGCCTGGGTGCATATCGCGCGCCAGCGCCAAGGTATCTAACACGCGGCAAATCGACGCGACATTCCGCCCCCTCTCCCCTTGGGGGAGAGGGCCGGGGTGAGAGATTGCGGCGTCCAACTTGGCAAGCTCCGCATCCAGAAACGCGACGTCAAACGCAGCGTTGTGAATAACCAGCTCCGCCCCACCGATAAAGGCGAGCAATTCTTCGGCGATATCCTTGAAGCAAGGCTCTTTCTCAAGTTGCGCGCGCGAAATGCCGTGCACGGCCAAAGCGCCCTCGTCGATGTCGCGCTCAGGGTTCAAGTAACGGTGAAATCGGCGACCCGTGGCCCGACGGTTCACGAGTTCGATGCAGCCAATTTCAATGATGCGGTGACCGAGCTCGGGCTCCAGGCCCGTAGTCTCGGTATCCAGGACGATTTGTCGCATGGGGGCGCGAGTCTACAAGAGATGCCCCCTCCCTGCCCTCCCCCGTGGAACGGGGGAGGAGTTAAGAAACGCTCTATTCCCTCCCCCGTTTCACGGGGAGGGTTAGGGTGGGGGCATGCCGGGTGGAGGCGAAATTACATTTCGCAGCATGGCGTCGATCGCCTGATTCGCGAGCAGATCGACCCGCTCGTTGCCCGGAATGCCGGTATGCGCCGGCACCCAGCGCCATTCAATCTTATGTCCAGCCGCCACAGCATCCAGCCGCTCCCACAAATCCTGGTTCTTCACCGCTTTGCGCGCGGCCGTACGCCAGCCTCGCGCCTTCCACCCGACCAGCCATTCGGTGATGCCGCGGCGCACATACTCGGAATCTGTCAAAACACGCACCTCAGCCGGCCGCTTCAAGGCTTCGAGGCCACTGATGACGCCCATCAGCTCCATGCGGTTGTTGGTGGTTAGAGGCTCGGAGCCCGACAGCTCTTTTTCCGAGCCATCGCACATCAGCAGCGCCGCCCAACCGCCTGGGCCAGGGTTACCGCGGCAGGCGCCGTCGGTGTAGATCTCTACGAGGCTCATGCCGGATTATTCCGGCGAGGCGGCGAAGCTCATCCCAACGGTGCTGAAGCCGCTGTCTACGTACATGATCTCCCCCGTGACGCCGGCCGCAAGGTCCGAGCATAGAAAAGCGGCCGCGTTACCGACATCTTCCAGCGTGACGTTCCGCTTGAGCGGAGCGACTTCCGCGACGTGGCTCAACATCTTGCGAAAGCCGGCAATACCCGCGGCCGCCAGCGTCTTGATAGGGCCCGCTGAGATGGCGTTGACGCGCGTGCCTTCTGGGCCAAGATCCGCAGCGAGAAAGCGCACATTCGCTTCGAGGCTCGCCTTGGCAAGGCCCATCACGTTGTAGCTCGGAATGGAGCGCAGGGCGCCCAGATAGGAAAGTGTCAGCACCGCGCCATGTCGGCCCGCCATCAGTGGCCGCGCGCCGCGCGCGAGCGCGGTGAGGCTGTAACTGGAGACATCGTGCGCAATGCGAAAGGCTTCGCGCGAGGTGTCGATAAAGCGGCCAGTGACGGCTTCTCGCGGCGCGAACGCGACGGCGTGAACCAGGATGTCGAGGTGGCCCCAGTCGCGCTTCAGCAAATCGAATGTGGCGTCGATCTGCGCATCGTTGCAGACATCGAGCGGCATGGTGAGCTTCGAGCCGAGCGAGTGCGCGAGCGGCTCGACGCGCTCTTTCATCTTGTCGTTGACGTAGGTGAAGGCGAGCTCGGCGCCTTCGCGATGCATGGCCTGAGCGATGCCCCAGGCAATGGAGCGTTCAGTCGCAACGCCCACGATGAGCGCGCGCTTGCCGGTGAGAAATCCCATGGAGAGCCCTTTTGAGGAAAGAGCGTGGGATTATGCGGGAATGCATGCTTCCCTTGCCAACCCCGCAAGCCCCTGTCGAGGCGAATCGAACCTGCCTTGGCGCTGTTACTCTGCTGTAGGTTGCGGCAATTCGAACACGTTCCCGCCCGGATCGCGGCCGTAGGTCGCGATAGCTTTATCTGCGAAGTCGAGCGGCGGGTAACCGATCCGGCCGAGGTCCGCCTGTCGCCCAGTCGAGAAGCTGCACGGTGTGGAGCACTGGCACTGCGGTCCCTGTTTGAAGCTGGGTGATGCAGCCTATATTGCCGGTAGCCACGACATCTGGAGAAATACCTTCGATGTGCGCCACTTTCCGTTCGAGCAGCTGTTTTGCGATATCGGGCTGAAGGAGATTGTAAGTACCGGCCGACCCGCAGCACAGATGGCCTTCCGGAATCTCCTGGATATTAAATCCTGCCTGGGCGAGCAATTCTCGCGGCGGCCTTGAAATCCGTTGGCCATGCTGCATCGAGCAGGCAGAGTGATAGGCGACGCGCAAACCTGTCGCCGTTACCGGAGCTTGCAGACCGATTGCCGCGAGGAACTCCGTGATGTCTTTGGCCAGCGAGGAGATCTTCGCTGCCGCTTGCGACCACTCAGGATCGCTGCGGAACATGAAGCCGTAGTCTTTGATCGTAGTTCCACAGCCCGAGGCGGTGATGACGATGGCATCGAGGCTGTCAGCCTCAATCTCGCGCGTCCATGCCGCGATGTTCCGTCGCGCGGCCTCATGCGAGGCATTCGATTTTCCCAAGTGATGTGCAAGAGCGCCGCAACAGCCGGCATCCGCTGACTGAATGACTTCGACGCCGTGCCTGTTCAACAGCCGGACGGTGGCGGCATTGATTTCGGGATCGAGCACGGGCTGTACGCAGCCGGACAGCAATGCCACTCGATAGCGGCGTGTTCCCTCTGCGGGCGAGACAACCTGCCTGGCACGATCGTGTTTCGCCTTGGTGGGCACTAAGGACATCATCCGACTCAACTTCGGAGGAAGGTACGCAGCGAGCGGCTTCAATATTTGTGCGCCGGTCAATACAAACCTGAACAACCGGGGTCTCGGCAGAATCAAAGCCAGCAGGCTTCGGGTCACCCGCTGCAGGATGGGCCTTCGGTAGTGTTCTTCAATATGCGCCCGGCCGTGATCGACCAGATGCATATAGTTGACGCCCGAGGGGCAGGTGGTCATGCAGCTCAGGCAGCTGAGACACCGATCGATATGGGTCACCGTGGTGGCTGGAACAGGCTTGTCCGGATTTTCCAGCATGTCCTTGATGAGATAGATCCGTCCGCGGGGGCTGTCGAGCTCATCGCCGAGCAGAACATAGGTCGGACAGGTCGCTGTGCAGAATCCGCAGTGCACGCAGGTCCGTAGTATTTTCTCCGAGGCGACGAAGGCCGGCTCGGTCATCCGCTCGGGTGGGATTTTGGTCTGCACTTTCCCTAAAACTCCGGATATTTCCGAGCGCGATTGAGAACATGCATCGGATCGAACTGATCCTTGACACGCCGGGTGAGTGTCATGAGCTCCGCCGTAAGGGGTTCAAACGGGGACACCGATTCCCGGACTGCATCGGGCGCCCTTACGAGAGTTGCGTGCCCGTCCAAGCCTGCTACTGAGCGCAGCGCCGCGCGAATCGTGCCCGCATACGCATCGGGAGAAGGCGGCACAGAAATCCACAGCAACCCGCCGGCCCAGTCAAAAAACCCTGTGCTGGCCTCTATAGGGGCGATCGCCTGCATCAATGCCGGTCCTGAGCTGGGAGGCACGGAAAGTCTCCACACCGCTTGTTGTCGATCCGCTGAAAAGAAGTGAGCATTGGTTATTTCTCGCCACAGCGCCAATGAAGCCACAGTGTCCAGGCGCCACGCACTCAACTGCCGTTTGCGAACGAGCTCCTGCAGGGCCTGGGCCCGGGCAGCGACCGACACATCGATACCTTCCAATCGCACCAGCGTGAGCGCCGTCCCGGATGAGGCAATTTCATCGACGCGGGATAATTTCACAACAGCGTGTGGCAGGTGCGCCGCGCCGGAAATTTGCGCGGGGGTCGCGAGCATATCCGAAAGAAGTCCAACAGCTGTGCGATCGTCGAGGTCAGGCACCGCCAGAGTGAGCGTGGATTGGGGGGACGGCAACACTTTGATCGTCACTTCGGTGAGAACGCCGAGCGTTCCAAAGCTGCCCGCGAGAAGCTTGGGCAAATCGAAACCCGTCACGTTCTTGACAACACGTCCTCCGGCTGCGTATTGCTTGCCGAGACCATTGACGGCTTCGAGCCCCAGGAAATGATCCCGCGCACTGCCGGCATGGGGTCGGCGCGAGCCGCCCCAACCTACCGCAAGGCAACCCCCAATCGTTCCGCGATCCATTGGCAGATTCCACAGCGCCCCGAAATCCGGAGGCTCGAAGGCGAGTTGCTGCCCGGCGCGGGCGATAGTTTCGTTGATTTCACGCAGAGGGGTGCCGGCGCGGGCCGTAAGGATCAGCTCTTCCGGCTCATACAATGTAATACCGGCGAGGCCGGACACATCGAGCACCGCATTTCCCATCATCGGTCGACCGAGGGAGCGTCGACTGCCGCTTCCAACGATCTCCAGAGTTTGTGCAGACGCTGCGGCCGCAGACACCGCTTCTGCAATGTCTTGAGCATCTCTGGGCTGAAGCGACGCCGCCATTTTCAAAAGCGCGGCAAATCGGGGAATCGCGTTTTGCCTCGATGAATGTGCACCCGACCCAGCTCCGCACAGCGGCACAGCGTTGGGAAGACTTTCCCCGGATTGAGCAAACCGCCGGCATCGAACGCACACTTCAGCCGCTGCTGCTGCTCAAGGTCGCTCTGGCCAAACTGCACTTCCATCAGGTCCCGCTTTTCAACACCGACACCATGCTCGCCCGTGAGCACGCCGCCCACTTCGACGCACAACTTCAAGATATCGGCGCCGAAACGCTCAGCGGTCTCGAGCTCGCCCGGCTTGTTGGCGTCATACAGGATAAGAGGATGCAGATTGCCATCGCCGGCATGAAAAACGTTGGCCACCCGCAATCCGTATTGTGCAGAAAGCTCCTGCATTCTGGCCAGCACACTTGGCAAGGCGCGTCGCGGGATCGTGCCGTCCATGCAATAGTAGTCCGGCGAAATTCTGCCCATCGCCGGGAATGCCGCCTTGCGGCCCGCCCAAAAACTCAAGCGTTCCTCTTCAGTGTTCGACAGGCTCAGATAGCAGGCATGATGCGAGGATGCGATGCGCTGCACCTGCGCCGCAACGAATTCAACCTCCGCAGCCGGTCCATCCAGCTCCATGATCAGCAAAGCCTCCACATCGAGCGGATAGCCGGCGTGAACGAAGTCTTCCGCCGCGCGAATGGCGGGGCGATCCATCATCTCCATGCCGGCCGGAATGATTCCTGCCGCAATGACCGACGCAACGCAGGCGGCCGCTTCAGTCACGTCATGGAACCCGAGCAGCATTGCGCGCTGATTCTCCGGTCGCGCCAGAATACGCACCGTCACCTCGGTCACGACGCCAAGCAGTCCTTCCGATCCGGTCACGATTCCGAGCAGATCGAGCGCCGGGCTGTCGAAGTGCTTGCCGCCCAGACGCAAGACGGTTCCATCGATCAACACCAACTCGACGCCGAGCACATTGTTCGTGGTCATCCCGTATTTCAGGCAATGCACCCCCCCTGAATTCTCGGCAACGTTACCGCCGATGGAACAGGCAATCTGGCTCGATGGGTCGGGCGCGTAGTAAAAGCCTTTGTGAGCCACGGCCTGGCTGATAGCCAGATTCGTCACGCCGGGCTGCGCCACCACGCAACGGTTCGCGTAGTCGATGTCGAGGATTTTATTCAACCTACCGAGGCCCAGGATGATGCCATCGGCCAGCGGCAGCGCTCCGCCGGATAAAGAGGTACCGGCTCCACGCGGCACGACCTTCAGCCCATTGGCATGACAATAGGCCAGTATCTGTGAGATCTGCTGTGTGGTTTCAGGCAGGACGACTGCCAAAGGTCGCTGACGATAGGCTGTCAAGCCATCGCATTCGTATGCGGAAAGCTGCGCATCCTCATCAATAATGTTTGCGCCGGGCGCCGCTGCGCAAAGAGCGGCTACGAATTCAGCTTTCCTGCGTAGCAACGCGCCGTCGGGCTCAGGCATCAACATGCGTTTACGGTAGCGTGCGACCCCGTCGGTGTAAACGAGAATCGTGTGTGGCTTCTTGCGGGGACCGCAGCGCCTTCACACGATGAGTTTCGGGCCTTAGCCGCGCCGACCCGCCACTTTGATTGTCAAACGCTGGCCGGGACGGATTGAGGTTTCGGTGTTGATGCCGTTCCAGCTCACGATCTGCGACACCGACACCTGGAACAACCGCGCGATACGCGACAGCGTGTCCCCGCGCCGCACCGTATAAGTGACTTTGCGGCCGGTAGTGGGTGTGGGGACGCCCGCTGTGCTGGACAGCCGCAAGCGCTGGCCGGCACGCAGGGTGTCCCCGGCGTGCATGCCGTTCATTTTGGCCAATGCCGTAACACTCATGCCGTTGCGCTTGGCAATGGCCCACAGTGAATCGCCACCCTTCACTACATGCAGATGCGGCCGCCGCGCCGAACGGCGATCCGGGCTATCGACCCGAGCTGCGGCCAGCGCCACTTTCGGCGGCAACACTACAACCGCCGCCGGCACACGCAACACGCTTCCTACCGTGAGCGAGCCCGAAGGCAAACTATTCAACTCGCGAATGACATCGGTCGTGGTATTGAAATGCCGCGCCACGGAAGACACTGAGTCCCCGGGCTGCACGTCATAAAGGCTAGCGCCCAGCCGCTGCTCCGGCGTCAGCTGGCCGATGTTCTGCTTGAATACCGCCGCACCGTCTGTAGGCAGCAGCAGAAAATGCGGGCCTGCGGGATCAGTGGCCCAGCGATGGAACGCCGGGTTGAGCTCATAGAGCTCCTCATAGGTGATGCCCGCCACTTCCGCAGCGAGTTTCAGATCGATCTGACCGAGAGTCCCCACGCGCTCGAAATACGGCTGATTGGCGATGGCGCTGAAACTCAGGCCAAAGTCCCCCGGATTTGCGACCAGGCGCTTCATTGCGAGCAGCTTCGGCACGTAGGCGCGCGTTTCTTTAGGGAGAGAGAGATTCCAGAAATCGGTGGGACGCCCCGCGTCGCGGTTGCGCTTGATCGCCCGCCTTACGTTGTTCTCGCCGCAGTTGTAACCTGCGATGGCGAGCAGCCAATCGCCATCGAACTCATCATGCAGATATTGCAGGTAGTCGAGCGCGGCGCGGGTGGATTCCACTACATCACGCCGGCCGTCATACCACCAGTTCTGCTTCAATCCAAAGCGCGAGCCGGTGCCGGGAATGAATTGCCACAGCCCTGAAGCGCGCGCGCGCGAATAGGCATAAGGTTCGAAGGCGCTTTCCACCACGGGCAGCAAAGCGAGCTCGAGCGGCATGTTGCGCGCTTCCAGCTCTTTGACGATGTGATAGAGATAAAGCTCTGCACGGCCAAAAGCGCGCTCGAGATATTCAGGATTACCCGCGTACCAGTTGGTTTGCTGCGCGACCGGCGAGCGTTCGACGTCTTCAAGCTTGAAGCCGCCGCGGATGCGATTCAAAAGGTCCGAGTATTGGGGAGCCGACGAAGCGCCGGTGGCTGGAGCGATGGCGTTGGATTCGATAGCCGGCGCAAGCGCGACTTCAGCCGCTGCAACCTGTGTCGTGGCCGTAACGCCGACCGGCTCTTCCGTTGGCCCCTTGAAGCTATGGTCTGCAGGCGCATGCACGCAGGCCGAAGCCGCAAGTGCGGCACAAACCGTAAAGCCCAAGCGCACGCGCCAGATTATGAATGACATCCCATACCCCTCGAGGAATTGCGGTAGATTACTGTGCGCGTCGCCGGATTTAACCGGGAATTTCACAGTATTGCCAGCCTTTCACCGTGCCAGTTCGCAAATCCAGAATGCCGGATCGTGATGCCGCCCTTTCTGCGTGGTGGGCAAGCTGGCGCGGGCGTGCATTGCTCGCCGTCGAGTGCGAGCTCGTAGGCGAAGCGCTCGAAGACGTTTTCGGCTGGGAGCTGCTGCAGGTGGGCGCGTGGGGCGTCGCGCGGGATCTACTTACGGCCAGTCGCACACGGCGGCAAACGGTGATTGCGCCTCCCATTCACGGCGTGGGCGCGGACGTTCTGGGCCGCGCTTCTCAGCTGCCTGTCACGAGCGATTCAGTGGATGCAGTGCTCTTGCCCCATACGCTCGAGTTCGCCGCGGACCCATACGCTATCGTGCGCGAAGCGGATCGCGTACTCGTCGGCGAAGGGCAATTACTCGTGCTGGGCTTTCGGCCATGGAGCCTCTGGGGCATGCGCGCGCGCGCCGGCCGCAGCGGCTTTCCGCCGAGCCTGCGGCG
>Ga0065707_10000642_pt1 | contig 14982 bp, 16 predicted proteins | sample SwiRhicommuniRL3_FD_59094 | JGI IMG/M metagenome (GOLD analysis project Ga0065707, IMG submission 59094) | Switchgrass rhizosphere bacterial communities from Rose Lake, Michigan, USA - RL3 v2 (version 2) | ecosystem: Host-associated > Plants > Roots > Rhizosphere > Soil | place: East Lansing...
TATTTGTACCTAGCGTATCGCGGCACACACCGTGGCCGCGTACGCGTGAGGTATGGAGAGGGACCGTGGGTATGTTGGAACTGGTAGACAAGCTGCGCTTAGGACGCAGTGGCAGGAATGCCGTAGAGGTTCGACTCCTCTTACTCACAAAACTCTTGATGCCTACTGGTGTAGGATAGTGTAATAGTAACACGGGAGGCTCATGCCCTCCTAATGGTTGTGCAAATCAGCCTCCTGCACGAAATTATTTATAATGGCGTACACTTTTAGAAGTTGTTCCTAACCCAAAGTATCTCGCTTTGATGGTACTACTGGTTATTACGCCTCTCTTGTAAAGAGGAAAAGCGGGTTCGATTCCCCCTCAGAGCATTTTTGAATCGGACAGCCCGCCTTCCACCCTAGCCCCATGCTTGCCGCCGCAAAATCAATCGGAGCTGGACTCGCCGCTATCGGTCTCACAGGAGCCGGAATCGGTATCGGAACTATCTTCGCTTCGCTAATCGCGAGCGTTGCCCGACAACCATCCCTTGCTGGACAACTCTTCAGCTACGCTGTTCTAGGTTTCGCCCTAGCCGAAGCCACTGGTCTTTTCGCCCTTATGGTCTCTTTCCTTATCCTTTACTCTTAATCCAAATTTCTTACCGAAATACCGCTCCCCACCGGACCGTGTACCATTCTACCTTAATAATTAACCCATAAGCTTGGTAGTAGCTTTGCGTTTAGGCGCAACGTCGAGGAAAAACACATGCAAGTCAACGCCCTAAGGCGCCTAATACCGCTCCATAAGCGATGACTACCCGTTAGGGATAAGCACCTTCTAATAGAGTATCAAACATAACACAGATCGACCAGACCTTACAAATGAGGCTTAATGGCCAATGATACTCTTTGAGGGCTTATGAACCGACTCCCGTTGGGTACTACCCATTGGAGGACGTACAAGAGATCGTTAGCGCGAGACCTCTAACTAGGGCTGAAGATGCCCTCCGCAATTGCGGCTGCAGTGACGAGACGTGCCGATTAGTCTCACGACAGCGAGCCGTCCTCGACCCGGGAGACTCTCCCCCCTCCGCCCGCAAGATTGATCGCGAGCTGAAAGCACGATAGAAGTGTCTAAACCTATGGTTCCAGCAGACGCGGTTAGACCAGGACTTCGAGCCTAAAGCAGCTTGACTTGGTGTAAGGGACTCTTAAGCGTATTAGTGAAGCCCAGAGTGAGCCGTTCTCGTGAGGAAGAAGTGAAACAGTCTAGATCTCATGAGGGCGACCTAAGCCGCGAAAGCGCCTCACAAAGCTTACACTTCAGCCGAGGAGTGAAAGGGGGAAACAACGACTAAGATTAGAGACCTTATTAGGCCCGCCCGCAACTGAAGTACGCTAGGGGTACATTTTAAAGGCGGATCACCGCCTTATAGTGCTCCTACCCTAAGGGCAATGCGTACCACCAGAAGAGTAAGACGGCTATGTACACGATCGAACCACTAGGCAGTCATAAGGAGACGCCCGCGAGGGATGCGTGTTCAATTGGATACCCCTCCCCAACCTTACCTTAGCTTGAGGTCTAAAATTAGACCCCAGGTCTTGCATGATCGTCGCCAGCAAGTACTTTGTAGTCAGCATTTATAAAGCAACCTAGCGCAGCATACACATGGTCCCAACGGACCATGCCAGCCTCTTTGCGGACCAGAGTAAACTGAGCCCCCTCTAAACGAGGGCTCTCTCTTAGCTGTTGAGATGGCCTATTGTATCGGAAGACAGACGCTATGGGGCCTATGTTAAGGGCTACAGCGGTCCCGCTAAATTGCCCCCTAAGATAATATAGGGGCAGAAAACAGCAACATCAGTCGAAGGGCTGGAACTCGCCCTCTTACGACAGTAGTGGTCAGTAATCGTGGCTAGCAGACCACGGTGAACTCAGCTCTTATGGTGCCCTAATCGCTCGTCACACCTCGAGAGATGCTATTCTACAACCGAGGGGGAAGCTAGAGGTATAGCCTACACCCGGGACAGAATCGCAGGTTTCGAGGTTAAGTCGAAACACAGTAATGGTAGGGGAACCTGCCTTTGCTCGCTAGACACTTGGGCCTCAGGGCCCAACCCCGGGGAAGTGATGAAAAGGTATCATGCGTTGCTTGCACCAACGACTACAGGGTTCGATTCCCTGCTTCTCCATGTATTTGTACCTAGCGTATCGCGGCACACACCGTGGCCGCGTACGCGTGAGGTATGGAGAGGGACCGTCAGCGCCTCAATTGGCGATGTAAGCCTGTTGCTAGCAGGTCGGTGTCTAACTCCACCTTGCAGGTTCGAATCCTGCCGCTGACTTAGGGGGCTAGCTGAGTTGGTTTAGCAACACACTTACGCTGTGTAGACATCGGTTCGAATCCGGTGCTCCCTATTCAGACCCCTAAGTGTTAGGAGAGCACAGAGGACTGTTACTCCTTTGGCGGTGGTTTGACTCCACCAGGGGTCGGCAAGAGAGGTGTTACGGTAGCACACTCGCCTTCCAAGCGAGGAGCCCGGGTTCGACTCCCGGCTTTTGTAAGGCTTGTGGTCCAATGGTAAGACCCCCTCTTTGGGAGAGGGCAATCCTGGTTCGATCCCAGGCAAACCTAACGATGGTTCTCAACCTATTACTTACTCTCCTTCCAATCATCCTTAGCGTGGCCTTCGTCACCGTCGCCGAGCGTAAAGGGCTCGCGGCAATACAACGTCGGGTTGGCCCAGACACCGTGGGGGCCTATGGATTACTTCAGCCTTTTGCAGACGCCCTTAAGCTCATCCTGAAAGAAACTGTTATTCCTCGACCAGCTTCCGCCCCCCTGATCTATCTTTCTCCCCTCCTAGCCTTATGTTGCAGCCTACTTGGATTCTCTGTTCTCCCCTTCGCGTTAGGGGCAGTCTATGCAGACATCTCTTACGGTCTTCTAGCTACCCTTATTTTCTCCGGCCTATCAGTCTTCGGTATCCTCTACGCGGGTTGAGCCTCAGCCAACAGCTTCGCTTTTATAGGAGCCATCCGAGCAGCCGCACAAGTCGTTAGCTATGAGCTAGCCTTCAGTACTTGTTTACTTACCTGTCTTCTATTTGGTGGCTCTTTCAACTGGACTCAAATTATTGAGGCTCAAGAAGGAGGATGAACGCTAATTGCACTCTTACCAATCTTTGCAATCTTTCTTCCTGCTGCCCTTGCAGAAACCAACCGGGTTCCTTTTGACCTACCGGAATCTGAGTCTGAGCTTGTCGCTGGGTTCATAACAGAACTCTCAGCCATACCTTTCGTACTCTTCTTCCTTGCCGAATATGCTGCCCTCCTTCTAATAGCTTCTGTTACCTCTGCATTATTCTTAGGAGGATTCCCAACAGGCATTCCTCTCCCTTTCGCAGCCGCCACTTTTGGGCTGAAAACAAACCTAGTTCTTTTCTTCTACATCTGAGTACGCGCTACGCTACCTCGTTTCCGGTACGACCAGCTAATAGCCTTCGGATGATCCGCCCTTCTACCTCTAGCCTTCGGCCTGCTAGTTCTAACGGCTTCATTCCTCTCAGCTCACGCCTAAACCAAAGTTGGACTCCGCACGCCTAAGGAAGCCGACGACACTCTGTGCCGACAAAGCATCCTTCTATCCAGAGACGGCTACGGTCGAAATGCTCTTCACTCTCTGACAAATCATAACCAATCTACACAGGTGAACTGATTCATCATATTAGCCTGGAATTGCAACCGAACCAACTATAGTAGGCTCGAACGAAACGTTGGACTCTCTTCATCCCTTCTATTAATACCAAGAGGTAACTACTCGGAACACCCAAGTCATAAAATCCTGTATTTAGAAGCTAAGAAACCTTAGTAGGGCCTGCCCCCAAAGGAGTACCTCGTGTACTAGAGACCTAGTAGAAGGAAAATAGTACCGTGAGGGAAAGCTGGAAACACTGATGTCATAAGCAGCATTAAGAGGTTTTGACCTCAAAATGCGTACCTTTTGTATAATGGGTGCACAAGCATTACCCTATAGCAAGGATACCCATCCCTAGCGAAAGCGATTATAGTTATAGAGTACCCCGAAGTCGGACGAGCTTGCCGTGAGCAGGGATAAAGCCCCAAGGGAACCGCGTTGCAAAGCGGTCCTGTGACTTGCGGCCAGAGGTGAAAGACCAATCAGGTCCGACGATAGCTGGCTCTCTTCGAAAGGTGTTTACGCACCGTTCCTGCCATCCTTTGAGATTAAATCTCCCCATACCAGCACTGACCCTAAGGTGGCGCGAAAGCGTATGCCTTTCGGTTAAGCTCGATTTAGGGGTCAAACCGGGGCAGGAACAAAGCCCTTCCATGCCAAGGTGGAAGGGCGCGAGGGAAACAGCCCCCAGTAGGAGGCAAGGTCCCCAACGAGACACCTAGTACTGTAAGAATGAGGCCTCATGATGACAACCAGCCATGATTAGCTTAGATACTGCTCCTCTTTAAAGAACCCGTAACAGGGCGCTAGCCGAGTGAGTGCCATCGCTTCTAATTTCCGGGCCTTGGGTCTCGACCGATCCCCTACCCGACAACCAGTCGGAGGTAGAAGAGCCCGTAGGAACACATCTGAACCTACGCCGAGAATGTGCACGTGAGTAACGCTAGACTAGTCAAGCCTAGTCGGTCAAGAGGCGAAGGATACATCGGCCATGGTAACCATCCGTAAGTAATGACAGCACCTAAACTATCTCACAACAGAGATGGTGATGGGACTGAGGCAAGTAAGGTGTAAACACCCAAGAAATAAGCCCTCACTAATAAACTGTTCCTAAACCGACACAGGTCGCCCAGCGCCCGTACGCTCCGACTTTGGTCCACTTCTCCCTAAGGAACTCGGCAACCTATGCTCGTACGCTCGACCATAAGAGCAACTACCCTGTAGTGACGCTAATTTGAGGCGCCGACTGTTTACCCAAAACACAGGCCAACGCTAAACTATAAAGCTTAGTATGTTGGCTGAAGCCTGTCCAATGTCCCTAGGCTAAATTCTCTCCTTTCTTGGAGGGACTGAGGCCATGGATCAATGACCGCCTTATCCTGAGGGTGCTAAGGTAGCGAAATGCCTTGGCATTTGAATGGTGTCCTGCACGAATGGCCCAACGATCGCCTTCCTGTCTCAGAGAGAAAACCAGTGAAATCGCAATAGCCGTGAAGATGCGGCTTAAGAGTGCTTAGACGAAAAGACCCTATGCAACTTCACTCTACCTTGGTAATACACCAGGCATCCATTCCATCCAGTAATAGAGGGGAGTAGAATAAAACTCTACCAACATCTGAAAGACCCTCTGGAAGCTATGCCTTGCCTTTGCCAAGTTCTGAGTTTTGTTGGGACGACAGCCTTCAATAAAGTAACGGAGGCGAGCAATGACTACCGAATAGCTTAGTTGGACACTAACACCGCAAGGCGGAACGCAAGAGATGGACAGAATCTCTTCTAACTTGCTTAAGGGTAACGGTAGTTTTATAGTTGAGGCGTGAGAGCGCCCCCTATCACCAACAGTGTGCCCTATTGATCAGTAAGGACGGAAACGAGTCCCCTTACTTTCAGCCGAAAAGTTACGCTAGGGATAACAGCATAATCGCAGCTGAGAGCCCGCATCAGAGCTGCGGCTTGTGACCTCGATGTTGACTGATCTTCTCCTTAAGGCGCAGAAGCTATAAAGGGTTGGGCTGTTCGCCCAGTAACAAGGTACCTGAGTTGAGTTCAATACGTCGTGAGGCAGTATCGTTTCTATCTTGCACTTCCAGACCTAAGAGAGTAGGGACTTCAGTACGCAAGGACCGAGCCCCCTGTTCCTCTGGCTTATCCTGTAGGTTATGCCTATGCGGAGAACCCAAGAACAGCCCAAGAGTAAAGCTGAACGAATCTAAGCTTATGACGGACTCTTAGAAGCCTAAAGACACCAGGAATAACACCTGATCCCAACGGAGGGTAAATGAGGGCAACCTCAAGCCACTCCGATCTGGGTTGTCACTACTTTCTCCGGCGTGGAGTTAAACCAAACTATCTCCCGCCGGAATTTATTCTTTACAATGCTTTCAGCCCTTTCAGTGTATATCGCAGCCCTCTCCTCCATCCTCGTATCTATCACTACTTCCCCTGTTATTGCGGCCCTATATCTCGTACTTACCTTCGTCGCAGTTAGCGCCTACCTCATCGTATCTGGAGCCGCATTCCTCGGCCTAGTCTACCTCCTCGTATATGTAGGAGCCATCGCCGTTCTCTTCTTATTCGTTGTCATACTCCTGGATACTCAGGCGATCACCGTCAACGAAGCAACAACCAAAAGCTCTTTCTCCTATGAATTAGCATTCGCTCTTCTTGTAGCAGCTAGTGTTACTGCCCTTGTCGCACTCTCTCCCGCAACTACCTGAGAGTCCGCCCAATGAGTTTTCAGCGGGCCATTAATTACTAATTCCACTGTCTTGCCAATTGGAAACCTTACTCAAGTATATTCTCTTGGAACCCTTCTATTCAGCCAAATACTACTTCCTGTACTAGTAATAGCCTTTCTACTACTTTTCTCCATAATTGGGGCTATCATCCTATGTCTCAGAAACTAAACCAAAATAAGGTTGCCTAATTACCACGGACCGATGACTCGTTGAATCTTCAGCACTAACGCAAAGGACATCGGAACTCTCTACGTAGGTTTTGCCCTGTTCTCAGGACTACTAGGAACCGCCTTTAGCCTTATCATCCGGTACGAACTGTCCTCTCCCCTTAGCCAACTTCTAGGAGGAGACCACATACTCTACAACGTCATCATCTCTGCCCATGCACTACTCATAATCTTCTACATAGTTATACCAGGACTCGTTGGAGGATTTGGAAACTACCTTCTACCAGTTCAAGTCGGAGCCGTTGACATGGCTTTCCCACGTCTGAACAACATCTCCTTCTGACTACTGCCTCCCTCTCTTCTCCTTCTTCTTGTAAGCGCAATAATCGAACAAGGAGCAGGTACAGGATGAACTCTATACCCTCCTCTCTCCGGAGCAGGTTCCCACAGCGGAGCCTCTGTCGACTACGCCATCTTTGCCCTTCACCTAGCTGGAATCAGCTCAACTCTTGGGGCCATAAACTTCATCGTTACAGCCTATTCAATACGAGCCCCCGGAATTAGCTTCGTTCGAGTGACTCTTTTCTCTTGAGCCATCGTCGTAACAGCTATCCTCCTTCTACTCTCTCTACCCGTTCTTGCCGGAGCAATCACCATGGTTCTCTCAGACCGGAACTTCTCAACATCTTTCTTCGACCCCTCAGCCGGGGGAGACCCAATCCTTTACCAGCACCTATTCTGGTTCTTCGGACACCCAGAAGTTTACATCCTAGTCATCCCTGCCTTCGGAGCAGTCTCACACGTCGTAAGTGCTTCTTCCCAGAAACCGATCTTCGGATTCCTAGGAATAGTTTACGCCATAGCTTCTATCGGCCTACTTGGATTCCTTGTTTGAGCTCACCACATATACGTGACAGGTCTTGACGTAGACACCCGAGCCTACTTCACCGCCGCCACAATGGTTATCGCAGTTCCAACTGGAATCAAGATCTTCAGCTGGCTAGCCACAATCTACGGTGGACGAGTAGACCTATCTACTGCTATAATCTTCGCTCTCGGTTTCATCGCCCTATTCACCCTTGGAGGAGTGACCGGAGTCATCCTAGCCAACGCCAGCCTAGACACCGCTATACATGACACCTACTACGTAGTAGCCCACTTCCACTACGTTCTTTCAATAGGAGCAGTGTTCGGACTATTCGCCGCCTTTTACTTCTGGGTACCCGTTCTCTCTGGACGAACACCGAACGAAGTCCTAGGACAAGCACACTTCCGCCTTCTATTCATCGGAGTAAACCTAACCTTCTTCCCCCAACACTTCCTCGGACTCGCTGGACAACCCCGACGAATCCCAGACTACCCTACAGCTCTAGCCGGTTGAAACATCGTTTCTTCCTTTGGAAGCCTACTATCTATCAGCGCCACACTTGTATTCCTACTCCTCGTAGCAGAACTATTTGTGTCAGGAGTTGCACTGTACGTAACAACTTTCGCCGCTGCACCCAGCCTAGAATGAACAGTATCCCGTCCAACAGCACTGCACACTTTCAACGCAGTACCAGTCGCTACTATCTAAACCAAACTATGTATTTGTACCTAGCGTATCGCGGCACACACCGTGGCCGCGTACGCGTGAGGTATGGAGAGGGACCGTGGGTGGTGTGCTGGAATGGTAAACGAAGGTTCGACCCCTTCTCCTCATAATGATCCATTCTACTATTTACCAAACAACCACAAACGGTGGTGACCTTCTCGGACTGTCTAGCCCTACTCAGGGAGCAGCCCCATTCGTTCAATTCTCAGCATCTTAGTTCTTTCTCTTCTTGTTCTTCTCTCTCTTAGCAGCAACCGGCTGCTAGAGGTATCTCTGGGAGTGACTACTGTGGGGGCCTGATTTTCCTTACTAGATCTTGGCTCACCTGAAGTTCTCTCTTTTAACAGCCATCTAGCTTCTTCCCTTCTATCTTCCCTTTCCCTCCCCGTGTTGATCACTATTTCGGGGCTCAGCCTTACAGTATGAGGGCGACCCCAAGTTACACACCCCAACACCGGGACAGGGACTCCACCAGCAAAGCTAGGACTAATCCTGATCACTCTTCTGATTGGCGGGGTGTTACTTACCCGTTCTAGCAGCCTACCAATTTTCTACCTATCTCTTGAGATACAATCTATCTGCATTTACGTATTGGCAGGAATTTATGGCTCATCTGAAAAAGCAGTAGGAGCTGCCCTGACATATTTTCTTGTAGGAAGTATAGCCTCCGGACTCGTTCTGCTAGGGCTGGCCGAGGACTTCAGTGCCACAGGCTCTCTGTTACCAGAAGATTTCCCCCTATGAATCACTCGAGGAGGAGTAGCAGCAATAGTTGGAATCCTCGTAAAACAAGGATCTGCGCCAACCTATGCTTGGATCGTCAGCACTTATGACGGAATTCCTACTCCCATCCTAGCTGGGGTAAGCTCATTCCCTATCATGGGTCTACTCGCCTCACTCTTGTTTGTGGGAGACTTCAAAAACACTAGTTTCTATGGAACAGCACTAATTTTTCTTCTTTCCTCCTTATTAGTGGGAGGGATTAAAGGAGTGCTTGTTAGCCGCGTAAAGAAGATCATAGCCTACAGCTCCGTTGCAAACACAGGTTTTCTTCTCATAGGGGTACTCCTTAGCACAACTGCCGCCCTATGATTCGGGGCACAATACGCGATTAACACAGCAGGTACTCTTGCCCTGCTCGCCACTTGTGCTCTTGGGGAGGGCACGGGAGACTTAGCCGAACTAACGTCTCTCCAAGGTTTTGGTAGCTCAAACCTAGGGGGAATACTTAGCCTAGCCCTGCTTCTCTTCAGCACCGCTGGAATCCCCCCAACCCTCGGATTCTTCAGCAAAGCCGGGTTATTCATCCTAAGCTTTGCCCAAGACTTTATACTTTCTCTTGTCGTTGCATGTATTGCAAGTGTCACAAGTATACTACTATACTTGCGACTGATAAGTCAGATTTTCTTCATTCCCACAGCTACGGCCTCTTACAGCCAAGCACTAGCTTGACGTTCAGCCTCCCTAATTCTAGCTGGAATTAGCTCTCTATTTGCAGGAGCCTTTCTTTTCTAGTTAAGATGGCCCTTTACATTATGATCGCACCCATCGTTGGGTCAGCCCTACTAGGGCTAGGATATGTTCTAGGAGCTTCTTCACCTACTGCAACCAAGCTAACCACCTACGAGTGTGGATTCACCCCACTCAAGGGCCTTACACGCCAGCCTTTCTCGGTAGCCTTCTATCTTGTGGCAGCAGTATTCTTACTATTCGACCTAGAAATCACCGTAATCTACCCCTATGCCTCCGCCTGGAACCAAGCGGGAGATATAGCGTCCCTCTCCGGCCTCGTTATCTTCACGCTTATCCTAGCCGCCGGATTGGCATATGAAATCCTTTGTGGAGTCCTATCTTCAATCCACAACGTAAAACAAAGTATTTGTACCTAGCGTATCGCGGCACACACCGTGGCCGCGTACGCGTGAGGTATGGAGAGGGACCGTGGGTGGTGTGCTGGAATGGTAAACAGGCCGCCCTCAAGCGGCGGTGGACGAAAGCCCTTGCAGGTTCAAGTCCTGCCACCATCATGGATTATTGGTGCAGCAGTAGCACGTCTCTTTGTCAAGGGGAAAGCCCGAGTGCGACTCTCGGATAGTTCAGGCCTTTTAGTATAGTGGTAAATACGGCTCTTTTTCGTGGAGTAAACACCGGTTCAACTCCGGTAAGGGCTAATGGCCTGAGAGTAGGTTTAGTCCCCATCAGGCCTATGACAAGCCCACGACTTACACCCAACCTTCACCAGCTACATCCCTTCCACCTAGTTACACCTTCCCCTAGCCCTCTACTAACCTCATTTCAACTAGGAGCCTTAGCTACCCTAGCTGTAGCCTTCTTCCAATCGACACCTAGTGCGCTGGCTAACCTGCTTTTCGCCCTAGGAGTTACCGCTCTGTTCATAGCCGTCTGATGGCGAGACGTTGTCACTGAAGGATTTGCCCTTGGAGACCACACAACCCATGTCCAGCGAGCCATCGGGTACGGAATAGTCACCTTCATCATCTCGGAAGTTTTTGTCTTCGTAGGCATCTTCTGGGCCTTCTTCCACAGCGCTCTTTCTCCTACTGTAGAACTCGGATGCTCTTGGCCTCCTCAAGCAATCCAAGCTCTAGACACTTGAGGACTACCTACTATAAACACCGCCCTTCTTCTGGCTAGCGGAGCCACTGTTACAGTTGCCCACCACGCTACTATCTCTGCACGCCGACAAGTCACCCTAGAAGCAATGGTTGCCACTCTCGCTCTAGCCATAGTATTCACTTACTTCCAAGGTATAGAATACAGTGACGCCAGCTTCGCCATCTCTGACGGAGTCTACGGCTCTGTCTTCTACGCTTCAACTGGAGTTCACGGATTCCACGTCGTAATCGGGGCCTCCTTCCTCGCCGTTTGTCTAGCCCGAATCTACGACTACCAACTCGCCTCAGACCACCATAAAGGTCTGGAATCAGCTATTGCCTACTGGCACCTAGTCGACGTAGTATGGCTCGTCCTTTTCGCCGCCGTTTACGGTTGGGCCGGAAATGTCTAAACCGAAGTTGAAGTGGCCTAACGGTAAGGCGCCCGCCTGAAGCGCGGAAGAACACAGTTCAACTCTGTGCTCCAACAAGGCAGATCGAACAGCGGTTAGTTCACATGATTGATAGTCGTGCTACTTTGGTTCGAATCCAAATCCGCCTAGTGAGTACAGCCGTTAAGCGACGAGCCCTCAAGTCCAACCCACTAATAAGTGTTGCTAACTCCTACCTTCTCGACAGCCCCCAACCTTCAAACCTTTCCTACATATGGAACTTCGGTTCTCTTCTAGGTACTGTTCTTGTTGGACAAATCGTAACCGGGGTATTACTGGCCATACATTACTCCCCCGATGCCGCTAACGCCTTCATCTCAGTAGAACACATCATACGAGACGTAGAAGGAGGATGACTTATCCGTTACTTCCACGCTAACGGAGCGAGCCTTTTCTTCGCCTTCGTTTACATGCACATCGCCCGAGGGATCTACTACGGCTCCTACAAGAGCCCTCGAACTCTGGCTTGGACTATCGGAGTCATCATCCTAGTTCTAATAATCATCACAGCTTTCCTAGGTTACTGCCTAGTTTACGGACAAATAAGCCTCTGAGGAGCCACTGTTATCTCATCAATACTAACAGCCGTACCGTGGCTAGGACACGACATCGCAGAACTAATCTGAGGAGGTTTCTCTGTTAATGCCGCCACCCTAAACCGATTCTACTCTCTACACTTCCTACTTCCTTTCCTTCTAGCTGGAGTCGCCGTGACTCACTTGATAGCCGTCCACGAACATGGCTCTTCTAACCCCCTTGGAGTAGACGCCAATGTCGACCGACTTCCAATAGGTCCTCATTTCCTATTTAAAGACCTCGTAACAATCTTCGCTTATGGCGCCCTTATCATAGGTCTACTATCTTACACACCTAACTGGCTCGGACACGGAGACAACTACATCCCAGCTAACCCAATAGTAACTCCAGCCTCCATCGTCCCGGAATGGTACCTTCTACCATACTACGCCGTACTTCGATCTGTACCAAACAAACTAGCCGGGGTATTCCTAATACTAGCTAGCCTGCTAATCCTACTTATCCTTCCAATCGTAGACACACACGCCCTACGAGGATCTATACTACGACCAGCATACCGAGTATGCTTCTGGTCCCTAGCCGCCGTCTTCTACCTACTATTCCTCCTTGGAGCTATACATGCAGAAGCTCCCTGGACTACCGCAGGACAAGTCCTAACATCTCTCTACTTCCTCGCCTTTACAGCAGGATTCCCTCTAGCAAAACTTCTCTCACGCTAATAAACCAAATTAAGATCTCAGACAACTTTCAAGTCAGCACCCAAGCGTGCCTGACACTGTTGACCAATGACCAAGTCATAGCCAAATAAACCAAACCTAAATCTGGAACCCGTCGATGTAGCTCATTGGCAGAGCGGCTTCTTCATGAGAAGTTTGTAGCGAGTTCGATTCTTGCCCTCGATAGCTGCCTCGCAGACAATCTATTGATTCTCAATATGGCCTTAGGTTGATTTCTCTTTACCTTAGGGGCCCTTGGGTATGGTGTCCTTGCCCGTAATGTCATTTCCCGGATATTCGGCATCGAAATCATACTATTAGGAGCCACTCTCATCATCATGATAGTCTCTGTCCAACAAGCCGACATCCAAGGAGCAGCTTTCGGCCTACTCGCAATCTGTTCTGCCGGGGCAGAAAGTGTAGTAGGGCTAGGATTGCTCGTATCCTTCTACCGCCTACGAGGCGACCTCGGACAAGGAACTTAATGCTCTCTTCACTCCTTGCTCTAGCCTTCGCGGCACCAATACTTGCCTTCTTCACACCCCAACTTGGCATACGAGGAGTTATACTCCTCTCCTGCTACACCGGAGCCCTCACTGTTATTCTCCTTACCTTAACTTGAATACCTTCTGAACTTCTTCACTTAGACCTAGACTACGGAACCTGAATTGTATCAGGAAACCTGCATGTAAGCTGACTTATTGGATTAGATCCACTGTCTACTTTCATAGTAACAATCATCACCAGTGTATACACAGCAGTCCTAGTCTTCTCCTACTATTACCTCGCAGCAGACCCACACGGGGCACGTTTCGTAGGATACCTAGGAGGCTTCGTGGGAGGAATAGTAACCTTAGTAGTCGCCCGTACTTTCCCTGTTCTATTCGTAGGTTGAGAAGGAGTAGGAATCACAAGCTACCTTTTAATCTCCTTCTGATATACTCGTACCGCAGCCCTCATATCAGCCATCCAAGCTTTCCTCCTCAACCGTATCGGGGATACCTTCCTCGTTCTCGCAATATGTGCCTTAGTTTCTTCCACCTCAAGTCTAGACTTCGGCAGCCTGGGAGTAATAAGCCCTTACCTGGAAACTCAAGGTATCTCTTGAGGAGTCATCCTCCTACTCTGCGCAGCCGCAGGAAAGAGCGCCCAACTCGGACTACAAGCATGACTTCCAAATGCCATGGAAGCTCCTACTCCAGTCTCCGCCCTACTGCACGCTGCCACCCTAGTAACAGCGGGAGCCTACCTGCTTTTACGTAACCATGAGCTATTGGGAAGCGCCCCCAACTCTATACTTATCATCGCTAGTGTGGGCCTAATCACCTCCTGCTTTGCAGGCCTCTCCGGACTAAGCCGTCACGACATTAAATCAGTGATCGCCTTCAGTACTATTTCACAAGTGGCCTTTATAGTATTAGGTTGTGGGCTAGGAGAATTTAACTCCGCCATATACCTACTATTCACCCATGCTTTCTACAAAGCACTTCTTTTCACAGGAGCAGGAATAGTTATCCACTCAATCGGGGGAAACCAAGACCTCCGTCTCATAGGTGGACTAGGCCGATCCCTCCCTCTCACATCGGCGGCGATGCTTATCGCTTCAGCATCTCTAGGCGCGATACCTTTTACCTCTGGAGACTTCAGCAAAGACATTCTAATTGAATTAGGGGGAGGAAGCCGCCTAATTCTAAACGACGCCCTATGAATCCTAGCAGGATTAAGCGCAGGACTCACCCTTTTCTACAGCGGTCGAGCACATCGTCTCACCTTTGAGGGACCCTACCGAGGAAACACTTACATACTAGCAGGCCTTCACGAAGCACCTATATACACCCGAGCCATTCTAATTTTCTTAGGAGCTATGTCTATCGTAGGAGGGTTTCTAGTATCCGACGTATTAACCTCCTCCAGTGGAGTACTAGGCGCAGAAGATTTTACCCTATCAGTTCTAGAGCAAGAAGTAGAACTAGAAGGAGATCGAGCCCTGCTTGTACTTACACCACTACTATGCTCTCTTCTTGGTGCCCAATTAGGAGCTTCAGGCTACTCTCTTGGAAGCCGAGAACTAACCCCTTGAAAAGTCAAGACACTTTCTTGGCAAATACTCAAAGGATCTGTCGACGTAGGACTTAACGAATATTTCGTACGACCTGGTCTACGGATAGGCTGAGCCTCCTATGCTTTCCTAGACCGAGGAGCCGTAGAAGTACTTGGTTCCTTTGGTGTTTCCAACGCCATCTACCAAGCAGGCACTCAGTCAACACTACCAGCCTCATCTAAACTAGTATACGGCTCTATATCTTTCCTTGCCCTGACCATAGTACTACTTTCTCTAAACCAAAATACCTAAAGACTAACAACACACGAGCCGTGTCCAAGAGATGTCGTCCAACGGTAGGACAAAGCCTTGTGGCGGCTTAGACCGCAGTTCAAGTCTGCGCATCTCTAGGGTAGGAAGACCGCTGGGTGGTCAGCGATTTGTA
>Ga0065707_10082454_pt1 | contig 14964 bp, 16 predicted proteins | sample SwiRhicommuniRL3_FD_59094 | JGI IMG/M metagenome (GOLD analysis project Ga0065707, IMG submission 59094) | Switchgrass rhizosphere bacterial communities from Rose Lake, Michigan, USA - RL3 v2 (version 2) | ecosystem: Host-associated > Plants > Roots > Rhizosphere > Soil | place: East Lansing...
ACCGAGCTTGGACTTACCCTGGAGGGCCGTGCGCGCATCGATGGCGAGTGGTCCGGCCGCGTCACCGGAGTGCGCGGACAGCGCGTCGAGGTCGCGATGATGCGCACCCCAGACGGCAACAGCCGCCTTGAGCTCTCACGCTTCGACGCCCCTGCCATCGCGTCTGATCATCGCAGAGCTCCCGTGAACTCTTTGGGATACCTGCGCATCATGTTCGCCGTCGCGGACATCGACGACACTCTCGCCCGGCTCAGCAGGCTCGGTGCGACTGTGGTCGATGAAGTCGTCAACTACGAAAGTATCTACCGCCTCTGCTACATCCGCGGTCCCGAAGGAATTCTCCTCGGACTCGCCCAACAGGTTGGGGAGCAGACCTCCCGGGAAAATCCTATGGAGCACAAGCGTTGAGAACCCCGGCGTTGGCGTCTAACCATTCCTTCAAGCGGACGTGCCTACGGCACGCCGCTTAAGTCAAACGTTATATGCCATGAGAGCGAAGCTCCAAATTTTCGTATCGGCGCTGATCCTAGGCGCCACAATCGCGCGGTCGGAAGCGTGTTCGTGCCAGCTGAATGCTGAAGCTGAAGACGCGCAGATCCAGCGCGAGTTCAAAGAGGCGCGTCTGGTAGTTGTCGCCCGGTTGCTCTCGGCAAGACAAACTGCGATGCCCGACGCACCAGGGCATTTGATCGAGGACGCAGAGTTTGTGATTTCCGAGGTGCTGAAGGGCGATGTCGCGGTTGGCCATACGGTCCGAATAAGATCGCACTTGGGCCCAGGTCCATGCGGGCGTAGCGCCCAGAACAATCCGATGTGGTTGGAAGAACCAGATTCTGAGCGGGTGGAGATTTCGAGGGAATGGCTGATCTACGGTCACGGGTCAGAGCCGTACGAACTGTCGCTATGCGATCGTTCGATGCCCCTGAGTCACCGCGGGTCCGCGGATTTGCAGCAGCTCCGCAAATTTCTCGGTCAAGAGATCAAGGATGGCATATAACAAGCGAATCGAGTTCGCACGGTCCGCGTGCCCGACTCGCAAAGGCGAAGCGCCTTTGCGAGTCGGCTCATTCGCAGCGTTGGGCGTCACAGAGTGTGCGCCGGCATATGCTTTAGGCGATTTCCCATGAATCACGAGCACAAGATTACCGAGATTGAGACCGACGAAACAAGTATCTTTGTGCAGTCGTCGGGATCCGGGCCACCTCTTCTCCTCTTGCACGGCTTTCCACAAACGCACCTCATGTGGGACGGCGTTCTGTCATTTCTTACCCGATCGTTTACGGTTGTTTGTCCCGACCTTCGTGGCTACGGGAATAGCGGCTGCCCTGCGTCCGCGCCCGATCATGCGCCCTATGCAAAGCGCGCTATGGCGCAGGACATGGTGATCGTCATGGAAAGACAGGGTTTTTCGCGCTTCTCCGTTGCGGGGCACGACCGCGGAGGTCGAGTTGCCTACCGCATCGCTCTTGATCATGCCGAGCGTGTTGAGAAGCTCGCTGTGCTGGACGTTCTTCCAACCGAGACAACTTGGAGTCGCGCCGATGCACGGCTCGCCATGGCATTCTGGCCTTGGTCTTTGCTGGCACAACCTATGCCCTTACCGGAACGCATCCTCGAGGCGTCGCCAGAAGCGATCATCGACAACGCGTTGTCCGAATGGGGTACTCCAGCAACCGTTTTTTCGCCGGAAAAGCGAGCGGCCTATCTCAAGGCGCTCAAGGATCCGATTCATGTCCATGCTATCTGCGAAGAGTACCGAGCAGCAGCAACCATTGACCGCGAACATGACAAGGCCGATCTTTACGCCGGACGGCGAATTGAGTGCCCCGTCCTCGCTTTATGGAGTGCTGAAAGCGGCCTCAACAAGTGGTATGAAGACGAAGGAGGGCCTTTGGCACTCTGGCGCGAGTGGTGTGACGACGTTCGCGGTCGTCCGGTGGAGGGCGGCCATTTCTTCCCAGAAGAGCGGCCCGAACAAACGGCAGAAGAACTGATTCGTTTTTTTGCACCTGCTGGGTAAGCGCCGATGACGCCCAACCCATCGCTCAAGCGGACGTCCCTATGGCGGCCCGCGCATCTTGTTTTTCAAACATCGGCGGCGCCATAGGGCCGCCGCTTAGCTAAAACGTTGGTCTTCATGAAGTCCAGACACACGATCATCGGAGGTGCACAGCTGGTCGGCGGAATCGCAGCTGCATACTTACTGTATGTGTATGTGGGCTATGACGACGGCCCATGGAGTGTCAGCTTGTTGTTAGGTGTGGCAGCGGTAGCTCTCTTGGCCCTGACTGGCTTCGCCATAGCAAGACGCCTATTCGCTCAGCGTTGGTCCAGAATTCTTGCGGGGTTGGCGCTTTGTTACGCGATCATCGTTGTCGTACTCTTGGCATCAATGCCATCGGCAGAAGAACGAATGTGGCTGCCCGTCCTGCTGGTTTTCGGAATTATCTCTACCGCTCCCGCTGTCGCGGGTGCTTGGCTTGCGAGTGGAAATTTGTTTGTCTCGGTCAATCTGGGTGATGCCCAACAAGCCGTTGCAGCCGATCGCCCGAAGCCGGACTCCGGCTGAACGGCGACGGTGGGCGGAGAAGAGCATCGCCTGCACAGAGGAGACACTCCCATGAACAAAGTGACACCTCTCCTCATGTTCAACGACCAGCTCGGAGCGGCGATCGAGTTCTACGCCGCGACATTTCCGAACTCCGAAGTACGCAACGTCGCCCGCACGTGCAAGGACGGTCCCATCAGCTCTGCCGAGTTCGTCGTTGGTGGTCAACTCTTCATGGGCTACAACGGAGGTCCCTACTTCAGCTTCTCTGGGGGTGTCTCGCTCTACGTGAACTGCGCGGATCAGGATGAAGTGGATGAATACTGGGACAAGCTCGTGAAGGCAGGAGCGAAGCCCACGCCATGCGGTTGGATCAAAGACCCCTTCGGTCTCTCCTGGCAAATTGCCCCGAGACGATTCACCGAGTCAATCTATAAGGCGATCACAGAGACCGTTCCCGCTGATCCGGATCATCCAGACTTCCGTCTGGGCAAGAAGCTTGGCGCGGAGTACACCAATTGGCGTCGCGTGAAGAAAGGATGCCTGATCGCTACCGCCTGTTCTTTCGCTGCGCCTCGCGGCCGATAAAGTTGATCGTCAACGTCTGGTTCAACGACGAGGACACGTTGCGCAAGGCTGGTTCGAAGACGGACGTCTACGAGGTATTCAGGCGGATGTTGAGCCGAGGCCAGGTGCCTACATCGATCAACGAGCTCTTGGCAGAAAGCACTTCCCAATAAAGCGCGATCTGGGCTTGGCGAGAACATCCATCTGTTCCGCGTGTGACGGATCCGCTCGACTGTGCAAACGGTGCTATCCCAACTGGATTGAACGCCCAGTTGTCCTCCGCAGAAATTCGATCTTGAGCTCTGAAGCGTCCGGTTGCATGATCACGGTGTGCTGAGCGCGTTCTCCATAATGGTTCGACTTGCCTGGGACCGGCTTCAATGGTGCGGGCTCTTGCTGCGGCCGCGCGAATCGTTGGAGGCGGAGATCCTGTTTCTTCTCGGAGGCGCATCTGCCTCAAACGCTCAGATCTTGGGTGGCGCATTACAACCGCGGTCGCCCGCACTCAGCGTTGGGACCGGGTGTTCCCGGTCCTCCCGCGAAGGCTACTTGCATGGCATCAATACAGTGACCGAGGCGGTGTTGCAGATCCAGGGTCGCGGAGGTGCACGGCAGGTGAAGAAGAACGACTGCTGTCTGGTGACCTCGGCCGCGATGATGGATGGCTCGGCCCTGATTCTGACGAAGGATGGGTAAGAGATGAGCCAAACGAGTGTCAATGTGCGCCCGCATTGGCCGTGGGCAATTGCCGTCGTATTGAAGCCCGCCGAGCAGATTCCCGCCAGGCGGGAAACCCACAACATGATGCTGAACCACTATCGACAGACCAAGAACGTGATGGTCAGTCACGATCCGAAGGCGACGGGATCTATTGACGTGACCCTCGAAACCGAGGACGGAGACTATTGAGATCGATCTCGGCGTCGGCCTATCCCCGCGATAGGTCCGATGCTCGACCGGCGTGATAGCGTAGCTCCCGCTGCGGATGGCTATCATGACGCACACGAAGTTGTTTCACGCGTCCAGTGCCCCGCGCCAGGAGAGGTTGAGACGTCATGACGCTGCCGCAGTTGCCAGATCTTCGGGGACTTCCGTATTACGACGAAGCGGCCACATACTGGGTGTACGCAAATCGACTCTGGGCATGGGAATTTGCGGGGTGGAAGCCCGAAAGCATGTCCTGGAAGACGGGCTGCTATATCCATGGCGGCCTATCCGACAACCAGATCAATTTCAGCGGCCCCGATGTGATTCCATTCTTCGAATCACTGTGCGTCAACAACTTCGAGAAGTTCTCGATCGGCACGATGAAGCACGCCATCATGTGCACACCGGATGGCCTCATTGCGACCCACGGCATTCTTCAGCGCAACGACGAACAGGATGTCCGCTTCTACGCCGGCGGGGCCTGGCCGGCATTTCACGCGCTGAACTCGAAGTTTCGCGTCAAGGCGGAGTTTCCGCGATGCTATCTCTTTCAGGTGGCCGGACCGACATCGCTGCAGACGCTCGAACGTGCGACCGGCGAAGCCCTTGGCGACATCCGCTTCCTCAGATTCAAGAGCTCGAAGATCGCGGGTCAGGATGTCGAGATCGGCCGCATCGGCATGTCGGGGAATCTTGCGTACGAGGTGCGTGGGCCGATAGAGCAGGGGGCCGATGTCTATGACGCCATCGTCCGGGCAGGTCAAGGTCTGGGAATCCAGAAGCTCGGGTGGCGCACGTATCTGGTCAATCACGTGGAAGGAGGTTTTCCACAAATCATGTGGACGTTCTTCCCGTCGATGCTCGAGTACCCGGGCATGGCGGCATTCGCGGGGAACAACTTTCCACCGTACAGTGTCACCGGGAGCGTCGATCCCGCGAATATGCGGGCACGGTATCGGACGCCGATAGAAGTGGGCTGGTCCAGCACGATCCGACTGAATCATGAGTTCATGGGGCGCGGCGCCATCGAGAAGGAGCTCGCGAATCCTTCACGCACGGTCGCTACTCTGCGATGGAATCCGGACGATGTCCTCGACATCTACCGTTCCTTATTGCAGCCCGGGGAAGAGTTCAAGACCTTGGATCTGCCGACGGCGCCGGCGTGGAGTACGCTCGGCTGGCTGGCGCATGCGGATCACATTCACCGCAATGGCAAGCGCGTGGGTTACTCCTCCGGCACGATCTATAGCTACTTCTTCCGCGAGGTTATTTCGATGGCCTGTATCGACATCGATCAGGCGACGCTCGGCAATGAAGTGATCGTCGATTGGGGCGACCACGGCAAGCGTATAAAACAAGTGCGAGCAACTGTGGAGCGCTTTCCGTACCTGACGGAGGGGCGCAACGACAAGGTGGATACAAGCCGACCGGGCTGAGTGTCCCATGCGGGTAGATCGCAAGCACGTCTACCCGCACCGCTGACGCCGAATTGCCTTCACGCCACCCGATCCGGCGCTGCTCTCCTATCCGGAAGGCAGGTGATTGCGAGGGTGAGCAGGCCTACTCTCCCGTCGAAACGCGAATCTTCGCAAGTAAGGTCGACTATGGCTGCGGAACATATTCGCCAATGGCAGATCGGGAGCGTGCGGGTTACGCGTATCGTCGAGTTGTTCGGGTTGGTGGATGCGCCCGGGAATCTCTTCATCGACGGTTCGCCGGAAGCAGTCCAACGTCATGCCTGGCTCGCGCCCCATCACGCAACGGATCGAGGTGAGCTTTTGCTCTCGTTTCAGGCGTTCCTGGTGCGCTCGCAGGGGCTCAATATCATGATCGATACGTGCTTGGGACGGCATAAGACCTACGAGCATGCGATCTTCGCGCAGGTACAGTCGCAGTTCCTCGAAGATCTCGAATCGATCGGCGTGCCGGCAGCAGCGGTCGATCGGGTGCTGTGTACCCACTTGCACGCGGATCATGTCGGCTGGAACACGCAATGGGTCGGGACGCAGTGGCAGCCGACCTTTCCCAATGCGACGTACCTCTTCGACAGAGGGGAATGGACGCACGTGCGGGCGCAGGCGCGCGCTTCGGCAGAGATGCCGCATCACGTCTCGGAATCTGTGTTGCCGGTCATGGATGCTGGACTGGTGCAGCTCGTCGAGCCGTGTTACCGCATCACCGATGAAATCTCGCTGGTGCCGACGCCTGGACATACCCCAGGTCACGTCAGCGTGCATATCGAGTCCGCCGGTCAGCGCGCGGTCATTACCGGAGATGTCCTGCATCATCCCGTGCAATTCGCGGAGCCAGGTTGGCGTACGCATTTCTGCAACGATCATCAGCAAGCGCAAGAGACTCGCAGGAAATTCATGCGCACGTACCAGGGGCGCGACACACTCGTCATTGGTTCGCATTTCGCCGAACCCACCGCAGGTTGGATCCTGCGCGACGGCGATGCATGGCGGTTCACCTCTGAGTAAGCCAGCGGCTATGTTCATCTCCACCGATGCGCTGCCCGCAACCTGCGACTTCCTGATTGTCGGAGCCGGTTCCGCAGGTTGCGTGCTCGCCAATCGCTTGTCGGCGGATCCGAAGAATCGCGTGGTGCTCGTCGAAGCGGGATCGCGGGATTCATCGTGGCTGATCCGCACGCCGGCGGCAGTCGGCGCGCTCATGAAGCATCCGCGCTTCAATTGGAACTTCCTCAGCACCCCGCAACCGGAGCTCTTCGGACGACGTATTCCGTTGCCGCGCGGACGCGTGTTGGGAGGCACGAGCTCGATCAACGGCATGGTGTACACGCGTGGTCATCCGCTGGATTTCGATGCGTGGGCCGCGGCCGGTAACGCGGGTTGGAGCTATCGCGAAGTTCTGCCGTATTTCCTGCGTTCCGAGGCAAATGGCTCATACGCGGCTTCTGAATTTCACAACGATCGCGGGCCGATGAGTGTCGTCAGCATCCGACCGCACAATCCGCTCGTCGACGCGTTCGTTGCAGCGGCGCGCTCATTGGGATATCCGCGCTGCGAGGACTTCAATGGGGCTGACATGGACGGCTTCGGCCCACGCCAGGCCACGATACGCAAGGGCCGACGCGAGTCCGCGGCGACGGCCTTCTTGCACCCCGTGAGCATGCGCCCGAATCTCACGGTTCTCACCGATTGTTTCGTGAATCGCGTCGGCATCGACAATCACATTGCCACGGGCGTCGAGCTCGAACGGGGCGGCCGCACTCATTTCATCGGCGCCGAGCGCGAAGTCATTCTGAGCGCGGGAAGCTTTGGCTCGCCGGCGCTCCTCATGCACTCAGGCGTCGGTGATAAGCGCGTGCTGGAGTCCCTCGGCATTCGCACGCAGCACCATTTGCCCGCCGTGGGTCGAAATCTTGAAGACCATGTTGCCGCAACGATCATGGTGCGCACAAAAAGCCCGGAGTCGTATGGGCTGTCATGGCGCGCGCTGCCGCGTGATGTTCGCGCCGTGTTCGAATATCTATTGTTCCGGCGCGGTGCGCTCGCCAGCAACGTGTTCGAGGCTCATGGTTTCATCAGGACAGATGCGAGCGCCGCACGGCCGGATCTGCAAATCATCTTTGTCCCGGCGCATCGCAACGCGTCGGGCTTTCCGATTCCGTTCGGTCATGGCTACGGGATCAATGTCGCGCTATTGCATCCCAAGAGTCGTGGCCACGTGACGCTCGCGAGCGCCGATCCACGCGATCCTCCGCTGATCGATCCAGGATTTCTCAGCGCGAGCCAAGATCTGTCGTTGCTGATCCACGGCCTCAGGCTGGCGCGGCAGATATTGGCGACGGCGCCGTTCGCGCGCTTCGGCAGTCATGAGATACAGCCGGGTTCCGAAATACAGAGTGATGCTGAGTTGGCGGAGTACGTGCGCAGGACGTGCGTGACGGTGTTTCATCCATCGGGTACATGCCGGATGGGACCGGACCAGACTGCCGTCGTAGATTCACAGTTACGCGTGAAAGGTGTAAGCAGGCTGAGAGTAGTCGATGCCTCGGTGTTCCCATCCTTGATCTCAGGTAATACCAATGCCGCCGTCATCATGGTGGCCGAGAAGGCCTCGGATCTGGTGCTCGGCTGTGAGCCGCTCGTCGCGCGGGAGAGTGGCGCTTCGACCCGCAGTCAGCCGCAACCGTCGTTGGCCGGAGGAAACGTAGCGTGCAGAATTTTAGAAATGAACTCCAGCGCTTCGATGAAGTAATGTTCGAGGCGATCACCAATGAAGAACGTCGACAGACCGTCGGCATCGAGTTGATCCCTTCGGAGAACTACACCTATTCAGAAGTACTGGCAGCGCTCGGTTCCGTGCTCACCAACAAGTACTGCGAAGGCTATCCGGGGCGACGCTACTACGGCGGGCAGCAGTACACCGACATCATCGAAAATACCGCACGCGAGCGGGCATGTGCGCTGTTCCGTGCAGATCACGCCAACGTCCAGCCGTTGTCCGGCTCGCCGATGAATCAAGCGGTGTACTTTGCCTTGCTACAGCCCGGCGACACCGTGCTCGCGATGGATCTGTCGCACGGCGGACACCTGACGCATGGGGCGCCGGTCTCCCATGTGGGAAAGCTGTTCAAGTTCGTCCGCTATCGCACGCAGCCGGAGAACGCGGGCGCGATCGATTTCGACGACCTGTTGCGCCTGGCCCGCAAAGTGCGTCCGAAGCTGGTGCTGTGCGGCTATTCCTCCTATCCTCGCGACTATGATTACGCGTCGTTCAAGCGCATCGCGGATGACGTGGGCGCCGTGTGCATGGCCGACATTGCTCACATCGGTGGCTTGGTGGCTGCGGGGCAGATGCGCAATCCGTTCGATGCCCAGTTCGACATTGTTACGTGCACGACGCACAAGTCGCTGCGGGGTCCTCGGGGCGGGTTCATTCTCTGTCGCGAGCAGTATGCGAAGGCGATCGACGTCTCCGTGTTCCCGGGGCTGCAGGGCGGGCCGCATATGAACAACATTGCCGCCGCAGCGATCACGTTCAAGAAGGCGGCTGAAGCGGAGTTTCGTGCTTATGCGCAGCAGGTGCTCACCAACGCCAAGGCACTCGCGGCAGCGTTGTCGGCCGAGGGCGCGACGCTCGTCACGGGAGGCACGGACAACCATATGATGGTCATGGATGTGGTGAGCAGCTTCGGAGTCGATGGGCGCGAAGCCGAGGGGGCGCTCGATCTGGCCGGCATCACGACCAATAGACAGGTCATCCCGGACGACCCAAGGCCGCCGCTGCGCCCGAGTGGCATTCGACTCGGTACACCTGCGTGCACGACGCGTGGCATGCGCGAACCAGAGATGAAGTTACTCGCGCGATGGATCATCGACGCCTTGCGTGTGCCTCACAACAAGCGAAAGCTCGCGGCGATCGCTGCCGACGTGCGCGAACTATGCTTGAAATATCCGGTCCCCGGCATCCCCTCTTTGAATGCGAGCTCAGCATGACTACGCTTGATATGAACGATGTGAATCACTACGGCGTCGTAGTGACGGGGGGCGCCAGCGGACTGGGCCTCGGCTTCACAGAAGCCCTCGCTGCAGCCGGTGCGCGCGTGACGATGTTGGATATGAATGCCGAGCGTCTCTCGAAAGAAGTCGCACGTCTGCGCGGCGAGGGCAGGGACGTGCGTGGTGCCATCGTCGATGTTACCGATCGCGCGGCGCTGGATCGTGAGATCGATGCTGCGGCATCGACGTACGGCCGTCTCGATGTCGTGTTTGCGAACGCCGGCATCGATCCGGGGCCAGGATTCATGCAAGGTGGACCACAGCGCACCAGGAACCCGCAAGGTGCCTTGGAAAACTACAGCGACGAACGCTGGAATCGAGTCATCGATATCAGTCTCAATGGCGTTTTTGCCACGGCACGCGCGGCCGCGCGGCACATGCGACCCCGCAAGTTCGGACGCATCATCATCACGACCTCCCTCGCAGCCTTCAAATGCGAGCCGCTCGTTGGCACGGCGTACATGGCGGCCAAAGCGGGGGCAATGCAGTTCATGCGGCACATTGCGCTCGAACTCGCAGCCGACAACATCACTGTCAACGCCATTGCCCCGGGCTTCGTCGTCACCAATATCAACGACGGCAAGGGTCAGAAGCCGGAGGTACAGGCTGCGGTCGGCGCGCTGGTACCCATGCATAGAGTGGGAATGCCAAGGGATCTGCAGGGGCTTGCCCTGTTGCTGTGTTCGTCCGCCGGCTCTTACATCACCGGGCAGCACATTGCGGTCGACGGCGGATTTGGTCTGGGTTTCGCCGATTGAGTCTGAGAAGCATGAGCATGCGAGCACCGCCGAACGTCACGTTGAAGGTTTTCCAAGAGGCGCTGCGCGGCTTGGAGTCCACGGTGGGCAAGTCGTGGGTCTTTACGAGCGACGCAGACACCGCGCTCTACAAAGATGCCTACTCGCCGTTCTTCGGTGAGGCCGAGGAGCGCTGGGCCTCTGCCGCCGTGGCGCCCTCGACGGTGGATGAAGTGCGCCAGGTGATGCGCATCGCCAACCAGCATCGCATTCCCATCTATCCGATCTCCACCGGGCGCAATCTGGGCTACGGGGGCTCGGCACCTGTGTATTCGGGCAGCGTCGTGCTCGATCTGAAGCGCATGAATCGCATTCTGGAGGTGAACGAGACCAATGCGACCTGCCTGGTCGAACCGGGCGTGAGCTATTTCGACATGTATCGCCACATCCGCGAGCACAAGCTGAAGCTGTGGATCGACTGCCCGGATCCGGGCTGGGGCAGCCTGATCGGTAATGCGCTCGATCGCGGCAATGGCTACACGATGTCGCCGTACCGCGATCACTTTGGCGCCCACTGCGGCATGGAGGTGGTGCTCGCGGATGGCGACCTGGTGCGCACCGGCATGGGCGCATTGCCTGGCGCGCAGACATGGCAGCAATTCAAATATGGTTTCGGCCCCTGGATCGACGGCCTGTTCTCGCAGGGCAATCTTGGCGTAGTGACCAAGATGGGGTTCTGGCTGATGCCGGAACCGGACGCGTTCCGCTCTGGCACCGTCGCACTTTACAAGGAGGCGGATTTATTCAAGCTGGTGGACATCATCGCCCACCTCGAAGCCGCCAAAATCATGACTGCGACGACGCGTGTGGAAAGCCCGTTGTTGTACGGCGCTTTCAAAGCGCCTCCGCCGGCGCCCGAGCTGGTGAAGCTACGCGAGCAAGGCCCGACCGTCGAAGAGCTCGAAGCCTACGCGAGCCGGACCGATACGCCGTACTGGTCCGTCATCTTGCGCTTCTATGGTTCCGCAAAGCTCACCGCCGCGCAGTGGGAATATGCGCAGGAGAAGTTCAGCGTCATCCCCGGCGCAAGGTTCCGGGATGGCGATTTCTACGAGTTCCCGCTCAGCGATGCAGCCGCCGAGCAAATCATGGACAAGGCGCCGCTCGGTATCCCGAGTTTGGAAGCTTTCTCGATGGGCGGGCGCTCCGCAATGAATCCCAATCCCAGCCAGGGTCATATCTGGTTCTCGCCGATCGTCCCCATGTCGGGCGAGGCGGTTCGGGAATGCGACCGGGTATTTCGCCAGGCGTTCAAGGAATGGGGCGTGAATCCGCTCGGCCTGCCGTTACCTCAGCTCTACAACGAACGCACCTTCTTTCAAATCTACGGCTTTCCGATCACGCATGATCCACAAACGAACCGCAAAAACCGCGAGACGTTCCGGCGCATGATCAAGCTTGCGGCCGAGCATGGCTGGGGCGAATACCGTACCGCTCCTGCGTTCATGGACGACATCATGGACGTTTACTCGTTCAACGATCACGCCCTGCGCAGAACGTGCGAGCGCCTCAAAGATGCCCTCGATCCGCACGGGATCCTGGCTGCCGGCCGCTATGGCATCTGGCCGAAACACTTGCGGAACGACCGTCATGAGTAAACTGTTTTCGGCAGGCATCCTCTCGCTCGCCACGCTGACGGTGCACGCAGCTGACGTCCCGCCCGAAGGCAAGCGCATCTTCGACCAGTGGTGCTGGTCGTGTCACGGACCGGGGCCCGACAAACCGGGCACGCTCGGCCTCGATGCTAAATACGGCGGCACTCTTCCGGCCTTGCTCGAAGAGCGGCGCGATCTCAATCCCGCGCTCGTGAAGTACTTCGTGCGCAATGGCATCTACATGATGACCCCATTTCGCAAGACCGAGATCACGGATGCGCAGCTGGAGGCGCTGGCCGCGTATCTGTCCCGCCCAAAACCGTAGTAACGACCGCCCTCACCCATGTCTCATGCGCTCGCTCGAACGCTCGTATGACACTTGAGCACGCATCGTCATTGTCAGCGCGCCCAGACTCAGCAGCACCAGAACCACCGCCATGACACGACCGCTCGGATCGCCCAATGCACCGACGCACGCGCTGCCGATCGTTCCCAGCAGAAATTGCACGACGCCTACGAGTCCCGAAGCCGCGCCTGCCTGACTGCCCGCCGAGGAGATCGCACCCGCCATCGAGTTGCCGGCGACGAATCCGGGCACGGCAATGAGGACGAACAAGGCAGCCGTGAATGGTATCGTGCCTGCATCCACAAACGTGACACCGAGCACTGCAAAACTCGCGAGCACGCTCACGATGACCGCGGCACGCATCAATCGCTCGGGTGCAAACCATTTGAGCAACAATGCATTCACAGGAGCGGCGAATGCCATGCTGAGAGCGATGATACTCAGCAACAGCCCTGCGTGACTCGGCGTGAGTCCGTGATGCTGAATGAAAACCGCGGGTGCGCCGGTATTGTAAGTGAACTGGAGCGCAACCGCGCACGCCCCGATCGCCGCAAACGTCACGAATCGTTGATTGCCGAGCAGCCGGCCGTAGGCGCGCAAAGCGTTGCCGAAGCCGGCAGATTGCCGCTCCTTTGACGCGGTTTCAGGCAGCAACAGCAGTGTGCACAGAACTGCGAGCGTTCCCGCGACAACCATCGCGTGGAATGCAGACTGCCATCCATATCGCTCGAGGAGCTGCGCGCCGACCAATGGCGCCCCGACTGAAACCATCGACATGGTCATGATGGCGATTGAAAAGACACGGGCCGCGTCGCGCTCGTTGCAAACATCCACGACGACCGACCGCGCGAGAACGATCGCCACTCCATAACTCAAAGCCTGCAGCAGACGCGCGCCGCCGAACTGGAGCATCGAGTCTGCTCCAGTGGCCGCTAGCGATGCCGCGACATACACGAGCAACGCGGCAATGAGTAGCGGGCGCCGCCCGTAACGATCGGCGATGGCCCCGAAAACAAACTGGCTCAGCGCCATACCGAAGAACACGGTAGTGAGCGTGAGCTCGATCCGTACATCCGGCGAGCCGAGGGCGGCCTGCAGCGTTGGCAAAGCAGGCAGTGTCAAGTCAATGGTCAAGGGACCGATCGAGAAAAACAAGCTCGTGAGGAGCACGAGCGCGCTCAAGCGCATTTGGACTTTCACTGCGAAGCTCCCCGGATGAGCGCTGTTATTGCTTGGCGAGATACCGAGCCAGCGCATCGAGCTCTGCATCGGTGATCTCGGTCTTACGAAATGGCGGCATCACGGAGACCCCGTGCCGCACGAAATACTTGACGAGGTCGGCCGACAAATCGACGCGCCGCTCGAGCTCGGCCGGAACTGCACCCTTGTACTTGAACTCAAGCGCCCCCGTCCCCGGCTTGTCCGGACCCGCGCCATGACATGCGGTGCACCAGAGCTCAAAGATCTGTTTGCCGCTGACGGCGGCAGTCTCATCGGCGAGCGTGGACGACGCGATCAGCACGCTCGCTGCAATGAGCCGGCGAATGAAGGCAGTCATCGACGCTGTTTCCTCAACTGCTTGGGCCAAATACCGTAGCGACCCGCCGACAGGATGCCGTTCGGATCGAGCGCATCCTTGATGCGCTCATGGAGTCGCAACAATGCATGGTCGTTATAGGAGTAGACGGCCATGATGTCGTCCATGAACGCTGGCGCCGTACGGTATTCGCCCCAGCCGTGCTCAGCCGCGAGCTTGATCATCTTGCGGATGAGCTCGCGGGTCTTCCGGTTCACCGCAGGGTCGGAGTCCATCGCGAATCCGAAGAGCAGGTAGAACGCGCGCGGCTGATAGAGCTGCGGCAACGTTCGATACAGCGGGCGCACTCCCCATTCCCTGAACGCCGCATCGAAAACGCGCTGCGCCTCGAGAACGGCGCTTGCCGACATGGGGATGATGGGTGAGAACCAGAAGTGCCCTCGCGAGGGATTCGGATGAGCGGCGGAACGCGCGCCCACGAAGAACGCCTGCAGCGAAGGAATGCCGAGCGACGCTTTGTCGAAGATCTTCTCTGCCTGATCGTCTGTGAGAGGAAATCGCAGCAATTCGTGCCGCGTGAACTGCGCGCCGGGGACGGCCTCGGCAAACCGACGTTGTGAATACGCCCATTGGGCTTCGACAACCTCTACACCGCCGTAGAACTTCAACTCGATGCTCCAGTAAGGCAGATCGTTGGCCCGCCCGTACGCCTCGAGCTGCTCGACTGTGACATCGGGATTGTCGAGCAACGCCGCGTGCTCCGGTTCGGGCGGCAGACCGAACACTCTGCCCAGCTGCAGCGGGCTACCGAGCCGCGTGGTAGCCGTCATCGTGTTGTCTGCAACGAGCTCGCACAGCGTCTTGATCAACGGCTCGAGATCGTCGCGCTTGGCCACCGAGACCGTACCGCTTAAGTACGCCTCGGGTTCCGCCATGAGCCAGAACCCCATCTTGGTAACGACGCCGCCGTTGCCCTGTGAAAAGATACCGTCGACGGAAGGGCCGAAGCCGTACAGCGATTGCTGCCATGTCTGCGCGCCAGGCAATGCGCCCATGCCGGTGCGCACCAGGTCGCCATCCGCGAGCACCACCTCCATGCCGCAGTGGGCGCCAAAGTGA
>Ga0065707_10003003_pt1 | contig 14961 bp, 12 predicted proteins | sample SwiRhicommuniRL3_FD_59094 | JGI IMG/M metagenome (GOLD analysis project Ga0065707, IMG submission 59094) | Switchgrass rhizosphere bacterial communities from Rose Lake, Michigan, USA - RL3 v2 (version 2) | ecosystem: Host-associated > Plants > Roots > Rhizosphere > Soil | place: East Lansing...
CCGGGCGGCCGCGCTCGCCGATGCCTGCGGCGACGATGCCGAACTGCGCGCGGAAGTGGAGCGGCTCCTCCACGCTGACGGCCAGGCGAGTGCGTTTGTCGGCGATGCGGCGGCGGGAATCCAGCACATTGCCTCGACGGTTCTCCCGGAATCCGGTCACATCGGGCCGTATCGCATCGTGCGCGAGCTGGGTCGTGGCGGCATGGGCACCGTCTTCCTTGGCGAGCGCGACGATGCGCAGTTCACGATGCGCGCCGCCATCAAACTCATCAAGCGCGGCATGGACAGCGAGGCCGTGCTGGAACGCTTTCGACACGAGCGTCAGATCCTCGCGGGGCTCGAACACCCGAACATCGCGCGCCTGCTCGACGGCGGCACCAGCAGCGATGGCCTTCCCTATTTCGTGATGGAGTACGTCGACGGTCTTCCCGTCGACGAATATTGCCGGACGCATCGCCTCTCCATCGACGAGCGGTTGGACGTCTTTCTGCAGATATGCGCCGCGGTGACCTACGCGCACCAGCACCTTGTGGTGCATCGCGATATCAAGCCGTCGAACATCCTGGTCACGTCGGATCGCGTGCCGAAGCTGCTCGACTTCGGCATCGCCAGGCTCGTCGAAGCGGCCGACGACGCGCCGGCGGTCGTGACGGCGTTCGCCGCGCAGGCGATGACGCCGCAGTACGCGAGTCCCGAACAGCTTCGCGGCGAGCGCGTGACGACGGTCTCCGATGTCTATGCCCTCGGCGTTCTGCTGTTCGAGTTGCTCGCCGGCGAACGCCCGTACGATGTCACCGGGAAAACCGCTGGCGAAGTCCGCGAGATCGTCGCCAACACTGAAGCTGCGAAGCCGAGCGTCGTGGCCGCTCGCCGCGGTGACCGGGCGGCCGCGAGGTTGCGGGGCGATCTGGATGCCATCGCGCTGACCGCGATGCGGCGCGATCCCGCCGAACGGTACGGGTCGGTCGCGCTCCTGTCCGAGGATGTGCGTCGACACATGACCGCGCGGCCGGTGATCGCGCGAGGAGATTCGTTCACCTATCGCGCCACCAGATTCGTGAGGCGTCGCAAGCTCGGCGTCGCCGCCGCGGCGGCGATCCTGCTTTCGCTCGTCGGCGGCGTAATCGCCACCAGCTGGCAGGCCCGAGTCGCCAGGGCCGAGCGCGCCCGGGCCGAGCGGCGATTCGCGGATGTCCGCCGCCTGTCGACGTCGTTCCTGTTCGATTTCCACGACGCCATTGCCACGCTGCCCGGATCGACGCCCGCGCGGCTGCTGGTGGTCAGCAAAGCGCTGGAGTATCTCGACAGCCTCGCCAGCGAAGCCGGCGACGATCGCGAGCTGCAGAAGGAACTGGCCGCCGCCTACGACCGCGTTGGCGACGTCCAGGGCAATCCGGGCGCTGCGAATCTCGGTGACATAGACGGCGCCATCAAGAGTTATCGGAAGGCCGAAGCGATCAGGCGCACGCTTGCGGCCGGCGCACCGGATTCGCTGCCGGCGCGACTCGACATGGCGACCAGCACGATGCGAATCGGCTATGCCGACTTCGCGCGAGGTGCCGTGAAGGATGCCGTCGTGAGATTTCAAGAGGCGCTGGCCATCCGTGAAGAGGCCTATAAAGCGGGCGTGCCGTCGCCGTCGGTGGCTCGGGCGGCGCTTGCCGAAACGACGGCGCGTCTGTGCACTACCTTGATCCCCATCGGTGATCTGCCAGGCGCCATCGCCAACTGCAAGCGCAACTTGTCGCTGGCGGAAGAACTGCTCAAGGAGAAGCCGGACGATCGCCCCATCCTCGTGATGCACGCCGTCAACGCGACCGGGCTCGGGAACGCCCTGCGTCTGAATCGCCAGCCCGACGATGCGGCGGCGACCCTGGAAGAAGCGATTCGGCGGCACGAGGCATTGCTGACGAAGAACCCGCTGGATGCAGAAGTCCGGCGGCGGCTCGCCGTGTCGCATACCTACCTGGCCAACGTCTACATCGACCGCAAGCAACCTGCGCAGGCGAGCGAGGAGCTTGGCCGGGCGATCACCGAGCTCGGTGCGCTGGCGAAGGCCGATCCGGCCAACGCACGCATTCGGACGGAGCTGTCGTACATGCTGAATCAGCGCGTCCGCATTCTGGTGGCCACCGGACGCACAGCCGAAGCGCGCCAGGACGCGCAGCAGGCACTCGCGCTTCTCCGTGCCGGGACCGAACAGCCGGGCGCTGGTGGCGAAGCGTTCAATGAATATGCCTGGGCCCTCGTCAGTACCGAGGTTGAAGACATCCGCAATCCAGCACTGGCGCTTCAATACGCCAACCGCGCGATCGAACGGGCGGGTTCGCCGAATCCGGTGTATCTCCATACCCTTGGCTGGGCGCATTACCGGCTCGGCCATAAAGAGGAGGCGGTAAAAACCCTGGAACAGGCGCTCACGACATTGCCGCCTGCGGCTTCAGGGCCGGCGGTTGGCTTGCGCCGGCAGGTCGAGGCCGATCTGGCCACGTTCAAGGCCCCGTGAGGGGTTGCGGCTCGTCGTCGTGCGTTACCAGTTGAGGCTGGATTCGCATGAGGGACCGCATCGACCTACCCAACTACCGGCTGACCCCGCAGGAGACGCGCGTGCTCACGTTGCTCCTGCACGGGCATCACAAGAAAACCGCCGCCGACGCCATGGGCGTCAGCATCAACACCGTCTCGTTCCACTTGAAGAACGCGTACTGCAAGCTGGGCGTGCACTCGAAGACCGAAGCCGTGGTGAAGGGGCTGCTCGAAGGGCTGCTCGTTCCGGACCCGGTCGCGGCGCGGCAACTGAGCGCCGGTTAGCGGTCGCCGGCCATGGCGCGGTAGAGCCACGCCCGCGCGAACTTCCAATCACGCTCGACGGTTGCGACCGAGAGTCCGAGATGCTCGGCGATCTCCGCGGTGGTGAGNCCGCCGAAGAATTTCAGCTCGACGATCCGTCCTTTGCGCGGATCGGTCGCCGTCAGATCGNTGAGNGCTTCGTGCAGGTCGAGGAGGTTGACCTCGGGTGCGCCGATTCCCTCACCTGCAAGGGTCAGCGGCACGTGTTCGGCGCCGCCGCCGCGCTTGTCGGCGATGCGATCGCGCGCGTGGTTGACCAGGATGCGCCGCATCATGACCGCCGCAAGTCCGATGAACTGCGCACGGTTGGTCCAGTCGATCTGCCGCTGATCGATCAGCCGCACGTACGCCTCGTGCACGAGCGCCGTAGGTTGCAGCGTGTGGCCCTGCCGCTCCCGGCTCAGGTAGCTGGCGGCCAGCCGTCGCAGCTCGGCGTAGACGATTGGCAGGATGCCGTCCGGTCCGTCTTCTGGGGCGCTGTCCATGCGTCGGCGAACGTATGACCGAGTTTATCATTCGACCGTGCGTTACTTCTGAGTGAGAGGAGACCCTCTATGCGCGTGATCACGTCGTTGTCGCTCGTCGCCGGCCTGGCCGCCGCCAGTCCGGCCGCAGCCCAGTCCGGCACACCCGCGTCCGGCAAACCCGCGATTCGCGCGTGCGAGGTGCTGACGCGTGATGTCGTGGCGAAGTTCGACACCGGGAATCCGAAAATGCGCGACCTGATCCCGCGAAACGAAGAGGCGATCGGGTCACACGGGTCGTCGTGTAACGATGGCAGCATCTTCGTCCAGATCGACCCGTTCCTCAATTCCGACTCTTATCGCAAATCGCCGGCGAAAGATTGGCAGGCGGTCTCAGGCGTGGGAGACACCGCGTATTTCCACAACAATCGAGATCGCTATGCAGAACTGATGGTGTGGAGCGGGAGGCATCACTTCACGATTCAGTTGAGCGTGCCCGATGGCCGCACGGCGGAAGCGGTCAAGCCCAACACGATCGGCATTGCGACCGCATTGGTCGCGAAGCTCAAGTCGATGTAGCGGTACGCTACTGGCGCGTGAGCTCGACGCGGCGATTCTGCGCGCGACCCTCGGGGGTGTCGTTGGTGGCTTTGGGCGCGCGCTCACCCTTGCCGTCTGCCACCAACCGGTCGCCGGCGATCTTGAACCGGCTTATGAGAGCGTCGCGCACCGCGGCACTCCGCCGCTTCGAGAGGTCAAGATTGGCCGCATCGCCGCCGAGGCCATCCGTGTGTCCTTCGATGCGCAGCTTCCACGCCGGGTTATGAAGCAACGTGTCGGCGATTTCCTTGAGGACGCGTTCCGACTCCGGCCGGATCGCAGCGCTGGCGAACCCGAAGTAGATGCCGTAGACGTCGGTGCTCCGGCGCTCGGTCAGCTCACGCTCCAGCGAGGCGGCCGGGAAGTCGATCTTGAGGATCTTCGAGTTCCTGGTCTCATCCCGCCAGCGAACAATGATCGGGTTATCGGGATCGTCGAGTACGTAGAGATCGGCGGTGCGGCCGAGCGATCCGCTGCCGGCTTCCACTTTTGCATGAATGCAGGACAAGTCGACCAGCCGACCGTTCACGAGCACTGGAACACTGACCGGGGCTGGTTCGATGCGAGTCACAACCCCGGGGAATGGCTCGACAGCGGTTTGACCCAGTGTCGTGGCGCTCGTGGCGACGAGCAGCGTCAGCTTCGCGCGGCCATCTCGCCGCAGATCGTTGATGATCGCGCTCGAGAAGAAGGGCGTCGTGCCGGGGAAGGTTTCGGGGTCGCTGGCGCCATACCAGTTGCGCATGGTGCGCGCGTCGCGCTGATCGCTCATCAGCACGCGACGGACGGCCTTCGACGATCCCAGTTCCGGCGGCCCATCGAAGGAGAACGTCATCCGATACGCATCGGCGGCCACCGACTGCACCATCAGGATCACCTCGGCGTCGCCGGCGGGATGCGACACGGCTGCGGTGATCGTCAATCCCGCGGCGAGCGGCACTCGTGGAGCGCCGGGTTGCGCCTGCGCAAGCATCGTCGTCGTGAGCAGCAGTGCCTTCCACATCTCGACCGTTTTTACCACGCGGCAAGATCGCGGCGGAACTACCCGACAAGGTAGGCCGGCGATCGCCTACCCCCACAGGGAGCTTCAACCGCCATCATCCAACTGCTACAATCGATCATCATGATGGCGATCACTATGACCATCGGCCACGGCCCGACCGGCAGGCAGGCCAGCAGGCTCACAGGCCGGCGATTGGCTGCGGTGCTCGTCGCGCTCGCGTCTCTGTGGCCCGGTTCCGGCTCAGCTTACGCGCAGGGCACGGCGTCGACCATGGCCGCGAGCGGCGGTCAGGCCTGTGTGGCGCTCGTGCTGCCGAGCGCAACCGGCGTTGACGGCGACGCGACGGCGTTTGCCAGCTCGCTGCGCGACCTGTTTGCCAGCTACCTCACCGGTCCTTCGCTGCGTGCCGTCAATCTGGAGGCGCGTCTGGCTTCGCAGGCGATCGAAGAGGCCCGCACGAAAGAGTGCGGCTACGTACTCGTCACGAAGATGACCAAGAAGCACGACAGCGGCAATGGATTGGGCAGAGCCCTTGGCCAGGCCGCGGGGTCGGCCGCGTACTACGGGGTTCCGTATTACGGCGGAAGCGCGGCCGCTGCCGCCGCGCGAGGCGCCGTCGTTGCCGGCGCTCACGCGATTTCGACGCTGTCGTCGACGACGCGCGCGAAGGACGAACTGACACTGGAGTTCCGTCTCGGAACGGTCGAAACGGTCCTGCGCGCGTCGCCGAAGACCGAGAAGGCTAAGGCAAAGCGCGACGGCGAAGATCTCCTGACGCCACTCGTCGAGAAGGCCGCAGAAGCGATCGCATCCACGATCGTCAGAAAGTAGCGGCGCGCATCTGGGCCGGCGTTGGGGACGATTCGCTCGCCGGCGGTGCGGTCCATGAAGGCGCGGCTACTTGTTGGCGGCCGAACAGCTGCCTTCGATCTTCTTTACCGACGACACGCGAATCCGCTGCGCGCCGTCCGCAGCACCCGCCATCTTTCCCGAACGGACGTCCCCAAGCGCAGGTGCGACAGTACCAGCCACCTCGACCCGTTGCCCCTCAAGTTTTCCGAACTCGGCTTCATGGCCCGTGAGTGTGTACGAGGTGGGCCTGGTGTTCTTTGCATCGGCCGACCGCGCGTCCAGTAATTGATAGACGCCGGTGGGATTCGGGTTGTTCGCTTCCTGGGATACTGTGTCCGGGGTGGCGGTGGCGCCAGCTTTCGGCGCCAGGGTGCCATCTCGCTCAATTTGCGCCACGCAACCTTGAATCGTCACTGCGGAATTGACAGGNAGGTCTTTCGGGAGCGTGGATTGAGCGGTCGTGGGTGTAGCCAACGCCAGCAACAGACCGGTGGCGAGTGACATAAGTCTGGACATGAAGCCCTCCTGACTTCGCAAGTGTGCAACGGGCGGGCCAGAGCCAGCGCAAGTCCGTCGCACTCATACGGCGTTCGGCGTCACAATGGCCACAGATGGCGCTCCAGGCAACTATCTACAACTTCGACATCGAGCTCGCCGATAACGATCGCGGGGTGTACGAGTCGCTCGAGCTGCGCCTCGCTCGTCACCCGTCCGAGTCCGACGAATATCTGATTGCACGTCTCTTGGCGTACCTGCTCGAGTTCAGGGGCGGGATCGCGTTCTCCCGCGGTGTGTCGGAGCCCGACGAGCCGACCATCGCGGTCCGCGATCCAACCGGCGCGATCACGACATGGATCGACATCGGGACACCGGATGCTCGCCGGCTGCACAAGGCGTCGAAAGCCGCACGACGCGTCGTCGTCTACACTCATAAGGATCCGCGGCAATTCCTGAACCAGCTCGCGGGCGAGAGGATCCACCGGGCAGAGGCGCTGGAGCTATATGCGATCGATCGTGAATTGGTCGCCGCGCTCGTCGCGCGACTTGAACGCCGTGTCGCTTTCAGTATGTCGATTTCGGATGGCGAGCTGTACGTCTCGATCGCGACAGAGAACCTCACCGGCAACGTCGTGCGACTGAAGCGCGAGATCGATCAATAGCGTCAGTCCGTGGCTGTGGAACGTCTAGAGAGGACCGACATGAACAATCCAGCGAGATCGCTATCCGTATGTCTTCTGGTAATCACAACGACATTCGCAACCGTGTTGTACGGTCAAACAGCGCAACTCACGTACGATTTCAATGACCATGAGGGCTGGACGCAGGTATTCGATGGCCGCACCCTTAACGGGTGGGATGGTTCCAAGAATGCGTGGCGCGTCGAAGACGGTGCGATCGTGGGGGAGTCCACGGTTGATCATCCAACCATATGGAACGTCAACGGCGCCAACACGGGCACCGCNTGGCTGATTCTTAACGGAAAGTTGAAAAATTTCGAATTCAAGACAGAAGTAAAACTGGAAGGCAAAGGAACTAACTCCGGCATTTTTTTCCGCGCGACTCGACTGGGCGCCATCCCGGACGATGTTTATGCGGAACAACTGAAGAAGCGCATCCCTGAAGGCGGACCCACCGTAAGGCCTAATGGTACTGCGTGGGAAGTTCGAGGATATGAGGCCGACTACGCGACCAACCCCAATGGCAACTTGGGCGATTGTTGCAACGGCCCGCAACGCGGAGTTGGCCAAATCGAGTTCGGCCATAACCCTCTGCCGCCGCGGCGGCCCGGCGGGGCTCCTCGTGGCATGGTCACACTCAGTTCCGAGGGCGGGAAGCGCGAACTGATCGGCACCATTGGTGACCCCAGGGATCTGGCAAGTAAATTCACGCCTACTGAATGGACTCAAGTCCAAATCATCGCAAGCGGAAATGTCTTCATGTACATCATCAATGGCCAATTGATGTCCGTCTGGATAGATGTCGATCAAAAGTTTGGAAACCCTGAGGGTGAACTGGCGGTGGAAGTGGAAGGCCAGGGCAACGTAAAGGCTATGTTCCGCAACATGTGGCTGAAGACTCTGCCGTAGCTCTACGCCAGGTGTTCGTGTGAGAAACGTCGCGGCGGTAGCGCCGACTTCCGCGCCACGGTGGTCCGGCTCCGGCCGTGCGTTAGCGAATCGTCGCTCGCGACGGCGACCGAATCTAACTAACGGCCCATCGTCGTGACATTACTCGGCACCGTCGGCAGGCCAGCCGCTTTCCAGGCTGCGAAACCGCCTCGATACCAGAGGACGTTCGTGTATCCTGCGTTAATGGCACGAAGCGCGGCGTTATACGACGTCCAACACTGATCGGAGAGGCAGTAGAAGATGAGCGGTATCTCTTTTCTACCTGCTGTCTTTTGTTGAAGCACCTGCACCAGTTGCTGCTGCACCTGGTCGTTGAATGATCCAGCGCCCGAAGCCCACACTGCCGGAATCGCGCTCGGAATCGCCTCTGGGCCGCCCAGAGTGTCGAACACAATGAAGGGTACCTGGTTACCTTGCGCGAGCTCGACCAGACCTCGAGTCGTGATCACCTGGCCGCCCGGAATGGCGGCAGGCGTTGGTCCGTTCATTTGGCCATTGTGCAATTGACTCGTCGGCTGAACCCCATAATCCCTGCGTTCCGGGTCAGAACTGACGACGGGTCCGGCGGGCCCTTGCGGCGCCGGGTAGCCTGGCTGCTGTCCCGCTGATCCGCCCCCTTGCTGACACATATACCGTACCGGTCCGGGTCCCTGTGGATTGATGATCAGCAGCAACTGCGTGCCCTGGGGGATCATCTGCACTCGAAAGCGTTCGTTCGAGATGAGATCGACAAAATCGGCGAACTGATTCGTACCCGTAAAGGAATACCGCGCCGTCGCCGACGTCAGCGACCCCTGGTAAAAGTAATTCACATTACCCGTAGCGACAGAGCCCCCGAACAGACCTGACGGATCGATCCAAACCCCCGCTTCGTTAACCGCCTGCACCTGGGCAGTCAGTTGCGCCGGCGCGCCTTCGATACTGCACACGAAGTTGACGACGGCGGTCCGCTGCTGCGCCTGCGCCGGAACAGCGAGGCACAATGTGGAAACCAGACCTGCAGCCAGTGCGCCGGCCCTGTCAAGGGTTCTGATCGTCACGGCGAGTGTCCTCCTCAAGTGGGGGGCGATCTGTCGACTCAGTGAGCAAATAATACGCCAGAACAATCTGGACGATGGACGAGTTTGTCTTGAGGAGAACGATCTGTTCGACAGCGCCTTCGCAGAGCGCATCACCGTGATGGCCATGAAGATACCGTTTACTGGCCGGGAATGATTGAGCGGTGATATAACGCCGGGACACGGGTACGCGTGAACGCAAGGAGGCAGGCATGATCGGACGCTGGAGGTTGTTAATTGTCGCGGCCATGATCGCTGGTTGCGCCATGATTATCGTCACCGCGCAGCAACCCTCACCTTCAGGTGCATCAGGCCCTGCCCAGGGTGCCAGTTACACGGCGCAGCAGGCCGAACGCGGTCGTGTGGCGTATCAGCAGAACTGTTCGGGGTGCCACGGTCCCAACCTCGATGACGGCCCGAGCGATGCGCCGCCGCTCACCGGCGTGAACTTCGTCACCTTCTGGGGAACGCGATCGGTCGGCGATTTGTTCAACTACATCATGGACAGCATGCCGCCGGCCACGCCGGGGGCGCTTGGCGATGAAACGACCGTCAACGTGGTCGCCTACATCCTCCAGAGAATGGGCGCTCCAGCGGGCACGACCGCATTGACGTCCAGTGTGACAACGACGCTCAGCGCGGTCGGGCGTGGAGGTGGTCGGGGCGCCGGCGGGGGCGGTCGAGGTGGTGATCCAGACGCAGTTGGAGGCGGTGGGGGAGGCGCGCCCTTGGTGTTCGGCGCGGGCACTGGCGCCGGCGGCGGAGGACGTGGCGGTGCACTCGGCGATTTTCGAGGCGTGACGGTTCACGGTGAAGTGAANAACTATGTTCCGGTCACGTTCGAAATGCTCAAGAACCCTCCGGCNAGTGACTGGCTGGTGTTCCGCGGCAACTACCAGGGCTGGAGCTACAGCNCGCTCGATCAGATCAACCGCAACAACGTTCAGCATCTCCAGCTNGTCTGGCAATGGGCGATGAACGATTCGGGTACCAACCAGACATCGCCGATCGTGCACAACGGCGTTCTTTATTTAGTAAGTCCCAGTCACATTGTCCAGGCCCTGGATGCCAGGACGGGCGATCTGATTTGGGAGACCCGCGCCGGTCCGTATCAGGCCCCAGGCGGCAGCGGCAGCCCGATTCGCAGCATCGGCATCATGGGCGACAAGATCCTCTTGCCGGCCAACAACGCCCATGCAGTCGCGATCAACGCCCGCAATGGTGAGATCGCGTGGGATACGCCGCTTTCAGACGTCGCCGGTCACGCGACAACGAGCGGAACGATCGTGGTTGGCGACAAGATGCTGCAGGGCATGACCGGGTGCGGCCCGCGCCAGACAGACGGCTGCTATATCAGCGCCATCGACGTGAATAGCGGCAAGCGTCTCTGGCGTTTCCAGACCCGCGCCCAAACCGGGCCGGAAGCGAACACATGGGGCAGTCTGCCGATGGATCAACGAGGTGGCGGCGAGACTTGGATTGCCGGTACGTATGATCCGGAGCTCAATCTCACCTATTGGGGCACCGCGCAGGCCAAGCCGTGGAGCTTCATGAACCGCGGGACGACGCTCGCCGACAAACTCCTGTATACCAGCTCGACCGTCGCGCTGAACGTCGACGATGGCAAGTTGGCCTGGTACCACCAGTTTGCACCGGCCGAGAGCTTCGATCTCGACGAAGTGTTCGAACGAGTGCTCCTCGACGCTGGCAAGCGAAAACTGGTCTTCAACGCCGGCAAGGCGGGCGTCCTGTGGAAGATGGATCGTCAGACCGGCGAATTCCTCGGCTTCAAAGAGATGGTCAAGCAGACGGTGTGGGACCGCATCGACCCGAAGACGGGTGTGCCGACCTATCGGCCCGACGTGTTCGAGATGCAGTACGACAAGCCCATCAACATCTGTCCGAGCACCCAGGGCGGAAAGAACTGGGGAGCGATGAGCTACAACCAGCCGACCGGTGTGCTGATCGTCCCATTGGGTCAGTCCTGCATGGATTTTTACGTGCGCAAGACCGTCGCCGGCGGGAACGGAGCGGTCCGCCGATTCCTGGCGATGCCCGACACCAACGGCAACATAGGCAAGCTCGCGGCGTACGACGTCAATACGATGCAGGAGGTCTGGAGTCATCAACAGCGCGCGGCTTACCTCGGCGGGGTCATCTCGACGGCTGGTGGAATTGCCATCGCCGGAGACATCGATCGGTACGTGCGTGCTCACGATGTGAAGACGGGAAAAGTGTTATGGCAGACGAGGTTGGGGACCTCCGCGCAGGGATTCCCGATCACTTACAGCGTGGACGGCAAGCAATATATCGCCGTGATGGCGGGGCTCGGCGGCGGCAGCCCGCGCAATGCGCCAGGAGCGATTGCACCTGAAATAAAGATTCCGCAGGCGGGACAGGCGCTGTACGTCTACGCGCTCGATGATCAGAAGTAAGAGGTAGTCCGTCGTGCGACCACGCCGGGTCTGGTGCGGGCCCGCCTCCCACACGTTTCAGAGAATCGCCGGCCCTTCGCCGGCGGCGAACGCGTCGACCGCTTCGCGATGGCGCCGCTGAGTCTCGGTGCGCAGGCGTCCGAATACGACGTCGCCCTGGAGCGGCTGGAACGCGGGTTCCGTATCGAGGTGTGGGAAGCAGGCGAAACCCTGATCGACGGCGCGGGTGAGGGACGCCAGAGCGATCGATCGTTCTTTCATCCCCATCGCCGAGATGGCCACATAGACGAACCCCTCGGGATCCCGGAACGTTGACTGGAAGATTTGCTCGCTGCTGGCCTGGAAAGCCGCACGCTGCTTCAGCAGAGACGCCCGCACGAGATCGACATACGCTCCCTGGGTCGGATAACCCACCGACTGTCGCTCGGACTCGTCGAGCGACGCCAACGCTTCCTCCGGACGGTTCAGCGCCGCGAGCACCAGACCGCGAAACGGGTCGGCGTTGTTCGGGATCGCATCCAATGCCGCCGCGTAGTCGCCGACCGCCCAGTGCGTATAGTGCACGCTTGTCGGGACGTTGGGATCGAGCGCGCGCGCGCGGCGATCCGCCGCCAGCGATTCGGTCAGTAATCCGCAGTACCGGCATGCGTGCACCAGGCCTGCAAACAACTGCGGGTCGGCGCGATGCTGGCGGGCGCGGCCGATCAGGCGCACCAGCGCCTCGCGCGGCCGACCCAGATCGAGATCGAGCTGCGCGGAAAGATGGTGCGCGACCGACAGCTCGGGATTGAGCGCGAGCGCGTGCCTGAACGACTCTTCGGCCAGCGCCCCGCAGTAACGCGCATCGCCCGCGCCGTATTTCGCCATCAGCCGGTACATCCGGCCGAGGCGCGCCCATGCCGGCGCGTAATCCGGATCGCCGCGGACCGATTCGAGGTAGAGGTCGCGTGCGGCGTCCCAGGTGCCCGCGTCGTGGCTCAGACGATTTGCGCGCAGGTACTGCTCGTACGCTTTACCGCTGGCGGGCACATCGTGCCGCAGTAAGTCATGGTCTCGCACGCTGAGGGGCAGCGAGAGCGACTCCACGATCCGACGCGCCAGGTCATCCTGCACCTCGAACATGCGCTCCAATGACGCCTCAGCCGTGTGGGTCCAGACAAGCGCGCCGCCAGGCGCTTCGACGAGCTGTGTCGCGATCCGCAGGCGGCCGTCGCCCCTCAGGATCGAGCCCACCAACACGACGTTCACGTCGAGCGTCTCCGCGATGGCGCGGAGATCCGGCGCCTCGGACGCGAACCGCGCCGCGGCGACGGTCGATCGCACGAGCAGCGATTCGAGACCCGAGAGCGACGCCGCGATGGCGTCCGGCAAACTCGACGCGAGAAAGTCCGTATTCGGGTCGGGCCGAAGAATCCTGAACGGCAGCACCACCAGCCGTGTCCGCGGAGGCCTCGCTGCGGCTTGCGAGTCCGCCGGGCCGGCATCGGTTGACGCCTGCGCCAGGAAGCGATAGCCGCGCCGTCCGACCGTCTCCACGAATCGCGGGCTGCCTGCGTCGTCGTCCAGTGCCGCCCGCAGGCGGTTGATCGCGTTGTTCAGGCTGTTATCGAAGTCGACGAACGTGTCGTCGGACCACAAGCGCTTTCGCAGCTCCTCACGCGTGACGATCGAGCCGGGCCGGTCGATCAGGGCTTCCAGCACGCGCAACGGCTTGTCCTGCAATCGCAGGCGGATTCCGTCTTTCCGGAGCTCGCCGGCGGCGAGATCCAGCGCGAACCGGCCGAATCGAATGACCATCGGCCGCAGCTTAGCACTCGCGTGAGCGAGATTTAAGCCGCCGGTGAGCGTCCGTCGATGGATTGGTGACCGCCGGGTCGATAGAGTGCGGGTCAGGAGGAACACACCATGTCTGTTGCTGCATCGTTCGATTCCGCCAAGCAAGAAGCATTCGTCGGTCAGGTCCTCAACCACACCAGCGCTTCGATGGTGACAATCCTGGCCGCACTCGGCGATCGGTTGGGACTGTTCAAGACGCTGGCCTCATCTGGTCCCGCCACGAGTGCCGAGGTCGCCGCGCGCGCCGGGCTCGTCGAGCGCTACGCCCGCGAATGGCTCGGCGGGATGGCGAGCGCCGGCTACGTCACGTACGACGCCGCCACCAAACGCTTCGCCTTGCCGCCAGAGCACGTGGCGGCCCTTGCCGACGAGGGTGGCCCGATGTTCTTCGGCGGCGTGCACGAGATGTTGCTGAGCGCTTCCTCAGTCGTCGATCGGGTCGCTGAGGCCTTCCGCGCGGGCGGCGGTGTCCCGCAGTCGGCCTACGACGAACGGTTTTGGGATGGGATGGACCGCTTCTCGGGCGCGTGGTTCGACAACGCGCTCGTCGGGCAGTGGATCCCGGCGATGCCCGACGTCGAGCGCAAGCTCCGCCACGGCGCCGACCTGGCAGACGTCGGCTGCGGTCGTGGACGCGCGCTCGTCCGGCTGGCGGAAGCGTTTCCGGCGAGCCGGTACGTCGGCTACGACGCCTTTGCACCGAGCGTCGAGCGCGCGACGCGGCAGGCGCGCGAGGCGGGCGTGACTGATCGCGTACGCTACGAGATTCACGATGCGGCCATGGAACTCCCCGGCCGATTCGATGTGATCACGACGTTCGACGTCATTCACGACGCTGTGGAACCGGTCGCCGTGCTGCGATCGATCTTCAACGCCCTGAAGCCCGACGGCGTCTACGTGTGTCTGGACGTGAACTGCTCCGACAGGCTGGAAGAGAATGCGGGACCGCTCGGCTGCATCTTCCACGGCATCAGCATTCTGTACTGCTTGACGACGTCGCTTGCGAAAGGCGGCGCTGGCCTTGGCACACTGGGCCTGCACGAGCACAAGCTGCGTGAGCTGGCGGCGGTCGTCGGGTTCAGCGACGTCCGCCGGGTACCAATCCAGAACCCGTTCAACAACCTCTATGAACTCCGACGCTGACCTCGCTGACCGCCGGCCTTGCCATCGGCGCCGCCGCTGTGGCGGCGCCACGCCCACTGTCGGTTCGAATCCCAACGTCCGCAATGGGACCGCGTCGCTTGATCTAGAATCGCCGGCAACCTTGGGAATGCGAACGCTCTCTCGTCGTGCGTTTTTGACGAACACGGCTGCGATCGCGGGCGTACTCGCACACCCGAGGACGGCCGCTGCGCAGAGTACCGCGACCAGGCTCATTCTCCTTGGCACTGGAGGTGGGCCGCGACCGCGAACAGCAAGTTCCGCGTCAGCACAGGTCATTGTCAGCAACAATGTTGCGTATGTCGTCGATTGCGGCGACGGCGTCGCGCGGCAGCTTGCGTTCGCCGGAGTACCGCTGACAACGCTCCGTCATGTCTTCATCACGCACCAGCATTCCGATCACAACGCTGATTACGGCAATTTGATCTGGCTTGCCTGGACCGCCGGACTGAGTTCGCGTGTCGATACGTGGGGACCGCCGCCCCTCGAGAAGATGACGAAGCTGTTCTTCGAGATGAACTCGTACGACATCGACACGCGGATTTCAAACGAGGGCAGGGTGCCGCTCGCGCC
>Ga0065707_10000663_pt1 | contig 14948 bp, 7 predicted proteins | sample SwiRhicommuniRL3_FD_59094 | JGI IMG/M metagenome (GOLD analysis project Ga0065707, IMG submission 59094) | Switchgrass rhizosphere bacterial communities from Rose Lake, Michigan, USA - RL3 v2 (version 2) | ecosystem: Host-associated > Plants > Roots > Rhizosphere > Soil | place: East Lansing, MI...
TAGGATGGATCAATACTGACAACTTTCCATGATGCAATTGGAAGTACGGAACTATGACCTTGAAAATCTCCGGACTCTTAAAATCAAGCTCCCACATGTTGATTGGATGAGGACCAATTGGCCTATCCCAGAATTTATACACTCTGATATCTCCTGCTTCGATCTCGTTCTTGAAGTCCTTCAAGACTCGTTCTCGTAAATCGAATGCGGCTTTTCGTTCTGTCTCACTATTGTTGTTCCAGTAAGTGTGGACATCGTAGGACTGGATGCCTCCGTAAAATGTTGATTCTGACATTAGTGGTGAGTGAATTAGTGAGATATTGGTAGCTACGGGAATTTCAAGTTTATATGGTTTTGATGATTAGAAAGATTATGAAATAATGAGGTGGTGAAATTTGAGTGTTTAGTAATATTATAAATTTGACAATAGACGGTTAGTAAGCAATGGACGAATGCTATTTAGTGAGCTAATGGGGGTTATTATGATAATGTGAGCGAATGGAGGTTATTATGATGGGATTAGAGGGTCACTATCAGGGACTAGAGAGCCATTCCGGTGTGCCTCGGTGAGCCACCAAATCTCACTCCTCTCCACCAAATCTCACTCCTCTCCACCAAATCTCACTCCTCTCCACCAAATCTCACTCCTCTCCACCAAATCTCACTCCTCTCCACCAAATCTCACTCCTCTCCACCAAATCTCACTCCTCTCCACCAAATCTCACTCCTCTCCACCAAATCTCCCCTGAATCTGATTAGAATTCACTATACACTATACAAACCTTTCAATTCACAATTGTTAGTCCCGTGATTCATAATATTCAATATTTGAGTCTCTTGTGATTCACAATAGTCTACTCGATTCTACTATTATATCCCACGATTCTACAAGTATGGTGAACCGCGAGACTCAGACCGTGAGCTACTAGCCGATTCTCATCTAGCTATATATCTACCAAAAGGAGAAAATAATCAGATTGCAGGAGTCTTGACTGAACTAGGGAATGAAGCGTAATGAGCTCGGGCTAACTCATTTTAACCCAAACGAATTTCGCCTAACGATTAAATCTTAGTTTCAGTCGTTTGAGATCTGTCTAAACATCTCCTCATAAAGTCTATCATCTCACAATAGTGACCAACTTGACCCCAAGATTGTAGTTCCTAGTAAGCAGTAAAGTGACAAAAATCCGTCTCCGGCTAACATTCTGCTCAACGGGATGTTTCTGGTTTCGATCTCCAGTCTTCTTCACTCATATTAATTCGAGAGAAGTGATGAGCTATCCCACGTCGATTATCTCTAGTAAGGTTTTATGTTGTTTTGGCCCAACTCTCTTTCTCCTCGCTGTTTACACACTCTCTCTCTACACTGTCTCCTCGCTGTCTCTTATCTCTCTTTGTTATGTAGCATTTCCCACATCTTTCATCTGAATATTTACATACTCTTCATTAGGAGGGTCGTCAATGTCGCTAGATTGTTCCTGAACATCCGTTTGTAATTGTCTGTATCTTATTCTCTTTGAACGGGCTCTTCTGACCATCCATGTCTGGTATCCCGAACTGAGCCCTAATCCTAAAAGACTCCCTAGTACATTAAACAAGATATCATACACATCAAACACCCTTGCTGGGTTTATAAGACTCTGGACGATTTCCAGTCCTATACTTGCTCCGAAAGTACACACCACTAAGGTAACCAATCGAAGTACTTTCAACGACTTATTCTTGGTATCGAATATGAAGTAGAATTCCATGGTGAGGATGAAAAATGTCAGAAAATGTATCAACTTGTCATGGGGTAGGTGGATCAGTGCAAACCCAAGATATCCTGCTATCAATAACGACAATATAAAAACTGGGGTTAGTAAGATTCGTAGATTCGTAAGATTCCGGGGGCCATAATCGTATTCTAGATTATACAAATAAAACTTCCACTTACGTATTAAAACTGGAATTCGGATGGAAACCATATCACGTTCTCCTAACCTGTCTTTAGGCCAAGTCGAGTCTGTTGGAGCAAAGATGTGTGTTACTCCTTGATAAAATGACTGTATAGAAGTCGCATAGTAAAAATCATTCCCATAGTTAGCGATTGTGTATATTAGTGGGCCATCTTAGATACCGATAAATATCACGAAACGTTGCTAGAACACTACTTACTAGACATTTCCTCATAGTTCCACTTCTAGCTACTAACATGGTCATACATAGGGTCGCAGTTCGGACACTTTCTAGTCCTCTTATCAGAAACTACTCATCTCTAAATTATATTTTATCTGCCATACCGAAGAAAGATGATTCAAATAACAATATCAGCAATATCAGCAATATAAAGCCCACTGGTGAGCCCACTGGTAAGTCCAACAAATCTAAAACAACTACTGGCTCTAAAAATATCAAGCCTGCCTCTGGGTCTCCAAAACGTAACCCTCCAAAGGATCTCACCAAACTTGTATTAACTCCAAACACCCTAAATGACAAATTCAGACGTCAAGAGTATGGAAAACTTGCATTAAAGGATATCAGCGAAGCACAGGCGTTTTTCAACAGATGTACTGTCAATCTCGACTGGACTTTCGACAACTATGACGATATTCCAGACGTCAAATATCAAATCTTGCAAAAAAAACGTCTAGAGACTTATGAAAAAATGGATCCTTATCATAGAACAGAGTATGAAGAGAATCTCGTGAATTCCAAAAAGACCTTTGGTATCAAACCCGAGTTGTTAAAGGCATTGCCTGAAATTTTACTTTTGGGCCATACAAATGCTGGAAAATCATCTTTGATCAATAACTTATTACTTAGCAAAGTAGAAAACAAGACAGCTGGTGCAAAAACTGAATATGCATTTGTTTCAAAGCGTGCAGGCTACACCAAAACGTTGAATTGTTATAATATTGACGGAAAGTTACGTATTGTCGATAGTCCAGGATATGGAGAATTTGGAGAATCCAAGCAAGGAAAGGTGGTGATAGACTATATTTCCAAAAGACATTTATTAAGACGAGTGTTTATATTGATAGACAGTGGGGCCGGCTTCAGAGACGAAGATTCGGAAATCATAGACCATTTGATAACCTCGGGGGTACCGTTTGAAGTGATTTTCACAAAAGTCGATGCTATTGTTGCAAAATATATGCCCAAGAAAGCGGTTTTCGACTCATATACAAAGAGTAATGACAAACATGAGATTGTGAAGACAGTAGAAGAAGCTAACCAGAAAATAATTCACCATTACACCACTATGATTGAAGAGGTGGGGCTCGATTCATTAGTGACTTTGCCTAAACTCTTGTTCAACAATGCCACTACAAACAAATTTGTTCCTATGAGATATGGCTACAAAGAGATCAGATGTATAATATTACAATCGTGCGGAATGATAGACGAACCCCACGTAGAATTGGTGGAAGAACTTACCCTGGGAAGAAACAAATCAAGAAGAAAATCCAATGTTCCAAGACTAGCTAAAGAGTCCAAGGAGTGATTGTTGGTAAAATCCAAATTTTATTGTAAATAGTCTAGAATACCAACAACATATCAACATGCTACAACTTCTTCAAGAATGCATCGTATTAACTCGATTAATATATATATAACAAAATTTGATTTATGGAGTAAGAAAATTATACAAAGATGAAGATAAATGAAAGAAATGTTAATACTAGGAGTTTCTTCTGTGACTTATAGGCGCAGAGTCTTTCATGTTTGTATACCATGCAATTGGATTTATATGAGTTTCATGTGACTCCTGGATGGAAGTATAAGTATGATATAATATGTTGATCTTCTTTATTTGTTTCATTAAATCATAGGTATTTATGAAAAGAGAAGTCTAGTAGCGACCTCTTCCACCTCTGTCGCCTCCGAAGCCACCTCTGGATCCACCACGGCCACCGAAGCCACCTCTTCCGCCTCTGTCACCTCCGAATCCACCACGACCACCGAATCCGCCTCTTCCACCTCTGTCACCGCCAAATCCACCTCTGGATCCACCACGGCCACCGAATCCGCCTCTTCCACCTCTGTCACCACCGAATCCACCTCTGGATCCACCACGGCCACCAAATCCACCTCTGGCACCACCACGAGCACCACCAAATCCACCTCTAGCACCACCAGCAGACTTTTTCTTTGGTTTTATACCAACTGGGGCTGCCTTAGGTAAGAATCTTTCCAAAGGTAATAACTTGTCTGGACCAATGTAAAACTTGTCACCTTCTTTGAAGGAATCAGCCTTGACACCATCGGAAGTCTTGATAGTGAAAAAAACTTCGTTTAATGGACCCAAGATCTCATCGACCTTACCAACTTGACTCTTGTTTTCCAAATAGATTGGAGCATTGAAATAAGGAATCTTGACGTTTATGGAACGACAGACAATGTCACCTTCACAGGCTTGCATGAAAGAACCCATTTCCAAAACGGAATCAGGAGGTCCTTGTTGAAATTGGGATGGCCCGGTTCTACCACCACGGCCACCTCTGAATCCACCTCTACCTCTGTTCATTATATTTAGTATAGTATTTAGTAGTAGATACTTGTCTATTTAAATTTTCTAAACTATGAAATTTTTCAAGCTCATCGAGCGTGCGACATTTCGCACGACATTTCTCAACTAAATGTCGTAACTCCTTTCCTCTAGCAGTTTACGATTGATATCTGGGAGATATTGACCTTCGCCCTGATTTATCGACGATTTTGATTATACCATGAAGTACTAAATTTCCAGTTATTTGTGCTCATAAATTTTCCCCGACTTCTTCCTCCATTTCCATTAATTAATCACTGATATCCCCAATATCGGCAGTTTTCCTGGTCGTGTGCGGTCCCAAATATTATCCAACCCGTTTCACCAATTTCATTGCCTTCAAACTATAGCCGACCAATCAGTTCAAAAAAACATCTCAATTTCAACTAACGATTGAATAAAATTGTCAAATGAGTGTTTCTCTGGGTATGTATCTCATGATACTGCAATTGGACAAAGAATCGGCACGATTCTGTTTCCCGGTGCTTCCTCGTTCTCTCGTATTAACATTCTAGCTGCTCCTACTTTTAAGGTGGGTCTTACCGCCGACGAGAAGAAACTCTACTCTCATCTATTCAAAACATTAGATCCAGAGAATACTGGAATTATTACTGGTGAAAAGGCCAGGTCTACTTTCGAAAAATCGGGGTTGCCTCCTGCCATATTAGGGGAAATTTGGCAGATTGCTGATCAGAATAATTTAGGATTCTTGACCCAATTTGGTTTCTGTTATGCTATGAGATTAATTGGGCATACTCAAGCTGGAAATCATCCTAGTGCCGTATTGGCTGAGAATCCAGGCCCCTTGCCAAAGTTTGCTAACTTGGGTTTACCTGTCCAGACTCAATTACAACCGCAATCAACGAATAGTTCGTTTATGCAATCACAACCAAGTTCAGTTGTTCCTCAAAATACTGCCACCCTTCAATCAGAACCTCAGGAGCCTATCACTGCCATCAGCCCTGCCGATTTCCAAAAATTCAGTCACTTATTTACCAAAACTGTCGGGTCTCCAAGTGGTGAATTGTCAGGAAATCAAGCAAGAGATATTTTCTTGAAAGCAAAATTACCCACCTCAACATTGGGTCAAATTTGGAGCTTGGTTGATGTCAATAATCTTGGAAAATTGAACCTTTCTTCCTTCGTTATTGCCATGCACCTTGTTCAAGGCTTATTGAGTGGCCAAATAAAGCAGCTTCCACCATTTTTGCCTGAAAACGTCGTCAAGTCAGTTCAAGATATCCAGGATCAGACTTTCTCGCAGCAAAGATCCGTCGGATCCCGTCAAGCTTCTCACAATTCAATTAGCTCGCAACTGACTACACTTAGACATCCCTTTTCTGGTCCCCAATTGTCTCAAAGAGATGCTTCGTCTGGCTCCATTTCAAACGCAGGCTCTTCTGAATGGATCGCCACTCCAATTATGAAACAGCAATACGAGTCTATCTTCAACAACTTGGACAAATCGAGAAATGGACAATTAAATCCGGATCAAGTTGCAAACTTTTTGATGACTTCTAAATTGAATCAGAAAGATTTGGCTACTGTTTGGGACTTGTCCGATATTCAAAATACCGGGATCTTCACGAAGTTGGAATTCTCTATCGCGTTGTTCTTAGTGAACAAGAAATTAACCGGCGGAAATTTGCCTAACATTGTCCCTGGTGAGTTAATTGAATCGCTCAAGTCTTCTCCAGATCATCTACAGGCACCACAGAGCTCCTCTGCTCCTCCACAAGAGAAAATGCCAGCTGCTCCTCAAAGACAGCCAAGTGCCATGGATGATTTGGTCGACATTTTTGGTACCTCTGAGTCTACCCCAATTGCTACTCCTACTAGGGGTTCCGCGAAGCCTGAATTGCAAAGTCGTTCTTCCAGTAGTGATTTGGCAATGCCTGGCGATTTACCCAAAGTTCGTTCTAACCTTACTGGGTCTTTTAAACCAACTTCGACATTTGGCCAAAGCTTGATGCATAAACAAACTGGATCGCCAGCTTCAAGCAGAACTGATGATAATCTCCTAGGAGAAGACTTGCACCTTGATCAAGGAAGAATTCAACCTCAACCTTCTCCTTTGCCAGTCACCTCCCCAGCACCAACTCCAATCGAAAAGGAGCAAAAGTCTGTAAATTACGATGCTTTGAGAAGTGTGCCACCACCTCCTCCAAAGAAAACTGGAACTGAATCAGCGCCTCTTCCTGAAACTATGTCTCCGGTTTACTCTGGTCAACACCAACAGTCAGCGCAACATGAGAGTCGCGACATTCCCCAATATCAACACACTCCTCCTCCTTCTCAATTTCAAAGACAGTATTATAACCAGCCTCAAAACAATGATTTGTTGGCAGACTCAAATCCTGAAATCTCCGGTCAATTGTCACAGGCTACATCTGATATTGCAAATGTGTCGAACCATATCAAATCCTTGTCTGCGCAAACTACGGAATTGGACGAAAAGAAGTCGAGGGCTGAACAAGAGTTACAGAAGATTTTATCAATCAAGAAGGATATTGAAATAAAATTAAAACAGTTACGATCTTCCTATGAAAATGAAGTCAAACAAGTGGACCAAGTTGAAGCAAACTTAGCTAGTGCTAAGGAAGAAACTGAAGCGTTAAGGTCGGAAGCATCTATTTCAGAAGCCAAATTCAACTCATTATCAACTGAATTGAATACTAAGCAAGTTGCGATGGAAGATTTGCAGAAACAAAATTTCCAATTGAAGGAACGTTTAGGATTTTTGAATGCCGAGATTGTTGAACTTGAAAAACAAGTGGAAATAAAGAATGGAGAGAACCAAAGTTTGTCAAATCAAGTTTCTGTTAAAAACTCACAAGTTCAAGTGGTACTTGTCAAGACTCAAGAATTGAAGTCTAAGTTGGCGGAACTTCACGAATCCAATACTCAGTATGAGTCAGAAATTGCAAATGCCGACCAACACCAACTTTCTTTAGAAAAGGAGCGTTCTTCCTTGGAGCAAGAGATATCACACCTCAGTGAGCAAGTTAAAGCTCACAAATCCAAGATTGAAAGTCAAAAATCTGTTATTGACTCCCATCAAGCTGCTATCAAGAATCAAAAATCAGTAATTGATGGTCACAAGTCGACACTTTCTAAAAGCGAATTGGCAACCGGCGCTGGAATTGGCGCTGTTATCGGTGGTATCGCTGGCGTAGTTGGACACCATTTAGGCTCTAAGGATAGTGGAGAACCAACTGAAGAACCAGCCAAAGAAACCGAAGAAACCGAAGAAACCCCAATCATAGGCTTGGAAACCAAAGAAGTTGCTCCTGTTGAGCCAAAAGAAGATGCACTCCCATCGTTCACCACGTCCAATATTGCAGGCTTGGTCGATGAAGTGCAAGAAGTTCCTAGCGCCGATTTTACTGGTTTGGAAGATGAAGTGATCGACAGGGAAGACTCACAAAAGGAAATCATTAGTGGAGAAGGCATTGACTATTCTCAAGACGAAGAAGAAATCAATAGACGTTTCCCTGATTATTCTGTTGGTGAAGCCACAGATAATGTAACCAATGCTACCTCTTCTGTTGCAACTGAATATAAGCATGATGATTCCGAAACTCCAGTTACTTCTCCCTCTACTTCAGAATACCAATTTGGACAAACCAATGCTGGAATCGCTGGTGGAATGGTCGGGATGCCAGGTGTATTAGTTGGAGTACAACGTACCGATTCATTGACATCCAGTGTTCAGAACAATGCTGCACTCTCTGTACGGGACGATAATATTGACGATATCAGTGATCGTGAGACTCTTGAAAACGAAGCAATCGTTGAATCTGAGATTCCAAAGAGTGCCACAACTGATGCTAGTGCTGGATCCACAAGTCGTCACCAAGAAGATTCAAGTGATGGGGATAAATCTTCATCAGGAGTTGAATCTTTCGAACTTGTCCAAGCTGAAGATGCCAGATCGCAGGAAGCCAAATTAGAGGGTGACGCTGTACAATCTGTATCTGTGAAGAATGTGCTTTCCACAGAGCAATCTGAAAACGAGTTTCCTCCTATCAAGGAATTGGACTACGACGAGTCTTCGTCGTCATCTGAAGAAGAGTCACAAGAAGATCAATATGATGATGCAGTCGATGACTTACCACAATCTTCAAGTAAACCTGATGATACTATCCCACAATCTACAAAGGAGAAAGCAGTCATTGCTCCACCAGCTCCTAAATTCGATGAATTCGACAATGCCTTCGATGACTTGGAACCTGCAAGGCCTGAGGCCCAACAAACAGATTTGTTTGCTGATGAGTTTGATAACTTGGAATCGGCACAAATTGACGAAACTGTGGATGACAATTTTGACCAGCAACAAAACTTTGGGTTTTCCGATTTCACCGAAGAACCATACCAACAAACTAACGACCAAACACAAGCTGTACACGCCAACTTCCCAGACTTCAGTGGTGCATCTCAAGACGAACCTTCCACAGGCAATGATGAGTGGGAACAATTATTTGCCGGGTTTGGAAACGCAACCACCGAAACTGGACTTTCGCAAATCCCAACGTACGAACAGTCAACTGGTGCTTTGAAACCATCTCATGAACATGCTATTCAAGAATTGGTAGGCATGGGATTTGACAAATCTACTGCAACGCAGGCTTTGGAACGCGAAGAGTGGGACTTAGAAGCCGCCACCAACTACTTGTTAGATAATACTTGAATACTCATCATATTTAGTGATTTTATAGTTAATAATTGTTTTAAAATGAAGACTATAGAGAAATAGACTAGAAAATAGACTATCGAGAAAAATGGTGTAAGATACCTGATCTCGACACTTCAGGGTAACAGGTTCACGGTCACGGGGTTCACGGTAAAACGGAGTTCAATGCATCTTCGAGATCGCCGACATCGTACTGTTCCTTGTTCAAATCCTTCAAGTCTTCAACCGGTCTTTCAGCTTGTGGAGTAATTCTGAAAGCATGTCTTGAGATAGGAGTGTCCCAATCAATAATGGCCGAATGGACAGAACGTCTGTTGTCCCAGATAACTACCGAGTTTGGTTCCCAGTTGGCTCTCAATTGCAAGTCATGTGAGCCTTCGATATGGTTGAACAAAAATTGAAGCAAGAATTGTGATTCCTCCTCCTTTAACTCAATAATCTTTCTGGAAAATGGCTTGTTTAAGTAAATACTCTTTGCACCAGTTACAGGATGAGTTCTGATCAACGGGTGGATGTTGGAAACTGGTTTTCTCCTCTCAATACCACCTTGACCTCTGGAGTTCAGTGCTTGGTCAGCAGAAGTGTGCAAGACATGTAAGCCTGCCAAACGTTTTTGGAATTCCGGAGATAATCTATTGTATGCCTCGGTGGTGTCGGCAAAGATGGTGTCACCACCGGCATCTGGACCTTCCAATACCGAGAAGAAAGTGGTGCCTGGCCCCTGCAATTCGTAGGACACGTCGGAGTGCCATCCGACATTGTTAGTTCTGTTTGCGAAAGCACGTTCAAACTCACCTTTGTCAGGTCTTCTGTATGTGATATGTAATTCTGGCTGGTCCCTTGGGGCACCAGAGGTAGGATGGATATGTAATCTTCCAAAATGTCTTCCGTAGTCTACGGCAAATTGAGGACCCTTGGATGCGAAATCCTGTTCCCTAAAGATAACCACCCCTCTCTGGGCCACAAGAAGGGCCAACTCGTCTTTTCCGTTATCGTCAAGACTAGACAATTGGACTCCAGTGATGGTGGTACCGAACTTAGGAGTCACACGCTTGATTGAATAATTTTGAGCTGTCTCTTTTGGAAACAAGCTAGGAAATGAAGGGTCGGCACGAGTGCCCGGATCGATATGTTTGAAGAATTTCAATGGTCCGTACTTTTGCTTGGGATCCCACGTAGGTAAGAAGTCAGGATATTTTGCTTGTTCTCTGTTCTTTGAGTTGATGACCAACACTCCTTCGGAGTCAACTTCGTCGACACCCTGGTTGAAATGGATATCGTAGTTTGCAAATTTGTTCCCAGCACTAATAGACATGATGTGTAATGGAGAAGAAAATATCAAACTGGAGGATTCAATGGTTAGTTTATATAGGGCCCGAGGACTGAATTTAGGAATTAAAACAGGCGCCACCACAATTCCACCCGACCCGATTGATAACGATAACGACTTTTTTGCAGTCGCAATTAATCACGTGAAACGTTGCAACCGTTTTTTTGGTTGCGTTTTTTTCCCAAATCGGAATTAATGCCACACTTTGCAAGCCACAAGAAAATGATTTGAAAGCATCGGTTCGGGTAGAGTGGTTAGAAGATGTTGAATGACACGCGATATTATGATAACCTAGAATATTAGCGTTGCGGGGATATTATTATTTAGTGGTCGTCTGGGGTGAATATATATATTGGTAGACGCACGACGTTTTGATAAGGGTCCTTTTAGCAAATCAACTATAGCTGTTGTAGAGATATTGAGATGTTCCATATAATAAGAAGTACAATGGTTTAGGTTTTTAAAATTAGCATGGATACGTACGAGCCAATATATAACGAGAATTACAGAGGTAATAACGATATTGCATAGACTCTTAAGATAAAGCTATTGTATTAATCTTAAAAAAGTCAAGCCATAGAGAAGTTCTTCAAAAGATATTAATAAATTTATATGAGATTTATAGACTGAGAAACAATCGCGATCTGAGGGTCTAAGTAATATTACTATTCGTCTAATTCGCTTATAGTTCATTCTGAAGGTCTCCGTACTACTTTTTTTTCAGTAGTACTCTTCTGGGAATATAGTCCAGTTAGAAATTTCAAGTAAGTCACCTCAGCAATTATAGTAATTACCAAACTACTCTTTATCTGTATTCCCTAATTAACCTTCCTAATTGATCTCTCTAACTAAGTCTCTCCTCTCTAGCTAAGTCTCTCTATCTGAGTCTCTCTAACTTAGTCTCTCTAACTAGTCTCATTGGAGTGAATCGCACTACCCCGATTCTCACGTGACTTTGCCCCAGTTTGTCGCATACAGAAATCGCTACAGAAGGCACTCGCTGTCGATTGCCGATAGAGTTCGATAGCCGCAAATAAAATTTCACCATATAAAATTATACACCTAGAAATAAAACCCATAATAAATAATAACAGATGATGCCGTAAGTGAACCGTAGCAAACTTTCATCACCAAAGTTGATCACCGCTTAACTAACGATATGACACAAGTCCTTTTTCGTATCAAACGAAGCAATGACGAACTGAGGTTCTTTAATGAAAAACTGAGGTTTCTTTTCATCTAGACTGAAATATTTCACATCATCTACTTCTTGCTTCACCTTACTGACTGGTGATAGTACTGGACTAGGATAAGGGTTGTAATGTGGAGTGGCGTTGATGATCGAGTTGATGGAACACTTGTTGTAGATAGGAGACTTTGGTGATTTAGGTTCGACTTTCTTTACTGGAACCTTGATTTCGATTGCTTTAGCAAATGCCTCTTCCTTAATTTCCTCGGGCCAACAACATTCGAGAAAGTTTCTGGTACAAGCCTGACATTTTCCGTGAACCTTGTCTTCGTCACACTTCTTTTTTCTCTTACGACAGGTCATACACCCGGTTTTCGTTCTTCTTTTGGTTGTTGTGGATGGAGTTGGTTTTGCAATTTTTTTCGGAGCCATACCTTTAGTTTTGGCCTTAACCGCTATGTTTAATACCTGTTGGTACAGTTTATATGAATTTTCCATCTTGGGGATATGTAGAGTGGTTTGGTGGGTGTAAGAAGTATTGTGACGGGCTTGCCTTTTTATATAGGTTTTGGCATCAAATTCTGACTCAGGTTGAAGAGATGCTAAATTCTTAAAATGGTAAGCAAGAGAGAATTCTCACAAGACGGCACGCCAATTTGGGTAATCGAAAACGATTTAGCGCGGTCTCCTTCAAATTTGAGAGTATCCGTATTTGGCAAGGCAAAGTAAGCGCGGTCGTCCTGTTTAGAAATCTGAAGCGAGTCAGCAGAGTTAATTAAGTAAGTCGGCAAAACTAACTCACTGGCTCTGACACGTTGTATGGGTATTTGTAGTGAAGGTGGATTCTTGGTATCCTCTTGTTTTAGTTGATTGAAGAATTCTTCGATATTCTGGGGTTGAGGACACAAAAAGGTTTTTTTTGAGGCTGCAAATTTCACATACAAAATTGGTGAAGACATCAAAAAGCCACTCGAATATATAGAATAAAACGAATAATAACTGTTGCTGAAAACCGTCACAACCCTTCATCAAAATACTACTCAATTCATTTAGTGATCCGACGTATCTATTCACACTTAAAAGCCTCGGTTTTGAATGGTAGAGACCTCGCAATATTGCTATGAAGAGTTCATACTGTTGTTTATACTGTTGCTATTTCTAACTTCATGGATTGTGTTGACGATGCTCACGAACTATCCTCCAAGACATTCATTTTGTCTCCCAAATCCACTACTAAGATTGGATACATATTGGTTCGATTTAAATGTAGGGCCCCAAGGATCGTTTTCATTTGCAATGGGTGAGTTTCTCGGTACTTGGGTACTTTATAAATTGCTCTTTTATACTCCACGTTGGGTAAGATACGAATAAGATGACGAAGATAATATCAACATAGTAGTGATACGATACATACTTCCAACTCTCTAGAAAGTTGCCATTATCAGTACCATCGCATTGACTTATAAGCTTGCTGTATCTATAATTCCCTCCTTATATTATATTTCTGGCTCATATAGGAAATAGAACTTTCATCATTAAACTGTATAATTAATTCACGGGTAATTTAAATCAGTACCGTGGAGTTTTCTTATTGCCTTTAATTTCAAAACCTTGCTTTGTCCAAAAAATTTGCAACAATTGTTGCAAATCTTGAAATGGAAATCGTAATGCCAATCAAACAAGTTGTTTTAAATGCATAGTCAACTATTGTTGAGATGATTAGATAGGGAAGTAGATCAGTGAAGCACTGTGATGGAAAAGGGGACTTAAGGTAGCTTTGTAGTAGGACAAATTGTCTAGCGCTATATACTAGCGAAGAATATCACAATCGTTATAAATAACGTATTATAAAGATGCAAATAATTGACCACAGAGTAGTGCTCGATATATTAATAGTAGTATCTCAACAAGAAATTCCTGAACTCACATAGCATTTGGATGTGATGCTTTCATGCCAACTAAAATTGGCTCCATAGTTATCGAGTCGCCCAATTCTCGTATTTGGAATTGTCAAACCATCGATTGAAATCAAAATTTGCATCCCACAATACCGTTGTTGATAATGGGATTTATAAGCGTCCTACTTGTACAAACTAAATGATTATGAGTAAATTTCAATCGGGACCATGTAAATGTCAATTGACAGTGACTAAGGATCTCTACCATCCAAAATTATAACCCCAAGCCGGCATAAATTCACTAAGGCACTGGACACATCCTTGTATTTTTCTACACCAATATTGTTAATAACGCTAAATTCAGCTAACCACATGGCTATATGTACTTGGTTGGTGAAATTACTGTTAGAGTAAGCACAGGATTTACAAGATACCTCATCATTGATTTTATTGGCCCCCGGCCACGAAAATAACTTGGAACCAGTACGAGAATATGTGCCCAAAACATGTCTAAAAAACCATGAAGCAGGGTGGGTTTGGAAAGTTGAAGCTGTGCCATTCAAGTTGGAACAAATCACTTCGATGCGTCAATGGAGCCTGCGGACAGTTGCATACTTGATTTAGATATATATTTAGAATTCTTCTCTCGTTTAATTAGTGTTATTTTTTAGGCACCAAATAGTCTCGAGAAAACTGGTCTTGGCGCCCAAGTATATTTATAAACCCGAGTACCAATGCAATCTGAAGAAAAAACGTGAAAAATCTTTAATTGTTAACTTCTAGTGAAAAGTACCCGAGATGTTGTTATACGTATATTTGTTCACGCAGATATTCCTCCAGGAAGCTGCTGCTTTTGAAAAGCAAAAAATAAATGGACGAGTCCGGAGTCGAACCGGAGACCTTTCGCATGCTAAGCGAACGCGCTACCAACTACGCCACACGCCCTTGTTATTGAATGATTAAAATGCATTTGGAATTAGATAGCCAACATCTGAGATCTATGGGTAGGTTCAGCATATTCTTATGAATTTCTCCAATTCATATTCGTTTAGCAGCTCTAGATATTGATTCAACTATATTGAAAGTAAAGATAGTTCAGAGTATTAATGAAGAAATCACAATTGTAGACTTCTTATGAAGATATCGCAGTAGAGACTGTTAATCTACTAATGAACAGACTCTCTCTCTCAATTTTTACAATATCCCTAACCTAAATATAAACCAATTTAATTCTTGTTTAAGATCCATTAATATACCTCTATCAAGCTTAGAGATAGAATACCGTATCTATATTTATTCACGTGACT
>Ga0065707_10082456_pt1 | contig 14921 bp, 11 predicted proteins | sample SwiRhicommuniRL3_FD_59094 | JGI IMG/M metagenome (GOLD analysis project Ga0065707, IMG submission 59094) | Switchgrass rhizosphere bacterial communities from Rose Lake, Michigan, USA - RL3 v2 (version 2) | ecosystem: Host-associated > Plants > Roots > Rhizosphere > Soil | place: East Lansing...
CCCTAACCCTCCCCCGCTCCGCGGGGGAGGGCAGGGAGGGGGCATCCGGAAGCGGCGCGGCGGTGCGAATCAGATAAAGCCCGGCCTTTTCCGGGTCGAGACTCATGTAAGGACGATGTTGATTCACCTGCCGGATAAGATCGGCGGGCGGACGCGAAGGCGCTGCGTTTAAAGCATCTTTCAGGCTGGCGGCGACGATGCGCTCGTGCGGACCGAACAACACCACTTCCAGCGCATCGTTCTCGCGGCGCGCTTCGGCCACCTCCGCATCGAGCGCATTCGGCGGCGTGCTGGCGAGCTTGCGCGCGATCTGCTCGGTGCGCTGCGAATGCTCGCGCATGCGCACGTCCAGGGCTTCACGCGACAGCACCAAGGCAGTGTTGAGCTCCTCTTTGACTTCCACCTTGAACCAGCTGTCGATGCCACGGTTCAAAAATTCCAGCGAGAAAAGATAGACGATGAGCAGCGGCGCGATCACCAGCGAACCGAAAATGGCGACGGTGCGCGCGGTCAGGCGCGAGCCAGGCACGTGATCGCGATAATCGCGCACCAGCTGCCAGATCTTGCGCGCCAGCAAAGCGGTAAGCGCGATTACGCCAATAAGATTGAGCAGCAGAATCCACAGCTGCAGCCGGCCGAACTCACTGGAGTTTTGCGCGCTCTTGGCCAGCAATAGCAAGGCGCTCGTGGCCAGAGTGCCGCAGAGCAGCACCAGGCCGATGCGCCGCCAGTTCATACCGGCAGCGACCATGTGTACCACTCGCTTTCGCGGTGCCAGTCGTCGGTCCAGAACATGAGCGCGCGCAGCGACGAAGGCATGCGGCCGCGACGCAGCGCCGCGCGCACGCTCACCTGGTAGCTGCCTTCATTGAGCTGCGGCTCGACGAGAATAGGCCAGCCTTCTATGTGGCCGAGACTCTCAATGGCTTCTTCCAGTGTGGCGAAGCTTTCCTGATCGCCGCTGCGCGTGTCGCGCACCAGGAATCTTTCGGTGACGGCGTGATAGCTCAGTTCGCGGCGCAGCGTGAGATCGACTATGGTGGCGTCGAACCAGAAGCGGCGCTCGCGCTCGATGCGCGTGTCGAGATCGAATATAAGCGTGATGCCATCGCGCAGCGCGCCGCGAATGGTTGGATTGATGGGGTACTGCACGGTCGCGTGCAGCAGGAACACGCCCTTGTCCACATTCACATAGGCGGAGCGCACTTCGAGCGTGCCATCGAGCGCATCGGCCAATACATTGCCTGCCGCCGCCGCGAGAAACGCGGCGACGAACAAAATGCACACTCGAGGCGTGTGCCACGGGGAGGCACGTAACATGGGCCCTCAGGTTCAAGCCGTTGCCTTTTCGAGACCAGCATAATAGAACCCATCGGCCTGCGCCGTCCCGCCCGGAAGAAGCTGAAAACCTGCGGATCGTCCGATGGCGCCGGGCGGGGGGCGAACGTGCACTGCCCGCGCTTGCGGTTCCGCTTCCCGGAGCCGTGCAATGACCGCTTCGTTTTCGGCCGGGAGCACCGAACAGGTGACATAAATGAGCCGCCCGCCGGGGGCCAGCATGGAAAAGCAGGCTTTAAGGATGGCGTATTGGGCGCCGGCCAGCTGCGGGATATCCGTGGCGCGGCGCAGCAGTTTGATGTCGGGATGGCGGCGAATGACGCCGGTGGAAGAGCACGGCGCATCCACCAGGATGCGGTCGAAAGGCTTTTGGTCCCAGAATTTCTCGGGAGCGCGGACGTCCGCGGCGATGACATTGGCGTTGCGTTTTAGCCGGCGCAAGTTGTCCCTTATTCGCACCGTACGCTCGGGGTCGCTATCCACCGCTATCAGCTCCGCGAGATTCGGCGTGCGCTCGAGGATGTGGCCGGTTTTGCCGCCGGGCGCGGCGCAGGCATCCAGCACACGCATGCCCGCGCGGGCGTCCAGTAGTTCGGCGGCGAGTTGCGCGCCAGCGTCCTGCACGGAAACCTTGCCCTCTTTGAAGCCAGGCAAGGCGTTCACAGAGACCGGGCGGTCGAGTTGTACGGCGGTGGGCGCCCATACTATGGCTTGCGCGGCGATGCCGGCGGCAGCGAGCTCTGCAAGGTAATCCGCGACGCTGACGCGTGACAGATCCACGCGCAAAGTCATGGGCGGATGCGCGTTGTTGGCTTCCAGGATGGACTCAAACTGATCGGGCCAGGCTTTTTCCAGGGCTTGCACCAACCACTGTGGGTGCGCGGTGCGCACCGCGATATCGACATCCACCTCAGCGAGCAACGCCGCCCGCTCCGCGACAAAGCGCCGCAACACGGCGTTCACCAGCCCCGCGGCGCTTTTCTGCCCGAGCATGCGCGCGGCATCCACCGCAGCATTCGCGCTGGTCTCCGGCGGGTTGCGGGAGTATTCAATTTGATGGGCAGTGGCGATGAGCAGCGCGCGGATTTCATTCGCGACGCCGTCCGGGTGCTTCAGCAGGCTTTCAACAGCAGGGGCGAGGCGGAGGAACCATCGCATGCAACCGAGCGTGATCGCGCGGACCGCAGCGCGGTCGGGCGATTGAATGAACGGTGTAAGTGCGACGTCGGCGGTGCGGCCGTCGAAGACAATTGCGGAGATGGCGCGGGCGGCGTCGGCCAGAGCGGCGGCGCCCGGCGCCCATCGCGAGCGCGCAGTTTTTTGCGGGGTGTTCATTCGCCGAAACGCTGGCCGGTGAGGTTGTAGCCGTGGGCAAAATCCACTGCGCTGATGCGGCGGCGGCCGGGACGCTGGACCTCGGTGATGGCGAGGCTGCCACGGCCACAGCGGACGAGGATTGCGTCCTCCTGGAGGCCAATAATAGAGCCAGATTGATTCATTAGTGATTCAGTCCTGGCGTAAGGTGGGGATTTTAGCCCGAAATCCGCGCCACTGTGTTCTATGGAGCCCTGTGGAAGCCGCGCCGTTGCGATCTTCAAAGGCTCACCGGCGAAGCGCGTTTCCGCCCCGGGCCAAGGGTTGAATGCCCGCACTTTACGCTCGATGGCGAGCGCATCTTCATTCCAATCAATCAAGGCTTCCCCCTTATCAATTTTGGAGGCGTAAGTAACGCCTTCAGTCGGTTGCGGTTTGGCGCGTAGCGTTCCGCTGCCGAGGCCTTCGAGCGCCTCGAGCAATGCTGGTGCGCCGAGCTCGGCAAGCTCTGCATGCAGTGAGCTGCTGGTGTGCTGCGGGCTTAGCGGCGCGCGCTTTTGCAGGAGCACCGGACCGGTATCCAGCCCAGCGTCCATCAGCATGATGGTGACACCGGTTTCGGCATCCCCCGCCAGAATGGCGCGTTGAATGGGCGCCGCCCCGCGCCACCGCGGCAACAACGAGGCGTGGATGTTGACGCATCCGAGTCGCGGCAGGGCTAAAACTTCTCGGGGGAGAATCAGGCCATAAGCCACTACGACCAGAACATCGGGTTTCCAGGCAGCAAGTTGAGCGCGGGCGGCTTCGTCTTTGAGAGTAAGCGGTTGCGCAATAGGCAGATCGTATTTCAAGGCGGCTTCTTTGACAGGACTTGCCGCCAACTTACGGCCTCGACCACTGGGGCGGTCGGGCTGCGTGAGCACGCCGACGACGGTGTTGGGTGATTCAACCAAAGCGCGCAGGGCCGGCACAGCGAATTCTGGGGTGCCAGCGAAGGCGATGCGCAATTCAGTCACGATTTTTAAAGTCGACGGCGTTGCTTGAGCAGGGGCCCTCAGTCTACAAAGGGGGGGCACAAATTGCCCCTTCCCTTTAGGCTCTCTGGAGCGCCGCAACCATGACCGCTAACGAGCTGCTCTTTCAGATTGCCACCGCTATCTTCGCGGTAACAGGCGTGCTCGCCGCTGCTCGGCAGAACATGGACGTCATAAGTTTTGTGATCGTCGGCGTAGTCACCGCGGTGGGCGGCGGCACGCTGCGCGACATCACGCTAGACACTCGCGTGTTCTGGCTCCAAGACCCGACGTTTTTATATGTGGCCGCAGGCGCAGCTGTGGCTACGTTCTTTTTCGAGCAGATATTCCGCGCTACTTACCGCGCGTTTTTGTATCTGGACGCGGCGGGGAGTGCAGTGTTTTCAGTAGTAGCGACGGAGCGCACGCTCGCGCTCGGATTTGCGCCGGGCATCGCGGTAGTGATGGCAGTGGTTACCGGAATCGGCGGCGGCTTGATCCGCGATCTGCTCACGGGCCAGCCGACTATACTCACCCGCCGCGAGCTTTACCTGACTCCAATATTGTTAGGCGTGCTTTTGTATGTTGTCGCGGTGCGCGTGGCGCCGCTCGAGCGGGAGTCCTTCTCCCTGCTCGCAATCCTGTCAATCGCCGCGGTGCGGATGGGAGCGATTCGCTGGGGGTGGGCGTATCCGGACTGGTTGACCCATAAGCCGTTCAAACAGTAATGGCTTCATTGCGTGAGTCGATCCTGGCCCGCCGCGCAAGGGGGTTGGTGATTCGAGAGCGTCAATAAACGCCAATTCATTGACCTTGCAAATACGCTTCAATATCAGTGGAAGAAACCCCTAGCGGCGCCGCACGGCCGGAATGCAACGAGCTCATCTGTACACGAATCATCTCCGCCACGACTTCTCGGTCGTGCTCCGGAATGGAGTGCGGAAGTTGCGCTTGCAGAGCCAGCTCACCGAGGATTATTTCCTTGAGCCGCTGACGCACAAATCCCTGGTAGCGCAACTCAATCGCTATTTGGTCCGCGGACCTGGTTTTTCGCTGCACGTTGTTTCGGTAGGCATCCGCGCTCGAGGGGTAAGCCTCGGCATAGGCCTTCGCGAGCAGCCGGCCGTTGCCGAGCTCGTAATAGCCCAATAAACCGCGCGTATACATCTCCTTCTCCACCGTCACGAAAGATAAGGGCGGCAGGGCCGCTTTCAGCAGCGGCAGATTCGACATGATGCGGCCGGTGCGTTTATTGCAATCCGCGAAGCCCTGAATGTAAGCAATGCCCGCCATCAACATTAGCGACTGATTGAAAGGTTCTGGTTCTTCATTCACCGCCGCCAACATCGCATCCAGCGCCTCGCGAATCTGGTATTCGTTATCGAGCGGACGATAAGTGGAATGCGTAATCGCGACCATGCGTCGGCGCACGCGCCCTGAATCCCCAGGCTCCTCGAGCAGCCCGTCGGAAAGGAGAGCATGCAGGTCGCGCAGCGTCACCCAATCGATGGCGACTGCATTAATGTTGTCCAGCAGATAGCGGATGGCGTCGCGATGATTGAGGATCATCTTCGCTTCTTCGGCGGTCTTGCCCTGCGCCATCTGTCCATATTTGATCAACGTCTCGGTTTGAATAAGATCGTAGGTGTTGCCTTCGAGGCTCGAGGACGCATACGAAAGCTCGACGAGCAGAAGCTCGCGAATGCCGCGCGCAGTCTCCTCAGCCGTGGCGCCATGCGGGCCGGCGGCTCGTTTCAACAGACCGAGCTGCGCCCGGGTGAATTTCGGCAAGTCGCGGAAGCCACGCTCGGGCATGTAAAAAGCAGGTGGGCGCTGCGTGGTGGGGATTTCGAGATAGGAGTTCAGGTCGTCACGCAGATAGCGGCTGCCGGAGCCTTCACCGACGCGTATCAGCTCACCATTTTCGACCAGAGTTGCGAGAAGCTTCGATAAAGTTTGACGCGGTATCTTTTTACCCTGCCACGGGGGTATGTCTCCCGCAGCCCGATTAGGGTGCTGGGTAAAGTATTCGAGAACGTGATGGTCCAGCTTTGACATGGAGGCAAGTTAAAATTCGCAAAAATCTGTAAATAACTTTAAAAACAATAAGATATCTACAAAATGGAGAGGCAAGGGAGGAAAAAAGAGGCAAGTTTAGAGGCAAATTTGAGGTAATGGAAGAGTTGCTAAATTTTTAAAGACTCGCCCTTTCCTTGCGCTCCTTCTCGAGCTTCTTCCTCACCCGGTCGCGCTTCAAATCCGACAGGTAGTCCACGAACAGCTTGCCGTCGATGTGATCCATCTCGTGCTGCACGCACACTGCCAACAGCTCATCGCAATCCCGCTCGTACACCGCCCCCGTACGATCCTGCGCGCGCAGGCGCACCTTTGCGGCGCGCTGCACCTCATCGAAATAGCCTGGGACCGAGAGGCAGCCCTCCTCCATGGTCTCCACGCCCTCCCGAGTCAGGATTTCGGGGTTGATCACGACCAGCTGCTCAACGCGCTCCGCAGAGACATCTATAACGATGACCCGCTGGTGCACGTCGATCTGCGTGGCCGCAAGCCCGATTCCAGGGGCCGCGTACATGGTTTCGAACATGTCGTCGATCAGCCGCCCGAGCTCGGCGTCGAAAACCGTGACGGGCCGCGCCTTCGTGCGCAGGCGCGGATCGGGGTATTCGAGGATGCTTCTAAGGGCCATGGCAGCGTGTATCGACTCGACAATGCTGATAATGTTCGCGCGCCCGGCGGGTCGCTCGTGATCCAGCGCACAAAGCTGGCAGGCAAACGTGCCCCGGCGAGGCCGGCCGATTATAACAGCGGGGTTTTGCTTGGCCCCACCCGGCTACGAGGAGTGGAGGATGATTCCAATTACATTTATTAAGGCTCGCCTGGTGCCGGGCCCCGCGAAAATGAGTGACGCCGCTGAGCTTGTCCTTGCGACGCACTCACGTCACTCATTTTTGTGGGTGGCGGTCGCGGGCCTTGCCGTGCTGGCGCTTATTACGGCTGCTGGCTGTTCGTCGTCCGGCTCGCGAAAGCAGGACGGCGCGGAGGCTACGTCCCAGGCTCGAGCCGAGCCCGCGGCGGAGGCCATGCCCGCAGATGACCTGACAGCGACTGAGGCCGCTACCAACGGGGACACCGCCGACGTTTCATCGGCTGAAAGCTCGGCTCAGGGGAGCGAACGCAATGCGCTCTTTAACCCCAGCGCCCCGAAAAGCTACACCGTCAAACGGGGCGACACCCTGTGGGACATCTCGACGATGTTCCTGCGCGACCCCTGGCTTTGGCCGGAGGTGTGGTACGTGAACCCTCAGGTGGAGAACCCCCACCTTATTTATCCAGGCGATGTCCTCGCGCTGGCTTATGGCGCTGACGGCAAAGCGACCCAGATTCGCCTGGAACGCGGCGGCGCAGCCCGTTTGAATCCACGCCTGCGCAGCTCGCCACTGGATGGCGCCATCCCCACTTTGCCCTACAGCGAAATCGCGGCCTTCCTGGCCCGTCCCACCGTGCTTTCCGCGGACGACGTGAAGCGTGCCCCGCACGTGCTCGCCTTCCGCGACAGCCACATGATTGGCGGGTCAGGCGTCGACATCTATGTGCGCGATCTCGAGAGCGCGCAGAACGCGCGCTACAACGTGATGCACGTAGGCGATGCCATCCGAGATCCGGACGACGGCAAGGTGGTGGGATATCAGGGCATCTACACAGCCACGGCAATCGTTACCCAGGGGGGGAATCCCGCCAAAGCTCAATTGACGGACAGTGCGCGCGAGACACTGGAAGGCGATCGCCTGTTCGCCACCGATTCGGATGTGCCGCTCAACTTCGTGCCCAGCGCTCCGAAGTCGGATGTGCAGGGGCGCATCATTTCCGTCGTGGACGGCGTCGAGCTCATAGGCCAGTTCCAGATCGTGGTCATCAACCGCGGCAAGCAGCATGGGGTCGACGTCGGCAACGTGCTCGCAATCGACCAAGCCGGTGAAGTGGTGCGCGATCGCCACGCGGGCGGCCGGCTCAGAACGGGCAGCACTTTCGCGCCGAAAGTGAAGCTGCCGAACGAGCGTGCGGGCACGCTGCTGGTATTCAAGGCGTTCGACCGAGTGAGCTATGGGCTCATCGTCGGCGCTTCGAGCCCGATTCGCATCGCCGATGTAGTGCGTTCGCCCTAGATATGCCTGTGCAGATGAGGAGAAATGCCTCATTTGCACCAGATATGCAGCTATAGCTGACCGCTCCCGCTGACATATGCTCCGCGCATGGAACTCACCACAGCCTGCGCGGTGTTGGCACGGACGCCAGGTCTCACAGCCGAACGTGTGCATGAAATTACCTCGGAGGCAGGCAGCCTCGAGTTAGCAGTCGCTCGCCATATCCGCGCTTTCGATGAACCCGCCGTCGAAGCGGACCTGCAATGGATCGCAACCAGCGGCGCTCAGCTTGTTCCCTGCACTTCACCGGCCTATCCGCCGATGCTCGCGCGCACGGCCGGTGCTCCTCCGGTGCTCTATGTGCTCGGCGATGTCGAAGTGCTCTCCATGCCGCAACTTGCCATGGTCGGCTCGCGCAATCCGACAGCCGGCGGACGCTCTACGGCGAAAGACTTCGCCACCTTCTTCGCCAGATCAGGCCTCACTATCACCAGCGGGCTCGCCATCGGGATCGATACCGCCTGCCATGAGGGTGCGCTAGCGGCAGATGGGCTCACTATTGCGGTGTGCGGTTGCGGTCTCGACCGGATTTATCCACCTCAAAATGCTGCGCTCGCCGCACGCATCCGTGAGCAGGGCGCCATCGTTTCTGAATTTCCGCCGCGCAGCCCGCCGCTGCGCGCTTACTTTCCGCAGCGAAATCGCATCATCAGCGGCCTTTCGCTCGGCGTTTTAGTGGTCGAAGCCGCACGCCAAAGCGGTTCGCTGATCACTGCGAGGCTTGCCACCGAGCAAGGCCGCGAAGTCTTCGCCATCCCCGGCTCTATCCATAGTCCGCTGTCGCGCGGTTGCCATAAGCTCATTCGCGAAGGCGCAAAGCTGGTTGAAGAAGCCGTGGATGTGCTTTCCGAGCTGGCTATTCCCTTGCGTGAACAGATACTTACCTCGGCGAGCGCCAAGCTTGCAGACGCCTCGAGCGCGGCCTCCGCATTGGACATGCCCTACAAAATCCTGTTAGATGCGCTCGGTTTTGAGTCAGCCGGCATAGATGCGCTGGCCGAACGCACCGGTTTTCCGGGCGAATCGGTAGCGTCCATGTTGTTGATTCTCGAGCTCGAAGGGCGCGTCGCGCCCCACCCCGGCGGCCGGTATGGCCGAGTGCACCCAGGATGATGACCGGCAGCGTTCTCGACATTTTGATCTACGTGTTCAATCGCTACATGCTCGATGAGGTGCCCCAAGTACCCGAGCGTGGGGATCTCGCGCACCACCTCGAAGTCGCCGGCTTTGCCCCCCCCAATGTAGAGCGTGCGCTCGACTGGTTGACCGATCTCGCCTGCATGCGCGATCTGCCCCCGGTAGCGGGCACGAAAGCTGCCGTGCGCGTTTACTCCGACGGCGAGCTGGTGCGCCTTTCAACCGAGTGCCGCGGCCTTTTGTTCACGCTGGAACGTTTCGGTGTGCTCGCAGTCGCTCAGCGTGAAATCGTGATCGAGCGTTTGCTTGCGTTGGATGGCGAAGAGCTCGACACCGAACAATTGAAATGGGTCGTGCTCATGGTGTTGTCCAGCCAGCCTGGTCAGGAACATGCCTTCGCATGTATGGAAGACCTTGCCGTCGCCACCCATCCACGCCTGGCGCATTGACGACGAATGGCCGAGAACCTAGTCATCGTCGAATCGCCTGCCAAGGCTAAGACCATCAAGAAGTACCTTGGCAATAGCTTCGAGGTGCTCGCCTCCTACGGCCACGTGCGCGACCTGGTGCCGAAGGAAGGTGCGGTCGATCCGGAGCATGGCTTCGCCATGCGCTATCAGGCTCTCGAGAAAAACGAGCGCCATGTCGAGGCCATCTCCAAGGCGCTCAAAAAAGCCAAGGCCCTTTACCTCGCCACCGACCCCGACCGCGAGGGCGAAGCGATTGCCTGGCATCTGCATGAGATCCTGAAAGAGCGCCAGGAGCTCGACGGTAAAGACGTCCACCGCGTGGCGTTCTATGAAATTACGCGCAATGCGGTGCGCGATGCGGTGGCGCAGCCGCGCGGCCTGTCGCTCGATCTGGTGAATGCACAGCAGGCCCGCCGGGCGCTCGATTACCTGGTGGGTTTCAATCTTTCGCCATTGCTGTGGAAGAAAGTGCGGCGGGGCTTGTCGGCCGGCCGCGTGCAGAGCCCGGCGCTGCGCATGATCTGCGAGCGCGAGGAAGAGATTCTCGCGTTCATCCCCCAGGAATACTGGACGATCGATTCCGAAGGCGAGCACACAAAGCAAACGTTCCCGCTGAAACTGGTGGAATACCGCGGCGAGAAGGTCGAACAGTTCAGTTTCGTGAATGAGGCTCAGGCTCGCGAGGTTGAGCGCACCATCATCTCCGCCTCTTCACCGGGTGAGGGCAGCGCCATCGGTGCATTGCGTGTGCTCACCATCGACCGCAAGCAGCGCAAGCGCAACCCGGCCCCGCCGTTCACCACTTCAACTCTTCAGCAGGAAGCCGCGCGCAAGCTCGGCTTCAACGCGCGCCGCACCATGCGACTGGCGCAACAGCTGTATGAAGGCGTCGATGTGGGCGAAGGCGCCGTCGGCCTCATTACTTATATGCGTACGGATTCGGTCTCATTGGCCAATGAAGCCGTGAATGAGATCCGCGAAGTCGCCGCGCGCCTGTATGGCAAGGCGGAGGTGGCCGAAGAGCCGCGCATCTACAAGACCAAGTCCAAGAACGCGCAGGAAGCGCACGAAGCCGTGCGCCCGACATCCGCGTCTATCGCGCCCGCCGATATCGAAGGCAAGCTCGATCCCGACCTGCATCGCCTGTACTCGCTCATCTGGAAGCGCGCGGTGGCGAGCCAGATGAGCCACGCCGTGTTCGATACGGTGGCCGTCGACATGCTCGCGGGCCCCGACGGCGCGCAACGCCATGTGCTGCGGGCCAATGGATCGACACTGGTGAAGCCCGGCTTCATGTCGGTCTATCAGGAAGGCACGGACGATGCGAAGGCCGACGATACCGACCACATACTGCCGCCGATGAACGAAGGCGACATCGTCAATCTGCTCGCGCTGCATGCCGAGCAGCATTTCACCGAGCCGCCGCCGCGCTACTCGGAAGCCTCGCTGGTCAAAGCGCTGGAAGAATATGGCATCGGCCGCCCCTCGACCTACGCCACCATTATTTCGACCTTGCAGGACCGCGGCTATGTCGAGATGGACGCGAAGCGGTTCATCCCGACGGACATCGGCAAGATCGTCAGCCGCTTCCTCACTCAATATTTCAATCGCTACGTAGATTACGGCTTCACCGCCGGGCTCGAAGACGAGCTGGATGCGGTATCGCGCGGCGAGGAAGAGTGGACTTTGCCGCTCACGAAATTCTGGAAGCCGTTCATCGAGCTCGTCGAGCAAACCGAAAAGAACGTCTCGCGCGAGCAGGTGGCGCAGTCCCGGGAAATCGGCAAAGACCCGGCGAGCGGCAAGCCCATGACCGTGCGCATGGGCCAGTACGGGCCGTTCGTGCAGATCGGCACGAAGGACGATGTGGAAAAGCCCCGCTTCGCGGGCCTGCGCCCCGGCCAGAAGATGGACACCATCACGATGGAGCAGGCGCTCGAGCTCTTCAAGCTGCCGCGCGCACTCGGCCAGACGGCGGAAGGCGAGCCTATCGTCGCGAATGTCGGCCGCTTCGGCCCTTACGTGAAATTCGGCGACAAGTATTGCTCGTTGAAGGAAGACGATCCCTACACCATCACACTCGAGCGCGCGCTCGAGGTGATTCGGCTCAAGAAAGAAGCCGACGCGAACCGCATCATCGCGGCTTACCCGGACGATGGCATTCAGGTATTGAACGGCCGCTATGGGCCGTACATCACCGATGGCAAAAAGAACGCGAAGATTCCGAAGGACCGCGATCCCAAAACGCTGACGCTGGATGAGTGCAAGGCGCTCATCGAAGCGGCGCCGGTGCGCTTCGGGCGTTTCGGCAAAGGCAAAGCCAAAGGGGCGCCGGCGAAGAAAGAAGCTGCGGTCCCTGCCGCTCCCAAGCCACGTGTGCGCAAGGCTGCGCCCGATCTGCAAACGAAGCGCATCGTTCGCAAGAAATCTACGCCCAAGAAAAAGCTGGCGAACGCGTAACGATTGGGTATGCTCTTTCCCGGGGGCGGTCACATGTCCAAGGGAAAAAAGCCGTCATGTTTCGCACGTTCTTCGCGTCCGCCTTGCTGGGCGCTCTTACTCTGCTGTCAGTTGACTTTCCGGCGCACGCTGCCTCGCGCACGGCCGCTTCTGGGAAAAATCTTTACATCGTTGTATTGCGCGACGCACCGTTGGCAGCGCGAAAATCGGCGGGTGTGTCGCGCCGCGCCGTGGACGTCGCTGCACGTCATGATTCGATGCTCGCGACCGTCGGCGGTGCGCGCAAAATCTACAGCTATTCGCATGCATTGAACGGCTTCGCCGCCGAGTTGAGCGAAGTGCAGGTCACCAAATTGCGTAGCGATCCCAATGTGATCTCCGTGGTGCGCAACGAGATCCGCAAGCTCAATACATTGACTACGCCCGCCTTTCTCGGGTTGAGCGCGCCCAATGGCGTCTGGGATCGGCTGGGCGGCGGCGGCGCTGCCGGAGACAACGTGATTGTCGGGGTCATCGACACCGGCATCTGGCCCGAGAGTCCAAGCTTCGTGCCCCGCGCCATTCACGGTGGACGGCCGCCGCAGTGGAACGGCATCTGCCAGGCGGGGGAACAGTTTCCGGCCGATAGCTGCAACAACAAATTGCTCGGGGCGCGCTATTACAACGAAGGCTTCGGCGGCAATGACGCCGTACGCTCGCTATTTCCCTACGAATTTATTTCGCCACGCGCAGCCGACGGCCACGGCGTGCACACGGCGAGCACGGCGGTCGGGAATTACCAGGTGAATGCCGAAAGCGGCGGCGTGAAGCTGGGCCGCATCAGCGGCATGGCGCCAGGCGCGCGGCTCGCGGTGTACAAAGCGTGCTGGGGTTACGAGGACGATCCGGGCGCCGGCTGCGCCACTGTCGACAGCGTTGCGGCCATCGATCAGGCCGTGGCGGACGGTGTGGATGTCATCAATTTTTCGGTCGGCGGGTCTTTGACCAGCTTCATCGATCCTATTGAGTTTGCGTTTTTGCTGGCGGCGGATGCGGGCGTGTTTGTCGCCACGTCGGCCGGCAATGAAGGCCGCCAGGGTGCGAGCACAGTGGCGCATATCAGCCCTTGGGTCACTTCGGTGGGCATCGCCACCCACGACCGCCGCTATGAAGCGGCCGCGATATTCGAAAGCGGCGCCCGTTTCAATGGTTCGTCGCTGGACGACAGGGGCTTGAGCAATCATCGCATCGTGTTGGCTGCCAATGCGCGTTTGCCTGGGCAGGACGCCGCGCTCGCAGCGCTGTGCCTGCCCGGCACGCTGAATCCGGCGCTCGCGAACGACAAGATCGTGGTTTGCGACCGCGGCGAGAACGCACGCGTGGAGAAAAGCCACGTGGTGAACGATGCGGGCGGCGTCGGCATGATTCTGGTGAACCCCACGCCTAACACACTCAATGCGGACATCCACGCGGTGCCGACGGTACATCTCGACGATGTGGCCGGCGCTGCGTTCAAACGATATCTGGCGAGTCATCCTGCGGTGAAAGCGCGTTTGACTCCGGGGAACATCGTCACAGGCCCTGCGGTGCGGGCGCCTAATCTCGGCGCGGACTCCTCGCGCGGCCCCGCGCTTGCAGGCGGTGGCGACATTTTAAAGCCGGACCTTCTTGCCCCCGGTCTTGAAATACTCGCGGCATACTCCCCAGTGCGCACCGGCCTCGATTTTGAGTTTCTCGGCGGCAGCTCCATGTCGAGCGCGTTCATCGCGGGCATCGGCGCGCTCATGAAGCACGCGCATCCCGACTGGTCGCCGGCCATGATCAAATCCGCGTTGATGACCACCGCCACCGTGCATCGCAACGACGGCAAAAAGATCCGCGAGGATGAGAATCTCGAGGTCAGGCCCACTCCGTTCGGCATCGGCGCGGGCATGGTGCAGCCCAATGCGGCGCTGGATCCTGGCCTGGTGTACGACGCAGGCCTCAACGACTGGCTTGGTTTCCTTTGCGGCGTCGGCGAAGCCTGCTTCCCGCCGATCGAGGCCATCGACCCCAGCGACCTCAACCATCCTTCCATCGCCATAGGCCATTTTGTCGGCCAGCAGACCATTCAGCGCACGGTAACCAATGTGGCGCAGCATGCTTCGCGTTATACCGTCAGCGTCGAGGCGCCTGCTGGAATAAGCGTGTCTGTCTCGCCGCGCCGCTTCACGATTGCGCCCGGCGAAACTCAAACGTACAAGGTCACCTTTGCTCGCAACGGCGCATACCTGGCAAGCTATGCGTTTGGCGCGCTTACCTGGTCGGATGGCCAGCACCAGGTGCGCAGCCCCATTGCCATTCAGCCCGCGCCGCTTGGAGCGCCGGCTGAATTGTTCGGCGCCGGCGCGCAGATCAAATATTCCGTCGACTTTGGCTACAGCGGCCCGTTCAAGGCCAGCGCGCGCGGCCTTATCCCCGCAAAGAAAAATAAGCTTACGGTGCGCGACGACCCTGCCAATGAAGTGAATACCGCGCTCGCCACGGGTCGCGGCGTGGTTATCGTGCCGATTGACGTGGCCGCGGGCGCAACTTATGCGCGGTTCTCGCTGTTCGATACCGAAACAGACGGTAATGACGACCTCGATCTTTATGTATTCAATTCCAATGGCGACTTCGTCGCGGGTAGCACGGGAAACACAGCGAACGAGGAAGTGAATCTCATCGATCCCGCGCCGGATCGATATCTGGTGGTGGTGCACGGCTTCGAGACCGACGGGTTTAAAGCGAACTTCACGTTGTTCTCGTGGGCGCTAGGCAATGTCCCGGCGGGGAACATGATTGTGACCGCGACGACGAAAGCGCAAATCAATCATGAGGCCACCATCGCCCTCGCCTTCTCGAAGCTCAAAGCGGGCGTGAAATATCTGGGCTCAGTGGCTTACCAGGGTGCAGCGGGTATGCCGAACCCCACCATCGTGCGCGTGGATCGTTGAGGACGCCCCCACCCT
>Ga0065707_10082459_pt1 | contig 14910 bp, 11 predicted proteins | sample SwiRhicommuniRL3_FD_59094 | JGI IMG/M metagenome (GOLD analysis project Ga0065707, IMG submission 59094) | Switchgrass rhizosphere bacterial communities from Rose Lake, Michigan, USA - RL3 v2 (version 2) | ecosystem: Host-associated > Plants > Roots > Rhizosphere > Soil | place: East Lansing...
ACTGACGGCCGAATGCCAGTCGCGCCAGAATCTGGAGTTTACGCCCGGCATCGCGACCCAGGAGATCGTCGGAAGGATCCGCTTCCGCAAAGCCATTCGCTTGCGCCAGGCGCACGGCTGCGTCGAAGTCCAAGCCTTCGACGCAGCGATCGAGTACATAGTTGCACGTGCCGTTGAGGACGCCGGCGATACTCACGATCGAATCTTCTTCGGCGTGACACTGGAGAAGTTCGAGCATGGGGGCGCTGCCGCCAACAGCCGCCGACGCACGGATGCTGGTTCCTGTTCGCGCAGCAATGTCGCTCAGTTCCTTCCCCGCTGCGGCGACCAGTGCTTTATTCGCAGTGACCACGGCGATGCCATGGGCGAGGTAGTAGCGAACCAGGGATTGCGAAGGCTGCAGCCCCGGCAGTGCATCCACCACTACATCGGGCTGCAAGACGCTCAATCCATCGACCGAGTCGTGCAGCAGTTCCATTGGTACGCCGTCGGCACTGTGCTTCGCTCGATCGCGGATCAGCGCTCCGATCATACAGAAATGGCCCGGTAGTGCCGCCAGCCTTCGATAGATGCCGAGACCAACGGTGCCCAGGCCGAGGATCAGTACCGATAACGGCGCTTTGTTGCGAGCACCAGCCAAGGTGCAATCGCACTGGCCGATCGTCGATTCATAGCCGCTCGCGATGCTCGCTACTTCAACTGCACCCTGGTGCTGCTCGATGAAGTGCACGGCCTTGGGCTGTACGAGTTGCTTCGCTCGCAACAAGGCGTCTGCATAACCGAGCGTGACGAAACGTTGCAGCGATGCCGAGCTGGAGGCCGCAGGATCGCTTTCGTATACACCGTCGACATCTTTGATGAGACGACAGCGGGCGCCGAGGGCTCTCGCCAGGAAAACAGCCGATAAATCCGAGCCGCCGCGCCCGAGCAGATGCAGCTTGCCTGTTTGGCTGTATCCAAAGAAGCCGGGAATGACGATGACCGGCGACTCGCTCAGCAACGCGATGACACGACTGCGATCGACCGCGGTCAACTCACTATCCAGTGCACTGCCCGCGACTGTCATGCCGATCTCGCGAGGATCCACGACTGCCGCCTCGACTCCTGCGCGATCGAGCGCAATGCCCAGCAGTGCGGCGGAATGCCGTTCGCCCGTTGCCAGCAGTTCGGCCGTGGCATCCGGTTGCGACTGTGCCGCCAATTCCCGGGCTTCTGCCAACAGGGTCTCGGTCGTGCTGCCTAGCGCCGATACAACCGCGACTACCTGCCAGCCATCGCGATACCAGCGATAGATTTCGTGCACGGCGTTGAGCAGGTCGGCGCGCGTTCCCAGTACGGAACTGCCGAATTTCAGCACGATGATGCGATCGGTCATGTCATCTCCACGGCTCGGTACAGCCCAGATGGCCAGAGCAGGTGAAGGAGACCCATCGCGAAAGGCGGGCAGAAAAAACCTGCCAGCCAAGCCGTGCAGGTTCACTGCCGCTTTAGCCGTATTTCTTAAGCGCCCGCAAGCTGAGAATCAAATCGGCGCGGCGATACAGTAACACGGCATTGGTGAAGCCAGTCAAGACGGGCCCGAGGAGACAACTGGAGAGTCGACCGGAGCAGGCAAATTACCCAGAACTGTCACATTGCAGCGCCGCAGTCGCTTTGCCAGAACGACTGCAATGGACACCTATGGATAAGTCCGCGAATTCTCTGCACGATCCTGGTTATCGGCCTGGTCAGAGCAGGTACGGCAACGGTAGCGCCACCCGGGGCCGAGCGGGCGTCCGAACGCAGCGACTAGCATGCATTGCAACTCGAGGAGCACACCTCAGGGAGATTGCGATGACTACTACCGCAAGCCGATGGAACGCCATGCAGCCGGACCGGATGCAATCTCATCCGATCCACCAGTGTATCGCCTCTCCTCTGTGCGTCCTGCAGGAACTGGAGCTGGAGGACTTTGTACACACCATGTGCGACGCGTTGGATGAAGAAGAAAAGCGCAGCCCGCTGCACACCGATAGACAGGCGTTCCAGTTGAACCACTTGTTCGTTCGTGCCCACGGCAGGCCGCAAGGTGAATACACGATATTTATTAGTGGGATGGCCAGCGCAATGGCCCTCCCGATAGATGGGGGCAGAGTCCAGTCGCGGGTCGGATCGAGTTGAAGGGAGTGCCGGCAGATGACATGCGGCAATGCGTCGAGGACTACGTCGGGAGGCACATCCGCCGAAACCAAGCTCGGTGTCACCGATCTGCAAACCCTGCGCGAAGCATTGCAGCTGCTGTGGACAGTTGCCGATACGTTCGCCAAACGCCGGCTGTTGATTGCGCTGTTCCTGGTCGCCACCGGCGCCTTGCTCGCAGCGCTGACGCCGATCGCACTCAAGCTGCTGATCGATCGTCTCACCGCCGGTTCGCTCGCCAGTCCCACGGTTAACCCGATTGCCGCGCCGTCGGCGTTCGTCTTTTTCGCGCCGATCGTGTCCACTCCGATCGTACTGGTGCTCTTATATGTATGCGGCCAGTATCTCACGCGACTGCTGACGGAGCTGCGGACGTTCGCCCATGGGCAGGCAGAGCAACGCGTGCGACGTCACATCGGCAGGGAACTCTTCGAACACCTGGTGCGCTTGCCGCTGCGATTCCATCTCGAGCGCCGCACGGGAGCCATCGGTGAGACAGCGGAGCAAGGCATCCGTGGCTACCAGTTGCTGCTCACGCACCTGATCTACACCATCCTTCCAGTGGCGGTGGAGTTCATTGCGGTCGGAGCCGTGCTGGTTCACTTCGGCCATGCCAGTTACCTGGCGATTTTCGCGGTCGCCTCGGTTGTCTATGTCAGCGTCTTCAGGCGTGGCGCAGTCCGCATCCAGGAACCGGCGCGAACCATCTCCGCATCGCATATCGAAGCGCATGCCGTGCTCAACGACAGCCTGCTCAATTTCGAAACGGTGAAGTACTTCGATGCCGGCCGCATTGTCTGCAGTCGCTACGACGCTGCTCTCGGCCGCACGGAATCCGCATGGCGCAGCTTTTATCACCGCCGCATGACGAACGGAGCTGCGGTGGCGACGATCTTCGCGTTGTCGCTGGGTACCACCCTGGTGCTTGCCACGCGCGATGTGCTCGCAGGGACTATGACAGCCGGCGACTTCGTGATGCTCAATGCCTATGTGTTGCGACTGGTCCAGCCGTTGGAAATGCTGGGATTCGCCGTACGCGACATCGCGCAGGGACTGGCATTCCTGCAGAAGATGCTGGAACTGTTCCGTGAGACGCCGGAGATCGATGTGCGGCATGCCGCGATTCCGGCACAGGACAGTCGCGGGACATTGGCCGGAAATCTGGTATTTCTGAACGTGGGCTTTTCGTACCGGCCCGATCGCACCATTCTTCGCGGCGTGAGCTTCACTGTTCCACCGGGTCGCAGCGTGGCAGTGGTGGGCGCCAGCGGTTCGGGAAAGTCTTCGCTGATCCGCCTGTTGTTTCGACTCTACGAACCGGATACTGGCCGGATCCTGTTGGATGGCGTGTCGATTTCGCAGATGTCCTTGTCGATGCTGCGGCAGGCGATCGCCGTGGTCCCGCAGGATACCGTGCTATTTCACGACTCGATTGCCAACAACATCGGCTTCGGCCGCGACGGCGCCAGCATGGAAGAGATCCAGGAGGCGGCGCGGATCGCGAACCTGCACGACTTCATCCTGGCCATGCCCGATGGCTACGACACCGTGGTAGGCGAGCGCGGACTGAAACTCTCGGGCGGCGAGCGGCAGCGCATCGCCATAGCCCGCGCGGTTTTGAAACGTCCGCGCGTGTTCGTATTCGACGAAGCAACATCGTCTTTGGACAGCCGCACCGAGCGCGAGATCCTGACGAACCTGATCAGCGTCGCACACCAATGCACGACGCTGGTGATTGCGCATCGCCTGTCCACCATAGCGAACGCCGATGAGATCCTGGTCCTGGACGATGGCAGGATCGCCGAGCGCGGCACGCATCAGGAGCTGCGCGATTTGCACGGTCTCTACGCGGCACTCTGGCAGGCGCAACACAGCGGACCCATCGGCAACGATGGGCGGCCGGTGCGCAGGGCCGAAGCGTAGCCGCCGTCCGGGGACATGCTCCTGTAGCGAAGCGCAAGGTGCGTGTCCCCGTTCTTCATCCTGAAGTGAAGGGTCCGCAGATGCGGAATGGGGACATTCGTCGCTGCCGCGACGAATGTCCCCGGACGCTATTCCGCTCGCAGTTCCTGAGAGCCGATGGGTTCCTGCGAACCGATGGGCACCAGGTAGTGCAGTGCGTTGAGCCGGAACAGGTCCGGCCGCAGGTCCCGATAGCGGCTGATCGCCACTGACAGCGTGGAAGGATCGCGCCGCAGTCGGCGTGCAACCTCGCTCAGTGTGCAGATCCGACGCTCCGTCGCGAACCATGCGATCAGCGCGCGCGCCAATGCCAACTGTCTCTGCCGCGAGCGCGAGAATACGTGCGTGCGATCCACTTCCAGTGCGCACGTGACGTTGTTGATGATCTGATCGAGCGATACGTTGCTGCGATAAGTTCGCGAGTTGCGCGGCAGGTTCGCAAGAAAATCCGGCGAACCGATGACCCTGAGATCGGTGCCGCCGCCGCGTTCGAACAATTGGATGTCCTGTTCCGATGGCGCCGTCGCCATGAACTCCTCATAGGAGAGTTTCGCATCCTCGCCATCGCTGCCGGAGTTGAGAACGGCGCGAGTGGTCAGCCATGGAGCCTGTGTCGCGCCGGAATAGATTGCGTGGCTGCTGTTCGGATACGTCCACGGATCCGATACCAGCCCTGTGAGTGCGGGAACGTAGTGGACATAGCGAACCAGCTTGCGCAGGTAAGCTTCCGCGTCGATGAGAATGGCCTGGTAACGTTGCTGGAAGAAATGACCGGCGCCGCCAGCTCGCTGGTGAATGCTCCTGGCGTAGCGACTGGTGAGTCCCTGCATGAACCTTCCCACTGGAATCTCGTCGATCTGCACCAGCAGGTGGATTGCCTGGGGTGTCCAGCAATAAGCATGGACGGTAGTGCGCGTACGGCGTAACGCACCGGTGAGCAATCGCTCGAACATGGCGTAATCCGCAGGCGCAGTGAAGATCGGTTGGTGTTCGCTGCCGCGTTGGACCACGTAATACATGGCATGCGGGATATGCAAGCGTTGACGGCGGGACATGTGACTCTCCTTGTGTCCGTGCGAACTGGCGGACAAAAAAATCCAGTTGATATGACGGCATCGGTCAAGCCGCGCCATCGTGCTGACGATCCTCATGCTGACGATAGTAGTTCCTGATCTCCTCCGTAGTGGCTGCGGAAAGACCGTCGACAGCGGGCAGGATGTGCGAATCCGTTTCGAACAGGACCGCGGGATCCTGGCCTTCGTAGCCACCGAGATTGGGCCGATGGATGCGATAGCCGATGAGGTCGCGCAAAGCCTGGGGAAACTGCTTGGCGACGTGCGGCGGGTATGCGAGAAAAGCGTTCTCGTACTGCTTCAGCCAGCCGAGGCTGTAGCTGACAATGAGGCCGCTGCGCGCAGCGGTGCTGCGATTTGCGCCGCCACAATGCGTCACCGAACCGAGGTAGACCAGCGCCGATCCCCGTGGCATCTCCGCTACCACTGCATCCGCCGCATTCATATCACGCACCAGCGGATCGAACTGGCTGCGCGGCCAGATCAGCGTTGCACCATTCTCCGCGGTGAAATCGGAGAGCGCCCACATGACATTGACCAGGTACTCCGCGCCGCCCTTGGGGCACGGCCACATTTCATGATCCCGATGCGGCACCTGCTGGCGCTGCCCGGGATGGATCCTGACTGCCTGCGTGAGATTGAGCTGGAACCAGTCGCAGTGAGCGCCAAGTATCTCCTGCATCAGATCGAGCATCAGCTGGTTCATCACCAGCGCATGCGCCGCCTGCGATTTGAGCAGCACCGATCCGAGGCGCGTCGTCTTCCAGCCATAGAAATCGCCGCGACATGCGGGAGTGGCTTCGAACCACGGTTCGAGTTCGGTGCAGACTGCATCGATGCACTCGGGCGCCGCCAGATGCTCGAAGATCGCATAGCCCTGCGAACGCAGCTTGTCCATAGGGCCGATCTCGCCTGGCGCCGCGACCGCGGCGTTCATCGAGACAGTACGGCGGGCAGTAAATGCCTGGGCAGAAGTCGCCATGGTCAGTCACGCGGGAGAGAATTGATTGGCAGCAAGAGGCGCCACGAACTGATGGCCGAACTCGGCTACGGCATCCATCCGTTCGTCGAATGCATCGTCCATCACGGAGTCCATCGCGGGTTGGCCACGAGTCGTTGCGTCGGGGAACTGGGTTATGGCAGCGCCGATACGGAAGCGGCGACGCACTTTGGCGAGCCCCTCGGCATCGATGTCCGCCACGACCGCTGTCAACTGGTCCGCGCCGTCCGGCAAGGTCGGGCCGAGCCGCTGCGCTTTCCAGCCGCACGCCAGCGTGAGAGGCAGCGACGCCGCGTTGACTGAGAAAGTGACTTGCTTTACCTGGTGGAACGCCGCGGTTTCGATGATGCCGCAGATGATTTCACCGAACAGTAACACGCGTTCACGCCGGCTCTTCACGGCGGGCGAAACGCAGAAACGCGACACTTCCCAGATCGACGGACCGCAAGGAATGTGGCCGCTGCAAGCCGAGCGAAACAGGTCGATCATCAGATGCGGCTGGATCGTCGGCAGCAGTCGCGCCGAAGCGAGCACCGGCCCGCTCGCGTCATGCTTGGCAAGCAGATAGAGAGTGTCGTCGCGATCGTAGCGATCGATTTCGAAATGATCGATGACCGGTATGTTCCAGCCCAGGCCGTCGACGAATACCGCCTTGCGATGCCGATGCATCTGCAGGAGATCCGTTGCGAACCGCAGCCTGTTGGTCGCATCCACTATGAAGATCATCGGGAGAGAACTCCGCAGCTCATCGATGTCTCAAGCGTGTGCTTATTTATGCGGCAGGTGAATTGGTCCGATTGGATTACGTTTGATAGATGCGACGATGTGAGGGCGCGCCGCGATCCCGGCATCGCGGCGCGATTTTCGATCTTATCTTTCTCCCATATTGTTATGGGTGTCGGCGTCGTTGCTGGGGCGGCGTGCGACCGTCGCCTACATCGCTGTTGTCGGCGCGAATCACATCGCCGAAAGAAACCTGCCTGCTGGCGAGTGCGTGCACCACAGCCTGGACGCGTGTGACCACTCCGAGACGGCGTTTCGCGTTCTCGATGTGATTGTGCACTGTACGTTCGCTGATGTTGAGCAGTTTGCCGACAACCCAGTCGCTCTTGCCTTGCGCTGCGAATTCCAGGCACTGCAATTCGCGACGGCTCAGCGTGCTTGCGGGCAGGCGCGGCTGATGGGATGTGACGTCGCGACTGGCGGCTTCGTATAGATACGATGCCATCAGGCGCACGCTGAAATAGGTTTGCGGATCGATGCAGGCGGAATCCGGAATGACGGAACAGGACGCCCGCAAGGCGCCGAGAGAATCGGCCGAGTGGAACGGCACCGTATAGCCGTTGGCAATGCCGAGGCGCTTGGCTTCCGCGAAGATCTCCTGCTGTGCGGTCGTCAGTTCGTCGCGAAAGTCGGCGACGTCCCAGAAGAACGGCAGCCTGGTCCGCTCCGCTCGCATGAACACCGGATCGATTTCGTAGAACTGCATCTCGCTGTAGATCGGGATCCATTCCGCGGGATAGGTATGCAGCATCACTGCACGAGGCGGAGGTTTCAACGGATCGACGTGAGAGCAGCAGGCGAAGTGGCGAAACCCCAGGGTCTCCAGCACTTTTTGAAACGCTGCAGCGAGTTCATCCTGGCGCAGCGAGCGATCGCACTGCTCGATCATCGATTGTGCAAGATCGAAGTGATCCATTTCGGGCCCCGCATGGTTGCTGTCGAAGCCGCATCGTCAATGCCAGGAGCAAGTCCAACGCCATCGAACGGATCGTTTGCGCCGTAACGCAAAGGTCCGTTGTCTGCCGGCGAGAAAGTCATCCCTGCACGCATCGCCGCGCGAACGAATTATCTATCAGACGGAGATTCCAAGCGTCCCGTGAGATTCGGCAAGATGTTCGAGCCGGTGATGCCCGCAACGATTTGAACTGCCTATGTTCGCTACCGAGCCACCGCGATTCGCCAGTGAACAGCGCGTCGCAATAGTCTCGTTGCGCAGTCAAACAGATGGCCGGGAATTCTTGGCCGAGTCGATGAGCCGTTTACCGAGGGCTCGTTCGAGCCGCGTATAGAGCACGCGGGCTCGCTCCACTTCTTCGCGATCGTGGCTGAACATCAATTCGATCGACAGGCCCCACAGGCAGGCGACGTGCAGCCGCACCAGGTCGTGAACCTTCGATTCGTCGTCGACGCCCAGGTCCTGGGCAATCTGGGTGGCGTGCTCGTGGCGCAGTTCGGCCCGCCGTTTCAGGAAGGGACCGAAACATTTGCGTAACGCACGGTCGCTGATGGTGGCGACGACGATTTCGAGCAGCGCCGTTGCTTCCGGCTGACTGAGCAACTGCCAGGTGACTTCGGAAGTCGCGAACAGCCTCTCGGTGCCGTTCAGCGGCCGCAGCCGCGACTGGCGATAGTCGTTCTGGCGCTCCTCGATGTACTCGGCCGTTGCCAGCAACAGTTTCGACCGGGAAGGGAAGTGATGCAGCATGGCGCCGCGGCTGACGTGAGCAGTCTTCAGAACTAGCGTCGTGGTGGTGGCGGCGTGGCCGACTTTGATGAGGCAGTCGATGCACGCAGTGATCAGCCGCAACCGCGTGGAGGCGCTGCGTTCTGCATTACTGCGCCTGTTGCGTTGCGGTGGCGGTGTCGCTTTTCTGCTTTTCATGGCAGCTCACGCCTGTGGCACAGGCTCAGTGTGCTGCCGGATCAATTCGACGAACGCAAATCCATACTTCTGCAGTTTCGATTGACCCACGCCGGCCAGTTCGGCGAACTCCGCCAACGACGTCGGTCGCGACTGCGCCATCGCACGCAGCGTGGCATCGTGAAAAATGACGTAGGGAGGGACGCCAGATTCCTGCGCCAGGCGTTTGCGGAGTGCACGCAATACTTCGAACAGCGATTCATCCACCGCTTGCGTAGGCGCACGCGTGGTCGAAGCATCGGTCCGTGACTTCGCAGGTGCTTTGGCGATACTGACCGTGCGTTCGCCCCGCAGCACCGACCAGCTCTCTTGATTCAGCACCAGCACCGGATAGCCATCCTGTGTTTCGCTAACCAGTTTCTGATGGACGAGAGCGCGGGCCAGGTTGCGCCATTCCGCGATGCTCAGGTGCTTGCCGATGCCGTAGACGCTCAGCGACGCATGGCCACGGTCGATCAGCTTCTGCGATTGTCCGCCGCGAAGGATATCGATGACGTGGGCGATGCCGAAGCGTTCGCCTCGTTGTGCAAGGCGTGCGACACAGGACAGGAACTGCTTGGAAGGCAAGGTCGCGTCGACCCGTTCGCGTGGATTGCAACAGTTGTCGCAGGCGTTGCACGGCCCAGCAAACTGTTCGCCGAAGTAGCGCAACTGCAGGGCGCGGCGGCATTCGCTCGATTCCGCATACGACAGCACTTCGCGTAATTGCTGTCGCGCCTGGCGTTGCTCGTCTTCGAGCGGCTCGCCGGTCACCGAGTCTACCTTTTGCTGGATCAGGAAATCGGCGGTGCGGATGTCGCCGGCGCCGAAATATAGAATGCATTGTGCGGGATCGCCGTCGCGGCCGGCTCGCCCCGATTCCTGGTAGTAGCCTTCGAGGCTCTTGGGCAGGTCGTAGTGCACGACCCAGCGCACGTCGTGCTTGTTGATGCCCATGCCGAAGGCGATGGTCGCAACCATGACCTGGGCGTCGTCATGGATGAACGCGTGCTGGTTGCGTTTGCGCTCGTCCGCATCGAGGCCGGCGTGATAGGCGAGCGCCGCTACGCCATCCTCACGCAGCTTCGCGGTCAACTCGTCGACTCGTTTGCGTGATAGGCAGTACACGATGCCGGTGTGATCCGCGGCGCGTGCCCGCGCCAGGACTTCGTCGTAGGTCCGCTTGTCTTTCGGCCGTACCGAGTAGTGCAGGTTGGGACGGTTGAAGCTCGCGACATGAATCGCCGGGTTGCGCAGCCCAAGCTGCTGCAGGATGTCGCCGCGAACGCGTGGCGTTGCCGTTGCCGTGAAGGCGAGGACCGGAATGTCCGGGTAGCGGCGGCGCACGCTGGAGATCTGCCGGTACTCGGGACGAAAATCGTGTCCCCACTCGGAAACGCAATGCGCCTCATCGATGACGAGCGCGTTGACGCCAATGCCGGCCCGCAGTGCAGGCAACACGTTGTTGAGGAAGTCCGCGCTCAGCAGTCGCTCCGGCGCGAGGTAGACCAATTGGAACTCGCCGCGCAGTAGGGCGCCGATGCGCTGGGCATTCTCAGCCGCATCGACACTCGAGTTGATGGCGGTCGCGCCGATGCCGTTGTTCTGGAGCAGCCGGATTTGGTCCTGCATCAGTGCGATCAGCGGCGACACCACGATCGAGACACCGGGGCGCATGATGGCCGGCAACTGGAAGCACAGCGACTTGCCGCCGCCGGTGGGCATGATGGCCAGCAGGTCGCGGCCCGCGAGCACATCGCTCACGATTTCTTCCTGGCCGGGCCGGAAGGAATCGAAGCCGAAGTTGTGCTTCAGCGCTGTACTCAGTGCGGGCGTCACGGTGTTGGACGGTGCTTCACGCTGGCGGCAGGTTGCAAGTGGCTCCATGGAGGCTGCGCATGGTAGCGTCAGACGGCAGGCGTTTCATGGTCCATTGAGGTCCATTCGCATCCATTTTGGGGGTGATGCGCTAAAACACAGGGCCGCGCCGCCGCTGCAGGGACAGGACAGGCCCAGGACATCCATGAGCGAAGCACAACGAAAAGCAAGATTTGCGCTGGCCGTCCTGTTCGGCATCAACCTGATGAATTTTTTCGACCGCCAGCTCCCCGGCGCGCTCGCCGAACCGATCCGCCACGAGTTCGATCTGAGCGATACGCAGCTCGGCATTCTCGGTACCGTCTTCACTCTTATATATGCCGCGGTCGGTGTGCCGCTGGGCCGCCTGACCGACAACTGGACCCGGACGCGCCTCATCGCGGTCGGGGTGTCCTTCTGGAGCCTGCTGACGGCTGCGTCAGGATTGGCGAGCAGCTATGCCGTCTTCGTCGCGGCTCGCTTGGGCGTGGGTATCGGGGAGGCGAGCTGCGCGCCTGCCAGTCAATCGCTCATCGGAGATTTATTTCCAGCAAGCCGCCGCGCTCGCGCGATGGGCATCTTCATGCTCGGGTTACCGCTCGGGCTATTTGGCGCTTACATGCTGGCCGGGCTCATCGGCGAACTATGGGGATGGCGCGCCGCGTTTCTGATCGCAGCCGTGCCGGGTTTCGTCCTCGCCGGTCTGTCTCTGCTGATGCACGAGCCGCAGCGTGGTGCGACGGAACTGGTGTCCGCTCCACCTACCGCTGAAGCGCGCTCTGCATTTCGGACCGTGCTGCGCATTCGCACGCTGTGGTGGATCGTGGCCTCGGGCATCCTGTTCAACTTCAACACGTATGCCATCAACACGTTCCAGTCGGCCTTCTTGCAGCGCTTCCACGAACTCGGCTTGAAGGAGGCCAGCACCGTGTCGGCGGTGTCGTTGGGACTGACCGGCGTGATCGGACTGTTCCTCGGCGGTTGGCTCGGCGACAGGCTGCATGCGAGCCGCGCGAACGGTCGTGTGCTGCTTGCTGCGATCTGCATGGGAGTGGCCTCGCCCCTGGTGTTCATCGCCTTACAACAGCCCAAAGGCAGCGTGCTGTCGTTCACCGTCTTCATTGGCGCTTCGAGTGCGATGACGTTCGTTTATTACTCGACCGTCTACAGCGCGATTCAGGATGTCGTCGAACCTCGCCTGCGCGGCACGGCGGTGTCTTTGTATTTCTTTGCGATGTACGTGCTGGGCGCGAGCTTCGGCTCGACCGTCATGGGAGCGTTGAGCGATCACTTCGCGCAGCAGGCGATGCTGGCGGCTGGCGCGACGGCCATGGCGGCGCCATTCAAAGCAGCGGGACTGCACTCGGCGATGTATGTGATTCCCGCGTTGATGATCCTGTGTGCCGGATCGTTATTCGGTGCGGCGGGCACCGTGGCAGGCGACATGGAGAATCTGAAGCGCCGAGTAGCGCCGGCTTCAGCGCGATGATCGCCTGACTTGCAGGCGTCGCAACTACGGCGCGCTCAGCGAGTGCCCGTCAGGCTTTCCATCATCAGGCCTGTGCCGCCTTTCGAAATGTGCGCAACGATGGCCGTGCGGCGATGGATCTTGGTCACCACGCCGAGGTTGATGGCGAACGCCAGGTGCACCGTCGATCCTTTCTTGAGACCGAGGTTGGCAGTTTCGATGAACACGCCGTTCGCACTGAGATTGCGCGCGCGACAGAGTTTTCCCGGACGGCCTGGTGTGGAAACGTACACAGCAGTGCGGGCGCGATGGCGAGTGTGAAGGCGACGTTCCATCAGGCCCCCAATCCTTCGACACGATAATCGTTATTCAACATGGCCGTCGGCGTCATTGCTATCAGTGGGCTATCAATGGTTCGATCGAGAGTGAGCTGTCGAGAGTTGTCGTCGACATCGGACCGAGCGCAATCGGTTCGTCATCATTATGCCGCGACACTGCGATGAAGCGAAGTCTCAATTTGAGGTCTTATGTCCTAAACTGCGCCGCCTCTTTACACTAATCGGCGCATTCGCCGGACACACGCCATTATCGTCACATGAATCGCAAGGTCGATCGTTCCATCGCTTCGTCATATGACACATCCCGGGCGGCGTTGCCCATCGGCATCTTCGATTCCGGAGTGGGCGGACTCACCGTGTTGCGCTGCCTGCGAGAACGATTGCCGCAGGAGAGTTTCGTCTATCTCGGGGACACGGCGCGACTGCCCTATGGCACGAAGAGTGCTGATTCCGTCGTACGGTATTCCCTGCAAGCCGCGGATTTTCTGGTCGCGCGTGGCATCAAGTATCTCGTCGTGGCTTGCAACACGGCATCGTCGGTTGCGCTCGATGCCATGCGTGAGCGCTTCGCTCCCACGCCAGTGCTCGGCGTGATCGAACCGGGCGCGATTGCGGGATGCGCTGCGTCGCGTTCAGGGCATCTCGCAGTCATTGCAACTGAAGGAACGGTCAACGGTGGCGCCTATCAGCGAGCCATCGCGAAGGCGCGTCCCGATGCGAAGGTGACTGCACTTGCCTGTTCGCTATTCGTGGCCCTGGCGGAGGAGGGTTGGACGGATGGCGCTATCGTCGAGGCGATCGCGCGGCGCTACTTGGGATCGGTGTTCAATGACGGCGGTCCGGATACCCTGGTGCTTGGCTGCACTCACTTCCCGGTGCTGGCCGATGCGATTCGCAACGTGATCGGTCCCGACATCGCGGTCGTCGATTCGGCGCACACGACTGCCGCGCACTTGCTCACAGCATTGACAACTCAAGGGTTGCTGGCCGCGCGTGCGGCGCCGACGTTGAGATTGCTCGCGACGGATGGTCCGGAGAGATTTGCGCGCGTCGGTAGCCGGTTTCTCGCAGAGTCGTTCGATGCTGCGGATGTCGAGGTGGTTGATCTCGCCGCGGCGCGGCGCTCCTGATCGAATCGACCGGAGTGATCCGGTCAGCTATTGGCGACCGGCGCGCGTCCTGTGGAAGGCAGTTCTTCAAAGCATTCGAAGCGATTGCGTCCGCACAGTTTCGCCGCGTACAGGGCATGATCGGCGGCTTCCAGCAGCGCGAGTGTGCTCGCAAGCCGTTGTTTGGGCGTGTAGGTCGCGATGCCGATGGAGGCGGTGACCCGTACCTCGCCGCTCTGCGGATAGTGATTGGTATCGGCAATGGCAGTCAGGATGCGTTGGGCAATCTGCTGCGCGATCCGCTGGTCGGTGCCCGGCAGGACCACCATGAACTCCTCGCCGCTGAACCTGGCAACCAGGTCGCTGCCGCGCACGCACGCTTGCAGCGCCTGGGCGCAGCTTTGCAGGACGCGGTCGCCCACCGGCGTGCCGAATTTTTCGTTGATCTTCTTGAAATGATCGATATCGACGTGCGCGATGCTCAGGTCCCGCCCGAACACGACGGCCTGGGTGAATTCGCGGTCGAGCAGACGATCCAGCCAGGGACGGTTCAACGCCCCCGTCAGCGCATCCCGCCTGCTCGAATCTTCCGCTTCTTCGGTGCGATTCAGCAGCACGCTGGTGGTCGCCTGCAGGCTGCTGACTTCCTGCAACGCCTGGAGGTTGCGTACGGCCAGCATCTCGCGGGCTTCGGCGAGCAGGTTGTCGGCATCTTCGGTATTGAGGATGGTGGTTTCGTAGAGTTCTTCGGTTTCCGGGATCAGCCGCAGCACCCGCTCGACCACCTCGGTGAACTGCTCCTGGCTCATGCTGAGCAGGCTCGCGGCTTTCTTGGCGACGTTCTTGACCGCCGCGACTCGCGCCGGCGAAACCACCGCCTCGGCAAGGTCGCTGCCGAGCGCGACACAGCGGGCAATCTTGCCGTCGTCCAGTTCTACGGGGGTCTGCTGCGGGTTGTGGCTGTACTTGGCGGCGGTCCAGATGCGCTCGGGAAGATTCCACGACTTCAGCAGCAGCGCCGTGTAGTAGGCGTGGTCGTTGCCGAGTTCCTTGATCTCGTAGGCGATCCAGTCGGTATGGTTCGCCGGCTGCGGCAGCTTGCTGTAGAAATCGCGCGAAACCCGGTCGAGGGCCAGGACGGCGATGTCCTGGAGCAGGCCGGCCAGGAAGATGTCTTCCACATGGCCTACCTTGCCCAGTTCGCCGAAGGCGCGGGAGGCGGTAGCGGCGAGCAGGGAGCGG
>Ga0065707_10082460_pt1 | contig 14898 bp, 10 predicted proteins | sample SwiRhicommuniRL3_FD_59094 | JGI IMG/M metagenome (GOLD analysis project Ga0065707, IMG submission 59094) | Switchgrass rhizosphere bacterial communities from Rose Lake, Michigan, USA - RL3 v2 (version 2) | ecosystem: Host-associated > Plants > Roots > Rhizosphere > Soil | place: East Lansing...
ATCTCCATGCCGTCCTCGCCCGGCAGCCGCCAGTCGAGCACGACGAGATCGATGGTTTCACGGCCCATGATGTCCGCTATACCTCGTCCGCTCGCAAGCGCGGTGACGCGTATGTCGTTGTCGCCAAGGTAGTTGGTGATCATCGTGAGCACCGAGGGATCGTCGTCCACGACGAGGACGTGCGCGACCTGGGTGACTTGACGCTCTTCCATGGCAAACATGGCACGGCGAATCTCTTGCCGGCGTGTGTCTGGTCAATGTAGCGCAGGCCGCGCTTTGTGTCAGTTGACGCATTTGCGGCTCTGGCGTTCACAGTCCTTGAGAAGGCTAGCTATCAGATGGGCGAACCGCTGGTATGAGAACGAAGTGAATCCGAAGGGTTTTGTCGCCATCGAGGATGCCGACGACCTGGTCCGCCAAGTACTCGAGCGGTGGCTCGAAGAGGCTGGCTACTGGGTCACCGCCGGCCCAGGGCGCTCCGCTGTATTGGTCATCGTCGACGTCCCGAGTCCTCGAAGCGCTCAAGCTCGCCTCGAGGCGTTACAAAGGGAGTACGCTGCGCCGCTCCTCGTGCTGTCGGGGCGCTTCCGGCGCGGCCTCGCGGGATCTGCGGAGGCAGCGCGCCGGCTCGGGGTCGAAATGGTGCTGCCAAAGCCATTCACGCGCGACGAACTGCTGTCTGCAGTGGATGAAGCACTGGGAGGCGACGAGTGACGCTTCGTCTTACACCGGCACGCTTCGCATCGAGCTTCATCGCGCTCGGTGTGGTGGCGCTGGCCTTGCTCGCGGTACCGCTCTGGTACGGGTTCCAGGCCAACTTGGGAACGTTTCGCTCGTACATCCCGGAGATGGAGCTGCAAACGTTCATCGAGCGTTTTCAACGCGACGGGCCCGACGCGGTCGCAGCGGCTGTGGATGCCTACGCGAAATCCTTGCCGCCGGACCAGCTCGCGTTCTTCGCTGATCCTCTGAAGCGCCGACTGGCGGGAAACCTGCCACGGTGGCCTGCAAACGTTCCCGACTTGCCCGGCACCTATGGCTTGGTCATCGAGACGAACGCGAGCTCATCCACGCGCGTCATCGTGCAGAACGTGAAACTGCCTGGCGGCTATGGCCTCTTGATGGGCCGCGAAAGCGTGATCTTCGATTCGCTGGTTGCGCGCTTTTGGATCGGTGTCGGCGCTGCGATCGCGATCCTGCTGTCTCTGGGCCTGCTCTTCGGCTGGCTGCTGCGGCGCGCGCACGCTCAGCTCGAGAGCCTGGTTGCGCACCGCACGACTGCGCTCAAGTTGTCGGAGGAGCGTTACAGCCTCGCGATGGAAGCAAGCGAGGAGGGCCACTTTGACGTCAACTACGAGACCAAGGAGTACTTCTTTTCGGACAGACTCCTCGAGCTGGTCGGCATCGCGCCGGGCACGACGTTTTCGAGCCGTGCCGAGGCTATGAAGCGCTTGCCGTTTTACACCGCGAGCGATGCAGAGGCGTACCTCGCCACCATCCGGTCGGTCGAGGAGAGGAATGGGCCTGACCGCTACGAATTCCAGTTCCGCGTCGCGCTTCCCTCCGGGCAAATGCGATGGCTAAGGACGCGCGGCAAGGTCATGCGCGATGCAGAGGGGAACATTCGGCGGCGCCTGGGCGTGGCGGCCGACATCACGGATCGTAAGCTAGCGGTGGATGCCCTGCGTGCGAGCGAGGAGCGCTATGGCCTGGCCATGGAAGCGTCCGCGGAGGGGCACTTCGACTGGAATGTGCGCACGGACGAGATCTTCGTTTCTGAGCACATAAAGAAAGTATTGGCCCTTCCGCTCGACGCCGAGTTCCGCACGCGCAACGAACTGGTCGCACGCGTACCCTATCACCCGGACGACGCGCAGTGGCTCATAGCGATGGCGCGCGATACCCTCGCCGGCGGCGAGCACGCCCACGAATTTGAGTACCGGGTCCTGCGTGACGAGGAAGTCCGCTGGCTGCACGCGCGCTGGAAGATCTTCCGAGATGATGACGGTGCAGCGCAGCGTGTGATCGGCGTCGTCACCGATGTGACGGAGCGCAAGTGTGCGGTGGAGGAACTGCGCGCCAGCGAGGCGCGCTTTCGCACCCTCATCGAGATGTCTTCGGATTGGTACTGGCGAACCGACGAGCACCTGCGCTTCACTCACCTATCCCCCGACGCAGACCAGCAGGCACTACTCCCGAACGACAGTGCGCTGAGCCAGACCGGCTGGGAACAGCTTGGCGTGACCCCGCTCTCAGGCTCTTGGGCAGAGTACCAGTCCATGATGGCGTCGCACACGCCGTTCCGCGATTTCGAGTACAGCCGCGCCGCCACCGGTGGCCAACTGCGCTATATAGCCGTGACGGGCGCGCCAATGCTCGATGACAACGGCCGCTTCGCGGGTTACCAGGGCATCGCGCGCGACATCACGACGCGCAAGCGCACCGAAGAGGCGCTGAAGGCGATGGAGCGCAAGCTGCAGCAGGCGCAGCACCTTGAGGCCATGGGCACGCTCGCAGGCGGTATTGCGCACGACTTCAACAACATCCTCAGCGCGATCCTCGGTTTTTGTGAGATGGCCCTCCGCGACGTGGTCAATGACAGCCGCCTGCATCGTGACCTCGAGTGCATCATGGTCGCTGGCGAGCGCGGCCGCGCGATAGTCGACCGCGTGCTCGTCTTCAGTCGCAGCGGAATGGGCGAGCGGGTGCCGGTCCATGTCGAGAAGGTGGTACGTGAGGCGCTCGACCAACTCTCCGCCAAGCTGGCGGTCGACATCGCGCTGCATGCGAAGCTGCATGCACGAAGGGCGGCGATACTTGGCGACGCAACGCAGGTGCATCAGTTGCTGATGAACCTTGCGACGAACGCTGCGCAGGCGATGCCGCGTGGAGGCACGTTGATGGTGTCGCTCCGCGCGGAACACTTGGAGCAACCGCGGGCGCTCACCATCGGCGCCATCGTGCCCGGCGACTACCTCGTGCTCGAAGTTTCCGATACTGGGTCGGGCATCCCGCCCGACATCTTTGACCGCATCTTCGACCCCTTCTTCACCACCAAGGATGTGGGCACCGGCACTGGGCTCGGTCTGTCCTTGGTGCACGGCATCGTTGCCGAGCTCGGCGGCGCGATCGACGTCGAAAGCACCGTCGGGGTAGGCAGCAAGTTCACCGTCTACCTACCGCGCTCGGGCGACGCAGCGGAAGCTGATCCGAGCAAGGCGCTCGCCCTGCCGCGTGGCGAAGGCCAGTGCGTGCTTGTCGTCGACGACGAAGAGCCACTGGTGAAGCTTGCTACGCGTACCCTGGAGGGGCTGGGCTACGCGCCACTCGGATTCACTTCCAGCGAGGCAGCGCTCGCCGCAGTACGCGCCGATCCGCAACGCTTCGACGCCCTCATCACCGATGAGCGCATGCCCGGGATGTCGGGCTCCGCACTGATCCGCGAAGTGCGCAGCATTCGCCAGCACATTCCCATCGTGCTGGTAAGCGGTTTTGTGGGTGGCAGCGTGGCCACCCAGGCACGCGATGCCGGCGCCAACGAGGTACTTAGAAAACCGCTGAACGCGGCCGAGCTCGCCTTGAGCATCGCACGCCTGCTGCAGTAGTCGGCGCCACCGCAAGGTATCAGCTGATCTGTTGCTGTGTCGGGCGACACGTCCGGCCGTGGCCACTACGGCTCCGCCGGTCGCCAGTCGGCTTGAACAACTGGGGCAGCCAGCTTCAACGAATTCCACCAAGTGCTTTCATGACGTCGCCGTTGTGATCACGCGCGTTGATGGCGAACATTCGCCGGCCTCATTGCGGCAGGCATCCGGCACGAGCCGGCACGACAACGCAGACAACACGGAGACCATGATGTCCACGAGAAGATTTGCCATCTATGCGGCGGCTGCGCTCTCCTTGACCGCGGCCGCGGCCATCAGCGCCCGGGACAACGCCCGAGACCATGAATGTGAGGATCACAAGGGCCGAGCACACCTCGAGGTGTACGCGGAACTGACTCAGTCCGGGATCGCCGCCATCACGCAGATGCAGAATGGTCAGCTGATCATCGGATACCACCCGTTCTACCTGACGCCGACCTCGGTCCAGGTGGCCACGCTGAACCACGACCGCCGATCGAGCACACCGTATCCGCCTCCAGGATCCGGGCTGCTTCAGAGCTGCCGGCGACCGGATGGCAGCTTCCTGCCGCCGGTCAATGGTCGCTACGACTTCTGTATCGACTGGGTCCTGGGTTTCCACGCGGATGCGAACGGCATCCTGTGGATCCTCGACTCTGCGAAGTCGACCGACCGGGCCGATCCGGTGCACCCGAGGCCGCTCGCGATGCATGCGAAGTACGTCGGGTGGGACACGAAGACCAACCGGCTGCACAAGGTGCTCGACCTCGACGCGGTGACATTGCCGCAGTCTCAGCACAACGACTTCGCGATCGACCTTAAGCACGGGGTGCTGGTCGCAGCAGACGAGGCGATCGGCGAAAACTCCAACGGCGTCGGCAGCACCGCGGCCCTTGTTGTCACGGACATCGCTTCAGGCAGGAGCCGCCGGTTGCTGCAGGGCGAGAGGCACGTGGTGCCGAACCCAGATCCGATTCGCTGGACGGCGCAAGCGGGACAACAGGCGGCGTCGTGGGGCCTGCGCGTCGGCGTCGACGGCATCACGCTGGACAAGAATCAGGAGTGGCTGTACTTCGCGCCCCTCAGCGGCTACGAGATGTACCGGGTGCGCATGACCGATCTGATCGATGCGAGCCTCAGCGATGAACAGCTGTCGGCGAAGGTCGAGTTCTACGCGAACAAGCCCTACAACGGCGGACTGACGATCGATGACAAGAACAACCTCTACCTCACCGAGGTCGGCAAGCACCGGATCGGCATCATTCCGGCGGACACCAGGGAATATCGCCCCTATGTCTCTGACCCCGAGATGATTTGGCCCGATGGCGTGACCTACATTTCCGATGGGCACATGTATTCGGGCGCCGCACAGCTGATCCAGACGGGCGTCTTCCAGAGCAATGCCACGCCAACGGGCACCGCGAACAACGCGCCTCCGTATCGCATCTATCGATTCCGGCCCGAGGCACCGGGAACGCCCGGTTCGTGACCTTGCATGGCGTCCGTAGCTGGGCTCGCATAATGGACCATGCACCTCGATGATCTCGGTCTGTTCCTTCGTGTCGCGCACGCCCACTCGCTGAGCGAGGCGGCGCGGCACCTGGATCAGACCCCCTCCTCGGTCAGCGCGAGGCTCAAGAAGATCGAAGAGGAGCTCGGCGTGCGCCTGGTCGAGCGCACCACACGCACGCTGCGCCTGACTCCCGAGGGCGAGCGTTTTCTGCAGACCTGCGATGCGATCACCGCGACCTGGTCGCGCGGCCGAAGCCTGCTTCGTCAAGATGCGCGCGCGGTGGAGGGCCGCATCCACATAGCCGCCCCGACGGACACCAGTGCTCAATTTCTGTCGGAGTGGGTCGGCGAGTATGCAAAAGCGCATCCACGCTTGACTGTGACTCTTCGGGTCGGTGATCGAATGCATGACCTGCCTCGGGAAGCCGTGGACATCGCCATCCGATACGGCGAGCTGAGCGACTCGTCGATGGTCAGCCGCCTGTTGGTGCGCGCGCGACGAGTTCTCGTCGCGGCACCGAAGTATCTAGAGCGAGCGGCGCCACTTCTGTCCCCGGCCGATCTTGCAAGCCATCGCTGCCTGGCGTGGCTGTCGCGTGATCAGCCCAAGGTCCAGTGGACTTTTGTCTCACCAGCGGGGGCTTCCGAGACCATCGTCATCGAGCCTGCTCTGTGTGGAGACTCGCTCCTCGTTCGCGAGTGGGCGGTGAGAGGCGATGGTGTCGCCTACAAGGCAAACGTCGATGTCGCCGCCGATCTTCGAGCTGGGAGACTCGTGCGACTGCTCGAAGCCTATGAAGGCGAGCCCGTACCGATCAGTGCGGTCATGCCAAGCGGTCGCCACATGCCCACCCGGGTACGGGCGATGGTCGACCATCTGGCCAGGCGGTTTGCCGAGATCTAGCGAGCCGCTTTCACGCCAGCCACGATGGCATGGCGTCGGGCGACAGCTCGTAGCGAGCGATGGCCTCGGCACACGTCGCCGCACTCGCCTGACCTCGGCCGCGCAGCGCCGTCAGAGCGGCCAGCACCACGTGATGCCGGTTGATTTCAAAGAAGCCGCGCAGAGCAGCGCGCGTGTCGCTGCGCCCGAAGCCGTCGGTGCCCAGCGCCGTGAAGGGCGCTTGCAGGTACGACGCAATCAATTGTGGCCAGGCTCGAACATAGTCGGTCGCAGCGACCACCGGCGCGTCGCCAGCCAAGCAGCGTTGCACGTGGCTCGCGCGCACGGGCTCGGCGGGATGCAGCCGGTTGAAGCGCTCGACTTCGCGAGCCTCGCGCGCCAGCTCGCTGAAGCTGGTGGCGCTCCACACTTCAGCGGCGATGCTCCAATCCGACGCGAGCAGCTCGGCCGCAGCGATCACCTCGCGCAGGATGGTGCCCGAGCCCACCAGTCGCACGGTGCCCGTCGCTTTCGCCGGCGCACGCGTGGCGTAGCGATAGATTCCACGGATGACATCGCCCTCGACGCCAGTCGGCAACGAGGGCTGGGGGTAGTTCTCGTTCATCAGGGTGACGTAGTAGAAGACGTCCTCCTGGCGCTCCATCATCTGGCGCATGCCGTGATCGAGAATGACCGCAAGCTCACCGGTAAAGCAAGGGTCGTAGGCACGACAGTTCGGTACCGTGCTCGCCTGCAGAAGGCTGGAGCCGTCCTGGTGCTGAAGCCCTTCACCGCCAAGCGTTGTGCGCCCCGCAGTGGCGCCGAGCAGGAAGCCGCGCGAGCGCTGATCGGCCGCAGCCCAAATCAGATCGCCGACGCGCTGGAACCCGAACATGGAGTAGTAGATGTAGAAGGGAAGCATCGCGTGACCGTGCACCGAGTAGCTGGTCGCTGCTGCGGTCCAACTGCTGATCGCACCGGCCTCGCTGATGCCTTCCTCCAAGATCTGGCCGTCGGTGGCCTCACGATAGCTGAGCACTGAGCCGATGTCCTCGGGCTCGTAGGTCTGGCCATTGAACGAGTAGATGCCAACCTGCTTGAAGAGGTTGGCCATGCCGAACGTGCGCGCCTCGTCGGCGACGATGGGAACGATGCGCGGACCGAGTTGCCCATCTTTCAACAACCCTGTGAGCATGCGCACAAAGGCCATCGTCGTGCTCATCTCCTTGCCGTCGGCACTGAGCGCGAACTCTCCATAACGTGCCAGCGGCGGTATGGGCACCGCCGTCGGTGCACCCCGGCGCGCAGGCAAGAAGCCACCGAGCGCCGTCCTTCGAGCCAGCAAGTAGCGCATCTCTGGGCTGTCGCTCGCCGGCTTGTAGAAGGCCAATGACGCGGCCTGTTCGTCCGACAACGGCAGATCGAATCGATTGCGGAAGGCGATCAGGTCGTCGCGCTCGAGCTTCTTCTGCTGGTGCGTGGTCATTCGGCCCTGCCCGGCCTCGCCCATGCCGTAGCCCTTTTTGGTCTGCGCCAGGATCACGGTCGGTCGCCCGCGCGTAGCCACCGCGGCGTGGTACGCCGCATGAATCTTCACCAGGTCATGACCACCACGCTTGAGGCGGTCGATCTGTTCGTCGGTGAGTCCCTGCGCGAGCGCGGCCAACGCTGGGTCCTGGCCGAAGAAGTGCTCGCGGTTGTAGCGGCCGTCTTTGGCGGCGAAGGTCTGCAACTGACCATCGACCGTGTTGGCAAAGGCCCTGATCAGCGCGCCCGCAGTGTCGCGCGCAAACAATCCGTCCCAGTCCGAGCCCCACACCAGCTTGATGACGCGCCAGCCGGCGCCGGCGAAAAGCGCCTCCAGCTCGTCGATGATGCGGCCGTTGCCGCGCACGGGTCCGTCGAGGCGCTGCAAGTTGCAGTTGACCACCCAGATCAGGTTGTCGAGCTTCTCGCGCGCAGCCAGCGTGAGCGCGCTCATGCTCTCGGGCTCGTCCATCTCTCCGTCGCCGAACACGCCCCAGACCGTGCGCCCAGTCGTGTCGAGGAGCCCGCGGTGCTGCAGGTAGCGCATGAAGCGCGCGTGGAAGATCGAGCTGATCGGCCCCAGGCCCATCGAGCCGGTGGGGAACTGCCAGAACTCCGGCATCAACCAGGGATGCGGATAGCTCGACAGGCCGCTGAAGCCCCTCTGCCGCGCGACGATCTCCTGGCGGTAGTGGGCAAGGTCGTCCTCACTCAAGCGACCCTCTAGGAACGCGCGGGCGTAGACACCCGGCGCACTGTGCGGCTGGTAGAAGACAAGGTCACCGACGTCACCGCCACGGAAGAAGTGATTGAAGCCGACCTCGAACAGGTCCGCCGCACTGGCGTAGCTCGCGATGTGCCCGCCGAGTTCACCATAGGCCTTGTTGGCGCGCACCACCATCGCCAATGCGTTCCAGCGCATCACGGAGGCCAGCCGCTCTTCCATCGCCAAGTCGCCCGGAAATGCGGCCTGGTCCGTCGCCGGGATGGTATTGACGTAGGGCGTGCTGAGCGCCGGTTGCCAGCCGACTGCAGGGTCGCGCGCGAGCCGGACCAGCACGTCCATGATCTCGCGCACGCGCTGCGGCCCGGCCGCTGCCAAGAGCGACGCGAAGGCGTCGCGCCACTCGGCCGTCTCCTGGGGGTCGCTGTCGACGAAGTCGGACGCCGGCACAAGTCTCGGCTGGATGGAAGGATCACTCATGGTTTGAGCCCAGCGTCAGAAGCCCTCCAGGACAACCTTTCCGCGCGCTTTACCGCTCTCCAGAAAGGCGTGCGCGCGCTTGAGGTTCGCTGCGTTGATGCGCCCAAAGTGCTCGCCGAGCGTGGTGCGCAGTTCACCGGCATCGACCAGCCGTGACACCTCGGTGAGCAGCTTGTGCTGTTCGATCAGGTCGCCAGTGCCAAACAGAGAGCGAGTGAACATCAGCTCCCAATGCAGCGAAACACTCTTGCGCTTGAGAGCACCAATGTCGATCGAACCGACAGGGGGATCGTCGATCAGGCCAAACTTGCCCTGCGGGGCGATGATCTCTGCGATTTCCTTGAAGTGCTGCTCGGTGTGGGTCAGGCTCACGGCGTATTCTGGCGCGGTCAGACCCGAACGCCTGAACTCGTCGGAGATCGGCTTGGCGTGGTCGATGACATTGTGGGCGCCGAGGCCACGCACCCAGTCGGCAGTCTCAGGGCGCGACGCCGTGCCGATCACGGTGAGACCGGTCAGCCGCCTCGCCAGTTGGACCATGATGGAACCCACACCTCCGGCCGCTCCGACGATCAGCAGTGAGCAGTTCCGAGCACCGCCGCGCTCGATGCCAAGCCGATCGAATAGCATCTCCCAAGCCGTGATCGCGGTCAGCGGCAGCGCAGCGGCCTGCGCATCGCTCAGCGATGTTGGGGCGGTCCCAGCGATGCGCTCGTCGACCACATGGCGTTCGGCGTTGGCACCCGGTCGGTTGATTGCGCCGGCGTACCACACCCGGTCTCCCGGCTTGAACACCGTGGCGTTCTCGCCAACCGCGCGCACGATCCCGACGGCGTCCCAACCCAACACACCCCACTGACCGTTCGACGGCTGTGAGCGTGCGCGAATCTTGACGTCCACTGGGTTGACCGACACAGCCTTCACGTCAACCAGAATGTCGCGCTCGTTTGGGACGGGCTCGGGCAGATCCACGTCTTGCAGCGACTGTGCGTCGGCAATGGGCAGTGGCTCGCGGTAGGCAACGGTTTTCATGGACACACCCCGGCGGATCTTCTTAGGAACGCAAGAAGTGGCGTTCCTGAGAACCGCACTGTGCCCGGCGCGGAGTCCGCAATCGAGTGCCAGTGGATGAATTGACCTTCAACCGGTCTTTGAAGATCAGCCGCGTCCAAGCTCATCCCACCAGTCGCGAGGTCAAGCGCTGAACGAATCCTCTCAGGACGAGCTGTCGCTCGACATGAACGCACCCGAGTGTCTGATTTCAGTGGCGGATTCAACCGGTCGCTGCTTCACGTGCAACACTCCTTCCGCCTCGGCGGGGCTTAGTGTGTTGCATCGACCGGTTGAATCCGCCAGGCGCAGCAGACAGCCGCCTCTCGCGACTTTCAACGTCAGGTCTCGACAGGGGAGCTGACTTTCGGTGCCCGAACACGAGTGGCTGCAGCCAGTCTGGAGCGTCATCGTCTCGGTGATGCCAGTGCTTCCGGCCAGGAAGCCGCCACACAATTGGTGTATGACACCTCTCGCCACAGCCCTGTGGCCTTCATGCGGCCGAGCCCATTTGGAGCAGCGCGACGATGGCGCACTTGTGCCGACGCCGGCTTGGTGGCTACATTGGTTGGCGCGTCCGGAGATGGCGCTGGTGGCTGACTCGTGCCGTGCGGAGACCGCCCTGCACCGGCGCCTGCAGCAGGAGCCGATGCGCGAAGTGGCGGCGCCGGAGCTGGTGGCGATCGCCGATCCCGATGCCCGCGAGAACTACCGCCACCTGCTGAGCCTGCGCGACGGCGTGCAGGCCGCGGGATCGCTGCAGGCCTGGGTGATCGCGCAGTTCAGCCACGGCGTGACGGTGCCGCCGCTGTTCATCGACCTGGCGCTGCAGGCTATCGTCACTGGCATGCTCGACGAGCCGCCCGATCCTCTGCAGGCGCGCGCAGCCGAGCTCTTCTTCCGCACGCAACGCCTGAGCTTTGAGCAAGGCCGCGTGCTCGCCGCTGACCTGGAGACGCTGGAGGAGTTTCGCCAGAGCCAGGGCCTCGGCGAGCTCGGCCGGCTGATGGCGCAAGCGCAGGTCAAGGCGCTGCCGGCGCAGCTGCCAGTGCTTGGCGCCGACACCGAATCGCGCTACTGGCGCGACGCCACCAGCCCGCACTTCCGCAGCTCGCTGCTGCTCGACCTGGCGCAGGAAATCAGCACCGACGTTGGCCACGGCGTGCACTTCAAGCTCGGCAATGCACGCTCGGGGTTGAAGCCGCTGGCCGTTCTGCTCGAACGATGGGTGCGGCAGCTGCTCGGCGCCGAGGTGCGGATCATGCCGGTGCCGCGGATCGACGACGCGCGCTGGCGCTGGCACGTCGGCCTCGATGTCGAGGCCACTGCGCTGCTCAACGATCTCTACGCCGGCAACTTGGTCGACGGCGAACGACTGGCGCGCATCGTCGGCCTCTTCCGCCTGCAGTTCGCCAACGCCGCCGAGATGCGTGCTGATGTGGCCGGCGTGCCGGTCTATCTTGCCCTGATGGCCAACCCGCAGGGCCAGCTGCGGATGAAGCCGCAGAACCTGCTGCTGAATCTGCCGTTGGCTGCGCGGTCATAGGCACCTGCCACGCGCTCAGAGCCCTTGGTCCGCGCCGGTTCCATCATCAAGCAGGAGTACGGCCGCCTGTCGTTCGCTGACGTTCTGCTATCGCGCGGAGAGCGTGAGTTCGATCGCTGATTTCGACTGTCTGCAACCAGTCTGATCCAGCCGTTCGCCAGGTGAAGTCGACCGCCAGCAGATGGCCGAGCGTGACTGATCGCGACCATCAGCCCTCGAGCTCTCGTGCCTAAAAATCGCCGTAAATCATCGCGGTGTCGGCGCGGATCAGTGCCTACATTTGGATCGTAGTCAACTCATGTTCTCGCGATGAAGCGCGACGCCATCGGTCTTTCACCCCCCGCGGTTGAAGATGCTCCGCGCGTACTCGCACGCCTGCCCACCGTGCTCAAGATGACCGGGCTGGGGCGCTCGACCATCTACCGCTGGATTGCGGATGGCTCTTTCCCGCCGCCAGTACGCCTTGGCCCGCGCGCCGTGGCTTGGCGATGGTCGGACCTCGACCAGTGGACCCGGTCGCGATCCACCACGCACCACTGATCGATCTCCTGCGCCGGCTACTCGCGAGCGAGGCCCAGCGCACGGCACTCAGCGCCCGCGATCGGGCTCCGGCGTTGCGCGTTGCGGCTGCGCCCGGACCGGGTCTGTGCGCGGTGCGCGTGGATTTCCTGTGAATCGCCCCACGCCTGGCAGCTCTCTCTGCGCCTGCTGCTCCGGCGGTTTGTACCGCACGCCCGGCAACCACCGCGCGTAGTTGACGATCGATTGTCCGAGCTGCCGGTCCACCAGGTCATCCGACGACGCCAGCGCCTTGGCGATCTCGCACCACGCCTGAGCCGCGTCGCGCCGCGATCGCGTGAGTTTCACGGGCGCTTGTTCCCCTTCGCGCGGACCGAAGGCTCGCCCCGCGTCTCTGGCCTTGCGATGCCACAGCCGCTCGGTGCGCCGGCTGCCGCCTCGTGTGATCTGCGGTGAGGCTTCGGCCTCGATGCCCAGTTCGCGCAGCTTCTCGGCGAAGGTTTCGCGCCAGCGTCGCAGGTCGGCCTTGCGTGGGTTCAGCCGCTGGCCGTCCTTGCCTTCGGCACGCACGCTCAGGTGCACGTGCGGATTGGCCTGGTGGGTGTGCAGCACCATTACGTAGCGGTGGTTCGAGAGCTCAGTGCGTGCGAAGGCGCGGGCCGCACTCTGGACTGCGGTTGCGGGCGTGCCGGCCGGCATCGACAGCATCAGGTTGAAGGCTTCGCGGCGCGGGCTGTGCTCGGGGATCAGCGCGCCGGCGTGACGCCATTGCTCGCTCGATGCGAGCACACCGTCCTTGCCGTCGCGCACCACGCTGCGGTCGTCTTCGATCGGCAGGCGACCGTTCTTGCTGATGTAGCGCAGGTGCGCCGCGATGGCCGCCATGCCGCGCCCGCCGCCGGTGACCTTGACCATCACCTGCGGCGCACCGCGAACGACGGTGGCGTGCAGGCGCCGCCGAATGGCGCGAGCTCGGTCATGCAGCATCGTTCCGCTGAGCACGACGCCGGGTGAGCGGACGATCCGGTTGCCGGGATAGAACAGGCGGTCGCCCCACTGCACCAGGGCGCCATCAACGAATTGGTTGGACATGCGCGTGTTCTCGATTCAGTGGAATCGGGCCAGCAGCGCCGCTGCCACCTGCAGGTGGCGCGCGATATCCGTATCGAGGCTGAGCATGCGCTGCCGAAGCGGCGCGAGCGCAGCCAAACCGGGCCGCGACAGCGTGCGCACGAAGAGCGACACATCGGCGGCGATGGCCGCGAGCTGGTCGTTCGAGGTTCGTAGCGCAGCGAGTTCGGCGCGGCGCTCGGCGACGGGCATTGGCAGCTCGGCGCGACGGATCAGCAGCGCGACGAGGCGAGCCTGCGACAGTCCGAGCGCGGCGGCTTGAGTGGCCAGGGTGGCGGAGTCCGCGGCTGACAGGCGCACGCTCAGCTTGATCGTGCCGCCAGGGTCGAAGCTCGGTTCTGCGCGCGGCAGCATCGCGACTGAGTCACCTGGCAGCGCGGCGATCAGGGCTTGACGCGCAAAGAGTGCGAGCGGCACATCACGCGTTCGAGCCGCCGCCCGCGCCGCATCACCGATGCCGCACAGATCGATCGTCACGCGATCACGCGGACGTGCTGGCATGACGAAAGCGCCCTCGCGGCGCGGCTCGGCATCCTTTCGGCGGCGTGCCGCCTATCCTGCCATCTCTCCTTTTCGACCTGCTTCATCTCGCCTCTTGAGCAAGGGTGTTGTCAGTCGCGAGTCAGGGTGAATCGCCCGACCCCTATGCCGACCGACTCGTCAAGCTCGCCACCCGCTGTCGCAGGGCGGCCAAATCAGCTTCGACAAGCTCATGCTCGACCTGCTTGATACGAGTCAGCGTCAACTCGAGCCGCGCGCACGCGCTGTTGGCTTGGGTCAGCAGCGAGGCCGCGAGGCGTTTTGGGCGAGCTCCGGTTGCGACTGGCGTGCGCTCCGCGCGCATTGTGGCGACGGCAGCACGCGTGATCTCGGACTCGCCAGAGATCAACGCTTTCGCCCTTTCGGGCTGCTCTTCATGCAGCTTGCTCAGCTCGTACAGGGTTCGTGGTGACGTGCAACGGCCCGACTTCAGTGCGTCGTCGAGTTCTGGTGGGAGGTCGAGCAACGCCAGGTGATGCGCCACGGTGGTCTGGTCCATCCCGAGGTGGGTGGCGACGGTAGCATTTGACTCACCGGCATCAACGCGGCTTTGGATGAAGCGCGCAAGGTCGAGCGGTGATAACCCGTGGCGCTTCAGGTTCTCGGCCACCTGGGCATATGGATCGTGCTTCGCGACCCGGATTGCGATGGGCACTTGCGTGACACCGCACCGCTTGGCCGCCCGCAGCCGCATCGAGCCGAAGTGGATACGGTAGTGGCCGGCCGAGTCCATGGGATGCACGACGATCGGCTGAAGGATGCCGCGTTGGCGGATGTCGTCGGCAAGTTCGTCGAGCGCCGCATCGGGAAACTCGGTGCGTGGGTTATTCGGGTCTTCGTCGATCAGCGCGATGTTCACCAGCAACGGCTCGCCGGTGGCCACGGGCTTGGTGTCGAACAGGACCTGCTGGTCCGGGCGGAGCGGCTCGGTACGCTGGGTCCGTGACGAGGGCCAGAGGGCACGCATGATCGGGAATGCTGTACCCGTTTTGCTTGCCATCCCGCGCCTAAATTCGCCTCAAATTCATCGCGACATGGTGGGGTCGGACCGTCCGACCATGCACACACTGGTCGCTCGTGACCAGTAGTCCGGTCCATCGCCGCTATGCCAGTGGCGTAGTGGTCAACGTCCGCTCCAGCTTCTGCTGAACTTGCGTTGCCGGCCACAAGCTGACATCGTGGCGATCACGGAGAGCGGACACTCCGACGTTGCGGGCAGTGTGCAAGACATCCCGGAACAGCGCGGCTGAGGTTGAGCCTCCGGCGCATATAGGCGCTTGGTGCGCCGTGCTTGACAAGCTGCATCGCCCCTGCTCCCGTATCGGCGGGACGGGCAACCAGCTTTCGTGTCGCCATCAGGCGG
>Ga0065707_10000846_pt1 | contig 14888 bp, 13 predicted proteins | sample SwiRhicommuniRL3_FD_59094 | JGI IMG/M metagenome (GOLD analysis project Ga0065707, IMG submission 59094) | Switchgrass rhizosphere bacterial communities from Rose Lake, Michigan, USA - RL3 v2 (version 2) | ecosystem: Host-associated > Plants > Roots > Rhizosphere > Soil | place: East Lansing...
GGTGTCGGGGCCGGAGCGGGAGCCGCGCCGATAAGTGATGCCAGTACGTCCAGGGAACTGGTGCCCCACTTCTGCAGAGGCTTGATGTGCGTATTCTCGGCAATCTCATTCCAGCTGATGAAGCCCCAGCCATCCGGGTTGGAATCGGCATTCCCGTTCCACAGCGAGCGGATCGTGTCACCGTTGCGACGAGGGACGCAGCTGCCACCATCCAGAAGCTTGGAGTTATATCCGGGGTTCAGCGGAGCATACCAGCGCTTGCCCGCCGCATGGACTTTATCACCCATTTCTTTGATCTGACTGAACGATTGAGGATTTCCAAACGGATCCTGACTGGACCAATAATAGGTGATCGCGTCAAACATGGCGATACGCGTTGTTGTCAATGTGGCACGGGTCTCATCCCCGACCAGGAAGATACGGTCGCGCACCGCATTACTGACCCTGAGCACATCCGCGTTACTATACTTGCGTGAGCCTGTGAAGGTCACCACGGGTTTTCCGTCGATTCGCTCCCAGCCTGGCTCATTCTGAAACTCCCTGTACAGGAAGTTCAGATCGTTGATGATGGCTGTCGTGGATGGTGTAGATGCCACCTTATAGCTTACCCAATTCTTGAACCCTCCCACACGGACCGAGGCGGCGAAGGCTTCAGACAGTCGGCGTGTGTACGTCACGGTTGTGCGGGTCTGCGAAGTGGTGCCATTACCGACCCAGTTCAACCAGAAGCCGGTAATCCCCGCACTTTTCGCGGTCCGAATGTCAGCTTCGATCGCACCCGGATCATCCTGGCTGACCAGCCTGGTTGGAACGTCGATCAATTGATTGCCGGAATAATTTGATATGGCGTTACAACCATCCGCATCTGTCCTGGCAGGCAATGGGAGTGGAGAAGCACTGTAGGGATAATTTGATCCCAGTTTGTCTTTCCAATGCTGTGTGCTCCACCACAGATAGTAATAGGCATAGACCGGTTTGCCTGTTACGACATGGTTTGATCCCGCCTGGACGTGTGTAAATCCTCCCAGTGCTATAGCAATTGTGAGTATGATCCCCATGATTTTGTAAGTAGCTTTGTTCATGGTATCTCCTTTGTACTGCTGGTGTGATTCCTACGAATTGGCAACCTTGCACTGACAGCGATGAAACAGCTTTGACCCGTAGCTTTGCTTCCCCGGCGTTCACCGGTTTGGCTTTACGAACAGCGCCTTTCTTGTTAAGTTTGCTTGGGCAGACGCTTCGCAGCGAGGGTCGCCCTGGTACAGCGGGCGCATTATAGACCGTAGGGAAAAGACGGGAATAGGACTAGGGTACCGAAATCGCAAACATTCTTGTAAGTTGTCAATTTAGAAAAGAATTTCGTGTTTCCCCCATGACCTTTGTGTTAATCGAGTAATGGTTCTGTCATTGATTTGAAATACTGCTCTCACTTTTTTCTGCCGCTTGTCTCACAAACAATTAAGCTTTAGCACGAAATTGCAAGCCAAAATTAAATATCAAGTTCACAAAAAATGCGGCACCCTGTAATTCTTCTATTTCATTTCTCAACAGCGTATAATCTATGACAGGCCATGTACAAGTTATCTAAAAAGAATTTTCGTTACACTTGCACCACATGTGATTTGCTCACTGGCACCGCCCCTTTGGGGGCCAGTGCGGTGTAGCAAATCATGCAGGTGTAACGAAGCAAAGAGTGTTTTTGAAATAAATTTTGGAAAGGATTATTGTTATGATGAATAATCGTCAGCTTGCTGAGGCATTCACCATGATTGCCGATCTATCCGAGATCAAAGGGGAGAACATCTACAAGACTCTCGCGTATCGCAAAGCCGCCGATAGTCTATTGAACCTGGGACGTGAGGCTTCTGAATACTGGAAAGAGGGCAAGCTCGAAGAGATTCCCGGTGTCGGGAAAGCCATCTCTGAAAAAATCGATGAACTGCTGAGCACGGGAAAACTGGGGTTCCTTGAAAAGCTCAAGACGGAGGTCCCGCCGGGGTTGGTGGAATGGCTTCCGATCCCGGGTCTTGGACCGAAAAAAGCCGCGCTGATCTGGAAGACGCTTAACATTACGACCTTCGCGGAACTCGAGGCCGCGGCAAGAGAAGGGAAGTTGCGTGAGCTTCCGGGCATGGGCGCAAAGTCTGAAACGGCGATCATCGAAGGGATCGAATCGTTGTCGAGGCGCTCAGTGCGTATTCCATTGGGACGCGCTTATCCTATTGCTCAAGCCTTGATTGCCGAACTCAAAAAGGTGAAAGGTGTCGTTGATGCGCAAACGGGTGGAAGTTTAAGAAGGATGCGAGACACGGTTGGCGATCTGGATATCCTGGTCGCATCCAAAGATCCCACAGCGGTGATGGATGTATTTGTCAAACAGCCGCGCATCCATCGCGTACTTGGAAGAGGTCCAACAAAAGCGAGCATTGAATTCAATGACGGTTTGCGCGTGCAGTTGTGGGTACATCCACCGAAAGAGTTCGGGACGGCGCTGATGTATGCGACCGGCTCCAAGGAACATAACATCCGTTTGCGCGAAATGGCGCTGGCGAAAGATCTATCGCTATCAGATCACTCGTTCAAAAGCATCATCGATGGGAGTGAAATCTTTTGCGCGACAGAAGAAGAAGTCTATGAAACACTTGGGCTGCCCTGGATTCCCCAAGAGTTACGTGAAGACCGGGGTGAGATTCAAGCCGCCAAAGCAAACAAGCTTCCGAAGCTGATCCAGAAAAAGGATGTCAAGGCTGACCTGCAGACCCACTCCACCTGGAGCGATGGGAAGCTCTCGATGCTCGAGATGGCGCGTGCCGCAGCCAAGCGCGGGATCAAGGTGATCGCCTTCACCGATCATTCTGTGAGCCTGGGTGTGACGGGCGGCTTGAGCATGGAAGATCACAAGAAGCAAGCTGCAGAAATCAAGAAGATTCAAAAGCAGCTCGGCGATAGCATTCTCGTCCTGCATGCCAGCGAAGTGGAGATCAAAGCCGACGGCACGCTGGATTACCCCGATGAATTCCTGGCAAGTCTTGACCTGGTCCTTGCATCGCTTCACACCAGCCTGCGACAGCCGCGTGAGAAGGTCACGCAACGTGTGATCAATGCCATCCGCAACCCGCACGTGGACATCATCGGTCATCCCACAGGACGACTGATTCCCGATCGGGAGGGTGCCGATCTGGATATGGAAGCGATGCTACAGGCGGCAAAAGAATCGGGGGTCGCGCTGGAGATCAACGCTCATCCGGCCCGCCTCGATCTGAACGATATCCATGCCCGCCGTGCGAAAGAGCTGGGGATCCCCATCAGCCTCAACACCGACTCACACTCAGAAGAGGATATGGATTTATTATTTTATGGCGTCGCTACTGCCCGCCGCGCCTGGCTGACAAAGAACGATGTGATCAATTGTTGGTCGACCGATAAATTGTTGAAGTGGTTGAAGAAACGCGGCAAATAAAAAACCTCGTGAGGGTTCGGACCCATTTCAAGGAAGCCTTCGCGTAATTGATGGAAGGTGAGACAAGCGGAAACTGAAGATGAGCAAACTCACTCCAAGGAAATCATAAGCTTTTTCAAAAGGTCAAAATGACTGCCCTAGGGTCTCTCTTATTTCTAATCCTCGCTCCAGGGACGATTGCCGGTTATATTCCCCTGGCTTTATTGAGAAATGGACCACAGGTCGAGACAGGAATCTTTGCGTATCTTGCCTTCCCATTCTGGTTGATGGGTTCGATCATCCTGTTGTGGTGTTTCTGGGATTTCACGTTCAAAGGGCATGGCACGCCTGCGCCGATTGACCCACCGAAGGAATTGGTTGCGACGGGTTTCTATCGCTACGTCCGCAACCCGATGTATGTGGGTGTGTTGGCAATCATCCTTGGTCATTTCCTGTGGTTTGGATATTGGAATCTGTTGATTTATGCAATCGTTGTCTTCCTTGGTTTTAATACCTTCGTGGCTTACTACGAGGAGCCAACTCTCAAAAGAAAATTTGGCGCCTCGTATGAAGATTATTTGAAGAGAGTCCCACGCTGGATTCCAAGATTCAGATAAAATTCAATCTGCCGATGACCGCTTATAAGTCCCTGCTCTACCTGATCGTCGAAGCCGGTTTGTTCGCCCTCTATATTCCTCTGGCCCTTCTCCGGACAGGGCAGCGTATCGAAACCGGCGTCCTCTCCTTCCTTGCCCTTCCACTTTGGCTGATCGGCGGTCTGATCGTTTTATGGTGTTTCTGGGATTTCACGTTCAAGGGACGCGGCACGCCCTTGCCGACTGATCCACCAAAGGAATTGGTCATTACAGGACCTTATCACTACGTCCGAAATCCAATCTACGTGGGTGTTATGTCGATCTTTCTGGGGCATTTTTTATGGTTTGGGTATTGGGCATTACTGACCTACGCGGTGCTTGCATTTATGGGAGTTCACTTATTTGTTGTCTTGTATGAAGAGCCAACGTTGAAACACAAGTTCGGCGCACTGTATGAGGATTATCTCAAGCGGGTTCCACGCTGGATTCCAAAATTCAGATAAGATGTCTTTAAGCATATAGATTCGGTCTATAAAAATTCTTCCCTAAAGGTTATTTCAACATGAATTTGATTGGTGAGCTTGCCGCGCTGGCGACATCCTTTTTCTTTGCCATGACGGCATTGATCTTTACATCCACNGGACGCCTGGTCGGTTCGCAGGTNACGAATCGCATGCGTCTCTCGTTTGCACTGGTTTATCTCATCATNTTGAATATCATTCTTTTTCGAGAGCCGTTGCCCTTNTCAGCAGGAGCGTCACGCTGGATCTGGCTCAGTCTTTCGGGGATCATTGGTCTTTCTCTGGGGGATGCCTTCCTGTTTCAATCTCTTATTTCGGTGGGACCGCGTCTTGGTAGTCTCTTGTTGAGCTTAGCGCCGATCTTTGGCTCGATCATCGCCTGGATATTCTTCGGTGAAACCCTCACGGCATTGCAGATCACCGGTATCGTCCTTGCATTGGCAGGGATTGGCTGGGTAGTTATCTCCCATGAAGAGCCACCCAACACGCCACATGGACATACCAGGCGTGGTGTGATCTTTGGTGTGTTGGCCGGACTCGGTCAGGCAGTTGGGTTGGTGCTATCGAAGCAAGGGATGTTTGGAGACTTCTCGCCATTCCAGGCAAATGCCATCCGTATGCTTGCCGCAGTGATTTTTATTTGGGTGTTGACCACCTTTGAAAGCAAAGTCACCGCGACGTTTACAGCTCTGAAGGAAAATCCGAAAGTGATCGGTTTGCTGGCACTGGGTGCGCTGGTGGGACCCGTGCTTGGCGTTTCCGCCTCCCTGCTCGCGGTCCAGCACGCGGAGATCGGTGTGGCAAGCACGCTCATGGCGTTGCCACCCGTGATTATTCTGCCGATAAGCTATTTCGCATTCAAGGAAAAGATTGGCTGGCAGGCAATCCTTGGAACGATGCTTGCCATTGCGGGGGTGGCAATTTTATTCCTTGCATAATCGGATAAGATGAGGTAGTGTTATTAAAAATTCAAGCGAGGCAGCATGACCAAGGCTTCAATTCCAGCAGACCAGGTTCGCTTTTTTAGTGGAAGCTCGAATCCCACACTAGCGGAAAACATCGCAAAAGAACTCGGCGTCCCATTAGACAGTACACATATCTCTCGCTTTAGCAACGATAATCTTTATATCCAGCTTGGAGATACAGTGCGTTACCGACGTGTTTATATCGTGCAATCCCTTTCACAACCCGTCAATGACCACTTGATGGAATTGTTCATGATGCTCGATATTGCACGCAGTGCCGCTGCCTCTGAAGTCCATGCGATCATTCCCTACTACTCCTTTGCACGCTCCGACAAAAAAGATGCACCGCGTATTTCCATTACCGCGCGTCTGGTCGCGGATCTGTTGAAAACGGCTGGAGCCACGCATGTGATGAGCATGATCTTCCACTCACCCCAGGTGCATGGATTTTTCAGCTTGCCCACAGACCCTTTGAGCAGTTGGGTTGTTTTCAAGGAATACCTGGAGACGCGCGATCTGAACAATACGATCATGGTTTCGCCAGACATGGGACAGGCAAAGTCCGCGGCGCGTTTTGCAAGAGTTCTGGGGTTGCCCATTGCCGCCGGGAACAAGGAGCGCATCACAGATTCAGAAGTGATCATCAGAGGCCTGGTCGGGAATCAGGTGCGCGGTCACAAATGCGCGTTGATCTATGATGACGAGATCGCCACAGGCGGATCGATCCATGAGTTGAGCAACATGCTGATCGATGAAGGTATCGAAGAGATGCTGGTCATCTGCACGCATGGTGTGTTCACGCGCGGTGGTTTAGAAAGGTTGGCAGCCATCCCACAAATTAGCCAGATCGTCACGACGGATACCGTTTATATCTCGCCTGAAAAAAGACACCCAAAACTAAAGATATTGTCCGTTGCTTCGATCTTCGCAGACGCGATTCGGCACAACCTTTCTCATGAATCGCTGAACGAACTTTTTGTCTTTGGTACGGAATAAACGCTCATCTCTAAAATGTTGGATCTAAGAAATCACCCCGCCCGCGAGCTCAAATATCATTTCCGTTCTCGGCTATTGCGATGAGCAGATCATTATATCGGGCGGAATCTGGCTGGCAATTCGGTTAATCCCGCCGAAGGTCCTGGCAGAAGCCCGGGCGACGTGGATAAGAGCGTCGGGAAAATTGGAATAGTGCTGACAACTGGCACAGTCTATCTTTTCTTACGCTTTACAAAGAGAATATAATCAATTCAGGAGGCTCAAATGACAACAATCGGAAAAGCAATGCAGGACGCCATTAATGAACAGATCAACAAAGAATTCTTCTCTTCGTATCTTTATCTTTCAATGGCTGCGTATTTTGAGGATAAGAACTTGATGGGATTTGGACACTGGATGCGACTCCAGGCAGATGAAGAACGCGAGCATGCGATGAAGTTCTACAATTACCTTCTGGATGCCGGCGGACGCGTTCAACTCAAGGCAATTGCCGCCCCTGACACAGAATGGAAGTCCAATCTTGAGGTTGTAGAACAAGTGGCAGAGCACGAGGCAAAGGTGACAGCCTCCATCCATGCACTGTATGAATTGGGGCTGCAAGAGAAGGACTATGCTGCGCAGATATTGCTGCAATGGTTCATCACGGAGCAAGTGGAGGAGGAAAAGAACGCGGCGGAATTGGTCGCCAAGCTCAGGCTGATTGAAGAGCGCGGCACAGCCGTGTTAATGCTCGATCATCGTCTCGGCAAACGAGGCGGCGGAGGAGAAGAAGAGTAGTTTACAATAGACCCTGAGATACATCAGGGTCTTTTTATTTGGAGGATTATGAGTTTCACGATTCGACGCGCAACCTACGAAGACAAATCCGATTGGCTGAGAATGCGCCAGGGATTATGGCCCGAGGCGCCTATCGAATATCTGAATTTTGACCTGGATGACCGGCTGGCAGACCCGGATTACGCTGTTTTTGTTGCTTCCAATGCGGCCGGGCAATCGGTGGCCTTTATAGAAGCAGGACTCCGCGACTATGGGGAAGGATGCGAAACATCACCCGTTGGTTATATCGAAGCCTGGTATGTGGATGAACACATCCGTGGTCAAAAACTCGGCAAGGAAATGGTCTATGCTGCGGAGGGCTGGGCGCGCGAAAAAGGTTGCGCAGAGATGGCTTCTGATACATGGCTGGAGAATGAAACGAGCATTACAGCACATTTGAAGTTGGGGTATCAGGAAGCCGATCGTTTGGTACATTTTATGAAACGATTGTAACGTGTGCACGCTTATACGTTCAAACGACAGACATGGGCAATTTCCTGATCTACGGTTCCTACGGCTATACAGGTCAACTCATTGTTGACCAGGCGTTGAAGAGTGGATTTCATCCGATCCTGGCAGGGCGGAATGAAAAATTACTGCACGCGCAAGCCGAGCAAACCAACCTTCCCTATCGCATGTTCTCTCTAAATGAGGCTGAAAAATTAGACTCGGCGTTGCTCGAAGTGGATGCGGTTTTGCATTGCGCCGGACCATTCGTCCATACCTATGGTCGGATGGCGGAAGCATGCTTACGAACAAAGCGTCATTACGTGGATATCAGCGGTGAAATCCCGGGGTTTGAAGTGTTGGCAGCCATGGATAAGCTGGCAAAGGAAGCGGGCATCATGCTCCTGCCGGGTGGGGGCTTTGACGTTGTCCCCTCGGATTGCCTTGCCGCGCACCTGAAACAAAGATTGCCCGCCGCGACCCATCTCCGTCTGTTCATGCGCGGGATCGGTGCGGGGGTTTCACGTGGCACGGCAAAATCGGCAGTGGAGAACATGCACAGGCAGGGAATGATCCGCCGCGATAAGAGACTGGTCCAGGTCCCGCCCGCCTGGAACGTCCGCGAGCAGGATTTCGGGCGCGGCTATACCAAAGTCGTTTCGGTAGGCTGGGGAGATGTCAGTACTGCTTATCACAGCACAGGCATCCCGAACATTGAAACCTATTTTGCTTTTCCTGAAAGTGTCATCAATCTCATGCGCTTCATGCGCATGGTGGGGCCATTGCTGTATAACCGTCCAGTAAAGAATCTTCTAAAATCATTGATCAATGTGTTTATTAAGGAACCCGAAGAAGAAAAACGAAGGCGCGCTTCGGCAATTTTTATCGGTGAAGCGACGAACCAAAGCGGGGGACGCGTCATCTCGAAATTAACCACGCCTGAGGGATATACTTGTACCGCCTTGACCACGGTCGAGATCATGAAGCGCATCATGAACGGCGATCTCAAAACCGGCTTTCAAACCCCATCGCTGGCGTATGGTGCAAACTTTATTACGCAATTTAATGGAGTAAAAAGAGAAAACTTGATATGAGACGAATCATCTTTACCAGTTTGTCATTGATATCCATCATCCTGGCAGACTGCACATCTTCTACACCACCCACATCTGAAACACTTACGACACCTCAACCAACAACAATTCCATCCGAATCAGAATCGAAAGCAACGGAGGCAACCATGTCCCTTACCTTGACAAGCGACGCGTTCGCAAACGGACAATCCATCCCTGCTAAATATTCATGCGTCGGAAAAAATATTTCCCCTGCCATCACCTGGGATGAACCACCCGCCGGCACAAAATCCTTCGCGCTCATCGTGGATGATCCCGATGCGCCGATGGGCACCTGGGTCCATTGGGTATTGTTCAACCTTCCAGCCAACGCGCGCAGCCTGCAGGAAAACGCAGACAGTAGTGCAATGTCTGCTGGTAAAAATTCATCAGGCAATCTTCGCTATGATGGTCCGTGCCCACCGAGCGGCACGCATCGCTATTATTTCAAGCTTTATGCGCTGGATACAACCATTGGTCTCCAGCCGGGCGCGACCAAGGAACAGGTTCTCAAAGAAATGAAGGGACATATCCTGGCACAGGGCGAATTGATGGGTACATTCAGCAAATGAGAGTATTCGATTCCACAACTCAACGCGCCCTGGGATCAGGAAATCCGGTCGTCCACGGAAATCGCGCAACGTTTATTTGGGAAGGGGACTCCGCACCACAACTGATCAGTGACTTAAGCGGATGGGATGCTACCCACAAGCCGAAACACTTTAAACGCGTCTCTAAAAGCTTTGAGCCGGCTTCCCATCCTTCGGGGGAAACGATCTGGTCCTGTTCCCTGACCCTGCCGCGGGATGCCTATATTGAATATAAATTTTATGACCCCATCTCACAGGAGCAATTTCTCGACCCACTGAATCGACACACGGTCAGCAATGGCATGGGCGCTCGCAATAATTTTTTCTACATGCCTGAGACCATGCCATCTCCGTTCTCGATGCGGCGGGCCGAAGTACGCGGCGGCAGGTTGACGCGTCACCGCGTTGATACTGACTTCCTGCAGGACGATGGCGAACGCGATGTCTATTTATACAAACCACACACAAGCAAACCAGTTCCGCTGGTAATTGTCTATGATGGATATGATTACCTGCATCGCGCCAGGCTCGCGGTCATCGTGGATAATCTGATCGCAGACAAACGCATCCGACCTATCGCGCTCGCTTTTTTGCAAAATGGAAGAAGCCGCCGCAGCGTGGAATATTTCTGCTCTGATGCTACGGTCCATTGGCTGGACAATGAGATTCTGCCGCTGGCGCGCGAGCACCTGCGCCTCATCAACATTGAAGAGCATCCCGGCGCGTATGGCGTGCTGGGCGCCTCAGCGGGTGGATTGATGTCCATGTATACCGGGTTTCGGATGCCGGAAATTTTTGGCAACGTGCTCTGCCAATCAGGTGTGTTTGGTCTGGATGGACGCGATTTTGCAGTCGTGGATTTGGCGAGAGCTGGATATGGACGCGACCTCAAGATCTGGATGGATGTAGGGACTCTGGACGAATTGCTGGAAGACAACCGGCGCATGGTCGCTTTATTGGATAAGAGGCAATACAACGTCACATACCGCGAATTCTCCGCCGGTCACAATTACACCGCCTGGCGCGACGATGTTTGGCGCGGGCTGGAAGAGATGTTTCCCATTGCCTCGCGTTGAGCGGAGTGCCGAGTGACAGTCGAGGCACGCAGTCGAAACGCGGATAAGTTGATTACAAAGAGTTTGCATACAACCGCCGCTTCGATTGCGTAGCACTCAGCGCGATGAATAAGGTTAATATGATCCTTGCCACGTTATGCTACATCAAGCACGATGGACATACGCTTATGGTTCATCGCAACAAGAAGCCAAATGACATCCATGAAGGCAAGTGGAATGGGTTGGGTGGGAAATTTGAAGCCGGAGAAACTCCGGAAGAGTGTGTTATTCGAGAGATCTATGAAGAATCGGGGTTATCCATTCACAATCCAAAATTGTGCGGCTTGCTTATGTTTCCTAAATTCAAGGGCAATGACTGGTATGTCTTTGTGTTTACTGCCAATGAATTCACAGGCGAATTGATCGATTCACCCGAGGGCAAGCTGGAATGGATCCCTGACGAGCAGGTTCTATTATTGAACCTCTGGGCAAGTGATCACATCTTCATGCCATGGATAAAAGAAGGAAAATTCTTTTCTGCAAAATTTGAATATGAGGGGGATAAGATGAACGGATATGATGTGATTTTTCATAGCCGTAATAATTTGTAAATTCTCAACTTTGTTGCATTCCCCGAAGGACATCCTTCGGACTTGGCCGAAGCACCACCTGTTGCCCGGACATTTGGCCAAGTCAGCCCACACTATGCAATCTGCGTCGCCTATTTTATGAACTTAAAGTTTGCCCGTTGGAAGGTCCCATCATTAAACTTAATAACCAACTGTCGACAGGGAGGAGTGATCCATGCCTTATCTGTCTTCCAAACGTAGAGGTATTGATCTGTACTGGCGTCATAGGAAAGACCACTCGCACCGGCAGTCACGGTCTCTTCAATACCGTTAACAGGATCTGTTGAGACGCACATGATCACCTGCATCTTAGGGTAGCCTGCCTCGAAGATATTTAGCCCTTTGTAACCATTCAAGCTGAAGCGTACAGACACCGCTCGCCCAGCGCGGAACGGTTAGCTAGAGGAGGTTTAGTTTACGCGCTTGCGCGATGGCTTGGGCGCGATTGCTCACTTCTAATTTTCGAAAGATGTTGCTGATGTGTCGTTTCACAGTGTTGACCGTGAGTACAAGTTCGTGCGCGATTTCCTGGTTCGTCGCTCCATCTATGATGAGGCGTAGGACTTCAAGTTCGCGTTGACTCAACGGGTCGATGAGCTTGCTAATAATGGGTGATTCACGTTTTGCAGGTTCGCCGAGTGCCTCAAGTAGCCGACGAATATACGCAGAGGCGGGTGAACGTGTCAACATGCGACGCAACAGACGCGCCATTGGCGCTCCCTCGTCCAGAAAGACGCGCAGATATCCTTCTGGCTCCGCCAGTTCTAATGCGCGCTCTAAGGTGGTGAATGCCTGGGCCGCCTCACCCCGGGCGTGATAAATAATTGCTTGCACGGCGAGGATATGAATGGCATTGCCGAGGCGCCCCACGGTTTGCGATGATTGCAGAGCATGATCCAGCAAGGGAAGCGCTTTATCAGGTTGGCCTTGCGACAGCCAGATCTTCGCGAGGGTGATTGGCACGCTGGGAAAGACCGCATCCTCCATCTGACCTGCAAAGTGGCTCGCCCAATCCAATGCGGTTTCTGTATCTCCGCGCGCCAACCAGACTTGCGCCCGCAGGGCGCTGATCCAATCCTTCACTTGTGCCACGCCCATTTTTTCCGCGACGGCGTCAGCTTCGGCGAGCGCGGCGAGCGCACTGTCCAGGTCGCCTTGCGCTTTCTTAATGCGCGCCAGTGCGTGGTAACCGGGCAGCAATATATCCATAACTCCTGCCAGTTGCCCGCGTTCAAGTCCGGTTTGAACATCGTGCAGCGCGGTTTCCAGTTCATTCCATTCATATCGCACGCGCCCCAACCCGACCCATGCATAGCCCGTTCTCGGTGCATTCGGAACACGCCAAACGCGAGCGAGTCGCAATACTTCTTCGAACTGCTGCGCAGCTTGGTGCAATTTTCCTTCGGCTTCCAGTATGTCACCGCGCGAGCTGAGAGAGAACAACGTGTTCCAGTAAGCCCCAATGGACTCGCTGAGGGCAGCGGCGTCTTGAAACGTCTCGTTTGCCCTTCGCCACTGGCTCGTAAAACGCAAAGCCATCGCCAGAACCATCAATACCCCGCTGCGCCACGATACATCGTCTGGAGCCAACAACTGCTCCGCGCGCTGCGCCAATTCAATCGCTTGAGTGAATTCGCTACGCGTATTGGCGAATTGAGCGCGCAAGGAAAGTGCTTTGCCGCGCAACGAATTTACTTTTGGATCAATGACTTGAGCATTGCCCTCAAGCCATTGCTCTGCTTCCAAAACGAACTTTTCGGCGTCGGCATATCTTGCCACATTAACGAGCCCCCGCGCATAAGTGAGGCACAGGGCAGGATATAAACACCGGACCGATTCGGGCAGCACATCTATCCAACCAGTCAGCGTCGCGATTTCGCCGCGCTGTCTTAGGGATTCACTCGCGTTCTCCATCAGCCGCGCGGCGCGGTCCCAATCTTGTACCGCTACTGCATGATTAACAGCCTCCACGACGTGCCCTTCGTTTTCGAACCACTCGCTGGCACGCAAATGTAATTCAACCAAAGCGCTGGGCGCTTTTTCGGTAAGGCGATGGCGCAACACATCGGCAAAGAGTTGATGATAGCGATACCAGTGCCGCTCATCGTCGAGCGCCGTTAAGAAAAGATTGCTGCGCTCCAATTCTTCCAGCACCGCCTGGCTGTCCGCGTGCCCCGTGAGCGCATTGCAAAGCGACGCGTTCAGCCGTTCAAGAATGGAGGTTTGCATAAGAAAGCTTTGTACGCTTTCTGTTTGTCGGGCGAACACTTCGTCCGTGAGATAGTCGAACACAAAGCGGTGACTTCCGGTGAATGCTCGGACAAAAGCGGACAAATCCTCACGACCGCGCAGGGATAACGCAGCCAGTTGCAGCCCTGCAATCCACCCTTCGGTACGTGATTCTAGTGCCGCGATTTGCTCAGGGGTAAGCGACAGACTCATTGTCTCATTCAAAAATTGCATCGCCTCCTCCCTGGTAAAGCGCAAATCGCTCTCATGCAGTTCAATCAATTGATCGCGGGCGCGGAAGCGTGCAAGAGGCAAAGGTGGATCCGCGCGAGTGCTAATCACCAAATGCATATGGGGTGGTAAATGGTCGAGCAGGAAAGACAACTGCTGGTGAATGGCCGAAGTCTCAATGACATGGTAATCATCGAGCACAAGGATGAAGTCTGCCGTGAGGCCTCCGATTTCACTCGGGGTAAATTCCGTCGCGCGGTCATCAGGAAGAGAATCGATCTCGTTGACCAAAGCCCTCAGCATGGACTCCGGTGCGGTCGCTCCAGGTGATTGGAGCAACGCCAGGCTCGAGGAGCCAATCGCTGAATCTATTTGTTGTAGCGCCGCAATAACGTACGTCCAGAACCGCACAGGGTCATTATCATCTGCATCTAGCACGAGCCAGGCCCCGCGCGGCTTATCTTGCGCGACCCATTCGCTTAACAACGTTGTCTTGCCAAAACCCGGTGGAGCAGAGAGGAGTGTGAGCGGGCGCCTCAAGCCTTCGTTTAAGCGCGCAATGAGGCGCAGACGTGCGACCAAGTGGGGACGTCCGGAGGGCAAATACAATTTCGTGCGAAGCAAACCTTGGGACACAGCGCCTTCCAAGCCTACCCAAAAGAGTAATCGCGGCGGGGAAGAGAGTTGACTTATCGGCATCTGGCAGCCGAAGAGCATCTCTCTGTCTGAGAAGATTATATGCCTCTTATTTAGGGAATACAACCACCAAGATACAACTTTGGTGTGTTCACGCTGCAACCATGCCCACGTTACACTCTCAGCGTATTACAAAGTACTGCGTAATCTTAGCTCCCTCGCAAAAGCGCGCGACTCGACAGATTGAAAATGAAATCCAAAATGGTGCATATTCAGGAATGCAAACCCAAATTTTACAATAAGGAGATAAATAAAATGCAAGTCATGAATCTCATCGGACGGCGGACGGCCCTGGCACTGTTGCTCGTGGTCGCCTTAAGTGTTAGCCAAATCGGTGCGGTGACATTCCCGCCAGTGATAGCCCTGCCAAATGGTTTCCAACCGGAAGGCATCGCGGCTGGGACCGGCACAACATTCTTTGTTGGCTCCATCCCCAGCGGCGCCATCTTTCGCGGCGACCTGTTAACCGGACGGGGCAGTGTGCTGGTGCCTCCCCAGGCAGATCGCAGTTCCATTGGCATGAAGTATGATTCCCGTACGGGTCTGCTCTTTGTGGCGGGCGGCGC
>Ga0065707_10001148_pt1 | contig 14876 bp, 13 predicted proteins | sample SwiRhicommuniRL3_FD_59094 | JGI IMG/M metagenome (GOLD analysis project Ga0065707, IMG submission 59094) | Switchgrass rhizosphere bacterial communities from Rose Lake, Michigan, USA - RL3 v2 (version 2) | ecosystem: Host-associated > Plants > Roots > Rhizosphere > Soil | place: East Lansing...
CCAGCCGCTCCCGACTCGCCGAGCGCCCCCTTGAGTGCCGCGACGGCAGCCACCCGCCGCCCGAACAAGCTGCGGAGCGCCTCAGCCTCGACCCGATCGAGTTGCGGCGAGCCGTTCGCCGCCGCAATCACGGCGCCGACGTCGTCAGCATCAAGCGACGCGTCGTCGATCGCCAGGCGCATCGCGCGGACGAGACCGGAGCCGTCCGCCGGCCACTGATTGAGTCCCGTGACCGATGAGGTCGCGCCGATTCCTGCGATTTCCGCATGAACCCTCGCGCCGCGTTCCCGCGCTGCGCGAGCTGACTCGAGCAAAATCAGAAACGCGCCCTCGCCCAGTACCAGGCCGTTCCGGTTTGCATCAAACGGCCGTGCCGCTTCCGCGTCCGTGGCAGGCTGCCCACCGCGACCTGCGGCGGGCGAGAGTACCCGGAAGCTGTCGTAGACTTTGAAAAACGTTTCATCAAGCCAGTCGGCGCCGCCTGCGACCATCGCTGTCGTCCGGCCGTGTCGAATCGCGTCGACGGCGTAGGCGATCGCTGCGAAGGCCGATACCTCGCGTTGATTAAACGTGACGTTCGGTCCGCGCAGTCCGAACTCGATTGCGCATAAGCTGGCCGGAGCGTTGGAGATCGTGTTGCTGAACATCATCGCAGGAACCGCGGTCGGACCGTGGTCGGTAAGCGCCGCGAGATACTCGGACAGCGCATCGAGGCCAGCGCTCCATGTGCCGAGCGCGACGCCTGTTGCGCTTCCATTGACGGCACCCGGTCCGACGTCGTCGATCAGCACGTGCGCGCACGCGAGCGCCAGCCGGCTGCCGGCATCCATTCGGCGCAGCCGCATAGGGGTGACAAATGCTTCCGGATCAAAACCGGTGATCATCGCCGCGCGATGCGAGAGGCATGCGGAAGTGTCGAATCGAGTGATTGGAACGATGCCTGATGTTCCTGAGACCAATGCCCGTGTCAGCGATGAATGGCCGATGCCGAAGGGCGAGATGCACCCGATGGCCGTGATGACCACGCGCTCACGCATTGGGCGGCTAAGGTACCATGGGCTTTTTCATGGTTCAACGCGCGTCGCGGGCGCGCTGGTTTGCGTCGCGCTCGTGTTCAGCGTGCTCGCGTGGCCGGCGGACAGCGGGCAAACGACGGATGGATTCAACGATCTATTCGCACGTGTGGCCGCAAGACGCACTTCGCTGACATCAATCCGTGCGCGGTTCACGGAGACGACCCAGTCGACACTCCTTCAGCGGCCGCTCGTGGCGCACGGGACGATCGTCGGCGCTCCGCCGACGCGCGTGCTGATGAACTACGACGATCCCGAACGGCGGGTGGTGGCCATCGACGCCACGCAGATGGTTCTGGCCTGGCCGGATCGCGGGCAACGCGAGACGGTCTACATCGCCGCGACGCAGAAGCGGATCGCGCAGTACTTCACCAACGCCAGCGCTGACAGGCTGCGAGCGCTGTTCGCTATCACCGTTCGCCCCGGCGCACGCCCGAGTCTGGTTGACGTCGAAATGGTGCCTCGGCGCAAGCAGCTTCAACAGGGACTGGCGAAGCTGGAGTTGTCCGTAAACCGAGAGACGCTGCTGCTCGAGGGGCTGCAGATGACGTTCGCCAGCGGCGATGTCAAAACGATCACCCTCACAGACATCGTCGTCAATGAACCCGTCAGCGACGAGATGTTTCGAGTCGCCCCGTGAGCGCCGCCGTCGCGCGCGGCGCGGGTGCAGCCGGATCGGCCGGGTATGGCGCCAGGCGATGCTCCACCAGGTGCGCCGCCGGCTTCATCATGCGCTGCGTCCGCAAGAGCATTCGCGTGAGGAGCGGCACATCGCGGAGCCGCACCTGGCGTACCCAATCCCGCCACCGCTTGTGGCCCTGCAGGTTGAGAATCGACCGACGCCAGGTCTCACAATAGAGCTCGAAGAACCGTTCCGCACCGACCTTTGGTTCCCACATCAGATGGTGCATGTCGTACTGCGCCCATGAGGTCGCACGCAGTCGCGGCTGCATCTCGGCAAAGAATCGGGTGCCAGGCAGTGGGGTCAGGATCGTGAAACCGGCTCGGCCGAGGTCGTGTGCCTCGATGAACCCCCACAGTCGCTCGAAGTCCGATTCATCCCAGTCCGGATCGATCACGAAGTTCCCCGTTACGCCGTATCGCAGATCCCGGGCGAGGCGTATAGCGTCAACTGTCCGGTCGATCGTGGTGTCCTTGACGAGACCGGTTAATCCGTCGTCCGTGGCCGCTTCGAGGCCAAAAAAAATATCAAAGTCCTGCGCCAGCGGCCGCCATGCCTCGATTAAGTCGGGCTGGTTCGCCACCACGTCGGTACGACTCTGCACCAGCAGCCAGCGCTTCCTGACGCCGCGTCGCCGCAGCGCGTGCGCTAACTCCAGACTGCGTGCACCCTGGTACCAAAACAGGTCGTCGGCAATGAACACGTTCGGTCCGGTCGCCTCGAAATCAGCGCACACGTGCTCGACCGAACGTAGCCGAACCGTGCGGTGATGCATCTGCCAGACCGAACAGAACGAGCAGCGAAACGGGCAGCCCCGTGCGGTCTCAATCAGCCAGACCGGACGGAACAGCAGACACGCGTAGCGGTGGCGATACGCATCGACGTCACGACGCAGTGGCAGTGGGACATCGTCGAGAACGAACGCCGGGTTGGGAGCGTCGGTGCAGTGAACGCTGCCATCGTCGCCGCGGATCAGCAGCCCGCGCACCGTGGCGGGCGCTTGCGCTGCTGCCAACGCATCGGCGAGCTCGGGGAGCACCGTCTCCCCGTCGCTGACACATACGGCGTCGACTGGAGGAACACAGAACGGAGCCGGGTACGCGGCCGCAGAGTGGCCGCCGACGACAATGAACGTGTGCGGGCTGGCACGCCGGACACGTTCGGCAAGCGCCAGCGCGTCATCGGTTTCAAGCGCGTGCATACAAGCGACGCCAACGATTGCCGGCCGCGTCCTGCGTATCCAGAACTCGATGGATCGGCCGTAGCGAAGATCGACGACCGTCGAGCGGTGACCGCGCTGTTCGAGCGCTGCCGCAATGTATTCGAGACCTAGTGGCTCGATCGTGAAGAAGGGACCGAGGCCGAAACGGTCATTGATCGGCACCGGCCGCAATAGCAGCACGTGCATGGAGAGCGCGCTGAAGGTATCATCCACGCTGTCCGTCATCAAGCCGTTCGGCCCTCTTTCCCACGCTTCTCTTGCGTCGACCCATGATTACGGCGTGCGCGCTGATTGCCGCGCTCAACGAAGAACAGCACGTTGCCGCGGTGGTCCGCGCAGCCGCGAGGTATGTCGCCCGCGTGGTGGTGGTCGACGATGGATCGAGCGATGCGACCGCGGAGCAGGCCGGCGACGCCGGGGCGGAGGTGCTTCGACACCCGCGCACCCTGGGCAAGGGGTCTGCGTTGCGCACCGGACTTGCGCACCTGCTGCCGCAGACGGACTGCTCGCACGTGCTTTTCATCGACGGGGACATGCAGCACGATCCGGAGGAAATCCCAACGCTGCTCACCCGGGCTGAAAACGGCGTCGGAGATTTCATCATCGGCGAGAGGGAGTTCTGCCGCACGACGATGCCGAGCGCGCGTTTTTATTCAAACGTAATTGGCAGCGCGATCATGTCATCGCTGATCGGCGTGCGCGTCCACGACTCGCAGTCAGGGTTCCGCCTCATTCGCGTCGAGTGGCTGCGGGCCGTGAGGCTCACCAGTCGCGGCTACGAGATCGAGTCTGAGATGCTGATCAAGCTGGCGCGGGCCGGCGCCGTCATCGAAACGGTGCCAGTACGACGGTTGACGTACGCGGACGCCCGGAGCAAAATCCGGCCGTTCCGCGACACATTCCGGACGTGCATGCTGTCTCTGAAATACCGCTATCTGGACGGCCAGCCCTGAGTGCGCACCGACCTATCCCGAGTGCGCTGGGACGCCGGCGCGCTCAATAACGGACTGATCTTCGGTGCGACCTGTTACGGCGTGGCTCGCCTGCCGCCGGCGTGCAGCTATGCCATCGGTCACGTCGGCACTTGGTTGGCGTACCGGCTGATTCGGCGCGGCACGGACGCGATCATCGGCAATCTCCGCGTCGTCTGTCCGGAGGCCGACGAGCGGCAACTGCGGCATCTCGCGCTTTCAACCTATCGATCGTACGCACGCGACACGATCGATTTCATAAGAACGCTGGACATGGACCATGCCGCTATTGCCCGCATGGTGGTGCGCGAGCAGGGATCCCGACTCGACGACCTTCTCGCACGCGGCAAGGGCGTGCTTCTCGTAGGCGGCCATTTCGGCAACTGGGAGTTTGGCGGCATCGCCCTGCGGGTCATCACAGGCCATCGCATCACTGTTGTCGGCAAGCCGGAGCCCAGCCCTACTGTTGGCGATCTCCGGCGGCGGATGCGGGATGCCTTCGGAATTGAAACCGTCGAAGTTGGCCAGATGCTCGACACGGCGCTGCGCCTCCGCGGTCTGCTTGCGGCAGGCGGCGTCGTCGCGATGCTCGCCGACCGGTACCTCGCGCGCGATGCCATCGACGTGACCTTCTTCGGCCGCCAGACCAGGTTTCTGCGGTCGCCGGCGATGGTCGCGCAGCTCTCGGATGCGCCGCTGCTTCCTGCGTTCGTCCTGCGGCAGCGCGATGGGCGTTACCTTGCGCGCTTCGGCGATCCGATTCTTCCGGGTTCGGCAGAACCGGGGGAAAGCAGCGTTCGATCGATGACGCAGCAGTTTGCCACGCAGCTGGAAATGCAGATCCGCGAACATCCGGAATTCTGGTACCAGTTCTATCCCTACTGGGGCGCCGACGCGCCTACGCCTCCTCTTCGCGGCGAACGCTTCCAAGTGTGATGCTGCCACTGGCTACGCGGACGCCGTCGGCGAGCACCTCTCCGACGATCTTGATGAGCCCACCGATATGTCCATCGACGCGCGCGTGCGCCTCTAGCGTCTGGTTCGGACGCGCCCCATGCGGGAACTTGAACGGTCCAATCGCGGCGATTCGGAGCCGCTGCGGTGGATCGTGCAGGCCTGCAGCAGCGACACCGCCAGTCTGCGCCAGCAATTCGATCAGCAGGATCGCCGGCACGACCGGGTCGCCGGGAAAGTGGCCCTGAAAATACCAGTCGTCGGGATGCGCCACGCGAACCGCGCGCGCCGAGTGGCCGGGAACCACGTCGACGATCCTCTCGACGACACGCATCGGCGGCCGATGCGGCAGGTGATCGAGCGTGAATTTAGTTGCGACCATCGCGGTTTTTGGGGATTCTAGCGGAAATGTCTTCGGAGCTTGCCGACTGCTTCCTGGGAGTATGCTCGCGAGCCCCCGCCGCCGTTGCCATTCGTGATTTCTCGGACGGGGCGGCCATCACGTTCGATGCATTGCGCGAAAGCTTCCTTGTCACCCGTCGCGCCCTGCGCGAACTTGCTTTGTGCGACGGCGCGTCCATCGTTTCTTGTCTCGGCAACCACGCGATTTTCTTTCCATTCATCGCGGCATCGATGGACGCCGGCTGCTCGCTGCTGCCGCTCGGGGAAGCGACCGATGCCGAACTGCTGCAGGCGATCGACCGTTCCGGCGCGGTGGCGGTGGTCACCAACAGGTTCCTCCCGTTGTCGGTTCGTGCCGAGCGCAGTCTCGCGCCTGGGGTGCGGCTGGTGCTTCTCCAGGATCGGACCGAACCCGCGACTCACGGTTGCGCTGTCATCCTGAAGCTCACGTCAGGCTCCACCAACGCGCCAAGAGCGGCAATCGCCGAAGAAAACCACCTAATCAATGATGGGCGTCACGTCATCGAGGCGATGGGGTTGACGGCTGCCGACGTCAATTTCGGGTGCATCCCGTTGTCGCATTCGTACGGCCTTGGCAATCTGGTGATGCCACTGCTGCTGCAGGGCACCGGGGTCGCGCTGCGGCGATCGTTCAACATCGCCACGCTCGTGCGCGACCTGGAGTGCAGCGCGGCGACGGTATGGCCCGGCGTGCCGTTCATGTTCGAGCGTGTCGAGCAGGCCCTCCATCCAGAGCCGCTGCCGTCATCGCTGCGGCTGCTGATCACCGCAGGAGCCCGTATTCAGCTCGATACTGTCCGCTGGTTCCATGCGCGCCTTGGCCGCAAGCTGCATTCGTTCTATGGCACCAGTGAAACAGGTGGAATCACATTCGACGACTCTGAGGAAGTCGCCGAAGTGGTGCACGTGGGCCGTCCGCTTCCGGAAACAGAGGTCTGCGTCGTCCCAACTAGTCCGGACAGTGGGCGGATTCTGGTGCATGGGACGGCGGTCGCGTCGCGCTACGGTAGCATGCGTGGGCGGAGCGAGGGAGTGGCGCGCTTCAGCAACGGCGGCTTTCTGACGGGCGACCTGGGATCGTTCAACGCCGCCGGACAACTGGTGTTGACGGGTCGGGTATCGACGGCGGTGCATGTTGCCGGACGCAAGGTCGATCCCCACGATGTCGAGCAGATGCTTCTGACGATTCCGGGCGTGTCCGATGTCCGGGTGATCGGCATCCCCTGCGCGCGGCGCGGACAGCAGGTCGTCGCCGTCGTCGTGACAACCGACCGGGCGCTTACGCCCGTGATATTGCGTCAGATGTGTGCCCCTCGTCTCTCGCCGCACAAGATTCCCAGACATTTCGTATTCGTCGACCGACTCCCGGTTGACGCACGCGGCAAAGTCGATCGTCGTCTGCTGCACGCCCTCGCCTCGGGTGACGCTCAGATATGAAGTGTTCGGCGGCGGTGTCACCAACGCGTCGACTCCATGCGTCGGCAGTCGAGCAGGATTGGTCGGCTATAATGCGCCCATCCTCGACAAGGAATGTGTAGCTGAATGACGTTTGGTTACTGCGCCGGGTCGGCACCGGCGTGGATCGCCGACGCCGGCTGGCGGGTGTTCCAGGCCGTCAATCGCTCTGTCGCGCAGAAGACGTTTCAACCACGGTGGGCATCAGGGCCGGCGCCAAAGAGCTGGGAGCGCTCGTCGCCGCCGCTCGGCTGGCCACGCACGACGGACTCGCTGTGCCCGACCTGCGTCCGTGAGATCCGCGCGCGAATCCTGAGCGGTGATGCGGATCCCGCCGTCCTGATCCACGAGCGCACCGGAGAGATCAAAGCGCACATTCTCGAGCGCGATGGCCGCGTCGTGATGGAGAAGACCTGTCCGGTCCACGGCACTTTCACCGACGTGTTGTCGATCAGCCCTGCTTTCCTGCGGCGCATCGAGCGCCTTTTTCCCGGTCGCGATTACGACGCCGTGACCGACCGCCTGCACAATCATGGATCCTCGTCCATAAAGTACGGACGCGGGTCGGTTCTGACGGTTGATCTGACGAACCGCTGCAACATGATGTGCGACCCGTGCTTCATGGATGCTAACCAGGTAGGGTTCGTGCACGAGCTGACGATCGACGACGTCAGGCAGATCCTGGACGATGCGCTTACCATCAAGCCGCGACGCCAGATGACCGTGCAGTTCTCGGGCGGCGAGCCGACAATTTCACCAATCTTTCTCGATGCGGTCGCCTACGCCCGCAAAGTCGGCTATTTCAGCGCGCAGGCGGCGACCAACGGGATCCGGTTCGCGCAGGACGCCGACTACGCTGCGGCGGCCGCAAGGGCCGGGCTGCGCATTGCGTACCTGCAGTTCGACGGCGTTGGTGAGGACGCCAATCGCCACCGCAAGGTCGGTAATCTGTTCGACGTCAAACTGAGGGCGATCGAGAATCTGTACCGCGCCGGCATCGACGTCGCTCTCGTGGTCACCATCGTGCGCACCGTCAACGACGACCAGGTCGGCCGCATCATCAAGTTCGCCGTCGACAACTGCGACAAGATCAGCTTCGTCTCGTTTCAGCCAGTGTCGTTCACCGGGCGCGACGAGGACATCGATGACCGGACGCGGGCCGAACGCCGCTACACTCTCTCGCATCTCGCCGAGGATGTGAAGGCGCAAACCGGCGCCACCGAACCGCTGCGCGACTGGTTTCCCTTGTCTGCAGTCGGCGCGGTGTCGGACGTCACCGACCTCATCGCCGGTCCCACAACGGACTGGGGTACGATGAAGTGCGGATGTCACCCGAACTGCGGAACCGGCACCGCGCTCCTGATCAGCAAGAAGACGAAGAAATGGGCGCCGCTGACGGACGTGTTCGATGTCGAGCAGTTCCTCGCCGATGCACGGATCATTGTCGACAGCGCTCGCGGTCCCTTTCTCACCAAGATACAAACCGCGTTGAGCGTGCTTCGCAATTACCGACCGCGGCTCGCGCCTAGCGGCTTCCGGCTGCGCGACCTCATCGCAAAGTTCGACAAACAGAGCGGAGGAGCGTTTGGCGGCTTTGCGTCGCCCGCCGACAGCAACCGCAAGTCCGACGAGTGGCTCGTGCTGTTCATCGCGGGAATGTGGTTTCAGGACCTATGGACCTACGATTTCCGCCGCACGGAAATGTGCATCATCCCGTACGCGACGCAGATGGGGGAAATCTCGTTCTGCGCATACAACACCGGGGTCGGCTGGCGGCACATCGTCGAGAAGATGCATCAGACGGCGTCGCTGGCGGAGTGGTACCGCGAGAACGGAAAGCATGCGGTGTACGCGAATCCACGCAAGTCAGTGCCGCTGCCCTCCAACCAACAGCCTGTAACGCTGACCATTCCGCGCGATGGCGTCCTCGTCCCCATCGATCTGAGCAACCGTTCGCGGTCGCAACGCCGCGACGCCGTCGCGACCGATCATCGCGCCGCCCTTCAGTGGCAACGCGATACGCCGTGACAACGCGTTCGGCGCCGCCGCCGTTATGACGTTTGCGGCCTCGCCGCCATGGATCCCGTGTCCCATGCCCTGTTCGGACGCGCACTCGTCGCCACGATGCGAACGCCGTCAACGCGATCGCGCGGCGTCGCCGTAGCCGCCGTACTCGGCGCACTATCGCCCGACATCGATTGTGTGCTGATGCCGGTCGGGTGGGACATCTATCTTCGAGTCCACTCGGTCGGGACCCACTCGCTGATCGGAGCGCTGGCGGTCGCAGCCCTCACCGGCGGCCTTGTCCTCCTGCTGGTCCGGTCAAGCGCCTTCGCGCTTCTGACAGCGGCGGCGGTCACCGGCGCGCTCAGTCATCTGCTGCTCGATGTGACCTGTGGGGCGCCATTGCAGCTGCTATGGCCGCTATCGACGCGAGAGTTCGCGCTGCCGCTGGTGGCCATGGCGGATCCGTGGTTGCTCGGGATGTTGGTTTTCGCGACGCTGGTGTTCACTGCACGCCGCAACGCGGCTGGCGATGCCCGCACTCTGGTAGCCGTCGTCACGCTGTTCCTCGCCGCCAAGGGCGCACTGCTCTACGTCGCACTGAATCAGGCGCGTACCACCCAGCGTCCCGGCATCGTCGCGGCATCGATGGTGACGGCGCGGTGGGGATCGCTGCGCGAGTGGTACGTGTTCGATCGAACGGCGACACAGCTGCTCCAATGGCGCGTCACGGCCCTGGGCGGACCGGCAACGACGGTGATCTCGTGGCCGCTCGCGGCTGAATCGACGCTCGTCCGCGCCTCGCGGAGGCTCGACACGGTACGTAATTTCCTTGACGTCCACAGGTTTGCCTTTGCGCGCGAACTGGCGACCGACCGCGATCGGAGACGTGTGCTGTGGTCCGATATCCGGTTTTGCGCTGCGACAGCTGGCAGCTCAGCGAGCGGCGCGACTGCGAGCGAGCATCTCGATTGCCAGCTGTGGGTGGGCGGGGTGTTCGGACGGGATGGCCGCGCGATCGTGCAGCAGGTTCTTATCGGCGGGTTCGTTCAGAATCGGGCGCCGCCGTAACGCGAAACAGAACGTTGGCAAACGGTGTGCCCTCATCCATCGCCGAAACTTCGGCGCGGAGCCCCAATCGTTCGAAGCAGGCTAGCCAATCGGGAATGCTTCGGTAGGAAAACCGCTGGCGCCACGGTCCCATTGCTAACGCCTTCAGTCGATTCCCGTACCGGACTGTGGCGAAGCGCCAGCCGGCAGCGGCGTCAGCTTCGCGGACGAGGATTGTCCCGCCAGGTCGCAGGTTTCGCGCCAGGCTGGCAAGCAGCTCTTCCTGCTGATCGCGCTCGATCATGTGCAGGACGTCGCACAACAGCACCACGCCTACGTCGTTCGCCGCGAACTGACGCGCGTCAGCGACGACGATTTCAGCGGCATCGCTGAGTGCGCGCCGCGCGATGGTGGCTGCGCGTGGGCGGATCTCCACGCCGATGAGGCGTTCGAACAATGGCGGCTCGGGCCACTCCGCCGCCCATCGTCCCGCACGCACGGTGTCGCGTGCCTCGACCAAAGCGGCCAGCATCAATCCCTGGCCGCACCCGACATCGAGCAGCGTGCCACCCGGTGGCAACACGCCGCCGCATACCGCCGTTCGATACAGCGGATCGTTCACGAGCTTGCCGCGCGCGAATTCCCAGGCGGTGATGCTCGTCGGCACGTAGCGGTCCGCGGCGCGCCGGAGCAGCTCGGTCACTGGGCCATTTCGGCGGGACTGACGTAACACGAGATGCGTGCCAATGGCGGCGAGCACCGCCAGGATCCCGCCCACAACTAGGCTGCCCGTAAGGAGATCGCCGCCGATGGCCACAAAATTCCCGGAGCGCAATTCGTCAGTCGTGAGCCAACTGAAGCGCCCGCGATGAATCCACGCGCCGGTCTGCAGCTCGGCTAACAGCAGCCATGGAGCTACCAACGGGTTCGATATGTTCGCGGCGGCATACATCTTCAGGCGATTCACGTGCAGGATTTGCCCAACGATGCAGCAGATCAGGAAATGGAAGCCGTAGAAGGGCGTGCAGCCGATGAAGACACCAATTGCCACCGCGGCAACGTCACGCCCGGGACCGCTCCCTTCCACGCGAATAGCGTGGACGACCCGTCGCAGCGTCGACGGGAGAACGGGCGCAGCGGTCTCCGCCTGTTCGGCCACCTTCACGTCAGCACGCCCGGATCGGCATATCGTGCATGTGCACGAGCAACAGGTCAATCATCGAGGTCACGCAATTTCGGTCGTTGCGAACACGGTCGGTCGCCATTCGCCCGCCAAGTCAATCGGCGCAAAAGGTGGGCTTCGATATCACAGCTCAGCGCCCGAGCATCCGCCTGCTGTCGATCGGCATTCTCCTCGAAAACTCGGTCGCTCAGCCGCGTATTCACTCACGAGCTCCATAGCTCGACGCCGCGGAAAACCGAGTTCTCCGCCTGGCTTCGATCTGTCCCGCGCATCCGCGCATCCCCGTGGGCTGCGCGGCCCTCACGCTTCGAACTCGGTTTACAGTCTTCGCTGATCGCGCCGCTCGCAGTCGCTCGCTCGCGAATACGCGGCCGTGCGCGCCCAGTTACCCGTTGACTTGCTAGGTGTGTCTCCGCATGCCGATGGCCACGCCGAGCCAGCCGATCGTCAGGCAGGCGAACGCGATGAACGGCATCACCAGCGTTTCGGCCAGGCCTCGCGCGGCGAGTGACAGCGGCGATGCGTCGCTCGGCGCCCTCCCTGCTATGAACACGAGGCCGTTGACCAGGCCGAGGCAGATATTGGCGAGCGCGGCGAAGATGCCGGCCAGCGACAACGGACGCATCAGCGCGAGTCGGTGTTCGTTGGGTCGGATTGCGTAGACAATCCCCATCAGCATGGGGGTCGTGCTCACCAGCATCGCCAGCAGCGCAGCGAGGCTCGCCTGCATGATTACCTGCACTATCACCTCCCCGCGTCGCGGGTGTCGCGGCGCTCAGGATAGAAACGCGGGAGGCGGTTCTGCGTGACCGATGTCACGCCGAGGGGTGCCGCGCGTTTCTACATCGTGGACCGCGAGTCCGAGCTGGCACTGGTGCGCCAAGTGCGCGAGGGCGATCGCGGCGCGTTTGACGAGGTGTACGTCCGGTTCAACGCGCGGCTGTTCGGGTTTCTGGCGCGACTGACACGAAGCCGCGACGTGGCCGAGGACCTTCTGGAGGAGACGTGGCTCCGATTCGTGGCACATGCGGAGCGGCTCGATGCCGATACGCGTCTCGGCCCGTGGCTGTTCACCGTCGCGCGCAACCTGCATCTGAGCTACTGCCGATCGCGCGCGTTCGAAGAAACCGGATGGGGCGACGGAATCGGGTTGTGGCCGAGTTCCACGCGTGAGTCGCCGTTTGAGCAGACCGCGGGCAGCGAGCTCGAACGGCGGCTCGAGGTGGCACTCGCCAGCCTGCCGGTTGCCTTTCGAGAGGTCCTCCTGCTTGTCGGCGTCGAAGGGATGCGGCCATCTGAAGCGGCCGTGGTCTGCGGCGTCAGTCCCGAGACGCTACGGCAGCGGCTGAAGCGGGCGCGCGATCTGCTCGCCGCGCGTCTCGAATCAACACCGGCATCGACGGTTGCACGGATCGCAACCTTCAAGGTACGCGCATGACACACGACTACGAACCCGACGCGCTTCTCCTTTCGCTGGCGCGTCTGCCGTCAGCGTCGCCGACCGCGGCAGGCGATCAACGGATCAGGGCGCGCTGTCATGTCGCGCTGGCGCGGCGCCGCGCCGCCCGGCAGCGCGCAATGCGATCGAAACTCGTGCTGGCGCGGCTCGCCGACGCAGCGCTGACGGCAGTGCTCTGCGCCTACGCGGCGGTGGCATTGGTCGAGGCGTTTCGATTGATTCAGTAGACGCGCAATCAGGCGTGCGCCCGCGCCCTTATCTACCGGAGCCTCGAGAGCTGTCGTTGCCACGTGTATCGCCGCTTACCGCCGACCGGCATTCCCCTCGAAAACGCTCGGCCGCGTATTCATTCGCGAGCTCCAAAGCTCGAGGGACCGCATCCGGTCGTACTCCGACTTCGGCACAGGAACAGCGTTCGGATCACCGAGGTCGTTTAGCCGGATCCGGTAGCTCTCCCGCGCGCTCCAGGCTGCGATCGCAGAGATGATCGTCACGCCGAACGTTATTGCCCCGATCTTGATCGGAACGTCGGTCGAACCCGGGGGCGCCACAGTCGCGTAGAGCGCTGGGAGCAGTGCAGTGATCAACGTTCCGATATTTTGGGAGATGGCCATCGCGGTGACGCGTGTGCGCGTCGCGAAGAGCTCGGGGTAGAAACTTGGGAAAACTGCGTTGTAGCCTTGGTAGATAACGCCCCACATGAGGAGCGACAACGCGATTGCCAGCGGCACATTCTTGATGCTGATGGCATAGAGATAGCCGAACGACAATAAGCCGGACAGAAGCGCACCGACGATGACGGGTGGCCTGCGACCGATCTTGTCCGAGAGGTTACCGACGAAGGGAATGACGACCACTGCCACGATGTTGCCGAGGACAGGGATCCACAGATAGACATCGCTGTCGAAGCCGATCCCGTACCCTGGCTGAACCGCGTAGGCCGCACCGAAGATCGTGGTGACCACCGGGATGACATTCATCAGGGCCATGCACATGACACGGAACATGTCAGCCCAGCTGTACCTAAGAGCATCGATGATCGGCGACTTCGGAATCTCGTGTTGCTTGCTTTCTTCGACGAAGGCGGGCGTTTCGTCGACCTTGCGGCGAATGATGTATCCCGCCACAACGACGACGAAGCTGAGGAGGAAGGGGATGCGCCAGCCCCAGGAGTTGAAGGCCTCCTTCGGCAGGTAGTGCGCGAGTGGCAGGAACACCGCGGCGGCGAAGACCTGCCCTGCCTGGACGCCCTGGAGCGTAAAACTGGCGTGGTAGCCGCGCCGCCCAAACGGTGCGTGCTCGAGGATCATCGAGCTCGCCCCGGAGATCTCACCGGCAATGGCAAAGCCCTGGATGAGACGCAGGATTACAAGAAGTGCGGGGGCAAGCACACCTACCTGCTGGTATGTCGGCAGAACCCCGACGACCATCGTCGAGAAACCCATCAGAAACATGCAGACGAGAAGCACGGTCTTGCGACCGTGAGTGTCGCCCCAGTACCCAAGGAAGAACGCGCCGATGGGGCGAGCGACGTAGCCGGCACCGTAGGTTGCCAGTGATGCGACGATGGCGACCGTGGGGTCTCCCGAGGGGAAGAAGAGTTGCGGGAAGATCAGCGACGCCGCCGTCGCGTAGATGAAAAAGTCGTAGAACTCCAGCGCCGACCCGATCCAGCCGCTGGCGGTCGCTCTCTTGCTGCCGCTCATACGTTAGTCGGCGCAAGAGTCACAGCTTCGAGCGATAGTGATCCCACGTCTTCTTGAACAGACTCGGCGTCCAGAGCTTCTCACGTGACGCCTGCTGTTCCGAGTCGCTGAATACGTAGGGCGTCCCGATCTGCATGGCCATGTACTGCCGATAGGCGTTCTCTTCGACGTAGGCCGCCAGCGCGAAGCATTCGATGATGTCGGCGCCCACGACGACGACGCCGTGCGCTTTCAGGAGGACGGCGGGGCCGCGGCCGAGAATCTCGGCCATCTTCTCCCCCATTGGCTTCGTGTTGATCGATAGCGGCGAATTCATCAGCGGGATGTCGCCGAGCAGCACCCCCTGCGCATAGACCGGCTGATACTTGACGCCCGTCATCGTCAGGAACGTGGACCATTGTGGATGCGTGTGCATGACCGCGTTGACATCCGGCCGCGCGCGATAGGCCTCCGAGTGGATGTGATATTCGAGCGGCGGGCGCGCAGTCCCTTCGACAAGATCGCCGGCGAGATCGACAGTGACGATGTCGTCGGTCGTGAGCGCGCCTCGCACTGACGCACCCGAATTGATGTAGAAGCTGTTCTCGTCGCGACGCGCGCTGCAGTGGCCGTTGTGGTCGATATAACCGGCACGCTCGAGCATCCGAATCGCATCGACGAGCTGCTGCTTGATATGCACGATGGGGTCGCCTTT
>Ga0065707_10000849_pt1 | contig 14870 bp, 6 predicted proteins | sample SwiRhicommuniRL3_FD_59094 | JGI IMG/M metagenome (GOLD analysis project Ga0065707, IMG submission 59094) | Switchgrass rhizosphere bacterial communities from Rose Lake, Michigan, USA - RL3 v2 (version 2) | ecosystem: Host-associated > Plants > Roots > Rhizosphere > Soil | place: East Lansing, MI...
AAACATCCTTAGGCACATACTTCTTGGAAACCTTGCTTCCCCAGCTGGTTATAACCTCTTCACTAAGTAAATCCTTGTTATATAAAGCAAGCAAAATTTGAGGAACTTTTTGGATCAATTCCGGCTTCTCTAAACCAAGGAATCTTTCCAACCCACCCAATAAGGCATTTTCAAACTCAGTATCACCATTGATTAATTTGGCCAACAAACCAAAGTGAGGTTCAACTTGTTCCAAGATATTTTCGTCAAACAACACTTGGGCTAAAACTTGAACGGTTTCTGCTTTGTCGCTGATTTCCAATTCGACGATTTTCTTATAAATTTCAACATCCGATGGTAAATTCTCCTTCGAGTCGCCGGATTCTTCCAATATCCATTCTCCCAAATCGTTGAATTTGGATTCGGATGCGTTTAATGTCAAACCTTCCAATTCTCTGGCTCTTGCGGCAATGGCTTCTTCTGACATGTCTACGGCCCAGTCATCGTCGTTGACTTCGACAGTTTTTAATTGGGCAGCTTCAGCATTGATTTTTTTGGTTAAAGCGTCTTCGTCATCTTCGTCATCATCTTCGGCCTTGGTTTGTCCGGAAGCAATGTCGGAAATGGACATACCACCACCCACAACGTTGGCAGTGGCAGTGGCGGATTTCTTACCCTTCTTGGAGGCAGGAGGGTTCTTTAAAATGTATGAAGATAACTTATGTTTCAAGTCGATCATGGTGATCTTACCACAGGCCTTACAATCTCTTTGCAAAGTGTCCTTTCCCTTGATTTGGATTTCGGTTTCTGGATTCTTACAGGATCCACAAAGAACGAACTTGGTGATGAACCCATCCAACGAGTCTTGTAATTCATTGGAGTCATGGACACCGTTGACCAAGTAACGGTCTTCGTCTTCCTTGATGGAAGTTTGAGCACCTAATTCGTAACCAAAGAATTTGACAACGTAGGCTGGTGGTCTACCCAAAGCTCTCGAAACTTCACTAACATTTCCAATGGCGGTTTTGATACCGTTACCTCTACCCTCAGTCTTGGACTGGATAGGAGGCATCTTATAACGATAAAACGGATCGGTGTTATCACGACAAATATTTATGAACGACATATTTCTCTTTATTGACTTTGTTTAATAGAAGCTTTAGTTGACTTAGATCTAAGTTTTCAAATTGAACATTTGAAAAACTTTCTCGGTCACGTGTGAAGGGCCTTATATCGATTATAATTATAGTGAGTATAATGATAGAGGTTATAGATATGAAGATATATAAGATATAAAGATAATACAGAAATAGCTATCACTTGGATATATAGATATTATGGAAATGGGTAGCTTCAATGCTTGAGAAAGGCCGCTAAATAGTGGAAACTACGTAACTCAGTGTATATATCGTAATATGTAGGATTGTGAAACACCACCCACCACTATGACTCTCAGCTTAAACTGCACAATTGTAATAATGTCTACTTAATTCCCGGTACAGACTCTTTACAATGGACCTAACTTTGATAGCCGTACTCCTATGAGTTTGGATTTTGTACAAACTCAAGAACATTGGCTGCAAAAAGTGCGTGTAGATTGTTCAACTATGATATTATTGGTAGTAGCTACAACAAAGAGGTTTGAGGAGATATCCAGAGTAGTTTAGAGATGAAATACCGCTTACACTAAATAGCTTTTATAATTAAGACTGTTTATACTAAATATCGCTACTCATTGTTTCATTAGATTTCAATAGATTCATTATATTCACTACACTTTGTATGCTACTAATTATTCGCTACATCTACTAAATTGGTAATATACGTTGGGTCAACTACAATATATAATCTTTAAAAGCTTTAAATACTGAGAACTATGAACGAGCCGAATAGTTCTCTCGGGTATTTATTTATTGGATAGTCGGCATTGCTATTGTGGTTCTGTTAATTCTCATTCAATAAGTCACTGAATATCATGAATATTCACTAAATCTCAATACTAAGTCAATAAATCTTATTGCTATTCACTAAATCTCCACTATTCACTTATAATTAATACTCCACTGCGTTCTATTCGATATTACGTTAGCGATATTGTAAGATTTTGTAAGCAACACTCTATGTTCAATATCATGGGTAATTGCTATTTAAAATTACTGGAAATTAATATACGATACAGTGGGGGTATACTAGATTCGTCTGGATGCTACCTTAGTACGTAGAGGCAATTTTGGTTAATATTTCAGTAGCTGAATCTACCGATGTTCGTGTACTGCATATAGTGTTTTGTTAAACCCTCTTGGAATCTTTAAAACTAGATTTTTGAAGCTTTATATACTGAGAGAACTATTCGCTTCGGTCACAGTTCTCAATATTACGTCGTATTCTACAGATCTGTTGGCATGATGTGAATAGTTGAAAAAGTTTTCCTGATATATAAAACTGAAATGATTTTTTTTGGCGCCTGAAGCAACAGTATGGGACATGAAATAAATGGATTGGAAGAATCGTAGACATCATAGATGAGATTAGAGAAACAGCTTTCTCTGGCTGGACGAGACGCCCGGTGTTCCGGGGTTGGAATTGTATCCCAACGCGGCAGAACTCAACGACAACTGTTCCAATTGTTGCATAACAGCAATATCTTGCTGGTGTTGGTATAGTTGTTGCTGACTAGGCTGGTTGTACCCATGGGAGGGCATCTGAACGCCCATGGGTGTTTGCTGTGGCTGTGTGTGATGCAACATTCCCTGTTGATAACCCTGTGCCATGTTTGGCAATCCCTGCGATTGAGAAATTACTGGAAACTGTTGTTGTGGTGGTGGAATTTGAAATTGTTGCTGCATGGCGTATTGGGGATGGCCCATAGGTCCATTATTATAGGAGTTCATCTGTTGTCCGCCAGGAGCTTGATTCTTAGAATTGCGGCCAACGTTTCTTTTATTTCTTCTCCCTCCCAAGGACCCTGACCGGTTTAATCTATTGCTAGATAACCCAACCTCGTCCATCAATTTCTTATATGGTTGGAAATTGTTGATATTCAACTCAACCAAGATTCTTCTGATTTGAGAAACAATAAAATGTTGGTACCTTGGATTTCTGTTTGAGTCTATGTCATTTGCAATATTAGCAGTGCCGTCATTCAATGTCAACAACAAAGGATTCGATAAGATCTTATAAATAAATAAAGGACCTGCAGAGTTGTCTGAAGTTTCTGTCAAGATGAATTCCAACAACTTTGATGGCGCTTTGAGATGTTCAATCTTGGTTTCATCGTATTCCAAGCCATCGAAAGTTCCAAAAATTGAGTCCATGATCAACTGCTTGGAATGCAAGTCGGAACGGTTATTCAATATCTTCAAGATCGTCAAGTTTGCCAACTTGTGAGTACACAACTTCCCCAAGTTAGGTAAAACCTTTGAAGTCAATAATGCAAACCTATCATCCACAGTGGACCCGCTATCGTTGAAAGTGTCTAAGAACCAGGTTATCAACAAAGAACCATTACTATTTACAACGAGTTCATTTGTAAACTCAACAATTAATCCAGCAACCAACACAACTTGCTCGTTAGTTATGGAATCACTTTCGTTGGCAGTTTCCAAGATAGTTCTAATGCATCTAGCCCCAAATCTACCGAAACTTATTTCAATGAAGTTGTCCAACATGGTTTCAAAAATGAAATCATTGTATGGAGAACCAAATTTGGCACAACCTTGCAACACGTAGTTTCCAAATTGATCGTTAAATAACTTGACTGCATATGGTTTTAATGCAGCTGCAATAAGATATTTCTGTTGGGATTGGTGGTGTGCAAGATTGATGATTTTTTGAATTGCCCAGGTACCATTTTTGTGAATACTCAATTGGGTCAAGAATGGTGTGATTTCCTTAACCATCATTAACTTAATTACTGGAGATTCCACTAATGTAAATATTTTTTGTACAATTGTATTTCCCAAATAGTCGTAACATAATTCGGGTAGTTCATTCAACATTGCCAAACAAAGTTCTTCTAATTCCAATTGAGACATAACCTTGTTTGAAAGCTCGGCTGATTCATTGGAATCTTCAGGGTCCAGTGAGTTCTGTACAGGGGCTGGAGTGTTTGATGAAGATGACTTTCCATCATGAGAGACAGCATTTTCAGTATTTTCCAAAACCTTACGTAACTCTCTCAACTTTGGAGAGTCAAACTGACGTAATGGAATTGGATCAGGCAATGGACCAAAGTTGTTTTGGTAGTTTTCGTTCGGGTAAGCAATGGATTTGTTTATGAGAGACATAATCTTCTTCACATCCACCTTGTTAGATCTTAAGACCAACGTGTTTACAGACTGTATCAATGAATTTTCAATACTAGCCAAGTCCGATGGAGCATGTTTGCTCTCCTCGGTTTGGCTACCATTCGCCTTTGGAAGATTTCCAGTAGATCCTTTTGAAGCAAGAGAGCTGCTAGAAGAAGTTGCAGACTGTTTGGGGGCAATAATAGGTTGGATCTCCATTGGAGGCTGAGGTTCTGCGATTTTTGCAAACGCAACGTATAAAATAACACCATGGACCAATTCTAAGTGGTTGAAGCTTGCTTTCAAGGACATAGCAATATCAATACTGGAACATTCAATTAATGCAAGCTTAGAAGATGGAGTGGAGGTAACGCGAACGCTTTTGAGACCTCCCACTGATCTTTGGTTTCCCAAGGAGTTGTTCAATATTGACCAAAGTTTGAAAGAATCAATAAATTGTGGCAAGTTATCAAACAAGATGTATTTTGTGGGTCCAAGATTGGGGTTTTCAAAATTGGTGGTGATTATCAATTTCGAAAAATCAAAGTCGTCGAACAACAGTGGTTGTTGAGGTTGAGTATTTTGCGTAAGTTGCGGTAAGTTTCCTTGTTGGGGTAATTGCTGAGGCGAATACTGGGATTGACTTGAAAAAACATTGGAACCCATAAATTGTGGGTGTTGCATTGATTCTTCTGAAATCATGGGTGTTGCTCCTGAAAAGGTTTGAGATCTATGTCTAGCACTTGGAGGCAATTTTGACTCGTTACTGGGAGAGCCGTTGCCATTCATGTGAAACATAAGATTGTCCAATAAACAGTTCATGTCATTTGTTTTAGATGAAGCTGAAGCAAATGGAGAGACAGAGAGTCTGTTCTGATTAAATGAATCAAGAACCCCGTAATTTCCATTGCTGTTCAATGGCATTGATCCCATATTAGGAATTGCTGCCGTAGTTGTATATGATCTATTTCTGTGGTTATTGGAAGTGGCATTAAGATTGAGGGCATTGCTGGTGGACAGCGGCACAGGGTTATTTGGAATTGGGTTTTGAGCAGTTAATATACTGTTGGGATTGGAAGAATTGGACGAGATGGGGGCCAAATTAGTCGATGCATGTTCAAAGTTTCCATTCGAAGTATTTCCCACCGATTCCAATAACACATTACTTGGTTGGGACGTTGAATGGGAAGAAGAAGCATCGTCATTCCAAATTGAATTTGTTGAAAAGAAAGATCCTGATCTCATAGTTCTGGTTTTAGGAGGATTGCTATTGCTTCCATTTGGAATATCAATTGCATTGGAAGACATTCCTAGAGAGATGGAATCGATATGTAACCCCAACGATTCGTGTTGTTGACCACTAACTAATGGAGATGCCGAGTTCGAGATGGAACCATTATAAGAGTTAGAGTGTTGTGAAGTTGACGACAAAAAGGATGAAGGCAACGTCCCAGCTCTGCTTCTTGATTTGAAACCACTCGAAGGAGTCAAGGATATTGATGGTGGTGAGGGATTTGGAAAATTATTCATAGTCAAGCAAAGTACTGAAACCAAACAGAAAAGAAGTTCAAGCTACTAGAAACTAGTTGAACGAATGCCAATGGTTGTTCAGGTATTGGAACTTTATGATATTTGGAGAACTTAATAAAATAGCAGTAAGATGTTCAGTTAAGCACGATGTTCGGTTAAGCAGGATATTGATAGCGATACTAGACAGTAGTTTAATAGCTTGAGTATCAGATGGTTGAGATGATAATCCGATTACTTGCCGTCGAGATAATTCAATATTTTGTGATTCAGGTGAGTAGGTATTCCAATGATCTGGATGTTCCCATAAGCGTTAAATATAAAAGTCGAGCTCTAAATGTATTCACGAATAGACGCACACAATAACAGCAACTATACAAGTAAGTTCGAATTCGTTTATTCTTCTAAACGTAGCGTATTCTGGCAAGGTCTTAGAATTTCACTTTCTCTAATATACCAGCCAACTCAGAATGTTTGCGTTTTTTTGATGGCGTCTAGTTTTGTTGGAGAGATTATGTAAGCGCGATTAGTGTCCGTTTCTCCTATTAGTGGAGTTTCATATGCAGGAGTCTATATATATATGTTGAATCTTAGTAGTAGTAAGGTTAGAGAGTAGAGAGTATACAAGATTGTATATTGCTAGTCGTCCTTTCACAGTTTTCCATGCTACTCGTCGTTTTGTAGCATTCTTCTTGTCACTTTTCATAACATTCTTCTTGCTATTCCGCATTTTCTACAAGACGAAGCTTATTCTTCATTTCACGTATTTATGGTGCAAAAATGCAAGTTAGGCGAGGCAGATAAGGTTGGATCGCGTTGGTACATAGGGATACGGCCAATGGAGCGCATTAAGAGTCATAATGGGTGAGTTGAGGGAGAAAGAAACGTACTCGTCCCCGTAAAAGCCTGTTTATTTCTATATTTAGCTCGGAATCAGTCGGATCTTGCGTGGAAACTACAACACAATTTGAGGCTATGTAATTCGAGATATTACCATTTGATACGTAAGCTGCATTTAAGTTATGGATTATTGCTGGAATTCTCTATCGTAGTGAGCATAATTCCCGTAGCAGTTAATAATTCGATTAATAATCTATACTAGTAACAACATGAGCACTGAAATCTTCACAAAAATAAGCCTGGGGAATACTAATAGATAATTGTGATCTAAGATGGGAGTTTATTGTGATGGAAAGGGCGTTGTTTTGGATAGAACAATACATCTATTGGTATGCGACAAGTAACCCTTAATCTTTCCCAACGCAATCAAATTTGCAACTATACATTCAATTTCATCTAATGTATAGTTGTACAGATGATTTGAAAAGTCGAATGGATTCGTATTGGATATGTTATACTTTGAATATTCGAATGATAGTTGAAATGCAGTGAGAGGGACGATGTGTGATTGTGGGTCTTCGTTATTTTCTTGTACAATCGAGACACAGGTTTTGATCAAATTAAGATAACAATGTTGACGAAGAAGTTCGATTAGTAGGTAGAGATGGTTTTTCAAGAATATGGTTTGAAATTTGGAGACACAGGCATCAAATAATGCCAAATTTCCCTCTCTTATGGCTTTGAAAAGGTTGTTGTGATACATAGTTTGCAAATCTGGATAGTGTCTCCAGAATTTCTTGACGTTTTGAGGACTTTTTTGCTTGTTATACATTTTCAAAGGAAGCAAAATTAGCAATATTTGCTGTGACTGTTTACTGAACAGACTTTTGTAGTATCGTATAAGCTCAAGAGCTTGCACTAATTTCTCCTCACTTTGTACAAAATCTCCATCATCAAGAGATAATAACGAGCTGTAGTAGTAATATGTAATTCCTGACGTACGGTTGGATATAGAACTTCCCATATCTGGTAGTTGAAACCTTGTCCCCTTCAATGCCTTTTCTACCGACTTTGCAAGTTCCAACTTATTGAGTTTGAAGTATACCTTAATCAAAAGAGCAAGGAAGAAATAGATATCCATACGTTTGCTCAAATGTAACTCTGGATTCTTGTCGTTCAACGATAACTTGAATGCTTTATTAATTATATTTGCGAGCTGTTCCAAACTTGATGACTTTTGAGGGGTCAGGTCGTCAATCTCTAGATCTTGAAATTCCAAACTGGCAACATCCTCAGGATGTGATTGTTGTCTCACTTTGTAAACTGCAAGTAGCTCATTCAATGAGTTCATCAATGGCACATTTATCCACTTGGTTTGAGAATCTCCGGCTCGAATCAAATTGTTCACCAAATCACTCAATTCGCTAAAGGACATATCGATACTTTTGTGTATATATACAGCCTTCATTAATTTTAAATGAGACTTCACAACAGGACGAAACTTCTCTGGTAGCTGGTATAAATCAAAGTCATTGGGTTCAGGAAACAGTGCACGAAGTGGTCCTTCCTGTAGACCTGGATTCAACGTTAAACAAGCTCTCATTTTAACTCCATCTTGATAATTCAATGCTATTGCAAAGTACAGGATATAGTTTGACAACGGATTACTCATACCGTAAATGTTTATGTAAATGTTTTCTATAATGAACTTCGTTTTTCAGATTTCTGGATGCGAAAACATTTTGATAAGACCAGTGGTGATGATGAAGAACGCGAAGAAATGAGAGAAAGGAGAAGTTAAAGAAAGAAAGAAATAGTCAAAGAAAGAAGTAGTTAAAGAAAGAAGTAGTTAAAGAAAGAAATAGTTTAAAGAAATAGCTGCTTAGAGTAACAAGAAGTTGAAGAATAAGTAGTTGAAGAAATCGCTCTATCACAATACTCCAGCAAATACTACTCTTGTATAGCTACATCTATGACTACATCTATGAATACTCTTACAGCTTAGTACAATTAACTTGCACGCTTTAACTCTCTGGCCCTCGTAACTCTCTGGCCCTCGTAACTCTCTAGTCCTGAAATTGGTTTCAAAATAAGTACAACATATCTTGACGTATCTTCGTCCCATTGTGCCTGGGATTGTTTCTCTCTTTCATTTATACTTTGATTTATACTTAGATTGAAAAGTAAGGTCTCAAGCGTAGAAATTGCTACATAAAGTAATTGACAACACATCATACCTAACTCTGCTAAACTATGAGAAATAAGTACACATCTGTATCACTCTTATCTTATTTCTACATTATAGCTGTTCTTGAAGTTTTAATGATATTATTATAAGCGGTATTGTTCAGCCCCGCTTTGTCACTTCTTTAACCAAATATCGAGAACTTCCCTTATGGCCTTCTTACATCCATAGCTAATTCAGAGTTTATTTCTCATTGTATCTTCGGACAAATTGGTACCTTTGTCGAATGCCTTCGTAATCCACATCCTGCACATAATAAAGCGATTTTATTGTATCTGTAAAAAGTCTTGAGGAGGACGCAAGTCACGATCAAAGGCTGACAAGATCTATTTCCAGGCGTTAGGAATTGAAGAAGCTTAGAACTGAGATTCTGTCATATAATCAATTGGATTATTGCTTTGAACCATCAAACAGTTTACATCTAAGAATAGTTGATACTTTTAGCCGCCAAAAAACACTCACCACACGACGGCAACATTAGCTCGATTTTGAATTCACAAGTTATTTGTAACGGCTCTAGTTCTTGAATTGTCCGAACATAAAAGATCCTACGAACTTTGAAGTCGTAACTATCGAACGTCTTTCAAGTCTAAACATACTCCGAGTGTTTACAAAGATCGTCCCTAATTCCCAAGTGCCTAGTGATAAACACTTGATGTATATAACCATCCTACAATTTCACAAATGAGTTCTCCCAACAGCATCGAAGATTTTTCAAATGGGAGCAATAATAGTTCAAGCAGACCTTCAATGCTAACTAGAAATCCTGTTTCTAACTGTCCAAATCGAGAAACATTTCAATCAAACGTACCTCATCATCATCATCATCATCATCATCGCCATAATCACGACAACATGGATTCTGAGTTTTTGATGGATAATGAAAGCAACGACTACCGTGAATTACGTGATTCCATTATACTGAATCGAAGAATATCATCCACATCGAATTCTAAGATACTCCATCAAAAATCCTCGCTTATAAATATACCTACAGAAGTGTTACTTCAAATATTTCACCATCTTGATAGGAAAGATCTCTTTTCCTTACTTACCGTCTGTCGAGAGTTTTCAAACCTCATCATTGAAATACTATGGTTTAGACCCAACATGCAAAATGATGTATCATTCAAGAAAATCAAAGAAATCATGATGTTGCCCCGTGATAGTACCCATTGGGACTATAGATTATTTATTAAAAGGTTAAACTTGTCATTTATGACAAAGTTAGTTGACGATAACTTGCTCACCACATTTGTGGGTTGTCCGAAATTAGAGAGGTTGACCTTGGTCAATTGCACTAAATTAACGCACGAACCAATAACCCGAGTTTTGCAGAATTGTGAAAAGCTTCAATCTATTGATTTAACAGGTGTCACCGACATACACGATGATATCGTCAATGCATTGGCTACAAACTGTGTGCGATTGCAAGGTTTGTACGCTCCTGGATGTGGAAATGTCTCTGAAGAAGCTATAATTAACTTATTAAGATCGTGTCCGATGCTCAAGAGAGTCAAGTTCAATAATAGCAACAATATTACTGATGATAGCATATTAGTGATGTACGATAACTGCAAATCCTTGGTAGAAATCGATTTACATAACTGCCCCAATGTGACTGATCAACACTTGAGATCAATCTTTTTGGATTTGACACAATTGCGAGAGTTCAGAATTAGTAATGCAGCAGGAATAACAGATAATCTCTTTGAATTGCTTGATATGAATTGTTACCTTGAGAAATTGAGAATAATAGATATCACTGGATGCAACGCAATAACTGATAAACTTGTTGAAAAGTTGGTTGTTTGCGCTCCAAGGCTAAGAAATGTTGTGTTGTCCAAGTGTATGCAAATCACTGATGCGTCATTGCGTGCATTGAGCGTATTGGGAAGAAGTTTGCACTACATTCATTTAGGTCATTGCGGGTTAATTACTGATTTTGGTGTATCGTCGTTGGTGAGGCATTGTCATAGAATTCAGTACATTGATTTGGCATGTTGTTCGCAATTAACAGACTGGACATTAGTTGAGCTAGCCAATCTACCAAAGTTAAGAAGAATTGGGCTTGTCAAGTGCAGTCTCATTACCGATAATGGAATTGTCGAGTTAGTGAGGCGTCGTGGTGAACAAGACTGCTTGGAGAGAGTACACTTATCGTACTGTACAAATTTAACTATCGGGCCAATATACTATTTGTTGAAAAGTTGTCCGAAACTCACGCATTTATCATTGACTGGTATAAACTCATTTTTGAGACGAGAGATTACTCAATACTGTCGTGATCCACCTCCAGATTTCAATGAACATCAAAGAAACTTGTTTTGTGTTTTCTCGGGGCACGGTGTAAATCAATTGAGAAACTATCTCACACAGGTTATGGAGGAGCGAGCTTACCTGATTGACCAAGGCGACATACATGCTTTATTCCATGAGAGAAGAAGAAGACTTATAAATGGAGGTAATGATGTAGATGAGGAAGAGATGAATATTTGGGCTAGACGTGGATTGGGCTTGATGCAACAACAAAACATAGTCCAAAATCCCGAAATGCTAGAGATCAACCGGGAAATCTTCCGCGAGCTTAACGAAGGAAACATGAATCCAGAAGAAATGAGAGACCATTTCCAAGCTTTGATTAGACGTCATCATCAGCAACGTGTCATAGAACGTGAAAACCAACAAAACCAGCAACAGCAACCACAGCCTGGCGCCAACCCTCAGAATGCCCCACAAATTGCTCAACCACCCATGTTTCCTAACGGTGACCAAGGAATACCGATTCTCCATGATGACGATGATGTCATAATGGCTCCACCTTTCCTATTCCCACAAAACCCACCATCATAGACGTGTTTGATTCTTGGTTATCATAGCATCTATACTTCTTGGTTCCACAACATCTATAATTCTTGTTTGAACTATTTGTTCAATATATTTACATATATATCTCGTTAGTTACTATATGGTTTTGAATTTATAGTGCAAATACGTAATGGTTTCTGTGATATTCACAGCAGTGCTTCGTGATAAACAGTGGATGTAGAGCTGCTTTTGATCGATGGTAGCTAAAGTCTTAGGATTCGTATTCTCCATGATTTGTGTAAATAATCCTATGGTTGATAGATTTTTGGAGTTTTTGGTGTTTTTCTTGAAATATTCATCAGGTGCAACATCTAAAGACTCAGAACTTGGTAAATGTAGTGGTTTAGGATATGACAAATACCTCGAGGATGCTTGAACGGTACTAAGTGCAGTTGAAGGATACAGCGACACAGCTGACCCACGACAACTATGACTAGTCAGTAAATTTGCAGCCAAAAAATCAGAGTGTGAGAATTCAGATTTTGCACCCATGCTATATTTCACAGAACTTTGACGATAAGAAGAATCCTCACCGGGAAAATTGGGTACTAGAGCAGATTCGTGATCTAAACTAGAGATGGAAGAATACCGTTCCAGAATAAGAGCAGCACTTTTCCCCATCACACCAGATTCTTGCAGCTCTCCAAGTCTTATTAAGTGTTTTCTGTGAGTGAGACTTTTGTTAGGACTCTTGTAAGAAGGCAGGAAACTTGACGAGTAATGGGGAGGTCCCCACGAGTCATTCCCGTAGATAGTTTCAACAGGCAGGAAATGAAGTAATGAACTTTTAGGCGGATTTCCAGCGCCATCACTAACACGAATTATATCAGTATACTTGAAATCGTCCTTGAGTGGATAAAAGCTGTTCAAGATATCTGTTGGTTCCGGAGGTTGGCGGTTGGTATTTTCAACAATCGATCCAACTTGGTTTTCTACGCCAGTATTGAGTGAGCATGCTCTGTAAGAGCAATATGGAGCAGAATACACCAAATCATTCATGATAGGCTTGATGATATCTGGGGACTGATCGTGGAACTTGACGGTTAAGTTCCCGCCCAATTCTATATCTAATAATTAGTAAGTCACATATTACATTTACTACAGATGTAGACCGTACACTCTAAGGACGATATTGAATCACAAATGGGAGCTAAACCTTCAACATCCATAGCTTGAGTATAAATGTTTTCCTTTATGTAGTATATATTTTGCACCCATTCATACGAGAGACTTTAGGGCTCAGCCCTTGAGAATAACAGTCCACGTGAGCATCATTCAGTTTTTCGCACATACAAAAAAGGGTCAAATTTTAACTATTGAAGTGTGGATGTTTCCCCTCACACGACCCATCTTTCAAGCAACAAAAAATTTCCAAGAGTGGTGGAGCACCTCACTGAAAAATTTGAAAATATATTTTACTAATCTTCTTCATACTTTTACGTTAGAATAATCAGTATAAGATGTATGTTCAACAGTGGAAAATAACAAATAGTAATGAATGCTGAATGATCTAGAATGCATTGTGGATGAAATGCTAATGGAAATGTGATTGGAAATCGAACGTCTTGAATGAGAGAATTTATGAATACAGAATATGAAATCGTAAAGAAGTATTAGAAACCGATCGACCACACTAAGAACCATAATAATTATATTCCAACAAAGATATCATTCAACAAACCATTACAACATTATTTGTATTTCAGTATGAAATTTTATACTAACAATATTTAGGACTAAAAGAACTAAGAAGGTTGGTATTACCGGTAAATTCGGTGTCAGATATGGTTCTTCTTTAAGAAGACAAACCAAGAAGTTGGAAGTTCAACAACACGCCAAGTACGATTGTTCTTTCTGCGGTAAGAGAACTGTTCAAAGAGGTGCTGCTGGTATCTGGACCTGTAAATCTTGTCGTAAGACTGTTGCCGGTGGTGCTTACACTGTTTCCACTGCTGCTGCTGCCACTGTCAGATCGACCATCCGTCGTTTGAGAGACATGGCTGAAGCCTAAATTAGTTTTATAAGATTAATTCCAACACATCACAAAATATACAATAAATATTAAATGGTAAGCCCAATAAGGCGAATTATAAAATGTTATCCTTAGGCTTAGAGACGTTAGTTTGATATTAGCAAGTATGTTGAACATCATTCTGAAGATCCGTGTAGATCCATTCCGCAGTATTCAATTATGGGGCGCGGTATAGATTTTAGTAACGTGACTTAATTGAACGTGACTAGGCAATTGAGATTCAAAGACCACCAATATACAACTAACTACTCTACAAGTTTGGCAGAAACAATATGCCATCCGAATTCATATTCCCCAAGATCCATTCGTTCCCACCATTATACACAAACCAACCTAATGCCACCATTTCCACACATCAATTAGACTCGTGGTGTCAGATTATACTACAATACTGCGAACACTACAAGATAACATCAATGGCCATCGATGGCACCGTCAAATATTCGCAGATACAAGACCTTGATACAGAGAAGTTACCTCCATTATTTGAAAAGCCGGAGATAAGCCGATCTGCAAATAATGAATTCAAAAAGATCATCATAAACTACTTGATCCATAAGCTCAACAAGGCCGAGTATATTGATCCCAAAAAACCAGAACTAGGAGTGTTTATATACTGGAGAACATTGGTAGAATGGAGCGAGTTACTCTATTCATTTGTTGATAAAGCCGGTCAATTGGGTACGATCTTGACCATTTACGAGCTCACCAAGTCCGACGATAACGGATTGCCCGAGAATTTAAGGAATATAGACGAAACTTTGTTGGTCAAGGTACTCAAAGATGTATTGATTAAACAGGGCAAGGCACAAATTTTATTTAATGACGATAATGAAATCGGTGGAGTCAAGATAGTATAATTTGGGGAGTATACTTGAAATTCTGAGATCCTCTTACAACTACACAAATCGGACAATTCTAGACTAATAAAAATAATGCAACCCTTACATACCAACCATCCCAGTCAACTATACTGCAATCGATGGCAGATTAATTGAACAGGCTTCAATTTCATAATATCGAATACGAAGAATACTAAACAACCTGGCTTGGGTTAGAGAGTCAATCAATACAGTAAACATTTGACAGAGTG
>Ga0065707_10082462_pt1 | contig 14852 bp, 10 predicted proteins | sample SwiRhicommuniRL3_FD_59094 | JGI IMG/M metagenome (GOLD analysis project Ga0065707, IMG submission 59094) | Switchgrass rhizosphere bacterial communities from Rose Lake, Michigan, USA - RL3 v2 (version 2) | ecosystem: Host-associated > Plants > Roots > Rhizosphere > Soil | place: East Lansing...
ATTCTATGATGATTTTCGTATCGATAACAACTCCATATCAGATTCAAGTACTCACCAGTTTACTTCATAACGAGTGAAGAGACATTATTTCATCTTGGCGTATTTATTCGATCCAGTTCCCCAATTTCAGTCAAAGTAGTGTGAAGTCGTGTCTGATTATTGGAACAGCCTTCTCAAGCTTAGCGAAATGAAAAGACAGTCTTGAATGGAATAACGCATGGCCCTCCGTCTGCAGAGCAACTTCGTTTTCTGGCTTGTGGTAGCCCTCAATTTTAATCATGACGAAGAAAAGACTCCAAATTCTGGATCTGAAGATGCAGCCCCCATCAATGCCTTTGGGCCAAGATCCTTATGTAGAGAGGATACAAACCTATCGGTATGCAAAGCAATATGCGACATATCTCTTTCCTTCCAATTCAATAATGTATATAGGAGAATAGCAATAATGCATTCTTGGGATCTGCTGGACAAGCTGGAGCTCTCTAAGCCCAACGGAATAACTTTCAATTGTCATCGGACTCATTAATCGTTCTCGTTGTTGTCTGATAAACTTGGACATTTCATCGGCTTCTAGAACCCCGATTCTTGGATTCTTTCAATGCAGCGAATCTCTTTACTTCTTCAAGTTTCCTTCGATTTTCTTCACTTCTTCTAAGTACTGAGTTCTTTTCTCTTTCCTAACTTCAAAACGTATCTCTCCTGGCCCGTTTCTTCTGAATTCTAATTCCCCTTGTGCTTTTCTTAAAGGTATTGGAGATGGTGAAACTGTCCATCCATTCTCGGGCTATTTCATTCTGCCAGAGAGTTGCTCCACACTCCTTTGTAGATTCCGAGTTCCATGGCCAACTGTTGCAGTGTGCTTTATAAAATATAGTAAAAAATTCATAGATTGGACTAAAAGAAAAAGTAACAACTTTTATATTAATCATATTCATGCCAAAAACATATAGATGTTTCATGAAATAGAGTAACCATCAATATGAATCTATATATTTTCATATAAATGTAATATTATTACACACAATTAACTATCTTCTTTAAGAATTATAATCTCGAATTAATAGCACTCCAATTGTCCTTTCTCTATAATTGGCTTAGAAACTGTATTGACGAAGTCTGCATCAATAAATTAGTGAACTAATTAAGTTATGCACCGATGGACTTGTTGCATTTATTTCATATATTTGGAGGTTTCAAGTTTTTAGATTATACTTCAGAAACATAGACTAGTATAGAAAATCCATACCTAAGCATGTTCTAGAGAGATAATAAATACTGTATCTCAATATCAGACTACTCGCCCTCCGGTTGCCTATAGACAAATCTCTTGAAAGTACAGTTATTGTTCCGAGATTGCTTGTGTGCTTCATTCATTACTCCGATTCTGTTTTCAGACATACCTTCTTCGTACAAGACTATATATATCTGAACATTATCGATTTGATGATAATTTATCCAAAATTTCTTTAAGCTTTCTTTCACTTTTTTATATAATTTTGGATTTTTGCAGCAATTCTCTTGATTCGGTGAAGCAAAAACTAAGATTTACTTTAAATTACCATTAAAACTTTACTAATCAAGAACCACTGCTAGGAGCTATTAGCAAGTAAGCTGCTTTTTTCCTTAGTACCTCGACTCGCCATGTCAATGTGGTATTAATATGGGTATCCTCGTATTTCTTTGTCTTCTTAGGGCTCGCACCCAATACGGAAGTTCGGTTTTGTGTTACATACACTAAATTTTCGGTATAAATTTTCATCAATTTTTCAAAAACATTTATTTAATATATGTATGAATAAGTGTCTAAATAAGAGTCTGAAAGAGTGTCAGAAATCGCTACATAGACATATTAAGGTAAAATGTTGTTGATAATGACTATTTAGATAAGACTATCTAGATAGTGATTATCTGGCAAGATTTTAGTTCTCACTACTAGCAAATGACAAATCAAATGTATGTACTTTACTGATTAACCTTAAGATGATTAGAATGGGCCCCGGAGGCCCTATCATAATATAAACCCAGCTCTTCGATACTTTTTGTTTCATGAGAAGAATAGTTAAGATAGATGATTTAGGTTACTTATTGATTTTTAACAACATACTAACAGGAATAGACCGATGACAAAACTCTGCAAAGTAATATTAGGTAGCTTTTATTCTTTACAAGCGAAGTAGTATTGAAGTACGTTAAGTGCTAAGATCTATGACGACGAAGTAAAAGATTTTCGCAGACCTCAAGATTAAACATCGGAGATTGTAGTTGGAAATCAGTAAATGTCGAAAGGCCCCAGTAAATTGTAATGCTTTTCTTATTTCGAGAGTCTGGCGAGAAGATCACCGCAGTTATTAAGTGAAAGGTTTAATATCAGATATAAATGTGTATCCTCACCCTCTCATTATAGCCTCGAGAGTTAGTGGACTGGTTGTGTTCATTCATTTTAGGAACATTGTGTAGAACCATTGTCTATCACCGTCTGGCTAAGTTAAGCAAGCCTCTCTTTGAAATAAAGGATCACCTTATAAGTCAGATAACCACTGTCTTGAAATGATTTCATTTAATTTATTGACTAAATACTGCTCATCTTACCGATGATCTTTGGTAAAAGTCCTCCTTTTATATGAGTTGAAGAACAAGACCTCTCAGAATTTGTAGACCTCTCAATCATTATTGTTCTTTTTTAGGTTCATTAAGATGGACTTGAAGTGGACTGTGCTTGCATACGTCTCATGTTTTGCAAGGAATCCAATGCTGGATGTATTTCTCTTAGAGATTCACAGAGATTCACTATGCCTGAATCGCCTCGTTTTCAATCGCTTCCTTAATCACACCAATTATTGCACTTGCGTGGATCTTGTCGTTTCCCCCTCTTGATATTCCATATTCTATTTCACTCAAACCTTTGAAAATGGCAATTCTTGTCTTTGGCAGAAGCTGGTAGTTCCCTAAAATCTCGATAAACCCACTGATCATATCAATCAAGGCCAATCCCAAACTGGTTTTGTATTTATTCAACGTAATTGAAGCAGTGGTCCAGTCATCTTTGAGTATGGAATCCAACACTGTTTCTACATCCTTTGGCCTAGGAGCTCCAATACATTCGTAAATCATATCACTATCAATTTCTTGTTCTTCCTCACCCGTAGTGGCAGCTTTACATGCTTGAAGCACATTAAGAGCACGACGCATATCTCCATTTGCCAATTTCAACAACGCATTGGTGGCATCGTCACTTATCTGAATCTCCTCCTTTACAATCACATTATTTATGCGTTCTCGTATAGCCTCCTGACTGATAGGATTGAATCTGAACCGCGTACATCTCGATATCAACGCCGGGTTCAACTTGTGAGAGTAGTTTGCCAAAATACAGAATCTCGTGTTTTTGGTATATTTTTCAATGATTCTTCTTAACGAGTTCTGTGCTACACCTGTCATGGCGTCAGCTTCATCTAAAATGATCAACTTGAATCCTTTAGAGAATATTTGCATCGTCAGGGCAAAGTTCTTGATTTGATTTCTCACCACGTCGATCCCACGATCGTCAGATGCATTCAATTCAAGAACCATATTTTTATAATTGGGGCCATAGATTTCTTTAGCCAACGCAATGATGGTTGATGTTTTCCCTGTTCCTGGCGGTCCATAGAATAACAAGTGTGGTAGCTTCCCTTCGTGGACGAACTTCTTTACTGTATCCACAATTTCTTGTTGTCCGTAAACTTCTTCCAAAGAATCTGGACGATACTTTTCCACCCTAATTGTTAGTAGTTATTGACAGGTACACTAGGCTTAAGGCTCTACATACCATGGTAAGTTTTCACTCATTGTTGTGGTGCTGATGCTGGTGCTTGTGGAGTGTAATATTTGATTCGAGTTTTTGTTCCGAGAAAAAAGGACGCGTCAAGTTAGAGTTGAGCAGATCGCTAGCGATATTTACTGACGGAGGCTAACAGATCTTACGAGGGTGATTGAGACATACTGTGTGGCTGTATATGTGGCTAACTATGTGGCTACATACTTATAACATTGAATGCGTACTTTCTATATATTTATGTTTATGCTTGTAGATTTAAGACTGTGTATAAAGTCTTTTTGTAGTGTCATGGATTGAAGACTGCTACAATTACATTTGAAGTCTATGCTCTATAAGTCCATGTAGCAATTGAGGACCGCACAACTCAGTCAAAGAGATTTGAGAAGGCCGCACTCTTTATAAGTACTCTAGAGGGATGTTGTTGCGAGTAGGACAGGAATGGATTGTCATCTGGAAGGATTTCAGACTCTCTGTTGTGTTAAGAAATCAAAGCTATTGTTATGCAATCCCATCTCAGCTCATGTTGAACTAGTGGTAAGTTATTCATCAACGTATTCTATTTGTTGGAAATCTCTTCATTCAGATAAATTTTCTATAAGCAGTGAGAAACCATTTCTTTCTGGTACTTGATATTCTCCAGGAATACTCCTTCACACTCTGAATAATTTCTTCACTCAAATCCATTCAGCTTCTGTCATCAAGTATTTCTAAAACATCTTCAGCTCTGTTATTCTTTTCCTCTTATATATCATGTTCGTTTTCATTCTCTAATCAACGCTGAATTAGATCGTTACACTAATTGCTACCAAAGCCGCCAATAAATACCAATTCACCATATACATACTCAAGACACCCGATGTAGCCTTGTACTTGCCCACATAATTGCACGTTGGAAACCCGTCGAGATCTGCCGAGCCTTTCAGGTAAGAGTTTGTAAGGTTTTTGGTGGGGCATAAGAATCCAAAATCAGCAGGACAATCTCGAACTATTGCATCACAAACATTCAAGCACGGTAAGATTTCGAAATACGAAAAATCAGGAAGAACCATGTCATTTATGAACGAGTTTCGAGATTCGTTTAAATCGCGATAAACATAGCCCGTGAGGTTTCTAGTAGAACACCTGGGAATCGTTACCGCACACAACCAATTTTTATAGCTTGCGGCACAATCCTCACAAGTCCTCACCGGAGAGAAAATGGAATCTTCTGTAGTGTTGCAGGCGATTTGTTGTAGAGCCTTAGAAAAATTTCCATACAATTCTTTTGCTTGGTTGTCATACAATGCCGATACATCCTCCTTGGTGTCCTTTGAATTTGAAGGGACGGAGTACGCCACTTGGTCACAAAACGGTAGATCAAAAATAAGTTCACAGGCTGGTTTGTCCAAGGTTTCAAACTCAAAAGGCTGATACAAGGCTCCGCCAAAATCGCTACCTTGAAAGTCTGAGAGCAAGTATGCAATATATTTCGTGGATTCATTGAGACCCTTGATATAGAATTGCTGTTGCAAACCGCCATTTCTGATGGTATAGCTACTATCAAAGTCTTCTAAAGTCATAAGGGCCGGCCCGTTTCTTACCGCACACCAACTTTCGTTCAAAGCCGAGAAGTAGTCACGATTTTCATAAGAATACACGTAGAGGGAGTATCTCGACTCTGTGGCGTTCAATTCGTTCCAATCCTGATCTAGACTGCTCGTCAAATTACCCGTGACTATCAAAGCAGAGTTCTCGTCCGTATCGACGACCTGGGCCCACGATCTATCATCCCACTGGAATACCAAATCATTCTGCGACACCCCGATTTGATAGCTCCACTCAGCCGTTCTGTTTGTATTCTCAGGGGCTCTGACCGCTATGTACAAAATCGAGTCCTTGGTGCTGTTGCCTGACGGGACATCGGTTAATGCCTGGAAGTATCCGTTTTGATAGAGAGTCATGGAACCAAGTTCGAAATTCCCGAACATCGACGAGTTGAACGAATAGTAGACTGCCAAACTTGTCTCGTTGGCTTGAACGTTTGTCGGCTGGGAACAGATGTTACCCGTTATGAAGATCAAAAACTCATAAAACTCACCGACCCCAGTGGTAGTATTCACACCAAATGAAAAATAATGCGTTTGACTTTGAAGGATGGTATCTCTTATAGGCGTGAATTCCTGCAATCCTGTTGAATTGTCATACGAATCAACAGTTAGAGTTCCGGACCCTTGGTCTCTTATAAATATATCGTTACTTGCCTCTCCGTTTTGGCCACCAAGTGGATTGAACTCGTCCAAACTCAACCCCACGTCAAAAGTCTCTGAGTTTCCGAACCCAACGAATATTATCAATAGTATAACTGTTAGAAACTTCATTTATATCATGTCAAGATGGGTAGAGAAAGTGGTATTAAGAGGCTGAAATTTCGTTTGGTGCGATAATTGAGGATAAGAGTAGAGATCAAACTTATAAGGAGTATAATGTGAGGATTGCAAAGAGGAGGCGTGTGGCATATAGTTCTAAGGTGGTGGGATAGATGGAGTGTCCCTACAAAGTTCAACCCATAGATTGTTGCCCAACAGACTCACCATCGGTGTTTTCAGATAGTGTTATATCGAGATAGAGTCATAGCTAGATAGAGATATATCCAGATAGTATTCTGTCAGGTGATATATTTTCAGAAACTATTCTACAGAGATATCTTCAGACTACCATTAACCATTCTTCTATGATACTCTACCTCTTCTGACCTTGACATAACTATAATCTCTCAATAATTATGTCTCATTTACTATTTACACTTAGTTAATACTGATGAATATATCTCTATGGACTTCTGACTAGAATCTTCTGCTATCTAACGAAGTATGAATCGCATTTGTACAGCGGGGGAAGTATATTGAAAGTTGATCCTGAAATGTGAAAAATATCAGCCAAACATGTCTCACCCTGGACAATCATGATTTGACTAATAATAGATCTAACATATAATGGTAGCTAGCACCTAGCTAAAAATCTTCCAAAACTTCTTCTTCTTACTCTTCTTCTCCTTTTCTTTATAATCACTTCCCGCAGAGTCAAGTGCAGACACAATATCTGGATGCGATTTCAATGGTTCTAATGGTGGGCGTGAGGAACAATCGGGTTCATATGATACTGACCTATGAAGAGCCAGTTTGTTATCGCCTCTACCCTTATTGGCCAGCGGCGTCTCCAAGTTCACGAACTTCAACGAGGATTTACGGTACCCATCTTCTGGAGATAGTTCTGGAGATGGCGAGTGAAAATTAATTTGCAAATGTGGTACCGAGCTCTTTTGAGGTGGAGGAGATGTAGATGGTGTAGGAGAAGCAGAGCCAGCTTTGTTGCGAAGCAAAGTTCGTTTCATTTCTTTATATGTCATGGAAGGATTTGCTGGACTAGTTTCCTTCTTGACCGGTTTTTCCACAGGTGCTAATAATGACTTTGTCTTGTAAGGTACAACACCAAAAGAATTCGATCCAGTAATGGCTCTGGCCAATTTCGATCCTTTTCCTCTAAAGTCAGGATCCACACCACGAATATCTCGACAAAGTTCAGCCGATTTATCAGAAACCAACGTCGCAAAATTGGCAAAGTATTGGTCGTTTACTTCTTGCTTTGCCAACTTCTTGATATTATGGCGCAAATCTTTCTTGTAATCAACGTAAAGTTTGGAAATTTCGTCATAAGAAGAGTAAGATCCTTCAGACGAAACACTTTCAGTATCGTCAGAGTTGATTGATGACCTGTCATCTTCATCGTTCACATCATCCTTAATTTCTAGGTGCGAATCCTCAACAGCATGATCCGATTGACTGGCAGGAGGTGAATTCTGAGATGGGTTTTGCCCAACTTCAGCAGTAAACCGTTTATTGATATCACGCTCAAGTTGGTCCTCCATTTTATTAATGTTCATCGCAGGAACGACGACTACAGGAAGAGGGAAGTTCTTGACCAACCTATCGGTCAATTTCGATGAAAGCCAAGACTTCAACGGAGCACTAATCCGCGAATTGGGCTTTGTACCTGTACATGCCAAGTTTGGTTCATATAATTTGTACATCTCCTTCAATACATCTTTTGTTTTCCCAACTGCCAATTCCACAGTTACACGGGCAATAATGCTAGGATTGATCACTTCCATCACATAAGACATGATGTTTTTGGCTATAACTTTAACAAACGCAGGTTGGTTACGTTGACGTAATCTCATTCTTGGAGTCATAGGTGTTACCGGTCTGGTATTCGCGGAGGACCTTCTGCGATTTCCAGTTTTGGATAATTGCCTAGAATGTATTGCCGATACAATAATTACTGTATCTCCATGTTCAATAAAATGGTGAAGAACCCAATCAAGAGCAACCCAAGTGTGTTTACGGCCACTGATATATACCAAGATCACTCTATTGGGCAAAACAGGTTTCAAGTACCCATTGGCTTCGTTGTTGAGTTTTCCCAAGTACAAGTTTTCAAACTGGTGATGGAGTTTACTGAACGTACACCCTCTGTGAGTGATAATTGGGGTAGTTGGATAATCTATACGTTTTTGCTTCAACAAACGTACAAGATCCATTGAGAAATCAGAACCTTCGCGACTTGGGGATACGGAAGGAATAGTTCTTCTATTAGGAGAAGCTAACGGAGAACGTGAATTTGGAGACATTACTGGAGATCTCCCACGCACACGGCCCCTGGAATCGTTCGGATTTAGACTGTTTGCGAAAGAATTGAGAGAGCTAGCCAACTGATCATCAAAGTTAGGATTACTGCTACAACCAGTGAAATGGTCTATATCATCCACTTCATCTTCGTAATCATCACAATAATCAATGTCAATGGTATCAAAAGATACTCTCTTTTCATAATTGGTTTTGGTAATGGTATTGGCTCCTCTCTCCTTTGGAATGTTGAATTTTTTGTACCTGTAAGCATCAGACAGTTTTTTAGCCATCCATTCCAACAAATCGTACTCACCTGGAGCAGTGTTTGCATTTGCCGCTTGTGTTATGTGTTCATCCAATTTCTTTTGGGATGAAAAGCTGTGTACTTGAATAAAGTTGGGAGTAGAATCCGCATGTTGCATGTGAGGTTTTGAAGGAGGACGGAGACCATTTTTCGATGAGTCAGTTTGTCTCAATCCCTCAAACTTTTGATACTCTTGTGTGCCTTCTTCTTCATCCAGAGTCATAAGCCACAGAGTTGATAAAGGAAACGAAATTTAGATGCGAACTGTTATAAAGAAATTGTTCACGAAAGGTAATTGTGGTTTGATACTGATATCTAAAAGTTAACAATATATTATCTTATGTATATGATGGATCTGGTTGGCTAATTCCCTAAAAGTCAAATGTATGAATTCGAAATTGGTTTTTTGGAGTCTTCGCGGCTGGTTGACAATAGACCTGCAGGAAAGAGATAGAAGAAACTTCTGTGACTGTATTTCTGGTGATATTTATTGTAGTTGTGATGGTACTGGTTATAGTAGAGAGGGTTTGGGCTTAGTATTTGCCTCTGAATATTTTCAGAATTGAAATAATTATGATTATTAGGTAGTGCTTTCAAGAAATTGGATACTGCATATAGTCTGGAGAGATTAGTTTCTGTAGAAGATTAGAGCTCCAGCACGTTTAAAGAAGGCTACATCTTTCGGAGCCTAGCAGTAATCAATAAAGATGCCTTCTATTAGAAGCTATACTTTAAATTTCCAATCAAGGCTTTCTAAGAATCAACTCTTCATGAAGCTTGACTCACTTGATAGGGTCCTGTATATAGATGTAGACGATTTGCGAAGAAATCAGCACAGAATAAAGTGGGGGGAAGATGTCGCTATCTACTTTTACCATTTCAAGCTCAAAAAGGCATAGTCATCTCCAGTCTTCAAAGATAACACGCTACACATCCTACAATTTATTCGTCTTTTACTATGACAAAAGAGGGGAACAGTACCAATTGTCATTGGACGACTGGTTTGAATTTGCGAGACATTTCTGGTTATGATATTCTTCACAAACTAAAAATAACAAGGCTCAAAATGTCGTCAGAAACTCCAAAGGTGACTGAGACTCAGTCTGAAGAAGACAATTTGGAATATAGACACTAATTATTGCTTATTGATTATATTACCTACACCTCCCTACCTCGCCAGCTCATCATGACACTTGTGGGATCAGTATTTAGACAAGATACTGGGGTGAAACAATCGGTGCCACGAATATCTCCCAGCACATCAGTTAATCAAATGGAGGGAAACAAAGTACTTGCAGCAACATATTTACAAAAAAGATCCAGCAAAACTCACCAGTGGAAGAAGAAATGGGTGTGTCTACGTAAGTGTCAACTAAGTTACTACAAGGATTCGTCTGAACACAAACCTATCAAAGTAATCAACAAGCTGAACTTGCTTTCGTACAGCACGATACCTGACCACCAGAAATGTCATTTTGCAATTTACACCAATAAGAAGGTGTTGCACTTCAAAACTGATGATACAAACCTCTTCAACACCTGGGTGAATGTTTTGGAGGAGTTCTTCAAGGATGACTTCATTGAAGAAAAATCAGCAACGAGCCTACACGACGAAGCCGCTAATACAGACATCAATGTAGATCCAAACAGAAAGAACCACCTCACAATCAAAACAGAACATTCGAGTATCAAATCAGAGTCCACACCATCACTTTCTAATCGAAAAAAGAGCATAACACACCAAAGTATATCCACAGATTATCTTAATCGCAATTTGACCGACATTGAATATACCGGGCCAGAAGATGTATCTTCTGGATTTTCAGATTTCCCATTAACGCATCAAGAGTCCATACCACCCATCATTAAGGAACAGCCAATAATACATGAAGAAGAAGAGGATTTGGACCGTTTACAACGATTAAAGATCAACAACCAAGCTCTTGAGAATCTAAAACCAAGTGATCACACTTTAGAAAGTCTGCACGAAAACCATCCTCAAGAAGAACATATGATCGAAGAAGGATATCTTCTAAGATTAAGAAAGCGTTATAACCAATGGAAGCGTTTCTTCCTCATTCTAACAAATCAGAACCTCTACTTTTACAAGAAAGAAGATATGTTTGATCGGACTTATAAAATTATCCCTGTGACGGATATTATAGATGTTATTGAGCTAGACCCTCTATCAAAATCAAAGTTGTGGTGCATATTAATTATAACTCCTTTAAAGAGGTTGAGGTTTTGTGCTGAGAGTGAAGAGGAGATGATTAAGTGGTTGAGCGTTTTGAAAATGGTCATTATGAGAAGAAAATTGAACTAAGATTCAGTAATCTTGTTAGGGAATCAATTCTGGGCCATGGTAGTGACTTAGACTGGATTATTCAGAATTGGAGAAAATTCGGAATAATCGAAAACTCTGATGGAACATTTAATTCAAAAGAAATGCTTTGCAGCTCTGGAATGCAAAGTGTGGAACTAATGAATAGAAACAAACTGGGACTGACTCAAGCTTAGCATAAAATGTATTTAAATCTCAGACTACGATTGAGCAACGAAACCAGCGAAGAAGTACTTTTAATTATATCCTGGGGCGAGTTATCTAATCCATTGACGTATTTCTACAACTCATTATCATTCAATTCAAGAAAGCTGCAATAGATCAAATTGGTGGGGTATCGTTTATATCGACTTTCATTTGCTTCAAGAATCCAACTATGTATCAATACGCATTCACAGGTGATAAAACGCATAGATTCATCCTGGAGTCTTTAGATAAGTAGTAATACAAAACAATTACTCTATCTAGAAAGTAGAATTAGAGATAACTGAGACAAATTTCAGAGAAGCACTCGTTTGAATCGGAGAGTTATTCACTCAAATTAATAATTCCAACTTTTACGGACCACTAGAAGACAAATTTCTTGATTCCGAGTGGTCCACTGAGTGAATTTACTTGGCCGCGAGTGGTCCTGGGTTAATTTGACTCCTACTTCTTGATTAGTAGATTTTGTAGATTATCAAGTGGGGCGCAGATCAGATGCCAAAAAAAATATCTGATATACTTTCCTCCCAACCAAGAACAGCAATGGCACTGGGTTATTCAAACCTTAGAAACATATTCCCACATAGCAAGCTAGGGGTGCCATATAATCCGTTATCTGTAAATTATAATCTTGATGAAGAAACTGATTCTGAATTAGCGATCGAGAATACCATTGCGGATTACCCGCTCTACTACGTATCCAATGGGTTTATGAGATTTCCCGTGGTGGATTTAGAGGTACAAACTAAGCTAGAGGACGTCATTTCAAGCTTAAAACTTCGACAAGTAGCTCTGGTCCCTGAGTATTCTACGTCTCTTGGTGGGACCTATACTTCTACCAATTGTCCTAGATATGTCTATTTCCTTGCGGGAATATTGGGAGACACAGTGAAGTATACCATAGAGTGTTTAGAGCGACATGATATGTTTACAATCTTGGTAAAAAGACTAGTAGAGTCAAAAAGCGATGAGAATAGGGACTGCAAACGAACGTTTCTAGACAGATTCTATGACTCAGACAATGATGCAAACTTCAATTTCCTTGATCCTTTATATGACGTTGTGGAGGGCGACGAGGGACTCTTTGTCTTGGGTTTATTCTTTCTTGTTGTGTTGTCAATGTCACTGGGTTCATCAATTCCAAGTATACCAAAAAGAATCTCAGCGAGCAATGGAATTTCAAAGAGACCTTGGGAAGAACCTATCATACCCGGAGAAGCTTCAAATATGATCACTAGAGAAGCTTCAAAGATGGCTATTAAATCTAATTCCAAAAATGAAATTACGAACCAAGAAAAGATCCTACCAATAGATACAACGAGACCAGCGAGATCATCAAATATACCAAAATTATCAACTACACCAAATCCCTCGACATCAACTTCATCGGCTTTATCGACTAACGCAAAAGTTAACTTCACTACAATTCTTTCGACCTTGAGTACAACTAAAGGGTTAGAGTCAAACTCACCTCAGATAGGCTCAACTTTGCATATCCCTACATCCTCGATCGCACCAGACTCATCAAATGACAATATCAATCTCTCCTCAAACTTTCCCAAAATCATGCCGGACGGTTTAATATCTCTAGTTGATAACGCAACTAGGAGTACTCCCCAGGAACCAATTTCAAAGAGTCCAACAACTGTTTTTTTCTCACAAACATTAATGAAGTTTATGATAATAAACGGCCTAATATACCACAAGAAACATGTGAACCTTTATGAAATGATTATCGGGATTGACCGAGAATACCCACTTACAGAATTTCCCAAAAGCAAATCCTTTTTAAATGCAAAACGAGATTTGGAAAGTGATATCAATAAAATCAGAATCAAAGAAACTACTATCAAAAATGGAACTCAAGGCTCTTATCAAGCACCTGAACCAACTCATGTCACATCTCAACCAAACTCTGCTAATCTAACCCCAGAAGAATTGTCTTGGTGCTCTCGCTTGAATTTCAATCACACTACTCCCACCTACCCAATCTCTTATATTAACATGTTTCAACACTATAATTTGTTTCTTGGTTCAAAGAAAACTCAAATACTTGAACTAGTTTCGAATTATAATTGGCCAGAAAACGAACACTTTGAAAATGTGTTGACATACTTTTTATCAGAACCTCAGTTCAGATGGTTTAAAGCGTGCATCAGTCTTCAAAGTATGAAAGAAAGTAAGCTTGCATCGTTGTCTGATGAGTTACATAATAAGATTAAGGACTTCAAATTACAAAGGTTTCAAGTGCCAACCAATGAACAGGCGAACGATATTCTTCGAAAGTGTGCAATTGGATATTTCAGACAATATGATGAGCAATATAGCCCAACTTTAGCGAACTTTCATGAAGAAGCATTGCAATACACAAGTAGTGTTTCTGAGATACCCGAGCACCCTGATTCTATGGTTGAAAATGGTATTTTTCCTGAATATTCTACTGCAGGACATCACTTTTCACTGTGTCCTCCTTCTGAATTTGATGATATAGTCTATCAACTTACAGGATCTGTAGCTAAAATTAAATGTCAAACGAAAAGTGAATGCAAAAACTTATGGATCAAAAGTGACTATGGAACAGACATCATTGAAGTTGCTATTAGAGCATTGACTGAAGGTAAGCTTCAGGAGTTGTTCAACGCATACCGTTCCAAACGAGACCGTGAAGCTGCAAAGAATGAACAAAAAATATTTTCCAACTTTCCAAAATATCAACCAATTGCTATAAAGCAAGAGGAAAATAGAAAAAATGTATCCGGTAATATACAAACATTGCAACATGAAATTTCAAAGACACCCTTCAAAACAAATATGAGAGAGAAGTCTCCGTCTACTACGAAACTAAAGAAAGAAAAGTCCCCGTCTATTACGAAAGCGAAGAAGGAAAAGACACCATCTATTTCAGAAACAAAGAAAGACAATGAGACTTCTAAACGTAGTATTAAAGAAAATGATTCCAATGATCAAAAAGATGACGATGACATTTCTGGGGATGAGTCAGATTATACTGATGCATCAAATACCTTTAGTGTTCTCTACGAGAAACATAACAGTGATACATCAAATCCTTATGGTGCTCTCGACGACACAGATTACTCTGAATACGTGTATGATGAATTAGATACAGATGAAGACTTTCTTGAATTGGTTGATACATTAGCTGGGGTGTTTCCAACACATCCAAGAACTCTTTTAAAAATTCGCATCAAAACTACCGACAACATAGACGAGTTAATTGAAGAATTGTGTCTTGAACAAGAATCTCATGATTTGATGGCAACTTTGGTTGAAGAACAAAAGGAACTAGAGGAACAAAAGGAATTAGAGGACCAAAGAACGTTCAGCCCGAAGGTTTATCAACTATTAGACATATTTCCAACCTACGATGGTGAAGTTCTACAGGAAATCCTTGACGCAAATTACGGAGATTTAGAACTTTCTACAAACAGTCTTTTAACTGGAGATCACCAAGAACGATTCCAATCTACCTCTAAGGTTAGAAATGCTGGTCCAGTTGAAAAC
>Ga0065707_10082463_pt1 | contig 14850 bp, 12 predicted proteins | sample SwiRhicommuniRL3_FD_59094 | JGI IMG/M metagenome (GOLD analysis project Ga0065707, IMG submission 59094) | Switchgrass rhizosphere bacterial communities from Rose Lake, Michigan, USA - RL3 v2 (version 2) | ecosystem: Host-associated > Plants > Roots > Rhizosphere > Soil | place: East Lansing...
GGCGTGCTGGCGATCCGCCCTCGAACCGGCTTGCGGAAAAACTGCGCGCGCTGCCCTTCCGGGTAGGTCGATTGAAGACCGGGACACCACCCCGAATTGACGGCCGTAGCATCGATTTTTCCGTGCTGCTTGCCCAGCCGGGCGACACGCCAACGCCCATCGTTTCGTTCCTTGGGCGCGTCAGTGAGCACCCCAGGCAGGTAGATTGTTTCATTACGCATACGAACGAGCATACGCACGCTCTGATAAGGGCTGCAACGGACCGCTCACCCATGTTCACCGGGGTAATCGAAGGCGTTGGGCCTCGGTACTGTCCTTCGGTGGAAGACAAGGTAGTGCGCTTTGCAGAGAAAACCTCGCACCAGATCTTCGTCGAGCCCGAGGGCTTGAGCACGCACGAGGTGTACCCCAATGGGATCTCCACCAGCCTTCCATTCGACGTTCAGTTCGAATTCGTGCGCAGCATCCGTGGCTTCGAAAATGCGCACCTCACACGACCCGGTTACGCCATCGAGTACGACTACTTCGACCCGCGGGATCTTGAACCTACGCTGCAGACGAAATTTGTCCCGGGCCTCTACTTCGCGGGTCAGATCAACGGCACTACCGGATACGAGGAAGCAGCTGCCCAAGGCATCGTCGCAGGCATCAATGCCGCGCGCGGCGTTCAGGGTCGCGACCCCTGGGTCCCCAAACGCAGCGAGGCCTACCTTGGCGTGCTCGTTGACGATCTAGTCACCCGCGGGACGCGGGAGCCTTATCGCATGTTCACCAGCCGTGCTGAGCATCGTTTGCTGCTGCGCGAGGACAATGCCGATCTGCGCCTCACGCCGCTCGGTCGGGAGCTGGGCGTGGTCGGCGATGAACGTTGGGCGTTCTTCGAGCAGAAGCGTCAACTCATCGAAACAGGCGGTGTGCTTGAGGGCGTGGATGACCGCTTGCCTGCCCAGGTCCGCGCCGAGTTTGAGGCCCGCACCAAATACGCGGGGTACATCAAACGGCAGGAAGAAGAAGTCGCACGCCAGCGGCGCAACGAGGAAACTGCTTTGCCCGCCGATCTCGACTACGCCAGTCTTACCGGCCTCTCCCATGAAGTGCGACAACGTCTCGCTGAGGTTCGCCCAGCCACCATCGGCCAGGCCGGCCGTATTCCCGGTGTCACACCGGCAGCCGTGTCGATCCTGCTGGTGCATTTGAAGAAGCGCAGTCTGTCCGCTCGCGCCCGCGTGGCATGAAAGCCCTCTTCGCATGAAAGGATTTATCGGCCAGCTCGCGGCGGCCTGGCAACGCAACGATTCATTGGTCTGTATTGGGCTCGATCCGGAGCCGGAAAAGCTGCCCGCGCCAATCTTCGAATTCAACAAGGCGATCGTGGATGCCACGGCGGACATCGTATGCGCCTACAAGCCGCAGTTTGCGCATTACGCTGCGCACCGGGCCGAGGATCAGCTGCAACGGACAATTGAATACATCCATAGCGCGCATCCGCACATTCCCGTGATTCTCGATGCCAAGCGCGGCGATGTAGGCAACACGGCCGAACGCTATGCGGTGGAAGCCTTCGAGCGCTATGGCGCCGATGCGGTGACGGTGAATCCTTATCTCGGCGGCGATTCACTCGAGCCCTTCTTGAAGCACACGGACAAGGGGGTGGTGATTTTGTGCCGCACTTCGAATCCTGGCGCACGCGATGTGCAGGATATGGACGTTGGCGGCCGCCGGCTGTATCACGCCATCGCCGAGCTTGCTGCGCAGCGCTGGAATTTCCGCGGTAATTGCATGCTCGTGGTGGGCGCGACATATCCGCAGGAACTCGCCGAAGTGCGCAAAATCGTCGGCGACATGCCGCTGCTGGTGCCGGGTGTCGGCGCTCAAGGCGGCGACGTTGCGCAAGCTGTAATTAATGGCCAGACAACCACGGGCACAGGCCTGGTCATCAGCTCATCTCGCGCAATTCTCTACGCCTCCTCCGGCAAGGATTTCGCTGCCGCGGCGCGCAAGGCCGCCATAACCTTACGCGATCAAATCAATGCTGCAAGAACTCCGCGACAATAGGGTGAGGGCTAGAGCGGCTGTCTTCGCAATCGCGCTCGCTTTGGGAGCCTGCTCCCGGCCTGAAACGAACGCTTCCAATCCCTCGAACGGCTCAACTCCCCAGATTCTCTTACGCGGCAATGGTCCCGAGCCCGATTCCCTCGATCCGCAGAAAGCGCGCTCGAACGAAGCGCAAACGATCCTGCGCGATCTTTGCGAAGGCCTGACATCGCTAGGCAAGGACGCCGGCATTGCTCCGGGCGTCGCGCGTGCATGGGCGGTGAGCCAGGACGGCAAGACTTATACGTTCCACCTGCGCTCCGAAGCCCGTTGGTCCAACGGGGATCGTGTGGTTGCAGCAGACTTCGTCGCTGCGCTGCGCCGTCTCGTCGATCCGGCCACGGCCTCGCAATATGCGCAGGTGGTGGATGTCATCGCCAACGCGGCTGAGATCATCGCAGGCAAAAAAGCGCCTGAGGCGCTTGGGATATCCGCACCGGACGATGCCACTGTCATCATCCAGCTCAGTGCGCCGGCGCCTTATGTGCCTGGTTTGCTTTCCCATCCCAGTACGTGCCCGGTGCATCGCCCGACATTGGCGGAGCATCCCGACTCTATTTCCCGCGCCGGTGTGATGGTTTCAAACGGCGCGTTCGTGCTCAAGGAGTGGGTGCAGGGCTCGCATGTGCTGGCGGAGCGCAATCCTTACTATTGGAATAACGCCGCAACGCGTCTCGATGCGGTGAAGTATCTGCACATTCCTGACGAGAACGCGGAGCTTACCCGCTATCGTGCGGGCGACCTGCACGTCACGAGTGTCGTGCCGCGCAGTCGCTTCGAATGGATCAAAACCAATATGCCGGCGGAGCTGCATATCGCGCCGCAGCTCAACACGTACTACTACGGCTTCAACCTCAATCGCGCGCCCTTCAAGGACAACCCGAAGCTGCGGCGCGCGCTGTCGCTGGTGATCGATCGCGAGAAATTAGTGCAGCTGGTGCTGCGCGTGGGCGAGCTGCCGGCTTACGGCTGGGTGCCGCCGGGCATTTTCAACTACTCGCCCCAATCGTTCGATTACCACAGCACTCCCCTTGCGCTACGAAAAGTGGAAGCGAAGCGTCTCTATGCCGAAGCAGGCTATTCGAGCGCCAGGCCGTTGCAATTTGAGCTGCGTTACAACCCGGGTGAAGTTCACGACCGCCTTGCCGTGGCCGTCTCGTCCATGTGGAAGGAAGCATTGGGCGCGCAGGTGCGCCTCACCGCGGTTGAATTCAAGTCTCTGCTGCAGGACATCGATCGCGGCGATGTGGAGATGTTCCGTTCGAGCTGGGTGGGCGACTACAACGACGCCTATACGTTCGCGCAATATCTGAAAGGCGATTTCGGCATCAATCTGCCGCATTACAAGAATCCGGAATACGATGCGTTGTTGACCCGAGCTGCTGCGGAAGTCGACGTCATGACGCGCCGGGACTTGTTGCAATCCGCGGAACGACTGATGCTACGCGACCATCCTTTGATTCCGCTCTACTTCTATGTCAACAAGCACCTGGTAAAGCCCGAAGTGCAGGGGTGGTATGACAACGTAATGAATGTCGTGTATAGCAAGGATCTGGCGTTGCGTTAGATCCGGTTATCCATTCCTCGGCGCTCTACATGGGTCCCGATTGACGACGGCGCAGGCAACAGGGTTTCGCCCGTCAAGTCATGGAAGTATTTTGAATACCAATGGTGGATGTCGTAACGCCGTATCGCATCGGACATCTGCTGATGCCGCTGACGGCGCTCATCCAGCGGCATGTTCAATGCAGTTTGCAATGCCAGCGCCATGCCGCGCTTGTCGTAGGGATTGACCTGCAGCGCGCCGGTGAGCTCGCGTGCGGCGCCTGCCATCGGTGAGAGTAGGAGCACGCCCGGATCGTCAGGATCCTGCGCAGCGACAAATTCCTTCGCCACCAGGTTCATGCCATCCCGCACAGGCGTGACCAAAGCCAGCTGCGCCGCGCGCAGGAATCCCATCGACGTGGCGTGCGAAAAATTGCGATTCAAATAACGGATCGGCGTCCAGTCCGCTTCCGCGAAGCGGCCATTCAGACGACCTGCCACCTGCTCGAGCGCCGCGCGAATCTCTCCATACGCCAGTACATCCGCGCGACTCAAAGGGGCGATCTGCAGGAAGGTGACCTTGCCCTGGTTGTCCGGAAAGATCTCGAGAAAGTGCTCGAACGCAGCGAAGCGCTCGATCAATCCCTTGCTGTAATCCAGGCGGTCGATGCCTATCATGAGCTTGCGGCCGAGCAGACTCGATGTCAGCCGTTGAATTGTTTCTTCCGTCACCGCAGTGCTGGCCTCATTGGCGATAGCGTCCACATCGACGCCGATGGGATATGCGCCTACGCGCAGCCTGCGTCCGCCCACTTCAACATAGTCATTATCCGGCTGCCACGCAGCAGGCGCAGCGAGCTCGAGACAGGAATAGAACGAGCGCACATCGTCTTCCGTTTGAAAGCCCACCACATCGTACTGGCACAGATCGCGCACCAGCTCGGCGTAATTGGGCAGCAGCCGCAGCATCTGCGCATGCGGAAAGGGAATGTGCAGGAAGAAGCCAATAGGTCCTGCGAATTGCATCTGACGCAGGTAACGCGCAAGCGGAATCAAATGATAGTCGTGCACCCACACGGCGTCGTTCGGTCCGAGCAGCTTCATCAATTGACGCGCGAACTGCGCGTTGACAGCCTGGTACGCCTCGTAATGCCGCTGCTCGTGGCGGAAGCGCTCCGCGAAATAGTGGAACAGCGGCCAGAGCGTGCTATTGCAGTAACCGTTGTAGTAATCGTCGACCTCGCTGGATTTCAAATCGATGGTGGCGAAGCGAATGTTTTCTCGAGTTAATACTTCAGGCTCGCCTTCCGGCTCATCCGCCGTCTCACCGCTCCAGCCAAACCATGTACCGCCGGTATGCCGCAATGCGGAAAGAATTCCAACTGCCAAGCCTCCCGCCGATGCGCCACGCCTCGGTAATGAGATGCGATTCGAAACACAGATCAGACGTTTGCCACTCATACGAAGTGGAACGCCCCGGGCGCGCTTCCGGTTCCCAAAAACAGCAGGGCCCGCTAATGCGGGCCCTGCTGCTCGAATGACATGTCTTCAGTTGCGATCCTGCGCGTCATGCTTCTGCCGATAAATACGCTGGCTTTCGACATTCGCCTCGTGCTGCAAGCGAGCCCGCTCTCTGGCTGTCACCACGCCATCCGATTTGGCCATGGCTTCGTGAGCGCGCAACCGATACTCGCCGCGGATCAGACGTCGCGCCTCAGGCCGGGTCAACTCACCCGACTGCACGCCCTGGCGGATGCGTTGCGCCTGATGATGTTCGCGCCGGTCGAGGCCCGGAGTGCCCGCTAAGAGGGGACCGGCAACGACAAGCGTGGCGGCGGCCATGGCAATTTTCTTCAACATAACGATTGCTCCTGCGCTTTTTCAGATGTGGCCTGTAACGGGCCTTTGCGCAGAGCGTTGACAACAACAATCAGCGAAGCGTCACCGACCCCATGCAAGGACGAAAGCGCAATTCCCGCGTGGCGCCGGCCACGGCGTCCGATGGAGGCACGGTCATTCCCGCGTCATTCAAATAATGCCTCACGAGCGTGAGCATCGAATCGCAGCCTTTCTGTGCCTCGCTATCCTCAGGCAGATGCGCGGAGATTTTCGCTTGCATGTTGCGCGCTGCAGGCATCGTTTCGCGCAACGACTCGATGCACCGATCCAGCAACAGCAATTCCGTGGCAAGCGTGGTGTCCGTAAGATCCGCCGGCTTGCTGCTGCGTACGATGAAACGCAAATGCAGCAGGCCGCCCGCTTCCTCCACTTCGTCGTACATGCATACCGCGATCGCCGAATTGAGCTCGGCGATGAGCAGGGCGTCGTCGGCCACGATCTCGAAGTGATCCGGCGCGACGACAACTTCACGTTGCGGTGTCGGCATGCCTCGTTGTATACCGTTCCCCAGCTGCGCGGGCGCTTTCCGGTGCTCAAACTTTGAACTGTGTATCATCGGCGCGGGGAGGGAAAACACATGACTACCGTACGCCATCTGCTCGATCGCAAAGGCCGGGCGGTTTACTCCGTGGGCCCCGAAGATCCGGTGCTCGAAGCCATTCAACTCATGGCGGATCACCACATCGGCGCATTGCTGGTGATGAAAGGCGAGGAGCTGGTCGGCATCCTCTCGGAGCGGGACTACGCGCGCAAGGTGATCCTGCTCGGCCGTTCCTCAAATGAGACGCCCGCGTGGCAGATCATGAGCTCGCCGGTGCACACGGTGTCGCCGGACCAAAGCCTGCAGGACTGCATGCGGTTGGTGACGGAGAAGCGCATCCGCCATCTGCCGGTGGTGGAAGGGGGCCGGGTTGCGGGCATGATCTCCATCGGCGATCTGGTAAAAGCGGTCATCGAAGATCAGCAGCACACTATCGAGCAGTTGGAAAGCTATATTCACCGCTGAGGCGCGCTAGGCGCCGTTTTTGAGATGTGCCTGAATCCCGCGCCGATACCCCCTTCCCGAGCTATAACTGCGCCCGCTCGCCAATGTAATCAGATATTGGCCATGCAGCCCCCGCTGCATCTCCCGGATGCGGTGCAGATTCAAAATCACCGACCGATGCACTCGTAAAAAACCTCCCGGGTCCAGCGACGCTTCCGCCTGCTGCATCGTCCAGCGAAGCGTGAACACTTCGCCATTCGCATGGATGTTCACGTAGTTGCGATTGGCCTCGATGCTCTCGATATCCGCCTGCGCCAGAAAAAAGTGGCGCCCATCGCGCTCCGCCACGATGCGCCGCGGGGCGGCCGAAACCATGGTGTCCCGCACCACACTCGAGATGCGATCGACGAGATGCGAAACCGACTCATTGTCCGCAAAAGGGGTGTCCGCGTTCACGCTGCTGCCTCCGTCAAATTTTTACGACTGCGTCCTAAGATGCCTGCTCGAGGGATTTGGTTGCACCTGTCTGCGACGAAGCGCCCAGCCGGCGCGATGAAACGCTTTATTTGCGCCAGAATGCGGGAGTGAACAGGATCAATACGCTGAAAATTTCGAGGCGGCCCAGCAGCATTGCAAGGGTGCAGACCCAGGTTTGCATGTCCGTGAGGCTCTGGTAATTGCCTGCGGGGCCTACCAGCCCGAGACCCGGCCCCGCGTTGTTGATCGATGCCACGACGGCGCTGAACGAAGTGTCGAAATCGAGCCCCGTGATCAGCAATATGAAGGTGAGCGTCGCCACGGTCATGAAATAGAGAAAAATGAAGGCCAGCACCGAATCGCCCACCCGATCCGGAATCGCCTTCCCGCCCACGCGCACCGGCACTACGGCGCTCGGGTGCACCAGCAGTTTCAATTCCCGCCCTGCCTGGCGCGCGAGCAGCAGCGTGCGGAACATTTTGATGCCGCCGCCGGTGGAACCCGTGCTGCAGAGAATGGACGAGATGAACAACATCCAGATGGGCGCGAATACGGGCCACTTCGCGAAATCCTGCGACACGAAACCCGTCGTGGTCGCCATGGAAACGACGTTGAACGCGGAATGGCGCAGCGCATCGCCAAAATCGGCATATATGTGTTGCGAGCTCAATAAAGCGGCTATGCCGAGCACGCTCACTATCAGCACCAGGAAAATGGCCTTGGCCTCCGGGTCCTGAAGATAGGGTCGCAGCGTCAATCGTCGCAACGCCACAAAATGCCGCGCGAAATTGAGCGAGGCAACCACCATCAGCACGGTTAACACGAACTCAATGGATGTGGAGTTGAAATATCCCACGCTCGCGTCATGCGTGGAAAAGCCACCTAGAGACAAAGCTGAAAATGAATGGCAGATCGCATCGAACCATGACATGCCGCAGGCCCGCAATGCGATAACGCCAATGCCGGTAAGCAAAATGTAGACGAGCCACAGCGATTTCGCCGTTTCTGTGATGCGCGGCGTGAGCTTTTCGTCCTTTACCGGCCCGGGCGTTTCAGCCTTGTAAAGCTGCATGCCTCCTACGCCCAGCAGCGGGAGGATCGCCACCGCCAACACGATGATTCCCAAGCCGCCGAACCAGTGCAATGCGTGACGCCAGAGATTAATGGAGGGCGGGAGGGAATCGAGATGCGTGAGCACGGTCGAGCCCGTGGTGGTGATGCCGGACATCGTTTCAAAGAATGCATCGGTGAAGGACAGGTGCGGCAGCACCAGCATCATGGGAATGGTGGCGGATGCGGCCATCAATACCCACCCTACCGTCACCAGCAGGAAGCCGTCGCGCGGCTTCAATTCCCGGGAATGTCGCCGCGTGATCGCGGCTACTGCGAGCCCAAAGCCTATGCTGATGGCGGCTGCAACGACGAACTCAAACGCGGTGCCGTCGCGCTCGATGAGCGCCGTGACGAAGGGCAGAACGTACGTAACGCCAAATACGGCGAGCATCAGACCTAAAACGTGCGCAACACCTAACACGCCGGGTTTACCGCGCAGCGCCCAGGAAAAGCCGTTCCACCGCTTCGATGTGGCGGCGGTCCGCCAGGAACAGGATCACGTGATCGTCAGGCTGGATCACGGTGTCATGGTGAGCCATGACCGCCTCATCGCCGCGCACGATAGCGCCGATGGACGCGCCTTCCGGAAGTTTGATTTCGCCGACACGTTTGCCCACCACACGGGAGCTGCGCTCGTTGCCGTGCACGATGACTTCCAGCGCTTCCGCTGCGCCGCGTCGCAACGAATGCACGCGTACTACATCGCCCCTGCGGACGTGAGCAAGCAGTGAACCAATGGTGACCGTTTGTGGGGAGATGGCGATATCGATGCTGCCGCTTTCCATGAGTTCCGCATAGGAAGGCTTATTGATCAGCGCCATCACCTTGTGCGCGCCCAGGCGCTTGGCCAGCATGGCGGAGAGAATATTGGCTTCTTCCGAATTGGTGAGCGCGGCAAACACGTCCGCACTATCGATATTTTCTTCAATCAACAATTCTTCATCGGCGGCGTCGCCGTTCAACACGATGGCGTTTTCGAGCAGCTCCGAAATGCGACGCGCCCGCTTGGCGTCGCGCTCGATGAGCTTGACCTGATTGTCTTTCTCCAGCGTCTTGGCGAGGCGGAAACCGATGTTGCCGCCGCCCGCAATCACAATGCGCCGCGCGGGACCGTCCTCCTTGCGCAGTTCCGTCATCACGCGACGCAGGTCGTTGCTGGCGGCGAGGAAGAACACCTCGTCGCCTTCTTCGATGACCGTATCGCCTTCCGGGCGAATGCTGCGGCCGGCGCGATAGATGGCGACGACGCGTGTGTCGATCTGCGGCAGGTGATCGCGCAGCTCTCGCAAACAATGGTTTACCAGCAAGCCGTTTTTCAAGGCGCGCACCCCGACGAGCCGCACCTTGCCATCTGCGAAATCCAGCACTTGCAAGGCGCCGGGATGACGAATCAAACGCTCGATGTATTCCGTGACGAGCTGCTCGGGGCTGATGAACACGTCTACCGAAAGCGCTTCTTCGCTAAAGAGCTCGGGCCGGCTGGTGTATTCCGCGGCGCGGATGCGAGCGATCTTGGTGGGCGTACGAAACAAGGTGTACGCCACCTCGCAAGCCATCATGTTGACTTCGTCGCTGCTTGTGAGCGCGACGATGATGTCCGCCTCGGCCGCACCCGCCGCTTCGAGCACGGTCGGAAACGAAGCGTTGCCCGCAACGGTGCGGATATCCAGGCGATCCTGCAGGTCCCGCAGGGCATCCTCGTCGGTATCGACGACGGTGACTTCGTTGGCTTCTTCGCGGGACAGGTGATACGCCGCCGTGCGGCCCACCTGTCCGGCCCCGAGGATGACGATTTTCATGGGCGCGAATTATGGCTGATGAGGTTCCCTTTTGAGGGGAAATCCGGTCTTTCTTCGGCTTGACGGCGCGCCTCGGCTAGACTTCGCCCTATGAATACGGAATCCGCGGGCGCCTCTTCGCTGCAGGAACTGGATCGAGCCACCCTCCTGCATCCTTTCACCGAGCTCAAGGCATTCGCGGCCGGCGAAGGGGCGCGGCCGTGCATTGTCACGGGCGGCGAGGGCATTCGCATTCGCGACCAGGACGGGCGCGAGCTCATCGACGCCTTCGCCGGAATCTACTGCAATCTCATCGGATATGGCCGGCGCGAGATTGCCGATGCCATGCACGAGCAGGCCCTGAAGCTTGCCTATTATCCCTCGTTCCGCGGCTATTCAAATGAGCCTGCCATCCGTCTCGGCGCACGCTTGCTGGGGATGGCGCCGGGGCGCATGCAGCGCATTCAGTTCGGCCTTACAGGATCGGATGCGAATGAAACGCAGCTGAAGATCGTCTGGTATTACAACAACGTGCTCGGGCGTCCATCCAAAAAGAAGATCATTTCGCGCTGGCGCGGCTATCACGGCGGCACGGTGACGGCGGGCAGCCTTACCGGTCTCGACAATCATCATCGAGCCTTCGATCTGCCGCAGGGCCCGATCCTGCACACCATGACGCCTCATTACTATTGGCACGCGCAGCCGGGTATGGATGAACGCGAGTTCTCGCGGAACTGTGCGGCAAAGCTCGAAGCGCTCATCCTCACCGAAGGGCCGGACACGGTTGCGGCTTTCATCGGGGAACCCGTGCTGGGCACGGGCGGGATCATTCCGCCGCCGGAAGGGTATTGGGCGGAAATTCAGCAGGTGTTGAAGCGCTACGACATCTTGTTGATCGCGGACGAAGTGGTTTGTGGCTTCGGGCGTTTGGGTACGCCATTTGGTTCGCTGGCCTATGGCATCGAGCCAGACCTCGTCACGATCGGCAAGGGACTCACCAGCGGCTATCAGCCGCTTTCCGGCGCGCTCGTTGGCGAGAAAGTCTGGGAGGTTCTGAAACAAGGTTCCGATATCTATGGCCCGTTCGCGCACGGCTACACTTTTTCGGCGCATCCGGTTTGCGCGGCGGCTGCGCTCGCGAATCTCGACATCATCGAGCGCGAGCAGCTCACGGAGCGCGCCGCAAACGTCGGCCGCTATCTGTGGGAGCGTCTGAGGAACACGTTCGAGGGGCGGCCGCATGTTGCCGAAGTGCGCGGGGTCGGCCTGCTTGCCGCCATTGAGTTCGCGCAGGATCCCAAGACACGGCAACGTTTCGATGCCGACCGCAATGTTGGGCGGCAGCTGGCCGCTGCCTGTCTCGAAGAGGGGGTCATCGTGCGTGCGCTACCCCATGGAGATATTTTGGGTTTCGCGCCGCCGCTGATCATTACACCTGATGAAGTTGACGACATTATCCGGCGCGTGGCGCGGGGCGTGGAGCGCGTTACGAAGCGGCTGTAGTCAACCTGAAGTTGGGTGGAAAATCACTATCCCTGAGTCCCTTTCAACGATGCATTCAACGCCACCGCCAAAGCCGCATCTCCGCTCACCAGCGCCTGCCACGAAAGCTCGTGGCCCTTGCGCTTGCCTTTCACAGTAAGCTTCAACCCTTCCGGTGAAATCGTAAGTACATAAGGCTTGCCCTTGATTTTGAGTTCGCGTTTCAGCGGCTTGTCGAGTTTGGCGGTCATGGTGGTACTGCTTTGTGGCTGCATGCCGTTACGGGGCGTTCAACGCGAGGCTCCATCCACATTAGCCTGCGCGCGCGCCGCGCTTCGCGACAGGCTACCCGCTCATCTGCCCGATAAGCAAACGCACTGCCGCGCCACAGCGTTAATCGCCGCGCGTTGCAGTGTTTCGGAAGCGTATGCGGCGGGAATCGTCAAGGAGCTGAAGGATTTATTGGGACCAGGAGATGCGGAATGGGGCGATCTGCGCGCCGATTGGGCAGGCGTGCGTTGTGCTCGAGCCGCTACGAGCGATGAGGCGGCTGCGCAGTGCTGCGCGCCTTTGAAAGGAAAGATCGAGCGCTAGTCTAAAGCTCGTCCGGCCTTACGCCGCGAGCGCGCAATTGCTGCAAGCTCAATGCATCGTGTCTTTTGGCCAGGCGCCTGCCGTGCTCATCAACAACCAGGGGGCAATGATAGAAAGCGGGCGGGGTGAACCCAAGAGCGCGATAGAGCAATAACTGGCGGGCTGTTGAGAGCAGCAGGTCGTCTCCACGCACCACCTCGGTTATATCCATTGCTGCATCGTCAACAACGACGGCGAGTTCGTATGCCGGCGCATCGTCACGGCGCCATACCACGAAATCGCCGAAATCGCGGCCGCACACAAATGTTTGCGAACCCAGCCGCCCATCGATGAAATTCACTTCTTCTCCATCCGGCACGCGGAATCGCCAACTTGCCGCATCGTTGGCGTCACTTCGCTGTCTGCAGGTTCCAGGATAAATTGCCTCCATATCTTCAGCGTGCGGCGCCGCCGCGGCCGTTGCGACGTCGCGCCGGCTGCAAATGCACGGGTAAACTGCTCCCATATCTTTCAAACGCTCGAACGCTGCACGAAAATCGGCGATGCGGCGGCTCTGCTCATACGGCCCTTCATCCCAATCGAGCCCCGCCCATCGCAGATCGTCCATTGCAGCCTGTGCATATTCCGGACGACATCGGGATGGATCGATATCTTCTATCCGCAACAGCAGCGTTCCCCCTGCCATACGCGCCCGCTTCCACGCGGTGTGAAACGTTCGATAGTGACCGAGATGCAATAACCCGGTGGGTGTCGGCGCGATCCGCCCCCGATACACGGCTACATTGGCTCCAGGTTCGCGTATTGAACCATCAGCCACTTCGTGCCCTGACTTTCGAAGTTGACCTGCACGCGAGCATGCGGGCCATTGCCTTCCACGGTGAGGATGACGCCGTCGCCGAACTTGCCGTGACGCACGCGAGCGCCCAAACGCATGCCGGGAGCCGCCGGTTCTTCAGAAGCGGCGCGGAAGCGACCCGGAGCGACGGAGCGTGAAACTTGAATGCGCGGACGGATTTCTTCAATGAGCTCTTCCGGCACTTCCTTGATGAACCGCGACGGCATGCCGTAATTGTCCACGCCATGCAGGCGGCGTTGCTCCGCGTAAGTCAGATACAACTGCTTCATTGCACGCGTCATGCCGACATAGCAAAGGCGGCGCTCTTCTTCCAGGCCATCGAGATCGTTGAGCGAGCGCTGATGGGGAAAGAGGCCATCTTCCATGCCGCACAGGAAAACGATTGGAAATTCGAGGCCTTTGGCCGTGTGCAGCGTCATCATTTGAACGCAGTCTTCCCAGGCTTCGGCCTGGCCCTCGCCGGATTCAAGCACCGCGTGCGCCAGGAAGGACTCCAATGGAGGCAACTCGCCCGCTTCGCCTTCCGGTTGAAAGCCTAGCGCTGCGCTTACCAACTCTTCAAGGTTCTCGACTCGCGCTTCGCCGCGCTCGGCCTTCTCGCGCTTGTAATGATCGATGAGACCGCTGTTTTGAAGCACATGATCCACCTGCTCATGCAGCGGAAGGTTCGCAATCTCGCGCGTAAGGCGTTCGATCAGATTCATGAAGCCTTGCAGCGCTAGAGCGCCGCGTGCGCCGAGCTCATCCTTACCGCTCCCGCCGATACAAGCTCCGGCCGCTTCCCAAAGCGAACAGCCCGCGCCTTTGGCATAGTCACGTACGACATCCAGCGTCTTCGCGCCGATGCCGCGCGTGGGCAGATTCACGACCCGCTCGAAAGAAGGATCGTCGAGACGATTCGTGACCAATCTCAAATAGGCGAGTGCGTCTTTGATTTCCGCACGCTCGAAGAAGCGCAGGCCCCCATACACACGGTAAGGAATACGCGCGGACAGAAATGCCTCTTCAAACGCACGCGACTGCGCGTTCGAGCGGTACAGAATGGCGATGTCGCGCCGAGCGCCGCCTTGGCTCGACCAGTCGCGGATGCGCTGCATGACGAAATCGGCCTCGTCCCGCTCATTGAACGCGGCATACACGCGGATGTGCTCGCCTTGTTCACCGCTGGTCCACAAGTTCTTGCCGAGCCGCCCGGCGTTGTGGGCGATGAGCGCATTCGCGGCAGCGAGGATGCCGCCGGTAGAACGGTAGTTCTGTTCCAGGCGAACGAGTTTAGATTGCGGAAAATCGCTCTGGAAGCGCTGCAGGTTCTCAACGCGTGCTCCCCTCCATCGGTATATCGATTGATCGTCATCGCCCACCGCAAACGGAAACCCTTCCGGGCCCACCAATAGTTTTATCCAGGCATATTGAATGCCGTTGGTGTCCTGAAACTCATCGATCAGCACGTGGCGGAAGCGCTGCCGGTAATGCGCGAGCAGCTGCGGGTTGTCCCGCCACAACTCAAATGCTCTAAGCAGCAGTTCTGCGAAATCCACCACGCCGGCGCGTGCGCAAACGGCTTCGTAGTCTGCGTACAACTTTATCTTCTGCCGCATCGTAGGGTCGCCGCCGTCTTTCAGATCCTTCGGCCGCTTGCCCTCGTCCTTGTAATGATTGATGAACCATTGAATTTCGCGCGGCGCCCAGATGCTTTCATCCAGCTCCTGCGCCTTCAGCATCTTGCGGATCAGGCGCTGCTGATCCTCGGAGTCGAGAATCTGGAAGCTCTGTACGAGGCCCGCCTCGCGCCAATGCATGCGTAACAGGCGATGCGCGATGCCGTGGAAAGTGCCGATCCACAGCGCCGAGCCAGGCATGTCGAGCAGCTTCTCGATGCGCCCGCGCATTTCACCTGCGGCCTTGTTCGTGAAAGTGACTGCCAGTACGCCGTGCGGCGAAACGTTTTCGACCTGAATGAGCCAGGCAATGCGATGAATGAGCACGCGCGTCTTGCCGCTGCCCGCGCCGGCGAGCACGAGCACGGG